>PVBE010503555.1_pt1 | contig 120793 bp, 102 predicted proteins | sample 1631181 | NCBI WGS metagenome assembly PVBE01 (sample SAMN08397723, study PRJNA350692) | Marine metagenome, whole genome shotgun sequencing project. | isolation source: water | place: Pacific Ocean | collected 2012-04 | reverse complement strand
CCCGCCGACGGGTTCGAGAACGACGCCATGGCGATGGCCGCCGAGACCTGGACCGGCGAGTGGTGGAAGTTCGGCGGCGGCGGCAACGCCTGGCACGGTTTCACCTACGACGCCGAGCTAGACGTGCTGTACATCGGCACCGGCAACGGCTCACCGTGGAACCGGAAGATCCGCAGCCCCGGGGGCGGCGACAACCTGTTCCTGTGTTCGATTGTCGCCCTCGACCCGGATACCGGCGAGTACCTGTGGCATTACCAGACAACGCCGGGTGAGACCTGGGATTACAACTCCAACATGGACATCGTCCTCGCCGATCTCACCGTCGGCGGACGCGAGGTGAAGGCGATTCTGCACGCGCCTAAGAACGGATTCTTCTATGTCATCGACCGCGAGTCCGGAAAGCTGATCTCGGCCGAGCCCTACGCTGAGGTCAGCTGGGCGACGTCGATCGACCTGGAGACCGGGCGGCCGGTCGAGGTCGAAGGCGCCAGATACGAGGACCGACCTGCGCGAGTCACGCCCTCGTTTGCCGGCGCCCACAACTGGGCCGCCATGTCGTTCAGCCCGCTGACCGGACTCGCCTACATACCCGCGATTCACCTCGCCATGATGTACAGCGACGAGGGCATCGATGTCGAGGCCTGGGAGTCGCCCGTGGGTCGCGGTGGCACCGGGGTGAGCACGACTTGGGCCGGCTCTTCCAGGTCGGATGGAGTCACCGGATCACTGCAGGCCTGGGATCCAGTGCGACAGGAGCTCGCGTGGGAGGTTCCGCTGCCCGCCATGTGGAACGCGGGAACTATGACGACAGCCGGCAACCTCGTGTTTCAAGGCCGCACCGACGGCACCTTCGCGGCCCACAGCGCCAGGACCGGCGAGCCGCTGTGGACATTCGACATGGGCTCGGGGATCTCGGCCCCTCCGATCACCTACGCAATCGCCGGACGCCAGTACGTTGCCCTGCTCGTCGGCTGGGGTGGCGTGTGGACAGGCATCGGCGGAGCCGAGGCCGCCGCGAGCGGCTGGGCATACGGCGTCCATCCGCGCCGGCTGGTGGCGTTTTCCCTCGATGGGGACGCCGTGCTGCCACCGTCGCCGCCGCCTGAGACTCCGGTACCGATCCGCGCGCCTGACTTCGAAGTGGAGGAACGACTGGCGCGGTCGGGCGCCGGCGAGTACGGCGGCCGTTGCGGTAACTGTCACGGCGGCGGCGTGGTCGCCGGCGGTCAGGCGCCTGACCTGCGAGCCTCGCATGTGGTGCTCTCGGACATCGCCTTCGCGACCGTGGTGCGCGATGGCTCCCGGCAGGCGAGCGGTATGCCCGCCTATCCGGAGTTCACCGCCGAGCAGCTGCTGGCTATACGCCACTACATCCGCTACGTCGCCGAGCAAGCGAGCACAGATGGCCAGCGGCCGTAGCAACCACGGGCGACTCACATCTACCGTGCTGCTGGCTCTGGCGGTATGCGGCCAGGCGTTGGGGGCAGGCTCCGCCTCCGATCTCGGTCAGCAGGGCAGTACGCGAACGTTCTTTCGAACCGAACAGCCGGACGCGCTGCCGCCGCTGCTCCGAGACCTGTCGCGCGTCACGGATGCCGATCTCGAAAACCCGCGTGACGGCGAGTGGTTGAGCCACCGCGGGGGCCACGGGCTCTCCGGCTACTCCCCGTTGAGGCAGATCAACCGCGACACCGTGTCCAACCTCGAGCTCGTCTGGTCGTGGGCTATGAACGGCCGGCGGACGCAGGTGCAGCCGCTGATCCACGACGGGGTAATGTTCCTCAATCAGTCGGCCGACGTCATTCAGGCGATCGACGCCGCCACTGGAGATCTGCTCTGGAGCTACGATCGCTAGCTACCCGACGGCCTCTTCCGGTTTGCATACGCGAACCGCAACATTGCGATCTACGACGACCTGATCATCGTCGGCACCGGCGACGCGCACCTTGTGGCGATCGAGGCGCGAACAGGCGAGGTACGCTGGGATGTGGAGGTTGCCGACCACACGCTGGGCTACGCATACTCGGCCGGGCCCATCGTGGCCGACGGGCGCATCATTGCGCCGATGTCCGGTTGTTACATGATCAACGAGGGTGGCTGCTGGATCTCCGCTCACGATCCGGCCGACGGTGCGGAGGTCTGGCGGCGCATGACTATCGCCGCTCCTGACGAGCCCGGCGGCGACAGCTGGGGGCAAACCCCGCGGTCGGAGCGATACGGCGGCTCTGTCTGGATGCCGCCTTCCTACGATCCGGAGACGCGCACGCTCTTCGTCGGCACGGCGGTACCGATTCCCTGGGGCCGGGCACAGCGACAGGGCCAGGGCCAGGGCGACCTTCTGCACACCAACTCGACTCTGGCGCTCGACACGGTAACGGGCGAGATCAAGTGGGCGCGGCAGCACCTCCCTTCGGACAATTTCGACATGGACACGGCGTTTGAGCGCCACGTCGTCGTGGCCGAGGTCCGGCCGGACCCCGCGGAGGTCCGGTGGATCGCGGAACAGCTGCCGCGGCAACCAATGAAGATGCTATTCGGGATGTTCGGAAAGGCAGGGATCATCCGCGCCATCGACGCCGAGACCGGGCGACTGCTATGGGCGCGGGAGACCTACTACCAGAACGTCATATCCGACATCAACATGTACACTGGGCGGGCGCAGTTGAACGAAGGCCTGATCGGCGACGTCGGCGAGACGATGTTCGTCTGCCCCAGCCTCGCGGGCGGCCGCAACTGGCCCGGCGCCGCGGTGGATCCCGAAGCCGGTGTGTTCTTCGTTGGATTCAACAACACCTGTATGGACTACACGCTCAAGGACGTTTCTCCTGAGGCCGGCGTTTATCACGATAGCGCCAGCCTCGTGTTGCGCCCCGTGCCAGGGTCGGATGGGAGCGTCAGCACCGTGATCGCAATCGACATCGCCACCGGCCGTCAACTGTGGCGCCGAGACCAGCGCGGATCGTCGCACAGCGGTGTCATCGCCACCGGCGGTGGCCTCGTGTTCCACGGCGATATCGACCGCTCCTTCCGGGCAGTGGACTCGCAGACTGGCGAGGCACTCTGGTCAACGCGGCTACCGAGCCCGGTGCAAGGCACGGTCGTGACCTATGCTGTGAACGGCGTGCAGTATCTGGCCGTGCCAACCGGCAGCACCAGCGGCTTCTATGGGCTAACGCCGGAGATTCCACGCCCGGAAAACAGCTCCGCCTTGTTCGTCTTCAAGCTACGCGAACCGGATCGAAGGCGCCCAGCCGGTGGGGAACGCTAGGATCCCGCCTCGGCGATGCGATACAGGCGGGAAGCCGTGCGCAGGAACAGGCTGCCGCGCGCCATCGCCGGGGTTGCCATGATCATCTCGTCGAGGCTGTTGACTCCGAGCACCTCGAACTCCTCTCCGGCCCGCAGCACATAGGTGTCGCCGTCCTCGCTGGCAACGAAGATACGATCGTTGTAGGCCCACGGTGACGTGGTATAGGCGGTGGCCGCCGAGATGCGCCGCTTGTCGTAGATTTCCTCCCCGGTGCGCGCATCGTGTGCCGTCATGAAGCCACGGTCATAGAGAGTGTAGTACTGGTCGCCGTACACCAGCGGCGTCGGGTTGTAGGGGCTGCCCTGTGCCAATGACCAGGCGACGTGATCGTTGGATGTCTCCCCCGCCACGACCGGGATGTCACCGCTGGCGCCCGGGCGGATCGCGTAGACGGGCCGATGCTCATCACCCACGTAGCCGGAGGCCAGGTAGAGGAGCCCGAACTCGGTGAACGGGGTGGGGATGGTGATCGACGACATGCCGCCCAGCCCCCACAGGAGCTTCCCATCGAGATCGTACGAGCGCACTCGGTCGGTACCTGAGGTGACCACCTCGGTGCGCTGCTCGTTTTCCCAGATGAACGGCGTCGCCCAGTTGGTTCCTTCGTCGCGCAACACCGTCCAGAAGTCCTCGCCTGTAACCGCGTCCACGGCGGTCATGAACGACTGATCATCGTTGTCGTTGACGATATAGAGACGCCCCTTGTGTAATGCGGGAGAGGCGGCGGTTCCCCAGCCATTGCGCGTCTGCACCCTCGGCCAGCGCCGTTCCCATAGCACCTCGCCGTCCATGTCGAGCGCAAACAGGCCGACGTTGCCGAAGTACACGTAGATCCACTTGCCATCGGTTACCGGGGTCTCGGAGGCGTAGCTGTTCTTGAGGTGGCGGGGCATGTCGGGAATCCCGGCGTGCAGCTCGGTCTCCCAGCGCAGTTCGCCGGTCCCGACATCGTGGGCATACACGACCCAGCGGTGGGGATCCGTCGGGGCGGGCCGCTCACCGCCGAAGTAGAGTCCCGGTACCGGCTCCTCCCCGGCTACGGAGCTGACTACCGAGGTCACCACGATCAGGTCGCCGGTAACGATCGGTGAGCTCCAGCCCATACCCGGAACGGTGGCCGACCAAACGATGTTGTCCGTTGCGCTCCAGGTGGTCGGGAGCACCGGGTCGACGGCAATGCCGCGTCCCCCGGGACCGCGGAACTGACGCCAGTCCTGGGAACCGGATGGGGGCCCATCCGGCGCCTGTGGCGTTGCCGCCACCCCCAGCGCCAACGCGCCAAGCAACATCCCGAGCGCAGCTCGCCGTGGTGAGAGGTGCCGCGACAACCTCGGTCGAACGGGTGAGTGCATATGATCCCCTGGCTTCCTATGACCGACTGGCGCTATCTTCCCGACGGATTCGACGTGCGTCAAACGTGCGGTCTCTGCTGGACATGACGGCGTCCGTCGTGCGGGGGAACGGTGCGCCGCCTTGGCTGCTCACGACAAAGGAGAGGTACATGGCCACTAGAAGAGTCGCTCAGTCCAGTATGGCACTAGTCCTGATTTGTGTGTTGTCGTCGTCGAGCGCCCACGGGCAGGCCGCATCCACGCAAATCTACAACACCGTGAAGCAGAAGCTGCTGGACGGGCAGCCGGTGGTCGGCGGCACCGTGTCGTCACCGGATCCCAACATCTACTGCGCGATGGCCAATTCCGGGTTCGATTTCCTCTGGATCGAGATGCAGCACAGCCCGCTCGGCTATCAGGACGTGGCGCGGATGATCTGGGCATGCCGGGGCGCGCCGGCGATTCCGTTCATTCGTGTCCCCGACGCGACGGAAGGCGACATCCAAAAGGCCACCGACGGCGGCGCGTTGGGAATCATCGTGCCGATGGTCGCGACGGCCGAGAAGATGGAGCGGGCCGTCCGGTTCGCCAAGTTCCCGCCGCTGGGTGAGCGCAGCCAGGGCGGCGGCCAGTACCGGGCGCTCTGGGGCGACGACTACCGCGATACCGCCAACGAGAACATCATGGTGGTCGCCATGATCGAGCAGCTGACCGGCGTAGCCGTCGTCGAGGAGATCGCCGCGGTTCCCGGAGTCGACGCGGTCTTCGCCGCGGCGAGCGATCTGGGGAGCTTCTCCGGAAAGCGGCAGGGCGATCCCGAGTACGAGGCGCTGGTCACTACGATTCGCGACGCGACCCTGGGAGCAGGTTTGGCGCTGGGTGGGCCATTGGGTTGGGCCAACCGCAACGGGTTCAGCTTCTTCCAGGCCGCCGATGATACCGACCTCATCCGGCTCGGGGCTGAGGCGGCGCTGGAGAGCGCCGGCTCAGGTCTGGCGCGGATCGAGGGAAGCCAAACCCAACGATAGGGCAGCTGCGCGGCGGAAGCAGGCTAGGTCGGTGGCCGAGAGCTGCGTTCGTCCGCTCGCAGCGATCGCGTCAACGACACGGCCATCGCCACGGCGACGAACAGGATCGGAAACGACGCCAGCAGCGAGGCGAGCCGGATGATCTGCAGCCCGCCGACGAACAGCATGAACAGCGGCAACGTACCGAGCACCAACGCCCAGAACAGCCTGTGCGCTCGGCCCGGATCGTCGTCAGCGTGGAGCTCGTGGGTCACCGTGGCGGCGATCGTGTAGGAGGCCGAGTCGTAGCTCGTCGCGGCGGAAACGATACCCACCACCGCTAGAGTCACCAGCGCGAGGGTGCTTGCCGGGAGCGAGGCAACGATCTTCGCCGTCGCCACGCTCATGCCGGCCTCTGCAAGGATGTCGCTTACCGGCATGAGGCTCTCGAGCTCCAGAAACAGCGCGTAGTTGCCCAAGACGAAGAATGAGATCCAGCAGCCGGCGCTCCCCAGAACCGTCATTCCCAGGATCACCTGGCGAATGCTGCGCCCGCGCGAGATCCGCGCTACGAAGGTGCCCACTACAGGCGCGAATGCGAGCCACCAGGCCCAGTAGAAAACCGTCCACAACTCCACGAAGCCCGTGCTCTCGATCGGATCGGTCCAGGTGAGCATACGGAGGAAATTCGTCGCCATGAAGCCGATCGTCTCGGTGGACAGCTCGAGAATGAACAGCGTCGGCCCGACGACGAGGGTGTAGCCCAGCAGGAGCCCGAACAGCACGACGTTGAGATCGCTGAGCCGCTTGATCCCGGCCTCGAGGCCCAGGTACACGCTGGCGCCGAACAGGGCCACGCAAACGCCCATCGCCAGACCTTCCAGGGCGAACGAGGTGCCGATGCCGAGCAGCTCCGCCACCGCTGCCGCGATCAACGGAGCAATGAAGCCCAGCGAGGTACCCGCCCCCCCGAGGATCCCCAGCACGGCGGCGATGTTGACCAAACGGCCCAGGAGGCTCCGATGCGCGTTCGGCCCCAGCAGCCCCGAGCACGCCGTGCTGGCACACAGGTGGGGTATCCCTTTGACGTAGAACGGATAGGCGATCGCCACGGTCGGGAGCGCGTAAATGCACCACGCCACCACCCCCCAGTGAAACGGGCCGTAGGCCGTCGCCCAGCTGATCGCCTCGGCAGAGCGAGGAACGACGCCGAAGGGCGGGTTGTTGTAATAGTCGACCCATTCGACCGCCCCCCAAGAGACGAGGGCGGCCCCGGTGCCAGCGCAAAACAACATGCCGGCCCACGAGAACGTCGAGAAGTCGGGCTCCTGATCCTCGGCGCCCAAACGTACCGAGCCGAAGCGTCCGAACGCCATCCAGCCCAGGAAACCGATGACGCCGACAGCGAACCACTGATACACGAAGCCGAAGTTGCTCGTCAGGACGTCGTACAGGCCCGTGACAAAGGCGCCGGACTGCTCCGGCGCCAGGCCCAAAGGGAGGCAGGTAACGACAACGACCAGCAAGACGACCGAGAGCATCATGCGGTCGATCTGCGGCGCTGAGCCCCGCCCCGGTTCGTGCCGTGTCACTCGGTTGTCACAGCGAGGCGTAGCATGGTGTTCTCCGCAGGTGGGCGAGCACGATTGCGCTCGACCAATCCGTGTGCCGCAAGCGAAAGCGCGGTCGCCCGAGAGCTACCGGCGTTGCCCCTCGCTGGTCTCTTCATAGCGAGCGCCGCGCAGCACGTTGGCGAGCGAGTAATTGCCCTCGTGACAGGCATACTCGTACAGCGATTCATCGAAACGCTCGAACGGCACCTGGCCTCCCCAGGAGCTCGCGTACATCGTCGGGTCGTCGATGGTGAACTCGTAGAGAATCGTCTGTTCAGCAACCCGAGTAAATCGCTCGATCACCTTCCCTCCTTGGGAGGGTGGGACACCGCGGAACGCGTGGTCGGGATTCAGGTTGGTGGTCTCGACCACCAACGTGTCCCCTTCCCAGCGACCCCACGAGTCACCGAACCAAGGGCGAACACCGGTCGGAAGCGACGTGGGCTCACCGAGCCGGATAATGCGCACGTCGTGCACCATCTCGGTCATGATCATCACGTGATCGGCGTTCTGCACGATCGTGTAGTTGTTGTTGTACCAGTAGTTCGGCAGCATCGGCGGCCCCGCGTTCGACCCGAACGATACGAGACAGCGTTGCGCCAGCGGCAGAAGCTCTGGATGGTCGTGGGGCCCGAACCGGCTCCTGAGCTCGGCGCGATCCTCGATTCGCCGCTGTCCCTCCGGCGTCAGCGCCGGAACGCGACCATCCGCCGGGTTCGTGACGAGAGAGCTCCTGGGCGCGCCGTCCACGACCGCGACGCGCTCACCGGGCTCCCGGTAAACCTCGTTGTAGCAGCCGGTCGCGGTGTCGATACAGACCGGGTAAGTGCCCCCCGCCGGAGGCGGTGGCCGGTTCGGATCACTCGGCGTGGCGCCTTCGACGACCGCCGCCGCCTGGCCCCGTTCGATCTGAGCGACCTGCTCCTGGCTCAGAACGGGGGCCACCCCTTCCGGACGCTCGACAGGGGTAAGCGTCGCGTTCGTCCAGTTCCCCTGGAGATCCGGGTGACCATACGGGGTTCTCGGCACTGCCCACGCTGTGGCGTCGGGAGCGCCGTCTTGCGCCACCACTGGGGACCATGACGCTGCGGCGAGAGAACCGAACGTAACGGCGGTGATCGCCCAGTTTCGAGATCGAGATGAGGTCCGGAGATTCACGTACATTTCGGCTCCTCCACGCCGAGGCGCGATCCGAAGTGCATAGACTGTTCCATGTGTCGTGCGCGTTCGAAACCCCGTACCTCGAAGTCGAAGGCACCGCCAAGGTGTCGGTGACCTCCATCATTGACACGGCGGTTTGGCGGGACACTAGAATGGAGGCAACGACCGACAACGGGCGGCCAGAGACTACCGACAGATGATGCTCATCGGACAACGAGGAACCGTCACGGCGTTCGTCGCGCTTGCCGCCTTGGCTGCGTGTGAACAGCCGGACCCCGGATCAAACACGACAGCGCTGCCGAGAGCGCAGCCCGCGGTCCGCGCCGCGCACGAAGCAGTAAGCGACCCCGGCAACACGTTCGTTGACGAGCTCGGACTCGAGGCCGGTGTGCCGATCGACCATCCCGGTGTCGTGCACCCCGGCTCAGATGACTTCCCGACCGGACCAGCCATCGGGGAGCGGCTACCCGACTTCACGCTGCCAAACCAGCACGGCGAGACGATCGACTTCGGACGACATCATCAAGGACAAAAGGCCGTCCTCATCTTCTATCGGTCCGCGGTTTGGTGACCGTATTGCATGACGCAGCTGGTCGAGCTGCAAGAACAGATCGGGGAATTCGAGGCAGCGGGGATCCGCGTCTATGGCATCAGCTACGATCCGCCAGAGGCGCTCGAGAGTTTCTCGGATCGCTACGGGATCACCTACGACCTGCTCGCTGATGTCGGTTCCGTAGTTATCCGTCGCTTCGGAATTCTCAATACCCTGATCGACCCGGAGGACCCCCGAGCCGGTGACTTTTACGGGATCCCGTTCCCCGGCACTTACGTCGCTGACGAGCACGGCGTCGTCACCGAGAAGTTCTTCAGTCGCCACTACGCGACGCGCGAGTCGGCCGGCACGATTCTCGACAAGGCACTCGGGAAGGTCTTGCTACACGAGGAGGCGCCTCAGGCCGACGAGCAGGGCGAGCGGGTCAAGATCACCGGATTCCTGTCGGATCCAGACCTGAAGCTGGAGGTCGTGAACACGCTCTATGTCCGTCTGCAAATGGCGGCGGGATATCACGTTTACGGCGACCCGCTTCCTGAAGGGTTCTATCCGACGAGGATCGCTGTCCAAGCGGCTCCGGGAGTGCGAGTGGGCGAACCGGTCTACCCGCCGACCCAGCCTAGGGAGTTCGAGATCCTCGGTGTGACCCTCAACGTCTACGACGGAGTCACCGAGATCGCCGTTCCGGTTACCGGAACCACCGAGCTGTGGGGGGCTTCTGAAACGATCGGAACGAACGGCGAACGACAGGTCGAGCTGGATGTCATCGTCGACTACCAGGTTTGCAGCGAGACGATCTGCTACAGCCCGCAAACAGCACAGCTAAGCATCGCCGCACCGGTCGCGGCGCTCATACAGCCAACGTCCGAATAGCAGGGCTGCGGGAACTTCGCCAGCCAGCGAGTTAGCCGCGCAGGAAACGAGTCCTGAGGCTGCCGATGCTCGCGAGCTCACCTTGTTCGTCACGAAACTGCCAGAATGCCCAGCCGTTGCTCGAGAGCCGATGACACCCGTCGCCCAGCAACTCGGTGCAGGTGCTCCGCGCATGACTGGCGGCGGAAGACAGCGTGTCGAAGCATCGGCCCATGCAGGTCACGGTTCCGTCCGCCTCGATCTGAGCCTTGAGCCGCCGGTCGAGGTACATCCTCTCGAGCGCCAGCGGCGGGACAATCACCCCGGCGTCGATCAACCCGCTCACCAGCACACCCAGCCGCTTGGACGCAGCTACTGATTCAGGCTTCCCGAGTCGATCGGAGTCGTGCGTAGGCTGCACGGCACAAGCCTCCATGGGAACGTTGACGGCTCGGTTGAGCCGCCGCAACACGCCGCCGAGGAGTCAAGTGTACAACGCGGCCCAACCCAGCTAACTCTGCCGTCGACGCGGCCGTGCCGACGCGCGCCGCGAGCGACGTCGTCTATGGCTCTGTGGGCGCGCCGCATCACCGGATCGTGACGACGTGTTTCGGCCGTGGCGGCCAACCCGATGAGAGGGCCTGCGCCGATCGCCCGCGTCGATACGCTCTTCCTCGAAGCCCTCCACCGTGCGCCGCGGGATCGGGTTACCGAGCTTACGCTCGGTGGCTCGCAACCAGCCCGTGTCATCGCGCGTCACGAAGGTTAGCGCTTGGCCTTCACGCTCGGCGCGGCCGGTGCGGCCGATACGATGCGTGTAGGCGTCGGGCGTGTTCGGCACGTCGAAGTTGATGACGTGTGATACCCCCTGCACGTCGATTCCGCGCGCTGCGATGTCCGTTGCCACCAGGACGTCGAAGGTCCGCTTTCTGAATCCCTGCATGGCACGTGTTCGCTGCGACTGCGACATGTTGCCCTGCAGCCCCACGGCGCGATGACCGGCCCGGTCCAGCTGCTGTGCCAGGCGCCGCGCCCGATGCTTGGTACGCGTGAAGACGATAGCCGTCTTGCAGCCGTCCTCTCGAAGGATGCGCTCGAGCAGATCGCGCTTGCGATCCTCACGGACGGCCACCAGGGCGTGATCGATCGTCGTAGCGGGGCCCGAGTGATCCAGCTCGACGACGTGCGGATCACGCAACAACACGTCAGCGAGTGCGCGGATCTCCGCTGGCATGGTGGCGGAAAACAGCAGGTTCTGCCGTTTCCGTGGAAGCGCCGCAAGGATGCGGCGCAGGTCTGGCAGGAAGCCCATGTCGAACATGTGGTCGGCTTCGTCCAGCACGACACATTCGACCTCCCCTAGGTGAAGCACGCCGCGCCCCAAGAGATCGAGGATACGTCCGGGACAGCCTACGACGATCTCGGGGTGTCGGCGCAGGGCCCGGATTTGGCCGTGCGCGGACACGCCACCAAAGACGGTGGCCACCTGCAACTGAGTGAAACGTGCCAGCGTGCGGATCTCGGCGTCGATCTGAGCCGCCAACTCGCGCGTCGGCGCCAGCACGAGGGCACCGGGTCCACGTCGGCGCTCGCGCCCCAAGCGCTGCAGCAAGGGAAGGGCGAAGGCAGCCGTCTTGCCGGTACCGGTCTGGGCAAGACCCAGCACATCGCGGCCCGCGAGGGCGGCAGGGATGGTATCCACCTGGATAGGGCGAGGCTCGACAAAGCCGCCAGCGACCACCCCTCTGAGGATGGGAGCATCGAAGCCGAACCGGTCGAAGCCGGTCGGAGAATCATTGAATGAAGAAGCCATGGAGTGTAACTGGGTCTCCACCGTATCGGCGCACACTGTTGCGCACCAAGCGGTCATTGCGTTCCTGCCCGCACAACAGACGGGGGGGCAGATCGAACGATGGGCAGCGTGACCTCGACAGGTAGTGGATGAGGCCCTGTTGTCGCCGCGAGTGGGTCAATCGACCCGCGTCACACGTAGGTGGCGTGACGCCGCCGAGCCCTCCACTTCAGGCTCTCAACCTCGAGTAAGCCACTGCAGCTCGAAGCCGGCAGTCGAGCTCATCCGGAGGTTGGGGTCATTCTAGCAGGAACCTGGTCGGGCGGTCGATCGCAAACTTCTGCCTGTAGCCTATGCTGCGAATGAGATTCACTGCCATATCGAGCAGATTCCCGATCTGGAGCAGCCTGGCCCCGGCGATGGAGACCAGTAAGTGAGCGCCACGGATTCGTACAAGAAACCTGTTTTCTCGGTTGGCCCTGCAGTTCGCGCCTGCGCCGCGGCGCTCTTTACAACGCTGGCTGTGACATCGCTCGGCGCCTGCGCACGAGTCCGGCCGCACACCCAGCCGGTCGCTTCGTCCCATTTAGAGACCATCTCCTTTGGCTCTTGCTGGCACGACGACGCGGGGACAACCGCGGCGGCGATGGATCGCCTGGCCTCCCAGAACCCCGATCTGTTCCTATGGCTCGGCGACAACGTCTACGCCGATACGACCGACATGGCCGCCATGCGTGACACCTATGACGCGAAGAAGAACGGCGCTGCCTATCGGCCGTTTCTTCAGGCGGGCATACCGGTGATGGCTACGTGAGACGACCACGATTTGGGTGTGAACAACGGCGGCGACAACTACTCGATGCGCCCGCAAAGCCAATCGGAGTTCCTGCGCCACTTCGACGTGCCGACCGACGATGTTCGCTACCGGGGCCAAGCCGGCGTCTACAACGCCACGTTGTTCGGATCCGCAACGCAGGGCAACCGTGTGCACGTGATCATGCTAGACGCGCGCTACCATCGGTCACCGACCTTCCTCGAATACGGCGCCTGCCGAGGGGCAGCCTCCACTATGCTGGGCGACGAGCAATGGTCGTGGCTGGAGCAACAGCTGAGCGCGACCTCGGAGATCACCGTGATCGGCTCGGGGACCCAGGTGCTACCGCCGCTCAATCGAGACAGGCCAATGACCGACTACTGCGCCTACGGCGACGGTGCGGAATTCAACGCCGCGATCGCCAACCTCGAGGAGACTGCCGCTTCCGGAACGGGATACGAATCGTGGGCGGAGATGCCGGTGGAACGCGAGCGACTGCTGCGGCTCGCTCAGAGGGCCATCAACAGCGGCAAGACCAAGCTGGTGATCTTCGTCTCCGGCGACCAGCACTGGGGTGAGCTGTTGCAGAAGACAACGCCATCTTCCGTAGCGGACGGAGCCGCGGTGACCTTCTACGAGGTTACTGCCTCTGGCTTTGATCAGGCCTTTCCCGAAGACGTACCGAGCCCGAACCGCCTACCGGTCTGGGCCGACAGCCAGGGAGACGGCACATTCGACAGTCGGTGCAAGCTCCCGTTTGGTCATGCGGGCATGACCTATGACGGCTGCACTACAGCAGACCGCGCAACACCGTGGTGCTATACGGAGCTGGACGGCCACGGCGACGGTGTCCCCGGCGCATGGGGCGAATGTGCGCCCGCCGGAGCGACGATTCCGTCCGGACAGGTCGGGGTGATCAGCAGCGACGTTGTTACCTACACCACGCAGGACCGACACATCATAAACAAGCCGGAGTCGAAGTACGGCACGATTGCCATCGACTGGGAGCGCCAGAAAGTAACCCTGAAACTCGAGACACCGACGGAGGTTGCCGTCTCGACAATCATCCCCTTCCAGCCCTGACACGCGGCGCCGACGCTGCCGGTCGTACACGCACCGAACCCGAGAGCGCATCCCCGAGGCCATCCGGCGGCACACCAGCCTGGGCCTCGAACGCTGTAGTATCGTCGCAACGCCAACCCCAACCCGGGAGCACGCCGTGCTCGTTCCTTTGACGATCGCGCTGTTCACGGTCATCTTGGCCTTGGGGCTCGCGTTCGTCATAGCCAAGCGAACGCGTGGCCAAGCCAGAGCCGTGCTGTCTGGCGAGCACGGCCTCACGCCCTTGCGTGACAAGGCCCCCATGGGAACCACCGATTGGCACTCGGGGGAATCGGACGGACGGCCCTTCGTGGGCGGGATTGTGAACGCTCCCACACCGGACACCGACGGCGAGCGGCGAGCCGTGCTACGAATGACCGTCGTGATGCCGGTCAGCGCCCCCGAGGGCGTCGGCAGCATCACGCACCGTGGCGCCTACACCAAAGAAGAGGCCGACTGTTTCACCGGCCTGTTCCGGGCCGGCGAGGATGCCGATCGGCCAGCGGCGGGCATCCGCGAAGGCATGCTGAGCTTCGCCGACCGCCACGGACGCATCCAGCTGTGGACGCGCAGGAAGTGTTCGCTGTTCTTGCCCGCCGATCTGTACGCGGAAGCTACCCATTGCCTGGTCTGGCTGGGTCCGAAGAAGCCGTCGGCGCAGAGTTTTCGCAACGTGACCGCCGAGCTGCCGCGGCTCGCCGAAACGGTAGAGGCGGCCCGGTGAGCAACTTCCGAACGACGACTTGTGGCGACCCGATGCCAAACCGGTCGATAGCCTGAGATGCACGGCGCTGGAGATCTTGCTCCGAGCTTCACGCTGACACGATCCGACGGAGCCTCCTGGAGCTCGGACGCCGCGACCGCTCACGGCCCGGTGCTGCTGGCGTTTCTCGAGACAGACTGCCCAACCTGCCGGTTGGCCGTGCCTTACTTGCAGCGGCTCGACGAAGCACTGGGCTCGAGCTCCGGACGCGTGGTCGCCATCTCCCAGGATTCGGAGGACGACACCCTACAGATGATCGAGAGCCTGCACATCGACCTGCCGATGCTGATCGATCGTGGCCTCGAAGTATCCCGTCTCTTCGATCCGTCGATCGTGCCCGCACTGTTTCTCCTGGGTAAGAGCGGGCGTGTCGAGTTCGCCGGATCAGGGTTTCACAAGGGCGATCTGAACGAGATCGGCGCCCGCATGCTCGCCGCGCTGAGCCTTGAGCCTGAGCCCATCGCCCGGCCTGACGACGGCGCGCCGGAGAGCAAGCCCGGGTGCACATCACGCCATCTCGAGCCCACATTGGACGCTCCACCCGAATCGGCCGTGGCGCCGATTGATCTGCGACCCGAGACTGGAGAGCGCGCCTCACGCATCACGGTCGACGATGACACCGATCTGTATGACTACTGCATGGAGGTCGGGTTCTCTCCGTACCTTCCGGTCATTCCGCCAACGGCTGCACGGGTCGACCGCACCCTCGCAGCAACGCCGCTGTCTCCCGACCTGGTAGTTGGTCTGGTTCCGCCGTGCTACGGGGCGGCCACGGTCGAGAAAGTCGCCGCCAACGCGGTGATGGCTGGTTGCCGACCCGAATACATGGAGGTACTGGTGCCATTGGTGCGCGCCGCCTGTGATGAGCGCTTCAATCTCCACGGCGTACAAGCGACGACGCATTCGGCGACACCGCTGACAATCATCAGCGGCGAGATCGTCGAGCGCCTCGGGTTCACCAGCGGCGCGGGATTGTTCGGTAACACGGCCCGAGCCAACAGCTCGATCGGACGAGCGTTTCAGCTCATCATCACCAATCTGGGCGGTGCGCTGCCGGGCGAGATCGATATGTCGACGTTCGGGAACCCCGGCAAATTCTCCTATTGCATTGCCGAGAACCAGGCCGCGAACCCCTGGGATCCCCTGCACGTGGAGCTCGGATTCGACGCCGCGGATAGCACGATCACACTGTTCGGGGCGGCGGGCATACAGGAGGTCAGCGAGCACAAGGCGCGCGACGGCGCGTCGCTGCTGCGCACCATTGCCGCGACGCTCGCGGTCGTCTGGAGCTGGCGTGTATGCGGAATGGTGGATGCCGTGGTGATCCTGTCGCCGGAGCACGCCGCCACGTTGGTGACCGATGGCTTCTCGAAGTCCGCCGTACGCGAGTTCCTGTACGAGCATACGGGTGTGCCGTTGCGCGCCTTCGATCACCACGGTACCGAGGGAACCCAGCATCGTGACAAGTACGACGAGACGATGATCGACGGCGAGCCTCACTACCGTAAGTTCGCGGATCCGAGCCAGATTCGTATCGTTGTGGCCGGCGGTACTGCCGGCAAGTTCTCGGCGGTGATCGGCGGCTGGCCATCAGGTGCCGGCGGCACCGAGATCGTCACCTATCCGGTCGCGTGGTGAAATCGCGCGGCCCTTCCTGTGGAGAACCAGTCATGACGGAGATCCTGGTGAGCCCGCTCGATGAGGCGGCACGCGACCCGATGACCGCCGCGCCGCGTTTGGACCGGCTGAAGGACAAGACGATCGCACTCCTCGACATCAGCAAGCCGGGCGGCGACGTGCTCCTGGACACTTTGGAGCATCTGCTGGCCGAACGTCACGGGGTGACCGAGTTCATCCGGGCGACCAAGCCTACCTACACGAAGCCAGCCCCGGCCGCGCTGCTGGAGCGACTCGGGCTGGCAGACGGGGTCATCGAGGCGCTAGCCGACTGAGGATCGTGCACAACGTGCAGTTTGCACGACAGCGTTGCTCTCGAGAGCCAGGGCATTCCTACGGTTCCGATCGCCACCGACGAGTTCCGCACGGCGGCCCGCATCCAGGCGAGCCGGCTCGGACGGCCGGGCTTCGAACCCGTATTGGTGCCGCATCCGATCCAGGACCAGACCGCAGAGGAGATCCAGGCCCGAGCCGAGGCCGTGGTCGACGAGATCGTGGTACGTCTGACCACCGCGAACGAAGCCTGATCACAGATCGAGCAGCCGCCGCGCGTTGCCCCCCAGCAGCGCATCACGGTCGCGGTCGGAGATCTGCAGCGCGGCGATCGACTTCTTCATCTTCTCCAGGCTGCCGATCATGTGGGGATAGTCGCTGCCGGCTACGATCCGGTCGGGCCCGGCGAAATCGATGCTCAACTGCAGGCAGGCCGGGTCGAAGTTGACGGTGTCGTAGTAGAAGTCTTTCAGATACTCGCTTGGCGGCTTGCTCAGATTCTCCCGGCAGCGTCGGAAGGCTTCGTATCCGCGGTCGAGCCGCTCGGCGAGAAACGGGATCGTTCCGCCGTTGTGGCAAAGCACCCAGCGGATGCCCGGAAACCTCTCGGGCACACCGGCGAAGACCAGATGCGCCGCCGCCAGCGTGGTGTCGAGGAGGAATCCCACCAGCGGCATGAGCATGAACTCTTCCATTGCTTCGACACCGAGCGGATACGTCGGGTGGATGTAGACAACAGCGCCGGAGTCACTGGCGCGCTCGTACAAGGGCCAGAACCGATGGTCGGCCAAAGCCACCCCGCTGGCGTTGCTATAGAGCATCACGCCGGGAAGGGCGAGCTCATCGAGGACACGATCGAGCTCTCGAGCTGCCGCCTCGGGGTTGTTGAGTGGCAGGTGCCCGAGCGCTGCAAATCGGTCCGGGTACGCTGCGGCGGCTTCGGCCAGCCCATCGTTGATAACCGGCGCCAGCTCCGCCGCACGCTGCGGCGATTCGATGCTGGTGCCGGGAGCCGTGAAGCTGATTACCTGCATATCGACACCGACGTCGTCGAGCACGCGCCGTCGGTACTCGACATCGCGGTGGCCAGGCACCAGGACGTTGTAGTCGCCGGGTGATTGCAACACCGGATTGCCATCGTCGTCGGTAGTGATGCGGAAGTTGCTGGGTCCGGCCTTGATGGCCTCGACATATCCGGGCGGAAAGTAGTGGCTGTGGAAATCGATGATCATGTGGCTCTCGCCGACGAGGACAGAGTTGTCCAGACCACGTATACAGGCAGCCCGGCTAACACGATGCCAAGCCCCGAAAGGCTCCCGGCAGCGTCGTTGACAATGTGGTTGACGACGATGGTAAACGCGGCCAGCGCGAAGGCGAGCGGGGTGAACGGATACCCGACGAGGCGATACTCGGGTGCTTGCACGGCGCGCGTCCTGAGCTTGACCAGGCCTAGCGCCATCACTCCGAAGAAGATCCACTCGGTATAGACAACGCGAGTGAACAGTGCCCGATACGTACCCGTGAGCACGAGCGTCGATGCCCAGAGAGCCTGCAGAATGATGGCCCGGTGGGGAGTGCGGAATCGCGGGTGTACCTCCCCGGCCCAACGGAACAAGAGTCCGTCGCGCGCCATCGCGTAGTAGACCCGAGGACCCGACAGGACGATTCCGGAAAGCGCGCCGAAGGTCGAGAACAACACCAGGGCAGTCATCGCCCTGCCTCCCCGGACGCCGAGGACAGCATCGGCGGCATCGGCGGCGATGCGCTGCGACTGAATTACCGTGTCGAGGGGTAACAGATAGAAGTACATGCCGTTGAGCGCGATGTAGCAGGCGGTCACGATCGTCACGCCCCAAACAAGCGCGCGGGGGATGGTCTTCTGTGGCTCGATCGTCTCTTCGGCGTTGTAGCTCACCATGTGCCAGCCGCCGAAGGCGAACAGAGCTGCCGAAACCGCCAGCGCGAAGTCGGACCAGCTGCCACCGCCCAGAAGCGCGTAGCCTTGCGGTGCCATTCCGCTCGGCGCCCCGGCGATGTTCGCACCTCCCGCGCTCGAGTCCTGCGCTGCTGGTTGCCCGAGGGCCAGCCCCACGACGACGATCAACACGATGGCCGCGACCTTGACCAGGGTGAACGCAGCTTGCAGGTTGCTGCCATGCCGTACGCCGCGGTAATTGACCGCCGACAAGACCAGGATTGTCGCCACCGCCACGAGCCGGGTCGAAGTGTCGTCGAGCGGCACGACGAAGGCAGCGTAGGAAGCGAACACCATGGCCACGGCAGCAATGATCCCCGAGTGCATGACCCAGAACATCGCCCAACCCCACAGGAACCCCAGCCAGGCCCCGAATTGCTCGCGCAGGTAGACGTAGACACCCCCACTGGCCGGCATCGAGGATGCCAGCTCGGCAACGACCAGGGCGCCGAACATGGTCAACACGCCGGCCGTTAGCCAGACCAGCGCCGCGCCCGCCATCGATGGCACCTGCCCGATGACCTCGGAGGGCTGAACAAAGATCGAGGCACCGATGATCGTGCCAACGACCATGGCGGTCGCATGTCGCAGCCCGATGGCACGATGCAATTCTGTTCTGCTCGAGGTCATCCGGAATCTCGCAACGTGATCGTCAAGCCGTCTGCTCACGGCGGCAGCGCTGGCATTGCTGGGAAACTTGATACGTGGTCGGTTCGCGAACACTATGCTGATGCGTGCCTCCGTGCCTAGCCTCGAGCGAGAAACCGACACGGTGAGATGACCAAGTCCGAGAGAGACACTGGAGAGCAATGCTCCGTCCACGGCGATAGCGCTCGGTCCGGGATACCCGGCGGCAACGACGTCGAGCCCCAAAGGACTGAGAGCGACCGGGGACAGGTCAGTGCGAGTGCTGCCGAGGTATACGAGGAGTTCTTCGTTCCAGCGCTGTTCACCGAGTGGTCACCAATGCTGGCCGAGGCGGCCGGTATCGACCCCTCGTACCGTGTTCTCGACGTCGGCTGCGGAACCGGGGTTGTGACGCGCGCTGTGGCGGGCCTTCTCGACGATAGCGGAGCCGTGATCGGTATCGACATCAACGACGGCATGCTCGATGTGGCCCGACGGCGCTCACCCGAGATCGACTGGCGTCGCGGGTCGGTCGAGGCGCTACCGTTCGACGACCAGAGCTTCGACGCCGTTGTCTGCCAGTTCGGCTTGATGTTCTTCGAGGATCAGCCTGCTGCGATCCGCGAGATGGTCCGCGTCCTGCGACCCGGTGGCCGGCTTGCCGTAGCGGTGTGGGATGTGCTCGACAACGTTCCCGGATACGCGTCGGTAACCGAGCTGCTTCAACGGCTGTTCGGCGACGAGGCCGCCAACGCGATGCGAGCCCCCTACTTACTCGGCAACCGGGACACACTTCGCAGCGTCTTCCAGCGGGCCGGCATTGCCGATGTCGACATCCGTACCCATGCGGGCACGGCGCGTTTCCCGTCGATCGAGTCCTGGGTCCACACCGACATCAAGGGGTGGACGCTTGCCGATATCATCAACGATGACCAGTACGCGCAATTGCTCGGAGAAGCAAGATCGGCTCTCCAACGCTACGTTATCGGCGACGGGACGGTCGCCTTCAGCCAGTCCGCACATATCGCCAGCGCGGTGAAGCCCTAGCCCGGTACCCGACCCGCTCACGGCAACGATCAAGAGAGGCTCGCATCATGAAGATCATCAGCGCAGACGAAGTACACGCCGCAGTTAGCTATCCCGGGCTGGTCGATGCCCTGCAAGACGCGTTCAGCAAGGACTACAACCAGCCGCCGCGCCAGGTTTTCTTGCTCGACGACGCCGACGACAACTTCGACGCCTTTGCGCTGTTGCCCGCCTGGAACGACAAGATCATCGCCGTCAAGGCGTTCACCTACTTCCCGAGCAACTCGGCCCCTCACGATCTTCTCTACTCCAAGATCCTGATCTTCGACCGGCCCCACGGCGAGCCCCTGGCGCTGGTGGACGGCACCACCTGCACCTTTTGGCGCACCGGTGGCGTTTCAGGCCTGGCAACGCGACTGCTGAGCCGTGAGGACTCGTCCACCATGTTGCTGTTGGGCACCGGCAACCTGTCCACGTACATGATCCGGGCCAACGCCTCGGTGCGCCCCATCGAGAAAATCATGGTGTGGGGCAACCCCGATGGCATGCCTCCGGTCGCCGATGCCGAGGCGGTCGTCGCAAGCGCGTCGGCGGAGCTGCCCGACATCGAATTCTCCGTGATCACCGACTTGGAGAGCGCCTGCGGCGAAGCGGACATCATCGTCTGCGCCACCGCGTCTCCGGACATCTTGATCAGAGGTGCGTGGATCAAGGAAGGCACGCACGTCGACCTCATCGGCAACCACCACGCCGACAAGCGGGAATGTGACACCGAGCTGATCACCAAGGCGCGTGTCTACGCCGACAGTTACGTCAACGCCTTCAAGGAAGCCGGTGAGATCCTTGTGCCGATCGAAGAGGGTGTGTTCACCAAGGACGACGTGGTTGCCGAGTTGTCCGAGATGTGTTCCGGGAAGGCCCCGCTGCGAACGGACGACAGACAGATCACCGTGTTCAAGGCCATCGGCCAAGCGGTGACCGATCTGGTGGCGGCGAGCATGGCGTACTCGGCATCCGAGTAGCCGCGCGCTCCCCGGTAGCGACCTGCGCTACCGCCCGCTGTACGTCACGTAGATCTTGCGAACCCCGTCGGGCACCGCGAACGTCCCCGTCCAGCCCTGCGGCAGCACGACGCCGTCGCCGGGCCTGTGCGTGCTCGTGTTGCCATCGGTATCGGTGAGCACGATGCCGCCTTCGAGAACGTACATCAGCTCATCGACCGGGTACGGTTCGGGCACGTTGAGCACGCCCGGTGTAGCCTCCCAGACGCCGATGCTGAGATTGCCGTCGCGGCTCTCGTAGAAGGTATGGCCGCGAGCATCGAAGTCGCTGAGCTTTGAATAAGGGCCGAACTCCCCCAGCCCCTCGCCCGCGAGCTTGCCACTCTCCAACTCGACCACCGCCATGGCGCGCGCCGCGGCCTCCGCATAGCTGGCCACCGGACCAGCCTGGCCGACAATCGCCCCGACGGCCACCATCGCCAGGCTCCATCCCGCGAGCCCCAGAGCTCGAACCAAACTGCTCCTGCTGACGTACATCGCCTGCTCCTGGTTCTGTTGAACGAAACCCGGGCAACAGCATCACTCGGGTAGCGTCCGATGCGCAACAGGCACCTTCGGTCATGCCGGCCTGGCCACATGTCGTACGAACGCGTCAGCGCCGGAAATCGAAGTCCGTGACCAGCACCAGATGATCGGAGGCAAGGAGCGAGTCGTCGCGCTCGAGCAAGAAGCTGGCCAGCGCGTCGACCGGAAAGTCGGGCGTCCAAAGAGCGAACGCACGGCTCACCGCTGCCGCATCCGGCGTGTAAAAGAGGTAGTCGAGGCGGCCGGGTGTGTATTCCTGGGCATCGTCGCGCCAGGTGTACACGGCGCGGCTGTAGTTGTGTCGAAACTGCACCGCGGCCAGGGCGCCGGCGGCGCGTGCGGGGGCAAAATCGGCGCCGAACTCGTCATCGAAGAAGCGACCTTCCTGGAGCACGTCGCGCTGGCGGCGGAGCCCCACCATGTTGAAATCGCCGGCCATGATCATCGGTGTGGCGGGATCGATTACGAATGGCCCTTCGCCGGCCAGCAAGTCGCGCCACGCGGCGGCCAGCTGCTGGTGCTGACGATCACGACCCTCGTCATTGTCGCAGCACGGTGTGTGAACGCTCATCAGCACGAGATCGCCGCCACGGGCGGGCGGCAACCTGACGAGGACCACGACGTTGTCGGCCACTGAGGCACGCTCGACGATCGGCCAGCGGCTGACGACCATCGTGTCGTCGCTCTTGGCCGCGCTCCAGGCACCGCCATCGTGCAGCGGCAGCACCCCGCCGACGAAACTCTCGGCGGCGGCCTCCGGCCAGTCCCACACCTCCTGAAACAGGATCAAGTCAGGGGCAAGCGCGCCGAGATAGCGCCGAAACGGCGCCGGCCGCTCCACGGCACCGTTGAACAAGGTGTTGTGAACGAGCACCCGAACATGGTCGGGATCCGGCCGTTCTAGCGGCACCGGCTCGACCGGGCGAGGCGGGTGGTGGCGAAGCTTCAGCTCCGCATAGCCAGCGTCGGGGAGGCGATCGCCCCAGGCGCCGTCGGTGACAATGAACCGCACAACGTCCGTCTGGACATTGACGCCGCCGGTATTCAGCGGCAGCCGGAACTCGTGGCTGGTACCGGAGTGCGTCGGCATCGCCTGGCTCCCGATATCGTTCATCGACAGCCATTCGACACGCTCACCGTCGTAGCGCAGCGCCATCCTGCGCCCGTAGTAGACCGACAGGTCAACACCCATGCCCGACAAGGGGAACCCCGTCTCCCGGGAGGCATTCATGTCGAGATGGAGGGTAAGATCCGCTCCCGCCTGCTCCGCAGCGACCCGCTGAATGACCGTTTCACGCCCGGTGTCGAGGCGGAAGAACAGCCCGCCATCCTCGTCGGTTACCCATAGCCGACCGAGATCCAGGCCGGTCTCGGATCCATCGCCGGAGGGATCCTCGATCTGTGCAGAAAACCCCCAGTCGTCGAGGTCGCCGTCGAGCGTCAGGGTGGGGGCCGTCGCCGGCGATTCGACTCGTACCGTCGAAGACTCAATGCCGGCCCCCGATTGCGGCGCACAATGGACTGCCAACAGGCACAGCAACGATGTGTAGCTCCACATGCGTCTCAAGAGTCAGTCCCCTCTGCGCATCCGCTGGATGTCCTTCGAATCCGACGCCATCAGCATACCGGTGAACCGGGTCCCCCCTCGGCTACGGCGGCGGCGGCCTCAGTCTCGGCATGGTCGTCGGCCGATGCGTCCCCGGCACTCTCGTTCGCCTTCGGCAGCGCGCCGAAGACGCCTCTGAGTATCCATACCGCACCGACGATGATCAGAGCCAACAGGATCCATCGGAGAAGAGTCGCGGCGAATCCGCTATCCATCACCGGGACACGGAAGTCGTACTGGAGGAGCTCCGCCCCGCGCTCGGTCATCCAGTGCCAACCCGTGTGTGCCAGGAACGCCGACAGCACGATCGTGCCCAGCAAGTCGGGGAGCCAGCGCCGGAACAGGAAGCCGAGTGCCGGCACCATCAGCGCCAAGACGAAGAGCTGACCGAGCTCCACACCGACGTTGAAGGACAGCAACGACGTGATGAGATGGGCGCCAGCGAACTGTAGCGACTCGGACAGCGCAAACGAGAAGCCGAAACCATGGATCAGCCCGAACCCGAACGCGATCGCCCATCTGCGCCGCAGCTTCGCCCCGATGATGTTCTCGAAGGCCATGAATACGATCGACAGCGCGATCAGCGTCTCGATGAGCGGGGGGAACCAGAGCGCGTTGGGAGCAAGGCCGAGCACCGACGCGATCAGCGTGATCGAGTGGGCGATCGTGAAAGAGCTGACGATCGGGACGAGCGCCCAGAAGCTCCGGAACGGCACCACCAAGCAGAGAAGAAACAGCAGGTGGTCGATGCCGTCGAGAATATGCTCGAATCCCAGGACAATGAAACGCCAGGCGGCCTGGTGCCATCGCGGGTCGAGCTTGAAGAGCCCCAGGTTGCCTGTGTACTGGAAGGCGCGCTCCGCGCCGTCCGCCGGCAGGAACCGCAGGACCGTCAGCGTGCTGAGCCCCAGGTGCGCCCAGCGTGCATCGATGGTGAACTCGGAACTCTCCGAGGAGATCGGCCACTCCATGAGGACGTCGAGCATCGCTTGTTGGAGCGGAAGGTCGGTACCGGCTGGAAGAGGGGGCGACCGCACATTCGTGAGGGCCGCCTCGTAGCTCTGGAAGGCTCGGTCGCCTGGAATCGCGATCCGTACGTTGGTCACATCCGGCAGACCCAAGGAGGCACCCGCCTCGAACATCTCTACATAGTTGCCGACCCACTGAACCGCGGCTTCACGGCTCAGCTCGGTCGCCTGGGGTAGCTTCAGGTATCCGGGATCCCGCACCGGGAAGCTGTAGTCCCTCATCGAAAGTAGCGGGACTCGAACCAGAGCTCGGATCGCGCCCCTCTCGGGAGCGACGAAAGCCTGGACCGTCACGTCGGCGGGGATCTCGTGCGCCTCCCCCGACCAGGTCGGCAGCAGAAGAATCAGGGCGACGACGAGCACAGCGGAGCGGCGGAGACGCGCTTGGTCGGACATGGCCGGAAAGCTATCGCAGCCCGGGCGGAGAGGGCTACCTCGCCGGGTGGCCGTTCGACGATTGTCGGATCGGTCCGCACAGTGTAGATTCCGGGCGAATTGGCCCCGCCCTTCTCTGCCAGGGAGATGGATAGATGCAGAAGCGCAACCGGACCTACGGTCTGGCTCTAGTCGGACTGATCGCGGTCGTCGCCTGCGCCGCAGAGGTCTTGGACGACATGGCCGCGGCCGCCCCCGGGGACGTACCGCTGTTCCAGGTCGACCCGTTCTGGCCCAAGCCGCTGCCGAACCACTGGCTGATGGGAGCCACGATCGGGGTGGCCGTCGACAACGACGACACCATCTGGCTCGTGCACCGGAACACGCCGGATCAGTTCGTCGGCAGCACCGAGATCGGCATGGTGCAGGACCCGCCGGTCGCCTCGTGTTGCCAGCCGGCCCCCCCCGTCCTGCACTTCGACCAGGACGGTAATCTGCTCCACGCCTGGGGCGGACCCGGTACCGAGACCGGCGACTACACCTGGCCGGCGTCGAACCACGGAATCGCCGTGGACGACCTGGGCAACGTTTGGATCGGCGGCAACGGTGGTGACGATCGGCACATCGTGAAGTTCACCACCGACGGACAGTTCTTGGCGCAGTTCGGTGAATCGGGCGTGCCGCTCGACAGCAACAGCCAGACGAACTTCGGAATGGTTGCGAAGGTCTCGTTCGACCAGGAGAACAACGAGATCTTCGTGGCGGATGGTTATGGCAACCACCGCGTCGCGGTATTGGACGCCACCAGCGGCGCCATGAAGCGCTACTGGGGCGCCTACGGAAACCGACCGACCGACGAGCGTCCACCAGCCTACCAGCCCGGTGAGACCCCGCCGCAGAACTTCCGAACCCCGGTGCACTGCGCCGACCGGGCCAACGACGGAATGGTTTACGTCTGCGATCGTCCGTCGAATCGGATCTCGGTCTTCACGACCGAGGGCGAGTTCGTCAAGGAAGCGATCATCGCTCCCGCGACGCTGTCGCAAGGCTCGACGTGGGACGTCGCCTTCTCTCCGGACCCCGACCAGCAGTTCATGTACCTGGCCGACGGCCAGAACATGAAGGTCTACATCCTCGACCGTGAGTCGCTCGATGTTCTTTACAGCTTCGGCGACGGTGGGCGCCAGCCCGGCCTTTTCTTCGCAGTGCACTCGATCGCCACGGACTCGGCCGGCAACATCTACACCACCGAGACATACGAGGGTACGCGGATCCAGAAATTCACGTATATGGGCATGGGCCCGAATCCTGGTGGTGATACCGGCGCCGCGTGGCCATCCGACAGGCGTCGCAGCGACTGATCGACAACCCAACGACTGCACGGCTAGACGGCCTCACCCCTCGGGTGGGGCCGTCGTCCTTTGTCGTCAGCGCGGTGGAGGCCCTCCACCGACCGTGGAGCTTCCGCGACCTAGACGGTAGTATCGCCGACCACGATCCCAATATCGTTTCTTGGCTAGCATGCGGCGCTGGCATCACGTCGGGGGCGAGTATTCTGCAGACAGGAGAGCGGCATGAGCGAAGAGCGCAAGAATCAGAAGGACGAAGCAGGAACGAAGGTCAGTCGCCGTGACTTCGCAAGAACCTCGGTCGCCGCTGGAGCGGCCGCAGTTGCGCTCCCGAGCGCCGTCCGCGCCGAGGCGCTGACAGGATCGAAGCCGGTGCCAAAGGCGGCGGCCGCAGCCAGGAAGGTGACGGCCCATCGCGTCGCTTCGCCGCCAGAGGTCATCGGGTACGGCGGCAGCGGGGCACCGCCAAACGTCGGCAGCCTCGGGACCAAGCGAACCAAGCGATACGCCAGCGGCTGGCAACCCGGGACGACGATCCCGGCCGAGTACTACTTGGCGGAGGAGCACTATCTGCGCGACGAGGCATTCCTCAAAGAAAACCAGTGGATGTTCGCCGATCATGTGAGCCGCATTCCCAACGCCGGCGACTACTTCGTGTTCCAGTTCGGCCACGGCGAAAGCGTGATCGTGGTGCGCAACCAGGCCGGAGAGGTCAAGGCGTTTCACAACGTTTGCCGCCACCGAGGCTCGCGGCTCTGCCGTCATGACGCCGACTCGGTCCCGAGCGACCCTCGCCTATCGGTCAAGCAACTCGGGCAGGACGGAAGCAGTCCCGTGTTCCGCTGCCCGTACCACGCCTGGACCTACGACACCGACGGCAGCCTCATCTACGCCTACGGCATGCAGGATGACTTCGATGCGGCCGACAACGGCCTCATCCCCTGCCATCTGCGGATTGCCGAGGGCAACATCTTCGTTCACCTGACGGCGGAGGCCGAGCCGCCTGATTTCGATGAGCAGGTCGGCAACGACATCCTGCCGGTGCTCGAGTACTACGGCGTCGGCGGTCTCAAGGTCGCGGCTCGCCAGACCTATCCCATTTACGGCAACTGGAAGCTGGCGCTGGAGAACTTCCAGGAGTGCTACCACTGCGGGCCGTCGCACAAGTCGCTGGTCACCGCCCACAACTGGGACCAGGAGATGTCGCCTGAGCAGCGCGCCGAGCGCGGCACTGAGGTGGCCGCCTGGGTGAAGAAGGAAGGCCTGCGGCGAATTCGCGGCCGCGCCGGCATGGGCGGCGGTGGCGGCGACCAGCAGGAAGAGTACGAAACCAGCATGGGCGGCAACCTCAACCCCGGCTTCATGACCGGCTCGATGGACGGAAAGGCAGTTGCTCCGCTGCTGCCGAATATCAACGAGTGGACGTACGGGACCCGGATCGCCGGCACGCGCTTCTTCACCTTCTACGCGCAGTGCTACGACGATCACATCGGCATCGCCCGGTTTACTCCCAGGGGAGCGGAGCTCACCGATTGCGAGCTGCTGTGGCTGGTGCACCCGGATGCGGTGGAGGGCAGAGACTACGATCCCGATGCCGTGGCGGCGTTGTGGCACGTCACCATCCAGGAGGATATCTGGGTGGTTGAGAACAACCACGAGGGCGTGCGCTCCGGTGCCTACCGCGCTGGGCGCTACGCCGGCAGCGAAGGCGGCCCCTCCGGCTTCGTGCAGTGGTACATGAACGAGATCGTCGGTACCACGTAGGGCGGAGACGCCGATCCAATCGGGCCAGCAAGAGAGTCGCGGGCGCCCAGCCCGCGGCTCTCTTGGCGTCGGGCTCATCCTGGCGGATACAATCCACGCCGCTTGATCCATTGCGAGCGCCATGGATGGAGGGCCAGGTGGAATGCCGGTGACGGCCTTTTTCAACGTACCCAACGGGATATCGATCGCGCGCCTGTTGATCGCCCCGTTTCTCTGGGCCTCGGGGCTGCTGGCGCTCGACGGCGTCTACCTGGCCCTGTTCCTCATTGCCGGGGTCAGTGACGCACTGGACGGGTTCCTGGCTCGGGCTCTCAATCAGCGCACTGAATTCGGAGCCCGACTCGATATCTGGGCCGACGTCGCCGCCTATCCATCGGCGATCACGCTGGCAAGAATGCGGCCGCAGTTCTTTCAGGATTACTTCACGCCGATCGTCGGGCTGTTCGCCACCTACCTCATTCTGTTGGCTTTCGTCCGCTGGCGTACCGGCGAGTTCCTGCGGTCTCACCTCTGGTCACAGAAGGCGTCGGCCGCGGCGCTGTTCGTCTTCATCGTTCACGGGCTGCTAACGTCGCCAAGCGCGCCGCTACTCTGGATTACCGCCGGGTTGCTCCTTCTCAGCTTCGCGGAGATCGTGCTCTTGGTGACGCTGGTTCCGTCGTTCGATTCAGACCAGCCGACGATCTTGACTCGTCGTTCCTGAAGGCTCGTCCGGCCGCAGCAAGGCGCGGACCTGGGCTACGCCGGCGGGCGACGTTACGGCCGCGGAAGACCTGGCGAGGGTATCGGCCTGCCGAACACGGTGAACTCGAGCACCCCAGGTCGGAGACCGCTTGGCCAGCCGGTGATCGTGAGCCGCACGTACCTACACTCCACCGGCACGATCTCGTCGAACTCCACGGCGTTGTCGCGATCGTTGCCGGTCTTGTCGACGACGGTCGTGAATGTGTCGCCGTCGAGCGAGACCTCGATCTTGTACTGGCGGATCCTCGAGGCGAGGCCACGGTTGTCTGGACTCGATTCGTCCTCGACATCGCCCTCGGGCAGTGCGAACAGTATTCGTGCAGAGTCAACGACGTAGTCTTGCGACCAACCCGCTGCGAGATCGATCTCCAGCCACGGCTCACCATCATCGGCGGCGGGAACCCACCAGGTTCTGGCGTTGTTGTCGAGCGCGTAGGGGGCGTTCCGTCCCGGGGCTTCGCTGCTGACAACGTAGTTCTTGTCCTGCGACAAGGGCATCGAGCCGCTGCCGTTGTCTTCCCAGGCGCTGTCGACGACCCCCGGTGCCCACTGCGGAGTCTCGGAGGGGCCATTGAAGACCATGTTCCCCTGTGCGTCGAAGCCAACGGGATCCATGCCGATACGACGCTCGAACATGCGGTTCCAGTTGCGGTACAGCAGCGTATAGATCGCCCAAAGGCCACCTTCGGGACCCTCGACAACGCTATGGTGGCCGGAGCCGTTGATTAGCCCCCCCTGATGCACGAGCACCGGGCTGCCCTCGTAGTAGGTGAACGGACCCAGTGGCTTGTCGCTCGTGTAAACGCCCACTCCGTAGGTGATCCAGTCGGTTCCCGGGGCAGCGTACTGCAGGTAGTAGGTACCGTCGTGCTTGGTCATCCACGGCCCCTCGATCCAACTTTCGGCGCTCATCTCATTGCGGCTGCCGTAGCGTTCCCAGATGTGCGAGGGCTCGAAGCGGAAGAAGTGCTCGTAAGGCCCTGCCCAGCGGCGCAGGTCGTTGCGGTCGAGCTCGACGCCGTAGACACCGTCCCTGCCTCCGCCAGCGTAATAGAGGTAAACGTGGTCATCGTCATCGATGAACACCGCTGGATCGAAGACACCGCCGTCCTCGCAGCCCGCACAGAGGTCGCGGGCGAGCCGTCGTCCCTCCTGATCGACGAAGTCGCCGAAGAACTCGAAGGGACCGAGCGGGTCGCGACTGCGAAACAGCCCGGAATCGTTTCCGGTCAGGTAGACGTAGCCTTCGTAGGCGAAAGCCGTCGGCGCGGAGATCCCGCGGCCGTCGGGGATGTCCACCTGGTGATGCACCCAGCTGACCAGATCCTCCGATGACCAGACCCCTGCCCCGGCACGCCCGCCGGGCGAGACCCCGCCGGTCAGGTAGAGATAGTAGTTCCCCCGGAACACGATAACCGTCGGATCGGCGAGGCGACCGGCTTTCTCCATGACCAGCGGGTTGACGTATCGCCGGGGCTCCCGGGATCGGGCCTCCTCGACGCCGTCCGCATCGCCCTGGCTCATCTGGACCGAGCTCGGCGCGCCTGCCCACGACCCGACGGTTGGCGGCGCGATCAACAAGCCGACAATCCCGACGAGCAGACTCTTCGAGAGAACGTAGCTACTCGGTCGAATCTCCATGTCCCACCCCCAACGCAACCGAGTGAACAAGGTATAGTCCGCCGTCAGATTTCATAGTGACTCGCCACAACGAGGACAGCTTGAGTGAAACGGCCCAGAGAGTAGCCCAGGTTGCGGCGTGGACCGACCTCGAGGATGGCAAACCCGCGTACGCGCTGGTGGCCGGTGTCGATCTTGTAGTCTTGCGAGCCGACACCGAGGTGTCGGTCTTCTACGGGCGCTGTCTGCATCGCGGCGTTCTCCTCGCCGATGGCCACGTCGACGGCGAGCGCCTGGTCTGCGGCGTGCACGGTTGGAGCTACAACCGAGAAACCGGCGCGACACCGCGCTACCCCGCTTCGCATCGTGGATCGACGAGCAGACGAACGGCGTGATGGTCGACGTGTCCGAGATCGAGGCATGGCAACGAGAGCACCCGCAACCATACAAGCGGGCAGAGTACCTGGGCCTCTACGCTGACCCGACGGGCACCCCCATGGAGCCCTACAACCGACGCATCCAGAGCTTCGCGGAGCACGGCCTGGACAGGGTCGGCCACCACGGCCCGGTCTCGGCGATGGGCGTGCCGCTCACCGAGCTGCCGCGATGGGACGACCTGCAGATCGTTACCGGCCAGCTCGCCCGCAGGCCCCTGCTCGACGATGCTGAGGTCGGCACCGAGTTGATCATCGGACCGAGCGCCGCCAGGCCCTTGCAGCTGGGAATCCCGCTATTCGTGAGTGACATGAGCTTCGGTGCGCTCAGCGCCGAAGCCAAGCTAGCGCTGGCTTCGGGCGCGGAGATCGCGGGAACCGGAATCTGCTCGGGCGAAGGCGGCATGTTGCCCGAAGAGCAGGAGGCCAACTCGCGGTATTTCTACGAGCTCGCCTCGGGCCGCTTCGGCTGGGGTCTCGACAAGGTCGCCCGGTGCCAGGCGTTCCATTTCAAGGGTGGACAGGGCGCCAAGACCGGGACCGGCGGGCACCTACCCGGACACAAGGTGTCCGGAAAGATCGCCGAGGTTCGGGGCCTCGAGCCGGGTCAGGCAGCCATCAGCCCCGCAACCTTCGCTGACTTGACGACCCCCGCCGACTTCCGCGATGTCGCCGACCAAGTGCGCGACGCTACCGATGGGATCCCGGTCGGGTTCAAGCTTTCTGCACAACATATCGAGGACGATATCGACTTCGCGCTGGAGGTCGGCGTCGACTACATCATTCTCGATGGCCGCGGCGGCGGCACAGGCGCGGCTCCAGATCTCTTCAAGCGGAACATCTCGGTGCCGACGATCCCGGCGCTGGCGCGGGCCCGCCACCACCTGGGCCCGTCACGCGACGTGACGCTGATCATTACCGGTGGGCTACGGACCGAGGCCGACTTCGTCAAGGCTCTGGCTCTCGGCGCTGACGGTATCGCGCTGGCAAACTCGGCGATCCAGGCAGTTGGCTGCCTCGGTATGCGTGCCTGCCACACCAACAACTGCCCGGTGGGCATCGCGACGCAGCATGAACATCTGCGGGCGCGTCTGGTGGTCGAAGAATCGGCCCGCCGATTGAGTAACTTCCTAAAGGCGTCGGTGGAGCTCATGCAAGTAATGGCCCGCGCCTGCGGTCGGTCGCATCTGAGTCAGCTCGATGCGACCGACCTCACGGCCTGGAGCCGCGACATGGCGTCGCTTGCCGGGGTGCGTTACGCCGGGGTCGGCGACCCGCACTGAGTTCGCCCACTACGGCCGCCTACTCCGGCTATTCGAAGCCGAGCTCCGGATTGAGCCGACCTCCACCGCTCATCTCCTTACCGTCGAGATAGATGGTGGGTGTCGAGAGCATGATGTCCATGTGGAAGTCACAGGGCCCGACGGAGCCGCCGAAGGTCGGATTCTGGTAGCCGAAGCCAAAATCGACGGCCGCCAGCTTGCGCTCGTCCTCGATCATATGACCGGAGATACCGGCCTCGGGATTGAGGCCGATGCTGAAGTGGCAGAGCTCGTAGATCGCCGGCTGCCCGCAGCTCTCGAACCACTGCCGCATGGTGTCGGCTTCCGCACCGCCGTCCACCGAGGTCACGACGCCCTTCTCGACCGTGAAGCTGTACGGCTGGTGGACAATGCCCTGCACGCTGTCGCTGGCGTCGATGACGATAGTGCCGTTGATCGTCTCTTCGAGCGGCGCGATGCTTACCTGGGCACCCGGAAAGAAGTCGATCTCGCCGTCCTCCGTGAGGGCGCCGTCGCCAACCTTGCACTGGCGGTCGCCATGCCGGAACTCTACGTCGGTTCCCTCGGGCGACGTGACCCGGCAGTGATCGACTGCGTGCCAGAGATCGACGACGCGATCGACGTTGCGCAACATGGCGTCGACGTCGACGTTGAGCAGCCCACGCATGACGTAGTCTTCGACGCCGGCTATGGCACAGAACAGCGCCCGCGTACCGTTCGCCCGCGCCTCCAACATCGGCTTCGAAGCGTCGATGCCATCATCGCAGATCGACAAGATGAGCCGACTAGCACGGATCGCGTCCGACAGAATCGGTCCGGGCTTGGTGGCCAGATCCTGTGTAGCCGACACTGGCTTGACGATCAGTTGGGCGTCGGCGCCGGCGCGGATGCCAGCGTCGAGCAGCACTTTCGCCAACACTTGATCATCATTGGCGTCGGCGAGCACCAGCAACGCGTCGCCCGGCTCCGGCCGGACGAGACTCTGAACGACGATGTCGCCAAACTCCTCTGAATGCAGGCTGGGGGCCATCTGGGTTCCTCGGTTCGGTAGCAGGGTTGACGTGCGGCGCGATCAGACGGGTTGGGCTTGCAGGATCTCGGGTTTGCCGAACGCATGCTTGCTCTGCGACAGCCGCAGGCGGGCGAGGCTCTCGGCCATCATGGCAGATGCCTGTATGGGCTCGATGACGGGCACGTCGAGCCCTTCGCGCAGCGCCTCCAGAACGTCCAACCCACCATAACCGATCACCGAGTCGGCGCCGTCCTCTGCTACGGCTGCGCGGCCCTGCTCGAGCATCTCAGCGGCCAGGTTCGCCCCTTGGGCAGCAAAGTCGAGCGATCCGGCGAGCACGCTACGCACCGAGGCGAGCTTGTCCTGGAAGCCATAGCGCGCGGCGATCTCCTCGTACCGACGGGCGCGACTGCCGGTTTGTCGGCCGCTTCTCGATCCCGGCGTCAAGAACGAGAATCGCCGCCCCACCATCGAAGCGAAGTGCATCGCAGCCTGCGCCTCACCGATCACCGGGATATCGAGTGCCTCCTTGGCGGCAACCACTCCGGGCTCCCCGAGGCAACCCATGGCGACGGCGTCATAGCCCGACTGCTCGGCATCGATCGCCGCTTGCACATGCTGCAAAGCAACGAGCTCCGAGGTGTAGGAGTCGCTGATCGCGTCGACGGGCGCCGCGGGCAGATCGGCCAGCGTGATCTCGACCTCGGGGCTCGTCAAGGGTGCCAGCAGCTCACGGTGGACGTCGCCCCACGACTGCAGGCCGCCGCGCACCGGAATGATGGCGTAGATGCGGATCGGACGATTCATCAGGCTCTCTCCAGCCACATGGAATAGACGTTCTGCGTCAGCGGGTGTGCCTTTGTCGGGGTATACCCTCGCACGTAGTCGCGCTGAGCCGACAAGGCCACCATGGTCACCACCGGGGTGAACGGCACGTCGTCGCGCAGGATCTCCATTGCCTCTCGGTACATGTTGCATCGCAACGCCGTATCCATCTCGCTGACGGCGTCGTCGAGCAGCCGGTCCAGCCGCGCATTCGAGTAGAAGGCGAAGTTGCGCCCGCCGTTGCCGGCCTGACTCGAATGCGCCAGGCGAAACAGGTACTGGTGTGGATCGGGCGAAGGCACGTAGATCCAAATCGTGCCGACATCGGTGGCAGTCTCGAGCGACGCGTAGTTGGCGACCTTGGCATCAAACTCGATATCGAGCGCCTTCAGCCTGATGCCGAGATCCGCTGCACCCGCCTGCAGCAGCAGGAAGAAATCGGTCTCTCCAGTAGTACCTTCGAAAGCCATGCTGAGCTCGAAGCCGCCATCGGGATAGCCTGCGGCGCTCATCAACCGGCGGGCCTCGTCGAGATCGGTCCGCTCCGGTGGCGTGGTCGGGTCGAAGCAGTCGGCGCCGTCGGGAAGCGGACCGCGCGCGATCGTCGCGTTGCCACGTCTGAGGTGCGCAACGTGACCACCGTAGTCGTAGGCGAGCGCCAATGCCTGCCGTACCCGCGGGTCACGCAGCTGTTCGGTTTGCGTGTTGAACGCGAAGTAGAGCTGGTTGAGCGTCGGCTCTCGATTGAGAACGAGCCCGTCGACGCCCCGCAGCGCCTCGAAGCTGTCGGCGCTCGAAAGGTAGATCCAGTCGGCGTCACCGCTCTCGAGCGCCATGCGCCGTGTGCCCTCCGCCTGGATCATGCGGAACACCGCGCTATCGATGTGTCTGCCTTCCCAGCCCTTGAAGTAGTCGGGGAAGCGCTCGATCGTGTAGCTCTGCTGCGCCTCGAACGACACCAAGCGATACGGCCCGCTGCCGGCCTCGTGGTCCTGCAACCATCTCTGTCCCCAGTCGCCGCCGTCCTCCTGAGCCCGCACGAGATCGGCGTTGAGAATGTAGAGGTGGCTGAGCGCCGCCAGGAGCCCCGGGTAGGGCGCCGACAGCAGGATCGACACGGTGCGATCGTCGATGACCTCCGCACCAGCTAGCAGCGTCATGTACGTGTAGACCCCGATGCCCAACGCCACGGTCCTCTCGACCGTGTAGGCAACGTCGCCGGCGTCGACCGTGGACCCATCGTGGAAGCGCACACCGTCGCGCAGACGGAAGGTGTGGCGCAGCCCGTCCGGCGACAACGTCTCGCTCTCGGCCAGCTCGAGCTCCAACTCCATGGTTCCCGGGCGGTATTGAACCAACGAGTTATAGAGGTTGAGCGCTGGATTGTTGATGCGGCTGTCCTCTGCCCCGATCGGATCGAGACCCGGCGGAGCGCCTTCGATCAGGGCAACGAAATGGGATGCGGGCGGCGTACTCTTGCCAACACAAGCCAGCGATGTCGCCAGCAGGAGAATCGCGAGAGCGACAACCGAGCCGGATCGAGCGCCACGATACATGTTCCCCACGCCCGCCCTGAGCGACGAAGGCCTATCGTGCCGCGGCGAAGCGGCGAGCCCGAATCCGGCGCCCGACATGCTCAGCGAACCAACAGGATTCGTTCGTTGGGTGGATAGAGATACTCGACGCCCCGGCTGGTGACGATGTGATTGCCCTCGATGTTGATCGACACGGGGTATCCGGGACGCTCGGGCAAATTCGTGTGCACCATGTACTCAAACGAGAACATGTGGTTTTCCTGTATCACCAGATGATCTCGATCGGATCGAAATGGCGCCACCGAAGGTCCCACCGTCACCAGGCTGCCGCTGTTGTTGCCCTGACTGTGCAGATCGATGGAGAACCCGGACCTGTCGGTGTTGATCAGCGCCTCTTGCACGAGCATATAGTCGAGCTCGCCGCTCGCCTTCGCCGTCATCACATCCGACTGCGCGTAGGCCGATGGCGCGGCAAGCGACACGGCGATCGAGAGCAACGCCGCCCGCACTCGCACTCTTGTCGTCATGGCTCTTTCCCTCGGCTAACCACGTACGTCCACACGTGAGACCAGATTCGAACGGATTCTAGGTGATCTGTCCAACAAGCTCCGGGGCCCACCGTTGTCTTCCTACCCGTACCGGAGGTAGATTCCATCCTCTCCGCGCCGGCCGCGGCGAGAAGTTGACCGTCAAGGGGAGCCGAACCGTGCATCGAACGTGGTTGTTACTTTCACTCCTTCCGCTCCTCACCGTTGCAACATTGCGCGAAGGACGGTCGCAGGAATCCTCGGGGCCGATTAGCAGGCCAGCTCCACAGAATTCCGTGCGGTTGGAGAAGAGCCGTATGGTCCCCATGCGCGACGGAGTGCGCCTCGCGACCGACCTGTACTTCCCAGAGGTAGCCGACGAGAGGCTCCCCGTCGTCCTCATCAGGACTCCCTACGATAAGAGCGAGTCCAGAGGCGACCAGGACGGCGACGCCTACATGTTCGCCTCACGCGGCTTCGTAGTCGCGGTCCAGGACAGTCGCGGCAAGTTCGAGTCGGAGGGGATCTACTCGCCACCGGCCGGGAGCGAGGCCGAGGATGGCTACGACACGGTCGACTGGATCGCCGAGCAACCGTGGTCCAACGGCAGGGTCGGAATGCACGGCTGCTCGTATCCGGCCGAAGTACAAGCTGCCACGGCGCCGCTGAAGCACCCCAACTTGACCGCGATGATCCCGCGTAACGGGCCCGGCATCGGCGCCGCCAACGGCCGCTATCGCTACTGGTCGGGCTTCAAGGGCGGGGTTCTCGATTTCGCCGCCAGCCTGCCGTGGTACTTCAACACCGGCAACAAGTACTCGTTCAAGCCCCCTCCGGGGCTGTCGGACGAGGAGATTGCCCGGATTCGCGATTTCTACGACCCGACGGCCAGCGCGGCGCTGGAGCCCGATTGGGAGGAGCTCATCTGGACGTTGCCCCTCGTCGACATCATGAACAAGGCGGGAGCACCACCGAACGACTTCCTCGATCTGGTGACGCGAGACTTCGGCGACCCCTGGTGGCACGACACGATGGGCTACTACGACGGGACCGAGACGATCGCCGTCCCGGCGCTGCACGTGAGCTCCTGGTACGACATCAGCGTCGACGAGACGATCTACGAGTTCAACTACTTCCGCGAGCGCGCCGTTACCGACGCCGCCGCCGAGAACCAGTTCTTGATTCTCGCCCCGACGACCCATTGCAGCTACGAGCGGGCGACCGAGCAGACCGTAGTTGGCGATCGGGATATCGGCGACGCGCGGCTCGATTACTACTCGATCTATATCAAGTGGTTCGAGCACTGGCTCAAGGGAGAGCCGGCCGACTTCACGGATATGCCGAAGGTGCAGTACTACACCATGGGCAGCAACGAGTGGCATTCAGCAGATCGATGGCCGCTGAGCGAGACTGAGTACACCAAGTACTTCCTGCACAGCGGAGGCGGTGCCAACAGCCGCTACGGTGACGGGTTGCTGTCCGTGGAGGCGCCGGGCGAAGAACCGGCCGATAGCTTCGTCTACGACCCGGCCCAGCCAGTACCCTCGACCGGGGGCCCCCGCGGCACCTCCTGGGGCACGATCTCGGGTGCCGTCGACCAGGGGCGCGTCGAGCTTCGCAATGACGTCCTCGTCTACACCACACCACCTCTGGAACACGGCATCGAGCTGACCGGCCCGATCACCGCCGTGTTCTACGTGTCGTCCTCGGCCAAGGACACCGACTTCACCGCCAAGCTCGTCGACGTGTACCCGGATGGCACGACCTACAACATCCAGGGAGGTATCCTGCGCGCCCGATATCGGGAAGGGTTCGCCAAGAAGGTCTGGATGGAAGAAGGCGGCATCTATCCGATCCAGGTCGACCTCGACGCTACGAGCAACTACTTCGCGCCCGGTCACAGGATCCGATTGCAGGTGTCGAGCAGCGACTTCCCGGCCTACGAGCGCAACCTCAACACCGGCGGCAACAACTACGACGAGACCGAATGGGTGATCGCCCACAACACGGTCCACCATTCCCGGCAGTATCCGTCGCATCTCGTCCTCCCGGTGATTCCGAGTCGAGACAACTAACGGCTTCGGCCATTCGCTCGCGGCCGGGCGGCTGACGCGGTCACTCGAACGTCTTGTCGTACCAGAAATCCTGCAGGATGTGCGAGGTCTGGGTGAGGACGTGGCCGGCCGCCTCTAGCTCCACCCGGTACTCGCCCGGCTGGACGCGGTGCAGGACGTAGTCTCGTCCTTGCATTCCCGGCTGCCCCTGCACCCTCGTTCTGAGCGAGAGCCCGGTTCCGCCAACCTCGTCGTCAGGCGGCCCGAAGAACTCGTTGGTGTCGTAGTAGTCATAGAACGGCTCGGGCTCGCCGTACTCCATCTCGTCGTCCCACCGGGCAACTTCTTCCGAGGACTTCTTGGCGCCCCGCCGAGTCATTCCCCACATGACGCTGTTGAGCCCGGCGTTGCCCGGACCGTCAAGCTCGTTGATCAGAATCGCCCCGTCGAACACCGACAGCTTCACACCCTCCGGAATGCTGTTCCTGAGGTAGTAGTTGAGCATCACGCCGTGCGGCTCGTTCTCGCCCTCGAAATTCTGGTCAGCGACCGCGGTCTGTCTCGGCATGACCCACTGGACCTTGGTCTCGATCCGAAACAGGTGGACATCGCTCTCGATGACCCGTTGCGTGAGCTCCTGAAGAGGAGAGATATCGGCAATGTAAAAGCCGCGACCGAAGGTGCCCACGACCAGATCGTTCTCGCGGGGATGGATGACCAGATCGTGGACCGGAATCGTCGGGAGGTTGCTCCTCAGCTCATTCCAGTGACGCCCGCCGTCGAGGGAACCATGTACGGTGCGGTCGGTTCCGACGAACAGCAGGTCGGGGTTCTTGTGGTCTTCGCGGATCACATTGACGCTCTCGTCGGGAAGGTTGCTCGCGATGGATGTCCAGGTGTCCCCGTAATCGGTCGTCTTGTAGACAAACGGTGCGTAGTCCGCAGCCAGACGGCCGGTAAACGTCACGTAGGCGGTGCCCGCATCGTGGTGCGATGCGATGACTCTCGATACCCAGTATCCGGGATTGCCGGGTATGTTCTCGTTGAGGAGTTGCCAGCTTTCGCCTCCATCGCGGCTGACCTGCACGTTGCCGTCATCCGTGCCTACCCACAGCACGCCCTGTTCGACCGGTGATTCGTCGATCGTTGTCGTCGTGCCGTACTGACCTACCTCACGGCCGCCGAACTTCGATGCGTCATTGTTGGTGAGATCGGGGCTGACCTCCTCCCATCGTTCACCGCGGAACGGAGACTTCAGCAAGATGTTGGCCCCGTGGTAGATCACGTCGGGATCGTGCGGCGAGATCAGCAGCGGAGCGTTCCAGTTGAAACGAAGGTTCCGGTTGCCGCGATAACGAATCCTGCGGCGCACGCCGGTCTTCTGATCGTTGCGTGACAGGCTGCCGAATTGAGATTCGGTGTAGAGCCAGCGACCGTTCGTCGGGTCGACCTGGTTGTAGAAGCCGTCGCCGCCTTGCACATGCTCCCAATCCTCGAAGCGGATCGGAAACCTGCCCTTCTTGGTGCTCGGACCCTTCCAAGAGCCGAAATCCTGCAGGCCCCCATAAACGTTGTACGGAAACTCCATGTCGACGCCGATGGCGTAGATCTGCGCCATCGACACGTTGTCGACATGCAGCCAGTTCTTCCCCGAGTCAAAGCTCGTCGCGAACCCGTAGTCGTAGCCCAGCAACATATGCTCGCTGTTGTCCGGGTCGATCCACAGAACGTGGTTGTCCCCCCCGTACTCGAACCCACGCGACCAGGTTCGCCCGCCGTCGGTCGACTTGTGGACCATCGATGCCATCACGTAGACGGTTTCGTCGTCGTTGGGATCGACGACGATCTGCCCGTAATAGTTGGTTCGCTCGCCTACAGCGGCCTCGGTGGTTTGGTGCCACAAATCCCCGCCGTCGTCGGTCCGATACACGACGCTGCCGACCGGTTCCACGGCACCCGGTTGCCCGGCCTGAACCTCACGCCAGCGGTCTTCATAGGGAACACCGGGGGAATTGTCGTTTTCGATGACCGCGTAGAGAATCTCCGGGTTCCGCGGGTAAATCGCCAGCCCGATCTTGCCGAGCAGGCCGCCCGGGAGGCCATTGGACAGCTTCGTCCAGGTCGCGCCACCGTCGGTGGTCTTGTGAATGCCACTGCCGGGGCCGGAGCCCGAGAAGCCCCACGGCCTGCGAATCCGCTGGTAGGTCGCCGCATACAGAACCTCCGGGTCGCGTGGGTCCATGACGATGTCGGTAGCTCCAACGTCGACGCCATCGACGACGACTCCGAGCGACTGAGTCCATGTCTGCCCGGCGTCGGTGGTCTTGTACACACCTCGCTGGGGGTTATCCGTGTAGTAGTGGCCCTGCGCCGCGACATAGACCACGTCGGGATTCGTCGGATGAACCACCAGCTTGCCGATCTGCCTCGACTCCGTCAGGCCGATATGCGACCACGTTGCGCCGCCGTCTCTCGAGCGATAGACGCCGTCCCCGTGGTAGGTGCTGTTTCTGAGATTTCCCTCCCCGGTACCGACGTAGACGATGCTGTCGTCGGAGGGAGCGACAACGACGTCGCCGATCGACGATGTCTGCTCGCGGTCGAAGACCGACTCGAACGTCGTCCCATTGTTGACCGTCTTCCACAATCCTCCCGGCCCGGCGCCAACGTAAAACACGTACGGATTCTGTCGCGATACCGCAAACGCCACCACCCGGCCGCCCTGACGCGTCGGGCCGATTTCGCGGTAGTGCACCCAATCGAGGATGCTGCCCGAGCTCGATTGCCCTGTAACGTTGGAAGTGCCCGTAAGGGCGAGCAGCACCATGCCCAGCGAGAACCGTTTGAACGGCTTCATCACTCCCCTCTCCCTGTCTCTGAGGGCTGACCCTCAGCCGCGCACCTCGAAGATAGCCTCTAGCTCAACCGGCATGTTCGCCGGCAACGACGCCATGCCGACGGCGCTACGGCCGCCCTTTCCCCTCTCCTCCCCGAATACCTCGACGAGCAGCTCGCTGAAGCCGTTGATCACCTGCGGCTGTTGGCCGAAATCGAGCGTGCAATTGACCATACCGAGCACCTTGACGAGCCTGACGACCTCGTCGAGGCTACCCAGGGTATCGCGCACCGTGCTCAGCAGGTTGAGCCCCGCAACTCGCGCTGCGGCATTGCCCTCTTCCACCGTCATGGTGGCGCCGACCTTTCCGGGCATGGGTGATCCATCGGGATAGCGTGGGGTGTGTCCAGCGGTGAACAGAATGTTCCCCGTACGCACGGCTGTTACATAAACCGCGACGGGGCGGGGTGGTGGCGGCAACTCGATGCCGAGCTCACGCAATCTTTGCTCGGGGCTCTCGCCCTGCGATCCGCGAAGCCTGACCGCTTCCGAGGCCTCCGCGTTGGTGATCTCGCCTGATGTCATGGCAAGAAGCGCGCCACCCGCCGTGGCTAGGCACTGGCTGCGCAGGAAGCTCCGACGGGATTCTCGTATCGACATGCTTGGATGCCTCTCCGTGGGCCCTTCTCGGGGCCGTGATGTCGTCCTCCGACCCTTGCAGGTCAGCTTGCAGGCGGCGACAGCGACGTGATTGTGCCTAAACCCGGGCACATGAGGAACCGGGCTCGATGATTCCTCCCCCCGGGTCACCCGCCAAGCGAGGGGCCCCCATTGCTCCGCGCGTGCAGGCTGTATCTGGAGGTGCGACGCCCTGCTGGCGCAGCCCAATTGCATCGGCTACGTTCGCTCTGCGCCTCCGGCGAGGCTGCGCAACCCAGACTTGGAGGCTCATGATGACAGTTGCCCGACTCGTGGTGATCGGTTGCTCGCTGCCGCTGCTGGCTGCCGCGCTCCTGCCTATCCAGGAGCCCGTCCACTGGGACATCGTCGACCAATTGCTCGACGAGGCTTTCAACAACTCCCAGGTCATGGAGAACGCCGGCTGGCTGACCGATGTGTTCGGGCCGCGCAACTCCAAGTCGAGCGGCTACCGGGCGGCCGCCGAGTGGGCACGCCAACGGCTCGAGGACTACGGCCTGTCCGAGGCGCGGTTGGAGCCCTTCGAGTTCGGGCGCGGCTGGGAAAACCGTTATTCCTCGTTCCACATGGTCGAGCCGCAGTACATGCCAATCATCGGCTACCCGGCAGCCTGGTCGGCGGGCACCAACGGCAAGGTCCGACTCCAGGCGATTCATGTGGATCTCGCCGAGATCGAATCGGCGGCGGACCTCGACCCGTACCGGCAGGAGATCCCGGGAAAGGTCGTTCTCATCGAGGCCCTGCGCGACCTCAGCGACCAATATGGCCCCTCGATCACTCCCTACAGCGAAGCCGAGCTCGATGACATGGCCAGGATCCCGATCGGTCCGGCCGAGCCGCGCCAACGTCGTCGACGCGGCGACGGGCTGACGCTGGAGCAACGCATCGACCTGGTCCTCGAGGCCGGCGCTGCAGCGGTGGCGCGCACCGACGGAAGCCACGCCTTCGGCACGGTCGACGGGGCTGTCAACGGCTACGCCATGGTGCGGCGCATGTGGGAGATGAGCGCGCCGCCACCGATCACCGAGTGGATTCTGGCGGCGGAGCACTACAACCGCATGGTGCGGATTCTCGGCATGGGCCTTGGCGTTGAGATGGAGGCCGAGGTGAGGGTCGACTTCCCTGGCGATGACCCTACCGACTACAACGTCATCGCCGAGATCCCGGGAACCGACCTGGGCGATGAGTTGGTGCTGGTGGGCGGCCATCTCCAGTCCGAGCCGATCGGCACCGGCGCCAGCGATGATGCCGCCGGGGTGGTCACGGCGATGGAGGTGGTACGGATCTTCCAGGCGCTCGGCATCAAGCCCCGCCGTACGATCCGCATCGGACTGTGGGGCGGCCACGAGATGGGGCTGTTCGGCAACCGATCGCACGTCCGACAGAACTTTGCCGATCTGGAGAATCGGGAGTACAAAGCCGACTATGACAAGCTATCAGCGTACTTCAACGTCGACAACGGCGCCGCCCGAATCAAGGGAGTCTCCGTACAGGGAAGCGAGGCCATCCGGGGAATCTTCACGGAGTGGATCAAGCCGCTGCACAACCTCGGGATGCGACATCTGTTCACCACGGGCATGGCGCACGAGGCGTACCAGGAAGTCGGGCTGGCGGGCTTTTATTTCCGCCAGGATCGTCGTGACGATCGTCGATACCACTCCAACATGGACGTCTACGATCGCCTGATCCCCGAGGATCTCATGGCCAATTCGGTGATCCTGGCGACGTTCGTGTATCACGCTGCGATGCGCGACGAGATGTTGCCACGGGTCGCTCCGAAGCCGTGGTAGAACCGGGTCCGCCTTCCGCCTCACTCAGCTCGTAGCGCTGCGAATCACTTATATAGGGCGAATCCGACGGTGGCGCGGATCAGCAGCCGAAGTTCGGTTGCCTCAGATCGAGCACACCAGCTCGCCGAGCTTCTCGGTGAGCTTCATGTTCTCCGAGTAGTCGACTGGGCAGTCGATGACCACCACCGTCTCATCGGCGAGCGCCCGTCGGAGAACGGGAACGAGCTCATCGGCCGCCTGCACCCGGTAGCCCTTGGCGCCGAAGCTCTCGGCATACTTGACCAGGTCGGGGTTGTTGAATCCGATGTGGCTCGGCCGACCGAAGTGGCGCATCTGGTGCCAGCGAATGAGCCCGTACTCGCTGTCGCTCCAGACCAGCACGACGATCGGCGTGCCGATGCGCATGGCGGTCTCGATCTCCTGCGAGTTCATCAGGAAGCCGGCGTCGCCTGTGACGGCGACCGCGCGCCGATCGGGGAAGGTATAGCGCGCCGCGATAGCGCCGGGCACGCCGATTCCCATCGAGGCGAAGCCGTTGGAGATAATGCAGGTGTTGGGTTCCTCGGCCTGATACATCCGTGCCACCCACATCTTGTGGGCACCCACATCGCTTACCACAATATCTTGTGCATCAAGGACTTCGCGCAGGTCCCACAGGATCTTTTGCGGCTTGATCGGGAAGGCGGTGCTCTCGGCGTGCTCGGCGAGCTCGTCGATGATCGTCTGGCGTAACGCGGCTGCCGGACAATCAGCTTCCGCCGGCGCCACCTCGGCGATGCCGTCGAGCGCCGCGCCAACGTCCCCGACAACGCCGGCCGCAAGGATGTAGTGCTCATCGACCTCGGCTGGCGAAGCATCGATATGGACGATCTGCCGATCCTTGCTGGCATGCCAAAGATAGGGATGGTATTCGACCATGTCGTAACCAACACACAGGATGACGTCGGCGCGATCGAAGCCGCAGGCCACGTGGTCGTGGGCTTGAAGACCTACGGCGCCTAGCGAGAGCGGGTGCGAACAAGGAATCGCGCCCTTGGCCATGAAGGTCGTGGCGACGGGTAGATTGAGCCGTTCTGCGAACCTCACCAGGTTGCGCGGCTCCGGCCCGGAGCACGCCGTTACCCGCCATGATCAGCGGGTACCGAGCGTCGCGCAGAATGTCCGCCACCTGCTGCACCTTCTCCGCCGGCGGAACGGGCGGCGTGGCGCGCTGCACTCTCAACGGAGCTTTGTCCTGGACCTCGGCCTTGGCAATGTTCTCCGGAAAGTCGATGAAGCTCACCCCAGGCTTCTCCGCCTCGGCTTGCTTGAACGCCTTACGAACCACCTCGGGAACAATCTCCGGGGCGCGAAGCTGGCTGCTGTACTTGGAGATCGGGTCGAACAACGCCACCAGATCCAGGTATTGGTGGCTCTCCTTGTGCATGCGCGTCGTCGCTGCCTGTCCGGCGATGGCGACCAGGGGAGCTCGATCCATGTTGGCGTCGGCAACGCCGGTGACCAGGTTGGTGGCACCGGGTCCGAGGGTCGCCAAGCAAACTCCGGGCTTGCCGGTGAGTCGCCCACAGACGTCGGCCATGAAGGCCGCACCCTGCTCATGGCGTGTGGTGACGAAGTGGATCGTGCTGTCGAGGAGCGCATCCATGACGTCGATGTTCTCCTCGCCCGGAATCCCGAAGATGGTCTCGACCCCTTCGTTTTCGAGACACCGGATGAAGAGCTCCGCGGCCTTCATTCGGGCAGGTACATGGGCCGGTAGTACGGTCGGTCGCCGAGTTGCTCGAACTTCGCGACCCAGTTGCTACCCGCCCGCTCCGGTGTGAGCAACCGATCCTGCCGATGGTAGTTCCAACTGTCGGGATTCAAGCGCTGAGCCTCCTCCCAATATCGGTTCGCCGACGCCTCATCGCCGATCAGGTGCTTGGCGTTTGTATACCACGCCCGCTGCGTCGGACGCCGTGTTCCAGATCACCCGGCACTTCGGGAGCACCGTGTTTGATCGCGCCGCGAACAGGCCCTAGGATCTACGCTTCCTACCCGCTCCCTGCGACGATCGAGTCCATGCCAGCGCCCGTTCGGATCGCCCTTTTCGGCAACTCTCACGCCGAGGGCGTGCAGCTGCCGGCGCTGGCGCACATCGGAGGCAACGAGGTAATCGGAATCGCCGGGCACAACGCCGCCAAGGCCGAGGCAACCGCTCAGCGCTGGGGTATCGGTCAGGCGACGGACAGCTGGCAGGATCTTCTGGCGCTCGAACCCGATCTGGTCCTGGTCTCCACTCCCGTCGACCTGCACGCTCAGATGGTTCGCGAGGCGCTGGGGGCGGGGGCCGCCATACTGTGCGAGAAGCCGTTCACCCTCGATGTAGCTGATGCCGAAGCGCTCACCGAGCTCGCCTCCGGGCGTCTGGCGCTAATCAACTATCAGCTTCGCTGGAATCCTGTCCGTCGCCAGGTGCGGGCGCTGTGCGCGGAAGGCTTCGTGGGTCGCGTGCAACACGTTCGGGCCGACCTACTGTTGAGCACGAGCGGTTTTGAGGAACGGCCCTACACCTGGTGGTCGCAGTCGGCACGGGGCGGTGGCGTGCTCGGTGCCACCGGGACTCATGTGATCGACAACATCCTGTGGATGTTCGGCCCGGTCGAAGCCGTATGTGCCCGCCTCGAGACGTTCGTCAAGCGACGCAAGGATTCCGCCGGAGTCGAGCACGAGGTCACGTCGGACGACTACGCCGAGCTATGGCTGCAGCTCGAGAGCGGCGTGCGAGCCAGCGTGACGGCAAGCCTCGCCTTGCCGGGCGCGGCGAGGTGGCTACTGGAGATCTCCGGAAGCGCAGGCGCCCTGAGGCTCGACCGGGAACAGCATCTCACCGGGGGAGCCAACGGAATTGAACCCTCGCCGATCGACTGCGACACCAGCTGGATGCCGCCGGCGCAGTACGGGATCCAAGGCCGCGGCCCGTTCGCTGCCCTCGAAGTGCCTTTCCTGGCGGAAGTCGTCACGGCGGTCGCCAGCGGCCGGACGGAGCTCAGCGAGGCAGCGACGTTCGCCGACGGGCTGGCGAACGTCCGCATTCTCGAGGCGGCGCGACGGTCGGCGGCCGACGGCGAAAAGTGGGTGCGCTGCCGCTAGCGATGCACACCATCGCCACCAAACGTTGTAGTCAGCGCGGTTCCGTCACCCGCGACTAGCTGGGCCGCGTCGCGGCGCTGTCGCGGACGATCTGCAGCACACGCTCGCGCTCTTCACCGATCAACGGCAGGCGCGGCGCACGGACCGTTTCCGTGCCGTAGCCCATCTCGGCGCAGGTCAGCTTGATGTACTGAACCAACTTCGGATGGCTGTCGAAGTGCAGCATCGGCATGTACCAGCGATAGATTTCCAGCCCTCGCTGCCAGTCACCAGCCATCGCCGCGTCCCACATGAGCCGATTCTCGCGCGGAAACGCGTCTACCAGGCCGGAGATCCAACCGGTACAGCCGAGCAGGATGCTCTCCAGCGCGACGTCGTCGAGGCCAGAGAAGATCAGGTAGCGGTCGCCGAGCGCATTGAAGAGATCGGTGACTCGCCGCACATCGCCGGAGGCTTCCTTGATGCACACAATGTTGTCGACGTCGGCCATCTCCTGGAACATCTCTGGCGTGATGTCGACGCGATACACGGGCGGATTGTTGTAGCACATGATGGGCAGGCTCATCGAAGCCGCCACGGTGCGAAAGTGGTTCACCGTTTCCCGGGCATCGGAGTTGTAAACCATGGCCGGCATGAGCATCAGGCCATCCATGCCGGCCGCCTCGGCCGCCTGAGCGGTGATGCAAGCATTCTGCGTGGTGAACTCGGCAATCCCGTTGAGGATCGGCACCCGGTCACCGGCAACTTCCTTGGTCGCCTTCAGCACCGCTACCTTCTCATCGAGCGAGAGCGAACAGTTCTCGCCGATCGTACCCAGCATGATCAGGCCGTGGATGCCGTCGTCGAGCAAAGCCTCCACGTGTTCTTGGGTCGCCGGGAGATTCAGCGAAAAATCGTCGTTGAACTGCGTGGGAACGGCAGGGAACACCCCGTTCCAATCCACCTTGAGTGCCATAGCGTCTTCTTCTCTCCAACGTGACTGAAGCTCGTGCGCCTAGGGTAGCCGAAGGCCACGACCGCCAATAGTCGAGGCGTGCGTTGTATGAGGCGGGTCTCCCGGTTGGACGACGCCTGGCTGCCTAGTTCATCCTCAGCAGCTTGTGGCAAAGCAGCTTGGACAGGTTGAGGAGTAGCTTGCTCGCCGCGGTCGGATCCTCGGCCATGAGTTGGCGCAGCGCACTCTCGCTAAGCGACAACACGCGTGTTCCGTCCTGCGCGGCGTAGACATCGGCCGACCTCGGGCTCTCCAGAATAAACGCCATCTCGCCCACCACGTCGCCCGATGTACAGACGGCCACCACTTCGTCCTCGACACGCACCTCGAGCAATCCGTCGAGAACTACGAACATGTTGTGGGCGACATTGCCCTCTTTGATCAGATGATCGCCCTGCTGGCAATCGATCGTGTTGCTCTTGGCCAGACAACGCTCCTCCTCGCCCTCATCCAAACCGTCGAAGAGATGGAGCGGGTTCTGAGACAGCTCGAGCGCCTGATCGATGTCGGCACCGTAGCGCTGCTTGTTGCTGAGCGCGGAGCTGACGACGGCACCGTGATCGCCCAAGAGCTCGTCCAGGCAGGCCGGGAGGTGTGAGTCGGCCCCGAAATCCGGCAGCATCGACACCAGGCCCGAGCCAATCGCCCGCATGTAAGCCAAATCCTCGGGCACCATCACCAGCGGAATCAAGTACCCGGTTTCGGGGCTATTGACGTTCGTGCTCGAGTAGGTACGGAAGCCCATTCCCATATAGAGATTCAACAGGTGCGGCTCACAATCACCAAACATCAGCTGGACTCGCTTGTCAGCGACCAGCTCCAGGTACTGCTTGAACATACGGAAGACGAGGTCGGTACCGCGCTGCTCGGCCGTCACCATGAAGCGCTCGCCAACGATGACTTGCTGGCGCGGAACTTGCTCCAGGAACCGTGCCAGCCCGTACTGCTCGACATGCCGGTCGCTGAACTCGGCATCGCCGCCCCATGTCAGGCGCATCGTTCCGACCGTTCGGCCCTCCTCGTCGCGCGCGTAGTAGAGCCGGCTCAGCGCGTCGTCAGGCTCGACCAGCAAGCGGTTCTGGTGGTCGGCGATCGAGCCGTAACGGCCCATCTCCTCGACGTAGATGTCATAGCGCAGTCGAAAGACGGCCTTGCGGTCGGCGTCGGTCTCGGCTCGACCGATCTCAGGCTTCATTTCATCGAGCCCTCGAGTAGCGAACGGTTCCGGGAATGACGGCCCATTCCCGACCTTGATGCTAGCTCGGCAGGTTCGAAGTATCGACTCGCCTGGCAGCAGCCTGGCGAGGCTAGGGCAGATGCTCGTGCGTCATGTCCGGAACGTTGTAGGGCACCGGGATAACCTGCTCGGCAAGACGTAGCTTGAGCAGCTGCAGCAACGTCACATCGATCGGATCGAGCTCGGCCAACAACGCGCCGGGAGGCTCGCTTCGTTCCGGAACCCAGTGCTCGCCCTCTCGCGCCAGATCCTGCACCTGCAGAGCGACCGAGTCGCCGGTAGTCAGCGGTAGCTGGTCGAAATGCCGGCCGCGGACCACTACGACGCCAGAGGCGGGATCGCGAGTCGATTCGAGCTCCATGCGCTCTGGCTCGACTACTGCCACGCGCAGGTCGGTGACTACGACCTCGAGTCGCGAGCGTGGTCGATCCCCGGCCGCGATCTCCGCCAACGTAACCTCTTTGGCCGCCCGAACAAGGTCGAGCCATCTTTCACGGGTCGCAGCATGATCAAGAACGTCGCCGTCGCTAACCATCCCCTGGAGCGCCCATCGGTCGTCCTGGAAGCGAAACTGAAAACGTAGCGGCTCATCGCTGACGTCGACCGCGACGACCATGACGTCGCCAGCGGTGGTGGCGTTCCCAACGGTGACCTGGGCTGCGGGCAACCAACCACCGATAGCGGCAGAAGCTGCCTCGTCTGGCAGCGCCGGTAGAGCGGGGGCACACCCCGAAGCCAATAAGAAGGTCGCCACGCCCAACCAACCCGTCCCCTCTCTCCGCGTCATATCCGCCAATCGCCTGGTAGGCAGCACGAGAAAAGAGGACCCCCGCGAGCGGCGCCCGCGGGGGTCGATCTCGTTGCGTTGCGTGGCCCTAGCCGCCTACGTGCTCAATCCCGGTAACCGTCATGGCCTGAAGCCCGTCGCGCTCCATCACCATGCCGGTGATCTTGACCTGGTGCGCCGAGTGGTTCGCCAGCGACTTGAAGGGTTCCATGTCCCCCTTGTCGGGCATCAACACCAGCACTCGACCGTCATCGGTGAGCAGTGAGGCGGGAACCCCCATGTCCAGACACATCTCGGTACAGCCGGCCTCTTCAGGGCCGTGCGCACCGGCCGCGTAACAGGCCGTGTCGAGCACCTTGCCGGAGACCGTCTCTTGCATCGGTGCGGCGACCGCCAACGAGGCGGCGATCATGACCAACGCCAAGGAAGAAGCTACTCGCTTCATAGGGAGATACTCCTGAGTCGAAGGAATCCTGTCGGGTCGCGGTATTCATAGGCTAGCAACGGAGGGAACGTCGAGTGTCACACGGGCGGCCAACCGCGTGACCCAGCATACAGACGCCGGCGGGCTTCTCCACGGTGGCCTGCGACACCGCATCTCCCCACCGCCGCGGCAGGCCGCTAGCTCCCCGCTGTCGCCGAGATGCGGATACCGCCCACCACTCCCGAAGCGAACAGATCGGCAACGACGCAGTAGAAGTCCTCGAGACCATCGACGATCTCCGAGCCGTGGATCTCGACATTGTGCGCGCGCGCCTCTTGGAACGCTTGCGATCGTTCCGACGTGAACCTCGCCCAAGACGCGGTCATGTCTTGCATCACGATGTCGGTGAAACGTGCGGCCTCCAGGTGTGTCCTGTACTCATCGGGGCTCGGAAGGTACGGACACTGAACCTGTTGCCGTAGGCAGTCCCACTGCTCGTCGCTGGGCTCCCGGAGCTTCGTGTAATCCTCGATCCAGATAGTGCCGCCCGGCCTCAACAGCTGCCGACAAGCACCGAACAATCGCCGCCGTTCGGGTATGTGCAGGAACACGAGAAGCGACAACAATACGTCGAAGGCCCCGCCGAACAGGTCGTCGACGATCTCCCGGTCGAGCACATCGCCGGCGCAGTGCAACACTCGATCGGACAGGCCGCAGCGGCGCGTCAAGTCCTTGCCCAATCGATGCAGATCGGGCTGAAGCTCGAGGGCCGTGACCTTGCACCCGGTTCGGTCGGCGACATAGCGCGCCGGTCCACCAATGCCTGCACCAACGTCGAGGATGCGGCTGCGGGCGTCGAGCAACAACTCATCGATCGCAGCGTCGAGCGCCTCGAGTCCTGGATAGTGGTACTGGTCGTGGGTGGTCAAGTCGCCGACCTCGAGCGGCGCCCCATCAGCGATGCCGTCGGCCCGGAGGTCGTTGTAGATACGCTCCACGTGATCGTAAAGCTTCATTTCCTTCATCGGAGCACCCGACCTATTCGACCCGCTCAAACACCAGGCCCTTGGCCCGGCTGCCCTCGAGGATGAAACCCGTTACCCGGCCAATAGGAGAACGCTCGAAGGCAATCGTGAGTCGCGGCGATGCGAACACATCATCTCCGGCCGCCCGCAGCTGCACCGGGGCCCTACCTGGAATCGCGAGCTCGAGCCCACCGTCCTCGCCCGCCACCTCATAGGTGGCGTTGACCTCGCGCCCATCGTAGGTGCCGGCATATTCGGCGAGATCGTCGTCCGGTAACCGCACGAATGTGCCCGGGTCCGCCGGCGATGCGCCACGATCCGGTGGCGGCCCCAGCGGCGCGAGCTCGGGGACGATGGGCCGCAGGTAGGTATCGGCGATCTCGAGAGCCAAGCGCACGGCGTTAGCCGACCCACCGTTGACCGCCGTGAATACCGCCAGGCGCTGCTCGGGATACCGAACCGTGTGAGCGGTGAAGGCGGCAAAGCCGCCTGAGTGGTGTACTCGCGGCAAGCCGCGATCGTCGTCGAACGTCAGGCCGAAGGCGTAGCTCAGTTCCTCGCCGTCGTTGAGCACGCCGCGCTCGCCCATCTGCTCCATGAGCTGTTGATCGCCATCGGCAAGGTGGACGAACCAGTTGAGCATGTCCTCGACCGTGGTGAACACACCGCCCGCACCGACGAAGTCACGCTGCGACATGTAGAGTCGCCACCCCTCGCCGTCATCGTGGCGCACGTATCCATAGGCGCGCTCCGGAACGACAGCGCCGTGGTCGTCCTTGAACAACGAGCTGCTCATAGCGAGCGGCTCGAAGATCTCGCTGCGGGCGAACTCCGCCAGGGTCCTTCCCGTAACACGCTCCACGAGCACAGCCATGAGGAAGTAGCCGGAATTGCTGTACAGGAACCGCTCACCGGGAGCGAAGTTGAGCCCCCGCTGCCGCGCTAACAGCTCGAACGTCGCACCAGTTGTCGAGAGTTGATCCGAGCGGTACCCGGCCAGGCCGGCGAGCTCGTTGTAGTCACGCAGCCCGCTCGTGTGGTGCACGAGGTGACGTACCGTCACCACCCCTTCGGGGTAGGCCGGAATCTCCGGGAGATGCTTCCGAATGTCGTCGTCCAGGTGCAGCTCGCCCCGCCGGGCGAGGATCGCGATCGCCATGGCGGCAAACTGCTTGGACACCGAACCGACGCGAAACACCGTCGATGGCGTGTTGGGGATTCCGTACTCGAGGTTGGCCAGCCCGAAGCCGCGAGCGTAGACGATCTCGCCATCCGAATACACGCCGAGCACCCCGCCTGGCCCATCGACGAGGTCGTACGGCGCCACCAGAGCGTCGACCGCGGCCGAGCGGTCGTCCTCTGCTCCGAGTCGGACCTCTGTCGCCCCTGGCCCGGGTCCGCCGGCGCTGCCACAGCCCGCGACCACAATGCCCCAGACGATGGCACCGAACAGAGCGGATCTCTGACAAGGGGTGCGCATCGATCGGAAAGCCTCCAAGGCCCTGGGAATTGTGGGCGGCATATCTCGCGACAAGGCCGCAGCCGTCAGAGCGTACACTGGCGCGCATGGCTTTGGCCCGACGGACAAGCGACGCGGGCGCAAGAAGCGATGTATCGGACTCTTCGGTGCTGGGCGACGTAGCCGGTTGGCAGCAGCGGATATCTGCGCCTCCGATGCAGACGCCGCCTCAACTCATGTCGACAAAGCCCTTGCCGTCGGCGACGAGCTGCTCGAGCAAGGCAGCTGGACGCCAGAAGTCGTCCTCGTCGCGCTCCTCGAAACGCTTCAGCCCATCGAGCAGCGTCGGCAGCCCGATCGAGTCGGCATAGAACATCGGGCCACCCCGGTACACCGGCCAGCCGTAGCCACACACCCAGACCACGTCGATGTCACTCGACCGCAAGGCGATGCCTTCTTCGAGGATCTTGGCGCCCTCGTTGATCATCGGATAGATGCAGCGCTGCAGAATCTCCTCGTCGCTAAAGTCGCGGCGCTCTCTCCCGGCCGCTTCGGCGAACTCGACGATCAGCTCCTCGACCGCCGGGTCGGGGCTGCCAGCGCGCGTCTCCGGGTCGTAATCGTAATACCCCGCACCGGTCTTCTGGCCTCGCCGTCCCATCTCGCACAGGCGATCGCGCAGCGTTCTGCCCCCTGCCGGCTCGCCGTCCCAGTGGATGTCGAGCCCGGCTAGATCGCTCATGGCAAACGGCCCCATCGGCATGCCGAACTCGTAGTTGACGCGGTCGATATCCCACGGCATGGGGCCCTCCAGAACCATGCGATCTGTCTGGGCACCGCGCTGAAACAGCATGCGGTTGCCGATGAACCCGGGGCACACGCCGGAGACCACCGCGACCTTGCGGATCTGCTTGGCGAGCGCCATCACGGTGGCCATCACCTCGTTGGAAGTGTGTTTGGCGCGCACCACCTCCAGCAGGCGCATGACGTTCGCCGGGCTGAAGAAGTGCAAGCCCACCACCATCTCGGGCCGCCCGGTCACCGCTGCGATCTCATCGACGTCGAGCGCCGAGGTGTTGGTGGCGAGGATCGCCCCGTCCTTGGCGATGTCGTCGAGCTTGTTGAAGATCTCGAGCTTCAGATTCATGTCCTCGAACACCGCCTCGACAACAAGATCGCAGCCGGCAACGTCGTCGAGCAACAGTGTTGGGGTCAGCAAACTCATGCGCTCTTCGATCTGCTCCGCGGTGATCCGACCGCGCTTGGCGCTGCGCTCGTAGTTGCCACGCACTACGCCGAGGCCCCGGTCGAGTGCCTCCTGTTCCGCCTCGACGATCGTCACCGGGGTCCCCGCGTTGAGAAAGTTCATCGCGATGCCGCCACCCATCGTGCCAGCGCCAACCACTCCCACCCTCCCGATCGGGATGCGCGCGGTGTCTTTGGCAATGCCAGGGATCTTGCCGGCGGCACGCTCGGCGAAGAAGTAGTGGCGCTGGGCCGCCGACTGCTCGCCGTAGATCAGCTTGTCGAAGCGCTCGCGCTCGAGCTGGATGGCCTCATCAAACGGTTTCGACACGGCGTCCTCGACACACAGGACGATCGCCTCCGGGGCCTCGAACCCACGGGTCTTTCGAGCGATCGACCGACGGAACCGCTCGAAGAGCTCCGCATCCCCCTTCGCCTCCTCGATCTTATCGTTGAGGTCACGCACCTTGGTCAGCGGGCGGCCCTCCGCGACGACCTTCCTGGTGAACGCCAGACCACCCTCGACGACGTCGTCGACGATCTCGTCGATGAGATTGTGCTCGAGCGCGAAATCGGCGTTCACCATGCGCCCCGACACCATCATCTCGAGCGCCCTCTCGACACCGACGAGCCTCGGCAATCGTTGCGTGCCCCCCGCTCCCGGCAGGAGCCCGAGCTTCACCTCCGGCTGACCGAACCGTGCACTCTGGACTGCGACACGGAAATGGCCGCACATCGCGACCTCTAGACCGCCGCCGAGCGCGGTGCCGTGAATCGAGGAGATGACCGGCTTCGAGGCACCCTCGATGACCGCCTGCACTTCCGCCAGCGATGTTCCCTGCAACGGCTTGCCGAACTCACGAATGTCGGCCCCGGCGATGTATGTGCGGCCCTCGCAGACGATCAAGATCGCCTCGGCCGTTTCGTCGGCATCGGCCTTCAGAAAGGCGTCCCGCAACCCGTCGCGGACTCCCCGGCTCAGAGCGTTGACCGGAGGGTTGTCGATGCGGACAACCGCGACACCGTCTTCAACGTCCATTCGCACCATGTTAGTCATCGTCGCGATAGCTCCGGCGTTGGATTCGTGCTAACACCACAGGCCCGAAAGAGCTTACAGGGACGCGCTGTTGGGCGCCGGACCGGTACCGGGCCGACTCGAGGAGGATGTTGTGGGTGAAGCTGTCGTGGTGGCCAGCTCACGGACGCCGCTAGCCAAGTCGTTTCGCGGCTCCCTGAACATGACTCGACCGGATGATTACCTCGCCCACTGCATCCGGGACGTGATGGGCAAAGCTCCGGAGCTCGATGCAGCGGAGTTGGAGGACGTCATTGTCGGATGCGCGCTTCCGGAGGGGCAGCAGGGCTCTAACGTCGCCCGGGTGGCGGCGATCAGGGCGGGGCTGCCGATCGAAGTCGCCGCAACCACCGTGAACCGATTCTGCAGCTCCGGCCTGCAGGCCGTGGCCATGGCGGCGCATCAAATCAGCAGCGAGGGAGCCGAGGCGGCGATCGGCGGTGGCGTCGAGAGCATCACCCAGACATTCTCCGCCAAGATCGATCCGAATCCGTGGATCCAGGAGCACGTTCCCGGTACCTACATGGTCATGGGAGACACGGCCGAAGTGGTTGCCAAGCGGTATGAGGTCGGCCGCGAGGCGCAGGATGAGTACGCGCTGTCCAGCCAGCAACGCACCGCGGCTGCTCAGGCGGAAGGGCGACTGGACGAGGAGCTGACCCCCATGCAGGTGACCCGTGCGACCCTCGACAAGAAGACCGGCGACCCCGTGGGCGAGGAGGAACACTATCTGGAGGCCGACGAGTGCAATCGCCCTGACACCACGCTCGAGGGCTTGGCTGGACTGAAACCCTACTTCGACCGCGATAGCGGCCAGGGATCGGTCACACCGGGCAACTCCTCGCAGCTGTCTGACGGTGCCTCGGCTACGCTGCTCATGTCCCGGGCTCGCGCCGAGACACTGGGAATCCAGCCCAAGCTGATCTTCCGGGGCCTGGCGGTGGCAGGATGCGGTCCCGATGAGATGGGCATCGGACCCGTGTTCGCCGTGCCCAAGCTGCTGAGACGGCACGGCCTCGGCGTCGACGACATCGACCTGTGGGAGCTCAACGAGGCCTTCGCGGTACAGGTGGTCTATTGCCGCGACCAACTCAGCATCGATCCCGACAAGCTCAACGTCAACGGGGGCTCGATCGCTATCGGACATCCCTACGGCATGACCGGCTCGCGCATGGTGGGCACGCTGGCCAACGAGATGTGCCGACGCGAGGCACGCTACGGCGTGGTGACGATGTGCATCGGCGGCGGACAGGGCGCCGCCGGCCTCTTTGAGCGGTATCGGTAAGGTGTCGAGATGAGCCCGCGATCGATCTTCGAGATGTCTGACAAGGGGCGCGATCTCTACGAGCGGGTCCTGGAGTTCGTGGCAGCGAATATCGTGCCAAATGAAGATCTCTACGAGCAGCAGGTCGCCGAAGGCGACCGGTGGGCGGTGGTGCCGATCATGGAAGAGCTCAAGGCCAGGGCTCGGTCGGCAGGCCTGTGGAACCTCTTCCTGCCGGACAGCGAGCACGGCGCCGGACTGAGCAATCTCGAGTACGCCCCGATCGCCGAGATCACCGGCAGGCACCGCATCGCCGGCGAGGCGATGAACTGCTCGGCGCCCGACACCGGCAACATGGAAGTGCTGGTGCGCTATGCCAGCAACGAGCTCCAGGAACGCTGGCTCACGCCGCTGCTGAATGGCGAGATCCGATCGGCGTTCTGTATGACCGAGCCCGATGTCGCGTCGTCGGATGCCACCAACATCCAGTCGCGCATCGAGCGCGACGGCGACGAGTACGTGATCAACGGCCGCAAGTGGTGGATCTCCGGCGCCGGCGATCCACGCTGCGAGGTCTTCATCTTCATGGGCAAGACCGACCCCGCGGCGCCGACCTACACACAGCAATCGATGATCATCGTGCCGCGCGACACAGCGGGCGTGAAGATCCTGCGCACCCTCGACGTGTACGGCTACGACCACGCGCCGCATGGGCATGCAGAGATCGAGTTCACCAACGTCCGTGTCCCCACCTCGAACCTGCTCTTGGGCGAGGGTCGCGGCTTCGAGATCGCCCAGGGCCGGCTCGGACCGGGGCGTATCCACCACTGCATGCGCTGCATCGGCGTGGCGGAACGGGCTCTCGAGCTCATGTGCCGTCGCGTCAGCGAGCGCGTCGCCTTCGGGAAGCGCCTCGCCGACATGGGCGCAGTGCGCCAGGATATCGCCAGGTCACGCATCGAGATCGACGCGGCCCGTCTGCTCGTCTTGAACGCTGCCCACCTCATGGACACGGTTGGCAACAAGGCGGCCCGCAAGGAGATTGCCGCCATCAAGGTGGCCGCGCCGCAGATGTCGCTCGAGGTGATCGATCGCGCCATCCAGGCACACGGCGGCATGGGGGTTTGCCAAGACACGTTCCTGGCCGCTGCCTGGGCCGATCAGCGCACCCTGCGTCTGGCCGACGGCCCAGACGCAGTGCACCGCGCCCAGATCGCCAAGCTCGAGCTGAGACAGTACGAATGAGCGAGCCTACTCGCGGCGGCGCTTAGGAGCAGAGCGGCCTCATCGCGTGCGCCAGCGCCGCTGGCACGGATGGACTCGCCAGCGCCTGCCCGCGCCGCCCGCCCTGGCGCGCGATACGGATCGTCGCGATGCCGTTGGGCAGCATGAGGACGCGCTGGCCACCCCAGCCCGACATGTACGGCAACTCGACCTCACAATCCTCACCCGCGTCGAAGGGCAAGTACCAGGTGGCCATGTGGTAGGTGCGGATGCCGGCATCTGTCGGGCTGCCGTACGGCAGCCCGCGAGTCGGAGTCTCGTACATCAGCTCGGCAAGCCTTTCTCGATGCAGAATCTGCCGTCCTTCGTACTCACCATGGTTCTGCATCAGGGCGGCGATGCGGGCCAGATACTCCAGCGTGGACCAGAGCGGTCCCTGCATCAGCGGTACCCCAATCGAGCCATCGGGCTCCAGCGTCAGACCCGCCACCGGGTGGCGCACGCCGATCGGACGGTACACCTCGTCCGCCAAGAACTCCCAGAGGCTGGCGTCGGGCCCCTCCTGCTCTTTCACGTACGCATCCCCGACAACGCCCACCAGGAACATGTCCTGGTCGCGATATCGAAACACCTCCCCCGGCCCCCAGGGATGGTCGGTGGCGGTGAGGATCGCGGCGACCTTGTCGTCGCGGGAGGCGAGCGGATACCACTCGTCGTAGCGCACCAAGTAGCCATCATGGTTCTCGTTGGGCTCGATCACCTCGCTGCCCTCGCCCAACCCGGTCGCCATGTTCAGCGCATCGCCCACCGTCACACCGTCCCACCCGTTGTGGGGCGGCGCGGCGTCGATGTAGTCGAGGATCGGCAGATCGAAGACCTCCGGACCGTACTTCTGCGCCAGCGCCAGCATCGAGACCGCGCCTAGGGCGGTCTTTGAAGCCGACCAGATGCCGAAGCGCTGATCGTCGCAGTAGGGCAGCTCGCCGAACGGCGTGTAGCAGGGGCTCCGGTAGAGCACGCCGTCTCGTACCAGCGCCAGGGCGATGATGTCCTGTGGGCTCACCGGAGTGTCGGAACCCTCGAGGGCCTCGGGGCCGACGGCAAGACCGAGCTCATCCCACGGCAGGGTGGGCAACTTGTCGGCCAACTCGTCGGCGTAGTCGAGCTGCAGCGCTCCGACGCCGTGGATGGGCGCCGGATCGTGGAGGACCTGCAACTGCCCCCAGGCCTCGAAGAACTCCTCGACGTAGAAGGGACTGGTCAACGTGACGATCTGATAACGCAGGTCCGATACCTCATCGCCGTCGTAGAGGAACATCGCCACGCCATTGTGCGTCTCGCCCTCCAGCGGGTTGGTGAGCGCGAACCCGAACGAGGCACGCGACCAGGCTCCGTCGGCAGGCTCCGACCAGACACGCCCGGGGAAGACGAAGATGTCCCAGTAGCTACCTCCCGTCTTCAACGAGCCGACCCGTATCAGGTCACGATCGACGGGAACCAGATGATCGCCGTGCGTGAAGAACGACAGCGACACGCCGGGAAACAGCTGGGTGTCGCGGTCGAGCATCATTCGCTTGGCGAACTGCGCGGGATTGGTGCTCATCTCTGCCGCCGCCAGCTGCAGCGTCCCCTCGAACGAGGCATGGGCCGGTGCGGCGCCAGCGCCGGGAAGGAAGGCGGAATTGGGCAGCATGCCGTCTGCGGCCGCCGCCCCGACGGGCGCGTCGGCGGGCAAGGGGGCCGACCCCGACTGATCACATCCGCCCAACAAGACCAGACAGAGAAGCCCCGATGCCAGGTGCTTTGGAGATCGCATGGGTAGGTACCTCAATCAGGAGAGCCGCCGATTCGCCTCAACCGCTCGGAGAAATCGAGAATGACGTTCGGCTGAACCGAGGATCGGCCGGGTCACGGTGACTCACGCGCAAACCTCGGCCATGCCGCACGCACCGAGTTGCTTCGTGAGCCTATGGGACACAGCGACGTACCTACCAGAGCTGCTCCTCCTTGACCGGGCCCTCGTCCCACATCTGCGCGCTGGAGATATTCGGCATGCCCCAGTTGTTGCCGTTCCAGCCCCCGAAGCCGTCCAGCCGGAAGGCCCAGAAACCGGAGTTGAAGTCGCTCACCACGATCAGGCCGTCGGCATTGCGGACGTCGACGCCCCAGGCGCCGGTGTAGATATTCCCGGTGGTGGCCTGCGGCGGCCGCTCGTCGTCGCCGAAGAGCATCGGCCCAATGCGCGTCTGGTAGTAGCCCAGCGTAAAGGGGTGCTTCGGATCAGTCATGTCGACGATCTGTAGCCCGTCGTCCTGTGCCGAGATGAACACGTACGGCCAGCGTACCTCGTGGTTGTGTGTGGAGCCGCCGAACTTAGCGATCCAGGCGCCGATACCGGAGCCGGTGATGACGTTTGGTGTGCGCCCCTCCGACCCGGGTGGCCGAAGATCGAAGAACCGTACGGGTGAGTGCTGATAGGTCGGCTCGGGCATGCCGATGGCGTAGCGGCCGTCGGGCGTCGGGGTAAACGTGTGCCCATCCATGATCCCCGGAATGCCGGTCACCGTGGTGAGGAGGCGCGGGTTCTCGACGTCGGTGACATCGAACACATGGAATCCGCCGGTGCCCGCTCCGTAGAAGCGATCCTGCTCGGCGTCCGGCAGGTAGCCCATGAACATGTCGTGCCACTGACGGCTGCGCTCCGCCCTCGGCGTCGGAACCGGAATGTTCGAGACCGGCTCGGTGATGCCGCGGCCCAGCTGTCCGAAGTCATAGAGGAAGACGTCCTCGGATTGAGTGGTCGCAGCGAGCAGGGCACGACCGTTCGAGTGCCTGTAGGTGAAGATGTTGTGGATGCCGCCGACCATATCGGGTAGTCGGATCTCGGCTACCTTGCGCACCGTCGAAGCATCCGGCAGCCCGGTGACGTCGAATACCACCGCCCCGAGGTCGGCATCCGGCCCGCCCTGTGCGAACTGGCACGACACCGCCACGTAGTAGCGGCCGTTGTCCTTGGCGTACTTGATGTCGACGCAGCCGGTGCCCTGATGCAGGTCGGGATCGTCGATGATCCAGCGGTACAGAACCTCGGGACGCTCGGGGTTCTCGATGCTGATGGCGTAGAAGCCCGAGTGGCCGAAGCGCTGGGCAATGTAGGCGAACGGCCTCGACATCTCCTGCTCGAGCTCGATGTCGGCATGGCTGAAGCGAATTCCGGGTAGCGGCAGATGCCCTACCACCTCGATATTGGGCGTCCCCGGCATGCCGACCGGATGGCCGGTCTCCGGCTGGATACAGGTCGGATCGCCGAAGCAGGTCACCTGAGCATCAGCCTCCGAACCGGCCAGACCGATCATGGTCAGAGCGAGAACGATCATCGCGAGCGAGGTCCGAGAACTCTTGTGGCGCACAGGTCACTCTCCTGAGTTTCGAGGGATTGTCGGGGACAGTCGACGCTCGCCAGGCACTGCCGCGGCTCGCGCCACTCTTCGCAGCGAGAAGTTACGCGCTCGACGGGCCCGAAGCAACGAACGAGAACGGAGACTCCACTAGGAGGTCTAGCCCCCTGCTACGCGGTCCGCTCCCGGAACCGCTGCGCCTTGGCGCGGTTTCCGCAGGTGGCCATGTCGCACCAGCAGCGACTGTGGTTCTTGCTCGCATCCACGAACAGCCAGTCGCAATCGGCCGCCCGACATGTGCTGACGCGCTTGAGGTCATCGCCCACCAAAAGGTCGGCAACCGCACGTGCCAATGGCCACAAGGGCCGCGCCAGATCCAGCGGTCGACCGAGCTTCCAGCAACGCTCGAAGCCGACGTCGTTGCTAGTGATACAGGCACGTGAGGCAGCTTCGGCAACCTCGCGATTGATCGTCGCCAGAGCCTCACTCGGCGCGAGGCGACCGTCGATGGTCGCCTCCACCAGGCGCTTCGTCGCAGCGGCGAGGGCGTCGGCTCTCGCCGCCACCGCGGCCGCCTCAGCGGGGCGGCGTCGAGCCGCGCGCGTCAGCTTGTCAGCCGCCTCCGCAGAGAGCGTTCGCGCCCGGATGGCAATCTCCAGCAGTCCGAGGTACGGGCGGTCAGGGCTGAACTCCTGAAAGCGCTGGCGGTTGTTGGCCAGGTCCAGCCCGACATTGCCGGCGACCAGTTCGATGCTCACGTGATCTCCGCAACTATCGGAATGACGATGCTCAAGATAACCGTCATTATCGCATTTGACAAGTTATGGTCTCTGATATTATCGTAACTATCAAAATACAGTTTTACTAGTTACATTCCGACAGAGGTCTCAGCCCATGGCCACCTTGATCGAAGCGTCCGCTCACGAAACCCTGCTCGATCGTCGCCGTCGCCTTCGGCACGTCGCCAACAGCGTCGGCGCCGCTCCGGACCTGGCCCGACTGATCACCGAGGTCGACGCTGCGCTCGAGCGCGTCGATCACGGAACGCATGGCCTGTGCGTAGTCTGCGACGAATCGATGGTCAGCGAGCTCGAGCGCCACCCGATGGGGCGCTACTGCCTCTGCGACCTGTCGGAGCGACAGACCCGAGCGCTGGAGAACGACCTCGAAACAGCGTGGAGCATCCAGGCAGGCCTGTTGCCTCCCCAGGACGTCAGCGCCGGTGGCTGGACAAGCCACTTCCGCTACTTTCCCGACGGCCCTGTCAGCGGCGACGTGGTCGACCTGGTTACCGGCACCGATGACTCACTCTACTTTCTGCTCGGCGATGTCGCCGGCAAGGGGGTGTCGGCAGCGCTGCTGATGGCCCATCTGGGGGCACACTTCCGACGGTTGGCCGAGGAGCAGCTGCCGATCGCCGACATCGCCAGGCAGCTGAGCGACAAACTCGCCGAGCGTACGGGGCCGGCACGCTATGTCACCCTGGCGACCGGCGTGGCGTGGCCCGACGGCCGAGTGCACCTCGCCAACGCGGGACACTTGCCGCCGCTGCTGACGCGGCGGGGCGCGGTCGAGCGTCTGGATGCCACCGGGATCCCTGCGGGCCTGTTCCAGGGCAGCGACTACGGGGTGCACGAACGCACGCTCACCGCCGGCGAGTCGATTGTGCTCTACACCGACGGCCTGGTCGAGAGCACCGATCCAGAGGGCGACGAGTACGGCATCGCGCGCCTGTCGTGCGAGCTCGAGTCGTGGGCAGATCAGACGCCCGACGCTCTGGCATCGACAGCCCTATCGTCGGCCGCCGCATTCCGAGAGGGCGCCCCGGCAGGCGATGACCAGACCCTGCTAGTGTTGCAGCGGCGCTAGCCGACGAAGACGTCGCATCGGGGCTGTAGATACCGCGCGCGTCAGGCCGACCCGACGATCTGGTCCATGTACCACTCGGCGAAACGACTCGGCCCGCCTTCACCGGTCGAGTAGCGCCCGGAAGTGTAGCTGCCCGACAGCACGCCCTGGTGGTTGTTCTCCACCACCCAGATGTCTTCCTGGATGGTGATGTGCCACAGCGCCATGAGCTGCTGTTTCCGACGGGACGACAAAGAGACCGCGCTGCCGGGTCCAGGCTCCCAATCCACCGCTGCTGGTCCACCGCACCAGAGGCGCCGCCAGGAGGATTCCCACAAGGATGGGCGCCAACCACAGGGCAAACCGCGGGCTGTAGTACAGCGTGACGCCGAGCCAGACCAGACCGATCACGCTGATCCAGGAGGTCCTCATGACCGCCGCTGCCCACCCGACGTCTCTTCCGTGCCGCCGCTGGGCACTCCACTGGATCGTCTGGCCCATCAACACGCTGAGCACGAAGCGCGCATGGTAGATCATCATCAACGGGGCAACGACGACCGCAAAGAGCATCTCCAAGAGCGCGCTGACAACGAGTCGCCGGGCGCCGCCGAACGATGCCCGACGCCGCACCACGCCGAGCGCAAGCCCCAGGAGCTTCGGGACAAACAGGATCAGGGTGGTGACCAGCAGGAGCGAGACGAGCCAGCGCGCATCGGGCAACGGCATCCCGGCAAGCCGGCCGTGGGGGACGACCGGAACGAGGCTCACGCCGGCGCTGTCGAACACTATGTACGCGGTGCTTGCCAGCAGGAGCAACAGCCACAGCATGGACGACACGTAGCCCAGCGCACCGAGCACGAAGTGCAGCCTACTCATCGGATGTAAGCCTCGAGCGAGCAGCAACCGCAGGTGCTGGAGGCTTCCCTGCGCCCAGCGGCGATCGCGCTTGGCATAGTCGAGGATGGTCCCCGGCAGCTCCTCGTAGCTTCCGGCGACAGATGGCATCAAGTACACATGCCACCCTGCGCGCCGCAGTAGAGCCGCCTCTACGAAGTCGTGGCTAAGAATCTCACCTCCCCACGGCGGCGCGCCACGGAGCACCGGAAGCTCGCACTGATCCTTGAAGGCGCGTACCCGCACGATGGCGTTGTGGCCCCAGTAGTTGGCCGCATCGCCCTGCCAGAAACTCTGGCCGGCGGCCAGCATCGGGCTGTACAGACAGGCAGCGAACTGCAACAAGCGGCCGAACAGCGTCGTCTGTCCCAGCGGCACCGGCACGGTCTGGATGAGCCCGGCTGCCGGATTGGCCTGCATCGTCAATACCAGCTCAACCAACGCCGGGCCGGTCATCACGCTATCGGCGTCAAGCACCACCATGAAGTCGTAGAGATCACCCCAGCGCTCGCAGAAGTCGGCGATGTTGCCCGCCTTGCGACCGATGTTGTCCCGCCGCCGACGATAGTGCAGCGACACAGCACCCGCCGACTGGGCGCGGAGCTTCTTCCAGGCGATCTGCTCGTCACTGGCGATCGCCGCCTCCGTGGTATCGCTGAGGAGGTAGACGTCGAAACGCTCCGCCTCACCGGTCGCCACCAGGGAGCGCATCGTCGCCGCCAGCCCGTCCATGACGCGCGTCGGCTCCTCGTTGTGGATCGGCATCACCAACGCGGTCCGCGCGGTGACCGCCTCTTCCTGAGGCTCACCTCGCGGCACCCGTCCCGACAACAGCGGGTCGCGTCCGGTCAGCATCAAGACGAAGCCGATGATCGCGTTCCAGAACGCGATCGAGATCCACGCGAAGGTCAGCGCGAACAAGGGCAGAATGGCGATTTCCAGAGACGTCAGACCCGCCATGCGGAGGATGTTGAGCATCATTGCGGTACCGGCCAGAGTCGTGAGCCCGATCAGGCCGAAGAACAAGCAGCGCCGCGAGCCGATCGACCCGCCGCCGAGCTTGCGGCTGCCGCCGGCGCGCTCTGCCGACGCGCTACCGTCGAGGATCGGGGTACCAGACATAGGTCCAGGTCTCGGTCAGTCGCGCGCCGTCGACTGTCAGGAAGAGCCGCATGTCGGCCGGACGCTCGCCATCAGGGGTCAAGTCGAAGGTCGCACGCCAGCCCATACCACTCGGAAGCTGCTGCACGTTCGGGGCGGAGGAATGTCCGCTCGAGGTCTCCAATACCGCCTCGATGCGCCCCTCGTTGTCACCCGGCGTCGCGGCCACGCCGCCAAAGTCGATCACGAACCGCCGATGGCTGCGCGGCGGTGGATCGCTTTGGCCGGGTAGAGCATCCCATCCGATTCGCGCGCGCTCAACTTGCATCAAGGTCTGCGCTTCCAGACGCCGATCGAACGTTCTCAGCTGATAGCGGTAGCGACGACTCTGACCTGCCAGGAACGGCTGGTCCGGAGACCAGTACGCAACGATGTTGTCGTTGAACTCCGAGCTCGTAGGAATCTCGACGAGCTCCACGCCACCACTCCCCCAGGCGTCGCCCTCGACGTTGACCCAGAGGCTGGGGCGATGCTGATAGTTCGCCTCGAGATCGAGATAGCCGTCGAACCTCCGGTCGCGCTGAACCAAGCCGAAGCCCCGAGGATCACGGTCACGCAGCGAGGTGATGCGCAGATCGCGGCGGTTGCTGAGTGGGCGCAGAATCCACTCGTCGGCCCTGGTGTGCATCAGCAGGCCGTCGGAATCGTGAACCTGCGGACGATAGTCGTCGAAATCCCGTGCTCGATTGGGGCCGTAGAGGAACATGCTGGTAAGCGGGGCGACGCCGAGCTTGCCAATGTCGCGGCGCGCGTGCAGCCGCGCGTCGACACCCAGAACGGTGCTCGCCCCCGGCCGCAGCTCGAAACGGTAGGCACCGGTGACCGAGGGGCTATCGAGCAGAGCGAAGAAAACGAGCGCCGTGTCCCCCTCGGACGGGCGTAGGAGCCAGAACTCACGGAAGACAGGGAATTCTTCGCGCCCCGGCGGCACCACGTCGACGGCCAGCCCCCGACCGGAGAGGCCATGCACCTGTCCGCCGCCGACAAGGCGAAAATACGATGCCCCGAGGAAGACGGCGGCCTCCTGGCTACGGTCCGGGGTCTCGAGCGGGTAGTGAACCCGAAAGCCTGCGTAGCCGAGCCCCGGCACAAGGCCCTCGGTGACAGCGGCGACCGTTTCGGGATAACGAAAGCTCTCTGGATCGAGAAACAGCTCCTTCGCCCGCCCGTCCTCGACGACGTGAACCCGCACCGGTTGTTGGTAGAGAAAGCCGGGATGGAAGAACTGCACCTCGAACAGCCCGGCGCCACGCCACAGCGCCGCCTCGGGCCGGAACTCGATCGAGCGGTATTGTGCGTAGTCCAATTGCGCCAGGGCGTCGGGCACGATACGTGCGCTCGGCCGATGGGGCTGCTGCGCCAACCGGAGCGCCAGCTCAGCGACGTAATCGTGCAGCGAGGTGGCGGTCAGTGGATCCGGCAGGGGCACAGCCGCTTCGATAGCGCGTTGTGTGTCGCCGGCTACGGTGGCGCGTTCGCCCTCGCCCGGCTTGGTGTCGCGCCCGCCCGTCGATAGTGTGGTGTCCGACCCGCACGCCGCCATAGTCAGCATCACTGAGACCAGCACCGACGGCCACGCCGTCCACCCACCACGACGCATGTCGATCATCGCCTCTCCGACGCCCGCTCGAACCATCCTGACGCGACTCCTACTCGCCTGGCTGCTCATCAACGCCATGTTGCTGGCTCCCCACTGGCTGGTCGCCGGCACGATCGCCGGCCCATGGGTCGCCGCCGAGTCAGGCTGGGCAGTGGGACTGCTGGCGCTGTTGCCTCGGAGCCGCTGGAGCCGGCGTCTCGCAAACTTCACTGCCTTCGCTCTGATGCTGCTGAGCCTGGTCGTGCTTGCCGACACTGTCGCTCGGCAGAGTCTCGCACGTCCGCTCAACCTCTACCTCGACGTGCGATTGCTGGGTGCCGTTCTCAACCTGCTGCGCGGTATCGCCGGTCCTGCCGTCGCCACCTTGACGTTGCCGGTGATCGTGGCCGGTGCGGGGTCGATGACCTGGCTCTTGGCCCGACTCCTGGCGCCGACAGAGACCGCCCGAGCTTCATGGATGGCGCGCCTCGCCGGCGTCGCGTTGATCGCGTTCTCGTCGCTGGCGTTGCTCGCCGGGCCGGCAAACGGGATCGCCGCGAAGATCTCACAGCCGGCGGTGCGAGTAGCCACGCAGCAGGTCCGGCACTTGTTCCGGATGTTGAACGAGCGGGAGCGCTTCGAGGCGGAGATGGCGACGGCCCCGAGGAGCTACTCCGATCTGCCGGGGCTACTCGATCGGCTCGAAGGTCGCGACGTGGTGCTCGGCTTCGTAGAGTCGTACGGCATGTCGGCGGTCACCGACCCTCGCTACTCCAAGGTAATCGTGCCTCGACTCCACACGCTGGCCCGTCGAGTCGCTGCGGCGCACCTGTATCTGGCCACGGGAGCGCTCATCGCACCGATCCAGGGAGGACAGTCCTGGCTTGGGCGCGGATCCATCCTGAGTGGCTTGTGGCTGGAAAACCAACTGCGCTACGACCTGCTGTTGGCGAGTCGGCGCGAGACGCTGATCGACGATTTCCGCCGCGCCGGATACCGAACCGCCGCGCTGATGCCTGCCATAACGCTCGCCTGGCCCGAGGGGGAGCGCCTCGGCTACGACGAGATCTATGCGCGTAAGGATATTGACTATGCCGGGCCCGCCCTCAACTGGGTGACCATGCCCGACCAGTTCACCTGGTCGTATCTGGAGCAGCAGGTGCGGCGCGATGACGATCCTCGACCGCTGTTCGCCGAGGTCGGGCTGATCAGCAGCCACGCGCCGTGGACACCGATACTGACCGTGCTGGACGACTGGGACGCGATCGGCGACGGCACGATCTTCTCGAGATGGGGCGGAGCCGGCAAGCGCCCACGGGAGCTGTGGCGGGACCACGATCAGGTGCGCGAAAACTACGCGTTGTCAATCGACTATGCGATTCAGGCCGCCACCGCGTATGCCGAGCGCTACGTCGATGACAACACGCTGCTCCTCGTGCTGGGCGACCACCAGCCTGCCCCGATCATTACCGGAGAGAACGCCAGCCGCGCCGCGCCGGTCCATGTGATCACCGCCAACCCTGAGCTCCTGGCTCCGTTCCTCGAATGGGGCTTCATCGAGGGCGGTATCCCCGATCCGAGCCGCTCGCCGCCTCGGATGGACGCGTTCCGTGATTGGTTCGTGCGCGCCTTGAGCGCGCCGTGAAGGCGTCATGGAGGCTCGCACCTTCGCCGGCCCGGTGCTCGCGGCGTCGCCATCAGCTCCAACAAGGGAGGCGTCATCGCCCCCCCACGGATCGGAGCGACCGGAGCTTCGACGCTTGGCGGACGGGCGACGATGTGGTGGACTGGCTGGCTGCCGGCACTAGCGAACCCGCTTGTGGCGACCCTCACGTAGTGGCAGCGCGCCCTGGCATTGGCTCGCGTCCACGAGCTGCGCAACGAGATCCGTGAACAGTTTGATCGACGAACAGACAGCGTGGAACTTGGTTCGGGCCATCCCACCCGGATCGGTGTGCCAGGAGGCGCCGCTGCGAGTTTCGGCCGAGTCGACAACCGACGCCTGGCTCGAGGTCGAGGCAAGCGGTGCCTGGCAGACGTCGACGCCACCGCTGGACGAGGCTCGAGACGTTCTAGACCTGTATCTGCCTCTCCAGATACCCAATCGGCTGGTGATCGGCCAGATAGGGCAGAGTCTCGACGGGCGTATTGCCACCGGTACCGGGCACTCCCAGTTCATTACCGGGCCAGCTGATATTCGCCGGCTCCATCGCCTCCGGGCGCTGGTCGATGCGGTCATCGTAGGAGCGAGCACGGTATCCGTAGACGACCCGCAGCTCACCGTCCGTGAGACGGACGGCGTCGACCCGGTCCGCGTCGTGCTCGACCCGAACGGCCGACTCGATGCGGCCCACCGAATCTTCACCGATGGCATCGCTCGCACCATCGTGCTGCGCCAGGCGGCGAACGGCGCCGCGCCGCGCTGGTCGGCGAGCGAGGTCATCGAACTGCCGGTGGCAGGTGAGCAGGGGTTCGACCCGTGCTCGGTGCTGTCGTCGCTACGCGAACGCGGCCTCGACCGGGTGCTCGTGGAGGGTGGCGGCATCACCGTTTCCCGCTTCCTGCAGGCCGGGGCCTTGGACCGCCTCCACGTCACCGTGGCGCCGGTGCTGCTGGGCTCGGGGTGCCGCGGCATCAGCCTGGATCCGATCGAAACGCTCGATCAGGCGCTGCGTCCTCGGGCGCGACTCTTCAATCTCGGCAACGATGTGGTTTTCGATCTCGATCTGAGCTGACCGGCTTTGGCGGGCCAGCGATCAGAATCGCTGCCCCAGGAAGGCTGGAAACAAGCACCAACAATCCGTAGGCCAGCGAGATCGCTACGCCGTCGGCCGTCGGCAGGCCCGCCGCTCCCCAGAGAAGCGCGGCGCCGGTCTCACGCACACCCCAGCCAGCTATGGTGAGCGGAATCAGCATGGTCACCAGCACCGGAGCGACGAGCGGCAGCAAGGTGGGCATCGGAGTGTCGACACCTACCGCCCTCGCAGCGACGAGATACACCGTGATGTACGACGCGACGATGGCGCCAGAGCTGATCAATTGAGCTGGCAGAGCGCGCGGCGAGAACAGTCCGGCTCGCGCGTCGGCCCAGGCACGCCTGAGGAGGGAGTCATCCGAGTCGCGCCGCAGGCGAGCCCACACGAAAAGCCCGATCATGATGGCAGCGGGCACCAGCGCCACGCTCAGCAAGACGGCTCGCCCACCGGCGCCGAAGGATCGCGGCAGCCACGCGAACGAGAGCCCGGCAACAGCCAGCATCACGATCTGTCCGGAGGCACGCTCCAGCACCACCGCCCGAACCGCCTGACCATCGAGACCACGTGACAGTGATCGACCGTGCCGCCACGCACGGGCAAGATCGCCCGCCACTCCGCCCGGCAGGAGCTGATTCAGAAAGGAGCCGAGGGCATACTCACGCAGGGCAGTGACAAACGGCAGGTGCAGCCCGAGCCGGCCGGCAGTGAATCGCCACCGCCATGCCGAGAGAGCGATCTGCGATAGGGAGATCACCAGCGCCAGTACGACCCAACGGACATCCATGCTGCGCAGGCGGGTGGCAACGCGCTCGAGGTCCAGATACGCGGCGAGGACAGCAAGCAGCCCCAGGCTGACACCGAGCCGCACCCACAGCATTCCGCTACCGCCGCGCGTGGTTCGGTTCATGCGCGCCTGACGGTCTCGGCTGCAGGCAATGCCAGCAAGTCCGTGTGTCGCACAGTAACGCTGAACTCGCCGCGCTCTATCGCTATCTGACAGCACTCTGCCCAGCCGTCGATACGGCCGGCTGACGCTGGCCGCTGCTCGCTGGCCGCCTGTCGCCACCCCTCGACCAAGCCGCGGGCGAGATCGTCGTCTCCAGGCGCGAGACGCCAGCAGCTCGGCAGCAACCAGGTGCGATATCCGGCGCGCCGGAAGAGCTGTTCTGCCCGACGGCCAGCCCCGGGTCCGAGCGCGGCGCCGAATCCCTTGTCGCCAAGCTGATGGGAGTTCACTGCGGCAAGCACGAGGGCCCCGTCGGAGTCACCGTCACCGACGGACTGGTCGGCGATCGAGAAGCGGAACTCACCGTCGTAGCTCAGCGCGAAATAGGCGGCGGCCGACGCACCCCGACAAACATCGACCAATCGGCACAGCCAGGACTCCGACACGAGGTCCAACAAGGCTGAGCCAGTAACCAGATGGGCCGCCTCGGCCGCCGCCAAGCCGTGCTCCGCAAGGTCACCACGAACGCGCGTCACCTGCGGCTCGGGATCGGGACAGGCGACCCGGGCGAGCAGCTCGGGATCGTGATCGACGAGCGTCCACTCCTGAGGCGACGCCAGCCGTGGAGATAGGTACCGCAGGTTGGACCCGGTACCACAGCCCAAGTCGGCGATACGTGACCAGCCTTGTTGCCTCCACATAGCCCGTAGGGGCGCCGTCAACTCGTGGGCCCGCGACCGATGATCGACCGGCTCACGCAACGCCAACCAGTCGGCAGCGAAACTCTCCACATGATCGCCGGCGCCCGGGTGGGGTGAACCATCGGTGCCAACGGAAGACAACTCCAGGAGCGCCTCCGCGAAAGCTCGTCCCGCCTGGTCCCAGCCCGGCAGGCGGGGCGCGGCACGACGAGCTCCGGCGGCCAACTCAGCACGCCGTGCCGATCCGCTACGGCCGGACAGCAGCGCTGCGAGTGCCTCCGCCAGCTCCTGCACCTCACCCGGCCGAACCAGCACCGCGGCCTCCGTAGGCACGGCTTCCGGGATGGCACCGCCGCTGGTGCTGAGCACCGGCAAGCCCCGCGCAACAGCTTCCCTCAAGACCATGCCGAAGCCCTCATAGTGCGAGGCCAGCACAAACAGCGAGCTGGAATGATAGTGAGCGTCCAGCACGTCGTCGTCGCAATCGCCCGCCAGCTCGATCCGCGCCTCGAGATCCCTTTCGGCCACCAGGTCGCGCACCGCGGCGGCGTGATCGGGGTCGTGGCTCAGGCTGCCGACGAAAGCGCAGCTCCAGGGCAACTGCCTCACTCTCGAGAGCGCCTCCACCAAAACGTCGTGCCCCTTGCGCGGGGTCACAGCGCCAACGCTCAGCAACTGTGGTGGTCGATCGCCCTCGGGCCCGGCCGCCCATCGAGCAGGCTCGGTTCCCGGAAGCACTGCCCGCACTTTCCCCGACGTGACTCCGAGTGCTCGCATTCGCAGCGCGGTGAATTCGCTGGTCACGATGATCCCCTCGCAGACCGCCAGCGCGGCGCGCTCCAGAGCCGAGAATCGTTGGCGCTCGGCTGCCGACAGGCCGGTCTCGTCGGCGAGCGGATGGTGCACCAGGGCCAGGATCTGCAACCGATCGCAGGCGGCGCGAACCACGTCTGGCAGAGCCCCCATCGCCAGCCCATCGATCAGCACCCGCGCGCCGGTCGGTACGGCGGCAAGCGCTCGCCCGAGGCTCTCTCGAGCCGTCGCGTCCGCATCCGGGAAACGGCCATCGAGGTTGTAGATCACGACCTGCCAGCCCTGCTGCCGAAGCTGTGCCACCATCCGAGCGTCGTAGATCGTCCCGCCCGTACGTCGCGCCAACGATCCGGGCACGATCAGATGCAGCTCAAAGCTGTCAGACATCGCCCTCGTAGCTGGCCCAGGCGACGTGAGATTCGCTGAGCGTGACACACAGCCGAGTGATACCGCGTGCCTCCTTGCCCAACTTGCCTTCGTGGAGCACCGACGCCAGTCGGTCGAAGATCTCTCTCGCCAAGAACTCTGTGGTCGTGTTGCGCCCGTCGAACGCCGGGTCGTCGTCGAGGTTCGTGTAGTTCAGCTCGCCGAGGATCACCTGTAGCTGTTGAGCGGCGAGCCCGATGTCGACAACCAGGCCATCGGCATCGAGCTCGGGGCGCCGGAACGTCGCATCCACCACATAGGTCGCCCCATGGAGCGCCCGCGCCGGACCGAATACCTCGCCCTTGAAGCTGTGGGCGACCATGAAATGGTCTCGAACGTTGAGGCTGTACAAGGCTCGGTTTCTCCCTGCCGGACCCGCTCCGGCTTGGCTAAGCTAAAACAAGCAGATCAGAGCGTCACGCTGTCGGATAGCGAATGCGATGGCACAATGCGTCCCCCGGATTGGCGCTGAGCCGTTCGAGCGCCTCCGGTAGTTGCTCGAAGTCGCTCTCTCCGCTAATCAGCACGTCGAGCTTCGGATCCCCGAGGAGCTCGAGAGCCAGCTGCATTCGCCGCCCATGATTCCATCGCGAGGTACGTGCCGGTGGCAGGCGGCCTACCTGGCTGCTCTTGATGGTCAGCCGGCGCGAGTGGAAAGCCTCTCCAAGCGGCAACTCGACCCCCCGGCTGCCGTACCAGCTGACATCGACGATCTTTCCCTCCATGCCGACCGCTGCCAGCGCGCTGCGTAGTCCAGCGGGCTGACCGCTGGCGTGGATCACCAGATCAGCGTCCGCGGTGTCCGGAGTTTCGTCGAGAAACGCCACCCCGAGCTCGCGGGCAGCCAGCTCGCGCTGCGGATTGATATCGATCGCCGTTACCTGCGTCCCCGGCACCTGCCGACACAGCCAGGCTGTCAACAGACCCAGAACACCGGCACCGACGATGGTCACACGATCTCCGACCCCGGGGAGCGCGTCCCACATCGCGTTGACCGCTGTTTCCATATTCGCGGCTAGCACGGCGCGTTCCAGCGGCACGCTTTCCGGCACGGGCGTGACGCGATCGGAGGGAATCCAGTAGAGGTCCTGGTGTGGAAACAGGGCGAAGACGTTCCGTCCCAGCAGCGACTCGGTGCCCTCGACAACCTCTCCGACGCTGATGTATCCATACTTGACCGGGGCGGGAAGCTCGCCGTCTTGGAAAGGAGCGCGCATCGCCTCATACTGGGACGGTGGGACCTCACCACGGAATACGAGCGTCTCGGTTCCCCGGCTGATCGCCGAGTAACGGGTACGGACGAGCACTTGCCCGGCGCCTGCGTCGGGGAGAGCGGCGTGGCGAATCCTCCCCTGTCCGGGGGCCTCGATCCAGAACTGGCGCGCGCTGTGGGCTGCTGACATCGTTGTTGCGCCTTGAGAACAGGTTTGAAGTCTCTGACTACCGCCAACGATCCCGTCGGGGCAACCGCACCGACGAAAACCTCCGCTCGCCGCGCCGGCGGCGATCTTGTTCTCGGACTGTTGCCGTTGCTCGCCGTGACCTTCGGCATGCGGGCGGCGCTCGGTCTGCCGATCGATTACGTCATGGCTCCGCTGACACTCTACGCGCTTCAGTGCGCGGCGGTGGTGTCGGCAGTCCCTCTCGACGCTCCGGGGCACGGGTTGGGCGCAGCGAATCGAGCCACGTTGGGGCGATCTACCCTGGTGATGCCGGTTGCGTCATTGGTGCTCTACCCGATGGCGCTCGGAGGCAGCGCCGCCTGGTGGATCATCCTGGTGGGCGGGGTGGCGCTGCTGTTGGACGGCTTTGACGGCTGGCTGGCACGGCGCACGAGCAGCTGCACCGAATTCGGCGGTCGTTTCGATATGGAGCTCGACGCGTTCTTCATAATGGGATTGTCGATGCTCGTTTGGCTGAGCGATAAGGTCGGTCCATGGGTGCTACTCATCGGTGCCTTCCGGTATCTGTTCGTCGCTGCCGGCTGGTTGTGGCCATCGCTGCGCGGCGAGCTACGGCCCAGCCAACGCCGAAAGGCGATCTGTACGACTCAGGGCGTGGCGCTGCTTGTCTGTCTGCTACCGGTCGTTCCGGCTACCCTGGCAGCGGTATCGGCGGCGAGCGCCCTGCTGCTGTTGACCTACTCGTTCGCCGTGGACATACGGCAGCTGGCACTCACATCACAACGCTGAGGTCTGCCCGAGCGGCTCCGACGACCTCATAGCCAAGAGAAAGAAAGGGAATGAGCAAGCTGCTGGGCAAGGTCGCACTGGTCTCGGGAAGCGGTCGTGGCATCGGGGAATCGATTGCCTGCAAGCTCGCCAGCGAAGGGGCGCGTGTGGTGGTCAACGATCTCGACGAGGAGCCGGCGCTCGAGACGGTGGCGCGAATTCGCGACGCCGGGGGAGAAGCAATCGCGTGCGTGGGCAACGTCACCGAGCCGGACTTCGGCACTCGCTTCGTGGCCGCTGCGGTCGATGCCTACGACGGCCTCGATATCATCGTCAACAACGCCGGCTATACCTGGGACGGCGTCATCCAGAAGATGACCGATGAGCAGTGGGAGGCGATCCTCGAGGTCCACCTGACCGCTCCCTTCCGCATCCTGCGCGCCGCAGCCGAGTACATCCGGCCAACCGCCAAGACCGAGGCCGCAAGCGGCGAGGAAGTGTTCCGCAAGGTCGTCAACATCTCCTCGATCGCCGGCACCGGGGGAGGCGCCGGCCAGGCCAATTACTCCACCGCCAAAGCCGGAATTCTGGGCCTGACGCGGGCAATGGCGAAGGAATGGGGACGCTACAAGGTCAACGTCAACGCGGTGGCCTTCGGCCTCATCTCAACCCGCTTGACCAAGCCGTGGGGCGACGACGACGCGCATATCGAGATCGAGGGAAGAACGATCAAGGCCGGGGCGAACCGCCAGCTACTCGATGCAGCGCCCCAGTTCATCCCGCTGGGGCGCCCTGGAACCCCCGAGGAGGCAGCCGGCGCCGTCTATCTGCTCTGCACCCCGGAGGCGAACTACATCACCGGCCAACTGGTGATCTGCGGCGGCGGGCTCGTCTAGCCGGCGGAGACGCTACTCCCGCCGCCGGGCTGAGTCACTCGTGCTCCATCGCCTCGGCCGCTGCCCTCCGCTTGTCGATGATCTCGTCGTACTCCTCCTGCTGGAGGTAGGTCAGGTCGACCCAGGCATGGGCCATCTCGTCGACTGTGCGATCGCCCCAACCGATCCACTGCTCATGGTCCGGGTTGTTGGGGTTGTCGGCCGTGTTGTCGAACCATGCGGTGATGGCAATCGTCGTACCTGCAGGTACCAGCGGGGCGACATCATCGGCGTAGACGTAGTTGACGTGCCAGTTCCATTGGAAATTGTCGACCAGGCTGAGGACCTCTTCGCGACCGTCGGGGTAGATCGCCGTCATCTGCATCGCCTTGCCACGCATGTGCATGTGCGGCTGGAAGTTCTCCAGGCGTGCCGGCCACTTCACCACGTGATGCTCTTGTGTAACCGCGATCTCGCCGGGCGGAATATCGATGCCGGTGCTACCGCGTGCGTCCCAGAATTGCAGCCGCGTACGGTTCCTGGGCTCGTTGCCCTTGTCGTGGAACCAGATGCCGAGCTCCACCTGGGCATCCTTGACCTCCTTGCCCATGGCATGAAGGTGCAGCTCCCAGCCGATCTGCGACCCCGGCAACATCACCTTGCCGGCGCCTTCCGGAAAGATCTCGCCGGCCTTACCGACCGCCCACTCCATGAACAGGCCCGGCCCACCCATCGCTCCGCGAGTGCTGGTAGCCACCGCTCCGGCACTCATCGGGTCGTCCTCGTCGTCCTGCTGGAGGAAAGCGAGAACATGGTGCACGATCGTGGTCGCGTCCTTGCCGACCGGGCGAATCTCGATCGCCTTGACCCAGCGCGGCTCGGTCACGCCGGTGGGGGTCGTCGGACGGAACCACTTGTCCTGGGTCACCGCAGCCAGGGTGTAGGGCTCCGACGCGATGATGAGATCCGGCTCGCCGAACTCGTCGATCAGCCGCCAGGTGCCGGGATCCGGAAACTCGGCCGGTGGCGGCATATCGGCCGCGTCGCCGAACGGGGCTCCGGCATCTACCCAGGCGACCACAGTCTCGATCTCATCGTCGGTCAGACCGCGGTCGTTCTTGAACTTCTGGATGCCGACCGAACGATTGATGTGCCACGGCGGCATCATGCGACGCTCGACTTTGTCCTTGATCATCGGCGCGAAGGCACGTACCTCATCGTAGGTCATCAGCGCCATCGGCGCGATGGAATCCGGCTGATGGCAGGCCTGGCAGTTGCGCTGCACGATCGGAGCAACGTGCTTCGCATAGGTGATCGAGTCGGGCGCCTCGACGGACGGCGTTGCCGCATCTGCGACCGCCGTCTGCTCCTGGGACAAGGCGTATCCGTGTGGAAACACCAACGCGGCTAGCACCAGTGCTCCGATCAAGACACCACATCGACGACCGACACGGGCTGTTCTCATCACGTTCATCTCCCCTAGGGACTTACGATTACTTTCACGAAGCCATTGCTCCAGCAGCATTGCGCATGCCCCGCTGATGCGAAGATCGCAGATCCGTAGCCAGAAGCGTCGTTGGCACGTACCCGGAGCAGGTATTCTCCGGGGGCGCTGAAGGTCGCCGAGGTGGCCATCTCGGCACCGCTCACCGGAAGCTCGGCATTCTGCGGATCGAAAGCCACTTCTCCCGGGCCCTGGTGCTTAAACCAGTTCAGCGTGATCGGCACATTATTCGCCCCCGGGCGGCCGACTCTCGGGGCGGGTTTGCCATCGTCGCGGGCCCACACCATCACCGTCAACGGCTCTCGAACCGACCCGGTCAGCGGAGGGCCCATAACACCTGCCGGGCCGGCACCCTCGGCACGGCCAAACTTGAGCACCGGTGGCGTGTTGCCCGAGCCCGCTTCTCCGGCCAACGCGTCAATCTGCCAGTCAGCCCTGAGATGACCCGGGATCGAGAAAGTCTCACCGCGGATCTTTACCGTCCAGTAGACCTTCGCGTCGCCGTGATCCGCCGGCACCTTGACGGCGAACACGCCCCAGTTCTGGCGCGGCTGGAAATGCGTCGGTTGGCCACCGTCGAACTCCGCGGGCGCGATGAAGTTGTTTGGTCCGAGCGGAATCTCGAGCACCTCTTCGGTATTGCGGTTGTAGTAGCCGAAGGAAAGGCTGTAGGTGCCGTCGGGATTCTGGTACCAGCCCTCGAACGCCGGGGTCACGGTCATGCCAGCGGCGCTTTCGGGAGCGAACGGAAGCTGCGACGAAGGCGTCGCCGAAAGCAATCCGGCGACTCCCGCGACCAGGCCGGACATGACGAGCGCGGCCGCTGTCGATCTACGCATGGAAGTCCCCCTCAGCAGGATCCGCGATTGGTCAAGTGGGCCCGTCCGGACATGCGGTTCCCGAGCCACCATTCCTTCGGGAGGGTCATCGTTGCAGCACCAGAAATCAATCAGGCCGGGCGCTGAACCGTCGCAGATCCTGCTTCTGACTACTCCAGCGACAGCGCCACCAACTCACCGGGGTGCCCAGGGGCGCCGACCGCGAGCACGATGTACTGCTTGTCCCCGTGCATGTATGTCATCGGCACGCCGCTCTGGTTGGCGGGCAACTCGAACTCCGCGAAAACCTCGCCGCTGCGCTTGTCGTGAGCGCGCAGCTTGTTGCCGCCGGAGCCGTACTGGGAGAACAGCCCGGATCCTTCGCCGACGAACAACAGGGTCTTGGTAACCAGCACGCCACCACGATCCGGTTGTCCCGTTGGGGGGAGATCCAGCCCGCGAAGTGCCGGGTGCTGGCGGACATAGTCAGGCGCCTCGCCGTTCGGCCGCATCCAGAGATGCTCTCCGGTATTCAGGTCGATGGCGGTCACGCGACTCCACGGTGGCTTGATGAGCGGCAACCCCTGGGGGCCACCTCCCTCACGCTGGCGTGTACCCCTCCCCAACACATACCGCATGTTGGAGCTCTCGGGATCAGCCCACAGCCCATACACGCCCGGCTGGGTGCTCGAGGTGACGTAAAGGACGCCGGTCTCCGGATCAGCGGCCGCGCTGGTCCAGTTGGCGCCGCCCTGGCTGCCAGGTATCGCCAACGTTCCCTTCGTACCGTCATCTTCGATCAGTGACGGCGGCGTGAACAGCGGCCCGAGCCGATAGTTGGCAGCGATCTCCTTGGCCTCCTCCAACAGATCGGGAGTGAAGTCGATGAGGTCGTTGACCGTGACGCCCTGACGATCGAATGGCGCCGGCTTGGTAGGAAACGGCTGCGTCGCCGCCGTCCGCTCACCCGGAACATCGGTCTGTGCCACCGGGCGCTCCTCGATCGGCCACACCGGCTGACCGGTGACGCGATCGAACACGAAGGTGAAATTTTGCTTGGTGACCTGTGCGACGGCCTCTATCTGCCGTCCGTCAACCGTGATGTCGAGCAAGATCGGAGCCGCTGGCAGGTCGTAGTCCCAGATGCCGTGGTGCACCGTTTGGAAGTGCCAGACACGCTCGCCGGTGGCGGCGTTCAGGCACAACAGGCTTTGAGAGAACAGATTGTCGCCGAGACGATGGCCGCCGTAAAAGTCGCCAGTCGCCGCCTCGAGTGGCAGATACACATAGCCAAGCTCGGGGTCCGCCGAGAACGGCGCCCAGGCGGCAACATTGCCCGTGTAGCTGGCGGAATCGTCCTCCCAGGTATCGTGGCCGAACTCGCCGGGCTCGGGGATCGTATGGAAGATCCACAGACGCTCGCCCGTTCGCGCATCGTAGCCGCGAACGTGGCCGGCCGGCATCTCCTTGGTCGGCGGCACGCTGCCAGCCGGAAACGCCGTCCCCACCACGACGACGTCGCCTACGATCACCGGCGGTGAGCTCGACCCGATCATCGCGGTGTCGCGGTCGAACTCGCGGTCCATCCCGCGGCGCAGGTCGACGACGCCATCGATGCCGAAATCGGGGATCAGCCGGCCGGTCGACGGGCTCAATGCCACCAGGTGGTAGGCCGGTGTGATCATGAAGATCGCGTCTTCGGAGCCGCTAGCCCAGTATGCGACACCGCGCCCGGAGTACGGGCGTGGCACGGAGTTGCCGCGTGTGCCCTCATCGTGGCGGTACACCCACAACGTCTCGCCGGTGCCGGGGTCGATCGCCACCACGGCGCGGCGCGTGCCCGCCGTCGCGTACAGAACACCGTTCACCATCAGCGGCGTGGTGCGGTAGTTGAACTCCGGACGCGGACCGAAATTGTCGGACTGCCAGCGCCAGGCGATCTGCAGATCGGCCACGTTATCGCGATCGATCTGATCGAGCGGCGCGTACCGTGTGCTGGCGACATCGGCGCCGTAGTGGTGCCACTCACCGACGCTCGCGCCAGACTGTGCCCTGCCGGTCGCGGCGGTGGCAGATGCCAGAAACAAGGCCAGACCAACCCTCATCGCGCGCGCTCTCATCACTGCGCCGCGGGAGTCGATCTACGCATGGATGTCCCCTTAAAAGTATCGGCGGTGTTCGCCGGCGCTCGTTCGTGCGGTTCCCGGACAGCGCTCGTTCGGGAGGGTCATCGCTGCAGCGCCAGAAGTCAATCAGACCGGGCGCTGGGTAGTGGGTCAGTTTGAGACTGGCCCACTACCGGGCGCTGCAGCGTCGAAGATCCGGCGACCGGCTACTCGAGTGCCAGTGCCACCAACTCTCCGGCATGACCGGCGGCACCGACGGCGAGCACGATGTATTGCTTGCCCGCGTGCATATAGGTGATCGGAACCCCGCTCTGATTGGCCGGCAGCTCGAACTCGGCGAGCACCTCACCGGTGCGCTTGTCGTAGGCACGTAGCTTGTTGCCGCCGCCACCGAACGTAGCGTATAGACCCGAGCCTTCGCCGACGAATAGCAGGGTCTTGGTGACCAGCGGCGCGCCACGCTCGACGCGGCCGGTCGGCGGAATGTCGAGCCCACGGAGCGCGGGATGCTCGCGAACGTAGTCCGGTGTGTCGCCGTTCGGGCTCATCCACGCATGCTCACCGGTGTTCAGATCGATCGCGGTGATACGCCCCCACGGCGGCTTGAGCAACGGCAGGCCACGTGGCCCGCCCCCCTGCGGAAGCCTCATCCCGGTCCCTCGCACATACGTCATGTTGGAGCTCTCGGGGTCGCTCCAAAGTCCGAACACATCCGGCTGAGTGGCCGAGGTCACGTAAAGAATGCCGGTCTCTGGATCGGCCGCGGCGCTGGGCCAGTTGGCCCCGCCAAGGCTCCCCGGCGCCGTCAAGGTCCCCTTGCTCCCATCCTCCTCGATGAGCGACGGCGGTGTGAAGAGCGGCCCCAGACGGAAATTCGACGCCAATTCCTTGGCCTCTTCGAATAGCTCGGGCGTGAAGTCGATCAGGTCGTCGATCGCCACCCCCTGATGATCGAACGGCGCCGGCTTGGTCGGGAAAGGCTGCGTCGCCGCGGTTCGCTCACCGGGAACGTCGGTCTGAACGACGGGTCGCTCCTCGATCGGCCAGACCGGCTGGCCGGTGACGCGGTCGAACACGAAGGTGAACGCCTGCTTGGTGACCTGCGCGACCGCCTTGATTGGGCGGCCGTCGACGTTGACATCGAGCAGGATCGGGGCAGCCGGTAGATCGTAGTCCCAGATCCCGTGATGCACGGTCTGGAAGTGCCAAACGCGCTCTCCGGTGCGAGCATCGAGGCATACGAGGCTCTGCGAGAAGAGGTTGTCGCCGAGGCGGTGGCCGCCATAGTAGTCACCGGTGGGGGCCTCGAAGGGCAGGTACACGTAGCCGAGCTCAGGATCCGCAGAGAACGTCGTCCAGACGCCGGCATTGCCCGTATAGCTGGCGGAATCCCCCTCCCAGGTGTCATGCCCGAACTCACCCGGCTTCGGAATCCCGTGGAAGATCCAAAGCCGTTCGCCAGTTCGCGCGTCATAGCCGCGTATGTGCCCGGTCGGCATCTCCTTGGTCGGCGGCCTATCGCCGGAGGGAAACGAAGTTCCCACGACAACCACATCGCCGACAACTAGGGCTGGCGAGCTCGATCCGATCGGGGCGGTATCGATGTCGAAGTCGCCGTCGAATCCGCGCCTGAGATCTACGACCCCGTCAATGCCGAACTCCGGCAACGGGCGGCCGGTCTTGGCGCTCAACGCGACCAGGTGGTAGGCCGGAGTTATCAGAAAGATGGTCTGACTAACGCCGTCCGACCAGTACGCGACTCCGCGGCCCGAGTTGGGCCGCGGCGCGCTGGCACCACGGGCACCCTCATCCATGCGATACGCCCACAACGTCTCCCCGGTGCCGGAGTCGATCGCTACTACGGCGCGGCGTGTTCCCGCCGTCGCGTACAGAACTCCGTTCACCATCAGCGGCGTGGTGCGATAGTTGAACTCGGGACGCGGACCGAAGTTGTCGGCCTTCCAGCGCCACGCGATCTGAAGATCGGCAACGTTGTCGCGATCGATCTGATCGAGCGGCGCGTACCGTGTGTTGGCGGTATCGCCGCCGTAGCTGTGCCACTCACCAACGCTCGCACCGGACTGTGCCCTGCCGGTCGCAGCCGTGGCAGATGCCAGAAGCAAGGCCAGACCGATGCTGATCGCAGGCGCTCTCATCACTGCGCGGTGGCAGCGGTCAGGCGGATCTCGAACAACATCTCCTGATCCGGCTCCAGCTCCTCGTCGCCCGCCGGTAGCAGGTTCGCCCGCAGCATCATGGCGATGAGATCGACTGTCTCACGGTCCGATAGACGGCCCGGATCGTCCTCCGGCATGGTCTCCTGGATGATTCCGTACAGGATGCCGAGGGATTCCTCGCGCCAGTACTGCATGAAGTCCCTGCCCATGAGGCTGATGGAGGTCTCCCCGCCCCGAATGTCGGCCCCGTGGCAGGTGCCGCACTCAATTTCGTAGGCGCGCTCACCACGATCCGCCTGCTCGTCGGTGTAGACACCGTCCTCGGCGCTGAGCTGCCCCACCTCGCTGTCGCGCTGCCCCACCTCGCCGCTGCGCTGCTCCACGTCGGCGATCGTAGCGTCCGCCGCCAGCGTCGCCCCGGCAAGGGCGAGCGTGCCAACCATCGCGCTCAGCATCTTCTTCGTCACCTGCGTCTTCTCCGCTTCGCCCAGCAGCAATCCACCGACTCCGATGGCAAACCCGGAAACACTACTCTACCGGGCCGTCAGCCAGGTAGACGTCCGTCCTCCATTGGACACGCCGGCGGATTCGCGACTATCTTCAGGGTCCAAGGCGGGGCGAGATGATTCGGCCGGCGTCCCGGAGCTAGCGACGCGGCGGCGGTTCTCTCGACAGCAGAGCTGGTAGCAGGCGCCTGCTCGAGCGCGGCTCCCGCCGACCCTACGGGCAGGAAGTAGCACGTCAGAGACCATGCCTTGAGAATCACCGAGCGAATCGCTGCGACGACCGAGCCGTTCTTCAGCTTCGAGCTGTTGCCGCCGCTGCGCGGCGGAACCATTGCACCGTTGCTCGAGACCGTCGAGGCACTGCTGCCCTACCGCCCCGCGTTCATCGACGTCACCAGCCACGCCGGCGTGGTCACGTACGAGGAAGGCCCTGACGGGCTGAAACGACACATCGTGCGGCGACGACCCGGGACGCTCGCAGCCAGCGCGCTGATTCAGCACAAGTACGGCATCACCACGGTTCCCCATGTGGTGTGCAAGGGGTTCACGCGCCAGGAGACCGAGGATTTCCTCATCGATGCGAGCTACGTGGGCATCGATACGGTGCTGGCGATTGCCGGCGACGACCACGGCTACGACAAGCCGCTCACTGACAATCGCACCCGCAACGAGAGCGCTCTGGAGCTCGTGCAGCAGATCCGCGATCTCGCTGACGGGAAGTACGTCTCGGCACCACGCCAGGGGGCTCCGATCAACTTCGACATCGGCGTCGCTGGCTACCCCGAGAAGCACATTCAGAGCCCGAATCTCGAGGCTGATGTGCGATGGCTGAAGCGCAAGCTCGACGCCGGGGCTGATTACGTCGTCACCCAGATGTTCTTCAACAACCAGAGCTACCACGACTTTGTCCAACGCTGTCGCGGTGTGGGCATCGAGGCACCGATCATCCCGGCGTTGAAAGTGCTGACGGCGAAGCGGCAGCTGGCGTTGCTGCCGAAGACGTTCTTTATCCACCTGCCTCCGGAGCTCGTTGATGCCGTCGAGGCAGCCCCCGATGATCAGGTGACGGACGTCGGTATCGCGTGGGCGCAGCGACAGATCGAGGATCTGCTGGAGCACGACGTTCCGGCGATCCATCTGTACGTGATGCAGAATCCGCGTCCGACGCTGCGGTTGCTGGAGAGGCTGCGCTGACCGCGCCCGGGCGGGCGGCGGCGTGCCCTTGGCCGGCCCGGCCGATCCCCAGCCCCAAGTACGCCGACCACTTCCGAGCTTGATAGAGTCGGCCGGTGGTTGAGCACACGCTGGGCGGAGAAGGACCTTGGGACGCCATCATCGTGGGTGGCGGCTCGGCCGGTTGCGTGTTGGCCAATCGCCTCAGCGCCGACCCTGCGATGCGCGTGCTGGTGCTGGAGGCGGGCCCGGTTGACCATCGCTGGGATTTTCGCCTTCACATGCCCGCTGCGCTGGCCTGGCCGCTGGCCGGGCGTGCCTACAATTGGTGGTACGAGTCCGATCCGGAGCCGAGTATGGGCGGCCGGCGTATTTACCAGCCGCGTGGAAAGGTGCTCGGCGGCTCCAGCTCTATCAATGGCATGGTCTGGATTCGCGGCAACGCCCTCGACTATGAGCGCTGGGGCCATGCGCCCGGGCTGGCGGCCTGGGACTATGCGCATTGCCTGCCCTACTTCCGCCGCTTGGAGCACCACCTGGCCGGCGCCGATGCCTATCACGGCGACTGTGGACCGCTGGTGGTCACCACGCCGCGCGTCGACAACCCGCTCGTGGCAGCCTTCTTCGCCGCGGCACAGCAGGCCGGATACCCATGGACCGAGGACGTAAACGGCTACCAGCAAGAGGGCTTCTCGACCTTTGACCGGACTACCCACCGGGGACGCCGCTGGAGTGCCGCACGTGCCTACTACCATCCGGTCAAGAGTCGCCAGAACCTGACCCTGCGAAGTGGCGCGCTGACCACGCGAATCCTCTTCGACGGCCGCCAGGCCGTGGGGGTCGAGTATCGGCGCGGCGGCAGACAACACACCGTCTACGGTGGCGAGATCATCTGCTGCGGCGGTACCATCAACTCGCCCCAGCTGCTACAGCTATCAGGGGTGGGCCCCGCCGACCCTCTGAAGAAGCTCGGGATCGAGGTGGTCCAGGAGCTGCGCGGTGTAGGTGAGTGCCTCCAAGACCATCTAGAGGTCTACGTGCAATATGCCTGCACCCAGCCGGTGAGCCTCTACCCGGCACTGAGCTGGTGGCGCCAACCATGGATCGGCGCCAACTGGCTCTTCGGCCGCCGTGGCATCGGCGCCAGCAACCAGTTCGAGGGTGGCGGCTTCATCCGAAGCAACGACCACGTGAGCGTTCCCAACGTGCAGTTCCACTTCCTTCCGATCTCCATCCGCTATGACGGTTCGGCCCCGAACCCGGGCCACGGCTACCAGGTGCATGTGGGGCCGACGCTTTCCGACGCGCGTGGGCGGGTGCGGATCCGCTCCTCCGATCCGGACGAGCACCCCTCGATTCGATTCAACTACCTGTCTACGCAACAGGATCGACGCGAGTGGGTAGAGGCTATCCGCTGCGCTCGACGGATCATGACCCAACCGGCCTTCGAGCCCTTCCGCGGTGCGGAGCTCGTGCCCGGCGACGAGGTTGAGACCGATGAGGAGATCCTGAGCTTCATCGCCCGCGATGGCGAAAGCGCCTACCATCCGAGCTGCACCTGTCGGATGGGCAGCGACGAGGACGCCGTCACGGATGCGCAGCTCCGGGTTCATGGCCTGGAGGGACTTCGTGTGGTCGACGCTTCGGTCATGCCATCCATCACCAACGGCAACATCTACGCGCCGGTTCTGATGATCGCCGAGAAGGCCGCCGACATGATCCGCGGAGATACGCCGCTGGAACCCTCGACGGCGCCTTTCTACAGGCACGAGGCGGCATCGCAGCTCCACGGGGGACGCTGACTCCACCGAGCTCGCCGACGACAATAGCGACAGACCGGCCCTAGCGGACCTCGCGATCGTCCCGATAAACTTCGCCGCCCTTCATCACGAACATCACGCGTTCCATCACCGTGATGTTGTCCAATGGATTGCCGCGCACCGCGATCACATCGGCCAGCTTTCCGGCTTCCAGGCTACCGATGCGGTCGTCCCAGCCCATGATCATGGCCGACACGCTGGTCGCCGAGGTGATTGCGTCGAGCTCGCTTTCGCCGTTCTCGGTACGCTCCTGGAACTCACGCGCGTTGTGCCCATGCTCGAAGACACCGGCATCGGTACCGAACCCGATCTTCAGCCCACGCTCCACAGCCCGACGGAAGGTCGCGTTGCGAAATCTCATCATCTCGAGCGAGCGGTCGATCTGAGCCTGGGGAATCCCCAGGCTGGGTCCGTCTCGCGGAATGATCACGCCGACGTACAGGGTCGGAACGTAGAAGGTAGCGTCGCTGCCGGCGAGCATCTCCAATCCCTCTTCGTCCATCATCGAGCCGTGATCGATGGTCCGCACCCCGGCGCGGATGGCCGCCTTGATACCTTCGGCGCCGTGGGCGTGCGCCGCAACGTAGGATTCCCGGCGAGTCGTCTCCTCCACGGCGACCGCCAACTCCTCGTCGGAGTACTGCTGGGCACCGGGGGATATGCCGCGCGACAGCACCGCGCCGGTGGCAAGGATCTTGGTGAAGTTGGATCCATGCTTGAAGTTGGTCCGAACGATCGACCGCACGGCGTCGACACCGTCGGCCAGGTTACGCACCGTCGGCACGTCAACGTAGATGGAGAACTGGCGCGCGTCGCCCGCCCCGCCGGTCACCGAAACGTAATTGCCCGCAACCTGCATGCGCGGCCCCGGGAGCACGCCGGCATCGATCACCCTCTGTAGATCCACATCGGTGTATGGCCACTCCGGGCCCATGTCGCGGACGGTCGTGAACCCTGCCCGCAGCGTCGTCAGCGCGTTGGCAGCTCCGTATAGCGCCGACTCGCCAGGCGTGGTCTTGATCAACACTTCTTCCCAGTGGACCCCGACCTCGGAAGTGAGGTGCGTATGCAAGTCGATCAAGCCTGGAAGGATAGTGGCATCACCGAGATCGATCGCGCGCGTTCCTGCCGGCGCCTCGAGATCCGGGCCAACGGCGATGATCTGCTCTCCGTCGATCAGGATCCGGCCGGGCTCGGTCACGTTGCCCAGACCGTCAATCAAGCGCTCCGCCCGCACGAGCACGGCCCCTCCATCCTGGGCAACCCCGGCCCCGGGCAGGGTGGCGGCAAGGGCAGCAACGGCGAGGGCGACGCATCTCATGCTCATGGTCCAGCTCCCGGATTCGAGGAGGGGTGACGCCAGGCGAACACCAAACCGAGTAACCCGATGACGGTCATCGTACCCGGGGCCAGTACCGGAGTCGCGCCGCTCATCGACTCCCGAAACAGCTCCGCGCCAGTGAGGTTCGGGTACATCTCGCGCTCAAATTCGGCGTTGCCCGAGTAATGCAGCCACTGGCCTGCCAAACCGGTCAGCACGCAAGCCCACATCAGCACCCGCAACACCACCAGCGCGGTGCGACGGGACGCCAGCCAAGTAGCCGTGGCGGCGACGATCACACCACCGAGCAAGGCGAGCGGAAGCAGCTGCCACCAGCCTTCGGTGTGACCGATCAGCAAGAGCTCGGCGAGCGCTCCGAAGCTGCCGAAGATGATGACGGCAAGCAGACCACGGCGAAGATCGGCCAGGATGCCGACTTCCGTCGCGGCGTCGTCGCCGGTACTCATCGGTCGCTCGGTGGGGACCAAGACCGGGCCCCTAGGAACCCGCGATGCTCACGTAACGCTCGAAACGAGCTACCTCGTCGTCGTCGACATACTTGCCGATCTCCCGGCGAAACTGCTCGATCGACACGTAGGGACGATATTCCTCGAACTCATGGATCATCCTGGGTCCGATGCCGGGTATCGTGGCGAGGTCTTCCGATGATGCGGTATTCAAGTTCAGCGGTACGAAGACGTACTGCTCGAGGCGTGCCACCTCGTCGTCGTCGACATACTTGCCGATCTCGCGACGAAACTCGGGCAGCGCAACGTAGGGCCGATACTCCTCGAACTCGTGCGCCATTCGGCGACCGACGCCGGGAATCAACTGGATCTCGGCATCGGTCACGTCGTTGAGGTTGATCGGCAACCAGAGACGCGCGTAAACGGCGCCGCGTTGCTCATCGCTCAGCCCGGCACCAATCGCGGCGTCTAGCGCCGCCGCGCTGAGCCACGGCCGGCCGTCGATGATCGTCTCGGCACCCTCCGGACCCACATGCGACACCGCCGCGAGCTCCGCTTCGCTGGCCAGATTAGGGTTGAGCAGCGCGGCATTCGTTCCGACCTGCGCCGAAGCGGCAGGGGCAACGAGGAAAGCAGTTGCGGTCACGGCAAGAAGTTGGTGGCGCATACGGGTGGTCTCCGGCAATTTGAGAAGGTCGCGTCCCCGGATTCCTGACGCGTCCGCGGAGTATAGCGTATTGAGATAGCGTCTCAACTAGCTGCGCGTCGCCAGCGCCTCACGCACTCGCTGTCGATTGAACGGCATGTGCCGCAGGCGGCGGCCGGTGAGGGCAGCGAACGCGTTCGCGATGACGGGGGCAACGCCGAGCACGGCGCGGTCGCCGATGCCGGTGGGTGGGCGATCGGTACCGATCAGCTTGACGTGCGTCTCGGGAGCGTCAGCCATGCGCGCCACCGCGTAGTCGTGAAAGTTGGATTGCTCGACGTGGCCGTGCCTGATTGTGATGCGCTCGTACAGCGCGTTGCTCGCACCGTAGATGACCGCGCCTTCGATCTGGCCGACGACGTTTCTCGGCTGCACCGCAATCCCCAGGTCGACTGCCATCCAGACGTTCGGTAAGCGAATTGCGCCGCGCTGCTCATCGAGCGTCACCTCGGCGACGGTCGCCATGATCGTGCCGAACGAAGGCGTGTAGGCAACCCCCAAGGCACGGCCGCCGGGCGAACCCCAGCTCGCCAGGTCGGCCACCGCGCGAAGCACCAGGCGCGCCCGATCCGACCTCAGGAACTGCATGCGGAACTCCACGGGGTCGACGCCCTGGTCCAGCGCTACCTCGTCGAGAAAGCTCTCCGTAGCGAACGCCTGTTGGGCCGACGAAACGCCGCGCATCCATGAGACGCGAGTCGGGATCCGGCGGCGAATCGACTCGGAGTCGCCCCTGAAGTCGTAGCCGAACTCCGCGCCGGTACCCCAAGAAACCGCGGCGTGCTGCTCTGGAGTGCCATCCCGTACCGCTGCTGTCAGCCGCGGGTCGGCGCGACGCATCACGTTCTCTCCGACGGTGCGGCGCTTCCAGCTCACGATCATTCCCTGATCGTCGACCCGGCAACGCAGGCAGTGGGCGCTGATGGGTTTGAAGCGACCGAACTGGACGTCGTGCTCGCGAGTCCAGATCGACTTGACCGGCCGACCGACGGCGCGCGACAGCAACACGGCGTCCAAGGCCCAGTCGTGGTCCATGTCGCTGCGACGGCCGAAACCACCACCGATAAACATACGGTGCAGCACGACGTTCTCGATCGGAATCCCGAGGGTCCCGGCAACGGCGTGGATCAGGTGCGTGGGGGCCTGCGTTCCGGCCCAGATCTCTACACTCTGACCATTCCCGTTGACTTGCGCGACGGCGTTCAACGGCTCCATCTGCGCCTGGTACAGAAAGTCGGTTCGGTATTCGCGCTCGTAGGCGCCAGCTGGGGGCGCGACCTCCCGCGGTGGCTGATCACGGGCGATCTCCATGTGCGCCTCGAGTTCTGCATCGGAATCGAAGTCTTCGCCATCTACCGGGCCCCAATCGATTTCGAGCTTGGCGGCGGCAACGATGGCCGCCTCGTAGGTCTCACTGACTACCCCGATTCCGTACGGCAGCGTGACCACGTCGAGCACACCTGGGGCGGCTCGGGCGGCCTGATCAACGACCCTGAGCAATGCCGCACCGGGCACTGGCGAGCGCACCACCATCCCGTACACCATCCCGGCCAACTGCACATCGATGCTGTACTGCGCTTCCCCGCTTACCTTCGCGGGGATATCGCGGCGGGGCAGGTCGTGGCCGATCAGCCGGAAGTCAGCCGGATCCTTGAGGTCGGCGTCGTGGACGTCGGGCATGGGCGCGGGGATCGCAGCAAAGGACGCCACCTCCCCGTAGCTGATCCGACGGCCACTGCTGGCGTGTACCACGACGCTGGGCTCGGTCGTGAGCTCGTCGGCAGCCACTCCCCATCGGGCCGCAACATTGTCGAGCAGCACGCGACGGGCCTGCGCGCCCTGCCTCCGTAGAAGGTCATAGTAACCAGACACCGCGGAGCTGGATTCAGTCATCAGCAGACCGTAGTAGCCCGGATTGCCGTAGGGTTCATCCTGCGACGGGGAGAACTCGATCGACACGTCGTCCCAGTCGGCATCGAGCTCCTCGGCGAAAACGACCGGTAGCGCGGTCATCGAGCCCTGGCCCATCTCGTCGGCAGGAGCGAGGATGGTGATGGTTCCGTCGGGCGCGACGTTCACCCAGACGTTGGGCGCAAACTGCTCTTGCGTGGTGGCGGACGCAGTGGCCATCCGAAGGGGGTTGCCGGGAGCCGTGACCACGAGGCCGAAGGTGAGCCCGGCCCCTGCCCGCAGGACGCTCCGCCGAGTGAAGCGCGACTCCCCGGCGTCATCGAATGGGCCTGGCGCGGCCATCAGGACTCGTCCCCGGAGGCGGCACGCTGAATGGCACGAATGACCCGCGGATAGGTACCGCATCGGCAAATGTTCTGCATGTGGGCGACGATCTCAGCGCGGCTCGGCTGCTTGTTGCGCGCCAGCAGGTCGGCGGCGCTCATGATCATCCCGGGCTGACAGTAACCGCACTGCGGCACCTGTTCTTCGATCCAGGCGGCCAACAGCGCATGGCGCATCGCTGCGAGGCCCTCGATGGTGGTCACCTCGCGTCCCGCCGCATCGCGAATCGCCGTCTGACAACTCTGCGCGCGCTCGCCGTCGATGTGCACCGTGCAGGCACGACACATCCCCAGGCCACAGCCGAACTTCGTGCCGGTGAGCCCGATGTGATCGCGCAATACCCACAGCAGCGCCGCCTCGGGCTCGGCGTCGACAATCTCTGGGCTGCCGTTCAGGGTGATGGCGAACCGCATCCGCCTACCTTGTCAGCCGTGCAACCCGACGAGCATCCCCCTGGGGGGACCTACCCGGCGGGCACGACCGTGTCCATATACCAGTCCATGAAGTTGACCAGGCTGAGCTCGCTGCCCGAGTAGCGGCCGGATCCGTAGGCGCCTGAACGTATGCCTTCGTGGTTGTTGGCGGTGATCCAGTTGTCCTCCTGGATCGTCACGTGCCACAGGGCCTTGACGTTGTCGGGATCGAAGTCGCGGCCGGCAACGGCGTCCGGGTGCACCAGCCAAATAATCTCGGCGTCCGTGCGGTCGACGTCGCGCGGCGTGAAGCGCGCGATGGCAACGTGGTCGTCGTAGCACTGCCAGTAGCCAGTCGACCAGCCGGTGGTGGCTACCGTGCTCTCGTGGTTCCACTCATTGATGTTTGGCAACAGTGGCGCCACCGGCTTTCCGTCCATCGACCCGGTCACGAACCCCGGGTTGAGCATCCCGGAAGTCGTCGGCCAGGGGCCATCCTCGACGATGCTGTCGGAGCCGCCGCCGCCCATGGCGACGTTCTCGCCTCCTTCCTCATCCGTGCCGCCGTAGCGCTCGCGCCTCGCGTCGGGTGCCCAGGCGCGTACCTTGGCGGACCGCTCCGCCCACTGCTCGCGAGTGCCCTCCTCGTCCCAATGGTGCGTGGTCACCAGCGACGTATGCGCCGGGCCGCAGTGGTAGCACTCCAAGAAGTTCTCCAGCGCCAGCTTCCAGTTGGCCTTGATCAGGTACTGGTCGCGGGCGCCGATCTGCAGGTCGGCCATGCCGTAGCGCTCACCGAGGGTGCGTAGCCGCGCCACTTCGCTGTCGAAATCGGGCGGCTCCGCCTCACGCGACAAGTTGACGAAGATGCTGCCCGCCTCGATGCTCATGTGGCACGGGACGAGCCCGTTGTCTGCCGGGGTGAAGTCGTCCTGCATGCCGTAGGCGTAGATGAGGCTGCCTTCGGTGTCATACGTCCAGGCGTGATACGGGCAGCGGAACACGGGCGAGCTGCCGGATTGCCCGAGCTGCTTGACCGACAGGCGTGGGTCGCCCGGAGTCGCATCGGCGTCGTGGCGACATAGCCGCGAGCCGCGATGTCGACAGACGTTGTAGAAAGCCTTCACGTCGCCGCCCTGGCCGCGCACGATGAGGATGCTCTCGGAGCGTCCGTACTCGAAGACGAAGAAATCGCCTGGATTGGGGATGCGCGCCACATGGTCGACGTAAAGCCACATGTTGTCGGCGATGTACTTCTCGTCGGCGAGATAACGGCTCTCATCGAGATAGTACTCGGCAGGGATTGTACGGCCGTGCGCCCATGCCGCGGGATGCGCCCTCCCGACGGACGACGTGATCCGGTTGGCTACCTCGCCATGCAAACTCCCCGGCAGCGCCACCGCTGCAGCACCGGCGGCTACGGACGTCTTGGCGAAATCGCGACGGCTGATGCCCTCGCTATCGCTCCTGCTATCAACCTTCTTCGTGCCCATGGGACTCTCCGACATTACTGGTTCGGGTGTCGTTCGGTGTCGCTCGCTACGTCAGGCTCCATCCTCTCGCACGCCATCCCAGGGTGCCAGAGCCCGTCAGGCGCATCTGCGATTCGATTGTGGAATAGTGGGTCCGACCGAGCGCTGCGCCGGCACGACGATTGAGCCTGCGGCGCTCGTGGCACGGGAGCAGAATCCTATGAACAAGCTAGCCGGGGCCTTGGCGGTTGTCGGCTTGTTCCTCGGCTACGCCGGCGATGCGATCGGCACGCGGCAGGGGCCGGCCGAGGCTCGGCGCGTGGCGGAGAAAGCGCGCCGGGTCATCGACGCCCCCGAGACCTGGGCAGGGGATTCGAACAACGAGCTGATCCAGCAATACTGTCTGCGCTGCCACAACGACGAGCTACAGCGCGGCAGCCTGTCGCTGGAGCATTTCGACGCCGCGGCACCGCAGTCGAGCCCCGAGATCGCCGAGAAGATGGTCGTCAAGCTGCGCGCCGGGATGATGCCGCCGCCAAGTGCCCGGCGACCGGCAGGCGAGCTGCTCATCAGCCTGGTGGAATCTCTGGAATCGCACCTGGACACGGCCGATGCCGCCAACCCGAACCCTGGCAGTCGCTCGTTCCAACGCCTGAACCAGGCGGAGTACTCGCTGTCGATTCGCGACCTGCTGGGGTTGGAGGTCGACGGCGCCGACTATCTGCCGCTCGATACCAAGAGCGCCAACTTCGACAACATCGCCGACGTGCAGCTGCTGTCGCCGACCCTGCTCGATGCTTACCTGGGCGCCGCCGCCGAGATCAGCCGCCTGGCCGTAGGCGACACGAAAACGGCCGCGACGTCTTCGACCTACACCAACCCCGGGTACGTCTCGCAGTGGGACCGGGTCGAGGGTGCCCCGTTCGGTACCCGCGGCGGCATCAGCGTGACCCACATCTTCCCGGCGGATGGCGACTACGAGTTCCGCATGGCTTTCGAGCACACCACCACCGGTGGCTACTTCGGCGGTGTGACCAGGGGCGAGCAAATCGAGGTGTCGGTCGACGGTGCGCGGGTCGCGTTGCTCGACGTAGACCGCTGGATGAGCGTGGCCGACCCTAACGGGGTCAACATGCGTACCGAGCCGATCTTCATCCGCGGCGGCCCCCGGAGGGTGACGGCAGCGTTCCTCATGCAGAGCGAAGGTCCGCTGGAGGATCTTCTGTCACCCCACGAGTGGTCGTTGACCGATCGCCAGATCGGGGTCAGCGGCTATGGCGTGACCTCGGTGGCGCACTTGAAGGACTTGGTGGTCGCCGGCCCGTTCCGTGTCACGGGTGTTTCGGATAACCCGGTCCGCAGACGGATATTCACCTGCCGACCGACGAGGCCCGAGGAGGAGCGCCCGTGTGCCAACGAGATCATCGCAAGACTCGCCACCAGGGCTTTCCGGCAAGCGTTGACCGAGGGTGATCTCGCGGCATTGATGCGCTTCTATGAGGCGGGCGCTGATCAGGGCGGCTTCGAGCAGGGTGTGCGTACCGCTTTGGAGGCCATCCTCGCCAGCCCCGACTTCATCTTCCGCTTCGAGGAGGCGCCGCCGAACATCGAGCCGGGAGCCGTGTATCGACTCAGCGATGAGGACCTGGCCACTCGCCTGTCGTTCTTTCTCTGGGGATTACCTCCGGATGACGAGCTGCTGAGTTCGGCCAATGACGATCAGCTGGCGAAGCCCATCGTGCTCGAGGCGCAGGTACGGAGAATGTTGGCTGATCCGCGGGCCGAGGCGCTCGGTACACGGTTCGCGGCCCAATGGCTGCGGCTCGACGACCTCGACAAGGTGCATCCCGACCGGTTGCTGTATCCGGACTTCCACCAGCAGCTCGCTGACGCCATGCGACGCGAGACCGAGCTGTTCTTCACCGGCCTCGTACAGCACGACCGCAGCATCCTCGACATGTACCAGGCGGACTACTCGTACCTGAACGAGCGACTGGCGCGACACTACGGCATCAACGGGGTCAGCGGCGAACACTTCCGCGAGGTGCCCTACCCCGACGACACGCGGCGCGGCCTGCTCGGCCACGGCAGCATTCTGACGCTTACATCACACGCCGGCCGCACATCACCCGTGCTGCGCGGCAAGTGGGTGATGGAGGTGCTGCTGGGCACGCCACCGCCGCCACCGCCACCCGGCGTCCCCGACCTCGACGAGGTCGCCAGCACCGCGGACGGGCGCACCCTGACCACCCGGGAGCGTATGGAAGAGCATCGTGCAAGCCCGACCTGCAACTCCTGCCACCGTTTCATCGACCCGATCGGGTTGGCGTTGGACAACTACGACGTGACCGGACGTTGGCGCATCCGAGAGGATGGCGAACCCCTCGATACGCGCGGCGAGCTGTATGACGGCACGCCGGTCGATAGCCCAGCCTCGCTTCAGGCGGCGCTGTTGAGGCGGCCCGTCTTGCTATTGCGAAACTTCACGACGAATCTGATGGCCTACGCCCTCGGCCGGCGCATCGAGTATTACGATCAACCGACAGTACGGCGAATCATTCGACAAGCCGAGGTCGAGGGGCTTCGAATGTCGGCGTTTGTCTTGGGCGTGGTCAACAGCAACGCCTTCCAGATGCAGCGGGCCGGTACCGTCGCTGACGACGCCTTGCCTGAAGACTAGAATCTGACGCCGCGAGGTTCTCCGGCTCGAGGACGCAAGAAGATGGAGCTCATTACCGGAAGACACATCCGACGCCGGACATTCATTCGCGGGGTCGGTGCGTCCCTGGCGTTGCCGTTCCTTGACGCCATGGTGCCGGCCGGCCGCATGGCCACCGCGGCAACGCGCGAATCCGAGAGGACCCGCCTGGTAGCAATCGAGATGGTGCACGGTGCTGCCGGCTGCAACCAGTGGGGCGCTACACAGCATCTCTGGTCGCCGGCGGCGGCAGGAAGCGACTTCGACCTCAGCCCCAGTGCGCTGGTGTCCCTCGATCCATGGCGCGACTACCTGACGATCATCAGCAACACCGATGTGCGCATGGCTGAGGCTTTCCAGCCCAAGGAGATCGGCGGCGACCATTTCCGTTCCAGCGCCGTGTTCCTAACCCAGGCACATCCGAAGCAAACCGAGGGATCCGACGTCCTGGTGGGCACCTCCCTTGACCAGATCTACGCGCATCGGTTCGGCCAGGACACACCGATCCCGTCGATGCAGCTGTGCATCGAGAACATCAACCAATCGGGTGGCTGTGCGTACGGTTATACGTGCGTGTACACCGACTCGATCAGCTGGGCGTCGCCGACCGAGCCCCTGCCGGTGATCCGCGATCCGCGAGTAGCGTTCGAGCAACTGTTCGGCGTCGGCGGCACGGCCGAGGAGCGCGCCTCGCGGCGGCGTGCCAGTCGCAGCATCCTCGACTGGGTGGCCGAACGGGTGGCTCGGTTGCGGCGCGAATTGGGGCCGAGCGATCGCCACCGGATCGACCGCTACCTGCAAAACGTCCGTGAGCTCGAGCGACGTATCGAGCGAACCGAGGGCCGCAATACCAGTGGTGTCGAGAGGGAGCTTCCCGAAGCGCCGGCAGGGGTGCCCGATTCCTTCGAAGAGCACCTCAGGCTGATGTTCGATCTGCAGGCGCTGGCCTTCGCCTCCGATACGACGCGTGTCTTCTCGCTCAAGATGGGCCGCGACTCCTCGGCGAGGGTGTTCCCCGAAAGCGGCAGCGACAAGCCCTTCCACCCCGCCTCGCACCATGGCGGAAAAGAGGAGGCCATCCGCGACTTCTACCTGATCAACAAGTACCACGTGGGGATGTTGCCGTATTTCCTCGAGAAGCTGGCCAGCATCGATGAGGGCGACTCCAACATGCTCGACAAGACGATGATCGTCTACGGATCGCCGATGGCGGACGGCAACTTGCACAACCATCGGCGTGCGCCGCTGATCCTCCTCGGAGGCGGCAACGGCACGCTGCAAGGAAACCTCCACGTGCAGGCTGCCGATGGCACGCCGATGGCAAACGCCATGCTGAGCCTTCTACACATGCTCGGGCATGACGAACTGGACAACTTCGGCGACAGCACCGGCGAACTGTCCTTGACGACTCCCCTCGCAACCACCTCGGCAAGCTGAACGGGCCCGGTAGCGACATGAGGAGCCGGCGACAGACCGCTACAGCCGCACTGCTGGGGGTCGCGCTGACACTCGGATTGGCGCCCTCGGACGCGCCGGTAGCCGACGCCGCGATGAGTGGCGACGTCGGCCTGGTGAAGGTCCTGCTGCAGCGGGGTGCCGACGTGAGCGCAGCGCAGGGCGACGGCATGACGGCGTTGCACTGGGCGGCCCGGGGCGGCAACGACGAGTTGGTGCAGGTGCTGATCTACGCCGGCGCGAATCTCGCCGCCACCACCCGGCTCGGCGGTTACACGCCACTACACATGGCAGCCGGTGGCGGCCGCGCGGACGTGATTGAGCTGCTGCTCGACGCCGGAGCAGACCCGCACGCAGCGACAACAAGCGGTGCGGCCACGCCGCTCCACCTGGCGGCGGGCTCCGGAAGTGCTGCGGCGGCCGGGGCCTTGCTCGAGCACGGCGCCAAGGTCGACGCTCCCGAGGGGCGTTGGGGCAGACTCCGCTCATGTTTGCCACTTCTCGTGGGCAGCTCGACGTGGCCAAGCGGCTGATCGCCGCAGGCGCTGACATGGCCATCGCCACACGGATCGAAGACGTGCCCGCCTTGGCGGCCGACAGGAGGGTTGGAGCCAAGGTGCGAGACCAGGTATTGGCCTCGTTCCGCGGTGACCAGCCGGAAGGTACGTCGTGGCAGCCACTGCCTGCTCAAGTGCAGACAGCGGTACGCGCCGCCAATGACCCTCCGGAGGGAGCTGGCGCCGACGCACCCGACAAGCTCGACGATTTCGGATTTCCGATCGACCAGGATCTCGGAGCTCTGGGTGCTCAACCCGATCCAGTCGGAGCCTCCGATTCCGCGCCGGCTTCAACGGCCGACGAGGAGGCATCGCCGGTAGATGATTACAGCGCTTCCTTCCCGAACCTGGTTGGAGCGCATGGCGGATTGACAGCCCTGCTGCACGCGGTTCGAGAAGGTCATGCGGACACCGCGCTGGCGCTGATCGACGCCGGTGCCGACATCGATCAGCCGGGCGCCGGAGATCGTACAACCCCGCTATTGATGGCGACCATCAACGGGCATTTCGATTTGGCGATGACCCTGCTGGAGCTCGGCGCCGACCCGAATATGGCCAGCGACGCCGGTGCGACCCCGCTGTTCACCGTGCTCAACGCGCAATGGGCGCCCAAGGCCCGCTACCCCCAGCAGCAGGCGTACCGACAGCAGCAAACGACCTACCTCGAGCTCATGAGCGTGCTGCTGTCCGCCGGCGCCGACCCCAACGTCAGGCTCACCAAACACCTCTGGTATATGGAGTACACCTTCAGCCATCTGGGAGTCGACACCCGCGGCGCCACCCCGTTCTGGCGCGCCGCGCACGCCCTCGATGTTGCCGCCATGCGGCTACTGGTACAGCACGGCGCCGCCCCCGGCGTTCCGACGCGAAAGGCGCCGAAACGACGGTTCAGCGCACCCGAGGACGACGCGGAGCCGACCGAAGACCCCTCAGGACTACCGCCTGTCGAGGTCGGCGGGCCTGCGGTCTGGCCGATCCACGCGGCGTCGGGGCATGGCTACGGCACCGGGTTCGCCGGCAACTCGCACCGCCATACACCCGACGGTTGGATGCCGGCCATGCGGTATCTGGTCGATGAGCTCGGAGCCGACGTCAACGCGCGCGACCACGAGGGCTTCTCGCCACTGCACAACGCAGCGGCCCGCGGGGACAACGAGATGGTCCGCTACCTGGTCGAGCGCGGCGCCGACGTCACCCTGGTGAGCCGCGCCGGGCAGACAACGGCCGACATGGCGAACGGTCCGCAGCAGCGTACCCAAGCGTTTCGCGAAACGGTGGCGCTCTTGGAGAGCCTGGGCTCGAAAAACAACAACAACTGCGTATCCTGCTGAGTCGCAGTCACGGCGCGGCAGCGCAGCGATCCGAGAGTTCGTCGCCGCTAGTCGCGGCCTTTAGTACACACCACCTGGCGCGAGTCCCTTGACGACGCGAGGGCGCGACGCGCAGACTTGCCGTCTCCTCAAGCTAGACAATTAGCGACCGTTCGGGTCGCAACATGAGAAGAGTACTACTGGAGGCACGATGCCGACCGTTTCGATGACTGTGAACGGCGCGCCCGTCAGCGGCGAGGTCGAGGCACGGACCCTACTGGTGCAGTTCATTCGCGAATCGCTCAGCTTCACGGGTACCCACGTGGGATGCGACACCAGCCAGTGCGGCGCCTGTTGCGTGCTGCTCGACGGCAAATCGATCAAGAGCTGCACCTGTCTGGCTCTCGAAGCAGACGGCCTCGAGGTCACCACGATCGAGGGTCTGGCAAGTAACGGTGAGCTCCACCCGATGCAGGAGGCCTTCCGCCAGCACCACGGCCTGCAGTGTGGGTTCTGCACGCCGGGCATGGTGATGAGCGCTGTCGACCTGGTGGGGCGCAATCCCGACCCTGACGAGTCGGAGGTGCGTGAATGGCTCGAGGGCAACCTCTGCCGCTGCACCGGCTACCACAACATCGTCGAGGCGATTCGAAGCGCCGCGACCGCGACACGGGAGTAAGAGCGATGGCGGAGCAAGGCATCGGCGCCGCAGTACGCCGCAAAGAAGACGCCCGCTTCTTGACCGGACGCGGACGATACACGGACGACATCAACCTACCGGGTCAAACGTACGCTTCAATCGTTCGATCGCCCGAAGCACACGCCGCGATCGGCTCCATCGACACGAGCGCCGCGGCCAGCGCGCCCGGCGTGGTGGCTGTCATCACTGGCGCCGACCTGGAGGGCGTGGGTGGGCTGCCGTGCGGCTGGCAGGTTCACAGCAAGGACGGTTCGCCAATGGTCGAGCCACAACACCCGGTATTGGCCACCGATCGCGTACGCCACGTCGGCGATCCGGTGGCGGTGGTGGTCGCCGAGACCAAAGCGCAGGCCAAAGCCGCGGCGGCGCTCGTCGAGATTGGCTACGAGCCATTGCCGGCGATTGCCGACCTCAACCAGGCGATCGCCGACGGCGCCCCGTCAGTGTGGGACGACGCGCCCGGCAACATCTGCTTCGATTGGGAGTTGGGCGACGCGGCGGCGACCGACGCGGCGTTCGAAAGCGCCGAGCACATCGTCAGCCTCGATGTCGTCAACAATCGTCTGGTACCCAACGCCATCGAGCCGCGGGCGGCGATCGGCGCCTACGACACCAACAGCGATGAGCACACGCTCTACACCAGCAGTCAGAACCCGCACGTCATCCGACTGCTCATGGGCGCCTTCGTGCTGCAGGTTCCGGAGAACAAGTTGCGGATCATCTCGCCAGACGTCGGCGGAGGCTTCGGTTCGAAGATCTTCCACTACGCCGAGGAGGTACTGGTCACGCTGGCCGCCAAGAAGATCGGCAGACCGGTCAAGTGGACCGCCGAGCGCTCGGAGTCGTTCGTCTCCGATGCTCAGGGCCGCGATCATCTCACCAAGGCCGAGCTGGCGGTCGGGGCCGACGGCACGTTTCTGGGCATGCGGGTGCATACCCACGCCAACCTCGGCGCCTACCTGTCGACCTTCGGGTCGTCAGTGCCGACATACCTGTACGGCACGCTGTTCGCCGGCTGCTATCGCACGCCGGCGATCTACGTGAACGTGAAGGGGACGTTCACCAATACCGTCCCGGTCGATGCCTACCGCGGCGCCGGACGTCCCGAGGCGGCGTTCGTAGTCGAGCGGCTGGCCGATCTGGCGGCACGCAAGCTGGGTATGAGCCCGGTGGAGATCCGCACCAAGAACTTCATCGCTGAGTTCCCCTACGCTACTCCGGTGGCGCTGGAATACGACTCCGGCGACTACCACGCCACGCTGCAGGCGGCACTCGAGCTAGCCGACTACGAGAGCTTCGAGCAGCGCCGTCAGGAGGCGCGCGACCGCGGCAAGCTGCGAGGAATCGGCCTGTCGACGTTCGTGGAGGCATGCGGGCTGGCTCCGTCGGCCCTCGCTGGAGCACTCGGAGCCCGAGCGGGCCTCTACGAGGTTGGCCAGGTGAGAGTGCATCCCACCGGCAGCGTGACCGTCTTTACCGGCTCCCACAGCCATGGTCAGGGACACGAGACGGTGTTCGCCCAGCTTGTCTGCGAGGGCCTTGGCGTGCCCATCGACCAGGTCGAGGTGGTACACGGCGACACCGGCCAGGTGCCCTTCGGCATGGGCACCTATGGCTCGCGCTCGCTGGCGGTTGGTGGATCGGCGATCCAGATGGCGATCGACAGGATCGTCGCCAAGGGCAAGAAGATCGCCGCCCACCTCATGGAGGCGTCGGAAGGCGACGTGGAGTTCGCCGACGGCAGGTTCTCGGTGGCTGGCACCGACAAGTCGCTGGGGCTCGCCGACGTATCGCTCACGGCCTATGTCCCGCACAACTACCCGGAGGAGCTCGAGCCTGGCCTAGACGAGACTGCCTTCTACGACCCCAAGAACTTCACCTATCCGGCCGGGGCACACGTAGTAGAGGTGGAGGTCGATCCCGATACCGGCGTGGTCGAGCTCGTAGACGTATCGTGCGTCGACGACGTCGGCCGGGTGATCAACCCGATGATCGTCGACGGGCAGATACACGGCGGCCTGGCGCAGGGCATCGGCCAGGCACTGCTCGAAGAATGCCGCTACGACGAGGACGGTCAGCTGGTGACCGGCTCATACATGAACTACACGATGCCACGCGCCGCCGATCTGCCGCGCTACAAGACCGGCCACAATACGACGCTGTGTACCCACAACCCCCTGGGGGTGAAGGGCGTCGGTGAGGTGGGCTCCATCGGCGTCCCACCTGCGGTGATCAACGCGGTGGTGGACGCCGTGGCTCATATGGGAATCGAACATATCGACATGCCGGCCACGCCCGAGAAAGTGTGGCGTGCCATTCGCGACGCGCAAGCGAGCGCCTGAAGGAGGACACGATGCAAGACTTCAACTTCCATCGTCCGCGCTCAATCGACGAGGCCAAGCAGGCGCTGCAGACTGCCGGCGAGGCCAAGTTGCTGGCAGGCGGTCAGAGCTTGTTACCGGTGATGAAGCTCGACCTGGCGGCGCCGAGCGACGTGGTCAGCCTACGCAACGTACCTGATCTCGGCGGCATCGAGGCCCAGGGTGGTCAGCTCCTGATCGGAGCGGCGACCACGCATGCGGACGTCGCTGCCTCGGAGGTAGTGCGTAGCGCAATCCCGGCGCTGGCCGAGCTGGCTGGCGGTATCGGCGACCCGCAGGTGCGAAACCGCGGCACCCTCGGAGGCTCGGTAGCGCACGCCGATCCGGCAGCGGACTACCCGGCGGCATTGTTGGCGCTCGATGCGACGGTCGTCACCGACGATCGTGAGATACCGGCCCAGGATTTCCTCGGCCTGATGTTCGAAACAGCGCTCGCGGACGACGAGATCGTCACCGCAGTTCGGTTCACCGTTCCTCAGGCAGCCGCCTACGAGAAATTCGCCAACCCGGCGTCGAAATATGCCCTCGTAGGTGTGATGGTGGCGCAAACTGCCGACGGCGTGCGTGTTGCGGTCACCGGGGCAGGGTATGGGCCGCACCGTTCCGAGGCCCTGGAGGCGGCTCTGGGCAGCGATTTCAGCAGCGCTGCGATCGACGCCGTCGAGGTCGACGGAGCCAACCTGCTGGACGACGGCGACGCCAGCGCAGACTACCGAGCCCACCTGATCAAGGTAATGGCCAAGCGGGCGGTGGAGGCGTGCAGGTAGCCGAACTACCCGGGTCCGTCGACGCAACGTCCGAGCTGCTGCTTCAGCAGGACTACACTGCCGATCGATCGCTGGCCACGGCGACCTTTCTGTCGCTGACCCTGGGCCGGCCGCTGTTCGTCGAGGGCGAGGCCGGGGTCGGCAAGACCGAGCTTGCCAAGGTACTGGCGACGGCACTCGGCCGTCGGCTCATCCGGCTGCAATGCTACGAGGGGCTCGATGTGGCCGCGGCGGTATACGAGTGGAACTATCCGCGCCAGATGATCGAGATTCGCCTCGCCGAGGCCTCCGGTGGCGACGATCGCGACGCGCTCGAGGCCGGTATCTTCTCGGAGCGCTTCTTGATCCGACGCCCACTGCTGCAGGCCCTGGAACCACACCCGGGCGGGCCGCCGGTGCTGTTGATCGACGAGCTTGATCGTGCCGACGAGCCGTTCGAGGCCTTCCTGCTCGAGATGCTGTCCGACTTCCAGGTGACCGTGCCCGAGCTCGGCACGTTTCGCGCCGAGCACCCCCCGGTGGTGGTGATCACGTCGAACCGTACACGCGAGATTCATGACGCGCTCAAGCGGCGCTGCCTGTACTGCTGGATCGACTATCCTGACGTTGGCCAGGAGCTGCAAATTCTTCGGGCTCGTGCTCCCGAGGCACCCGAGGCGCTGACCCGGCAGGTAGTCGGCTTCGTCCAGGCGCTGCGCAACCATGAGCTGTTCAAGCTGCCGGGAGTGGCAGAGTCGATTGACTGGACCCGCGCTCTGCAAGCGCTGGATCACACGGCTCTCGATCAGCAGGTCGTCAACGACACCCTCGGCGTCCTACTGAAGTACGAGGACGATCTGTCGCGAATCCGCGGCGACGAGGCCGCCAGCATTCTTCGACAGGTCGAGGAGGAGTTGGCAGCTGCGCCGGTCGCTCCCTCAGGGTGAGCGGCCAACTGGCGGTCAACGTAGTGCATTTTGGGCGCCTGTTGCGCGCCCTGGGGGTTCCCGTGGGGCCGGGACGGAGCCTCGCGGCGCTGCGCGCCCTGGCGACGGTCGACATAACGCACCGCGACGACTTCTACTGGACTCTGCACGCAGTTTGGGTGCAGCGGGAAGAGCACCGGGAGCTCTTTGACCTGGCATTTCGCCGCTTCTGGCGGGACCCCGGACGCGCCACGATCAGCCCGGCGCTGGCCGAGTTGCTGGCGCGATCGCGACCGCCTTCCCCCGATTCGCCAGATCCCGGTGGGAGGCGCCTGGCCGAAGCCTGGCGACAGGGCACGCCGGCACGCTCGCCCGAAGCCTCACCGCACGAGGTCGTTGCTCGCATGAGTTGGTCGCAACGAGAGAGCCTGCGGAGCAAGGACTTCGAGCAGATGAGCGCTGAAGAGATCACCCGGGCGAAAGCAATGATCGCCCGGCTTCGGCCCCCGTGGCGGCAGCTGGTCACGCGACGAACACGCGCTGTGGCACGTGGCCGATATCCAGACCCGCGCGCCGCCATCCGCGCTAGCTTGCGCGAGGGCGGCGACCGCATCCCTTTGCGCTGGCGTGCACCGCGGCGACGCGCCCCGGCGCTGGTGATCCTGTGCGATATCTCCGGATCAATGAGCAGGTACAGTCGCATGTTGTTGCACTTCGCCCATGCGCTCACCAGCGACGGCGATCAGGTTCACACGTTTCTGTTCGCCACCCGCCTCACCAACGTCACCCGCACGTTGCAGCACCGCGACGTCGACGCGGCGCTCGCGAGCCTCGGTCGTGACGTTCCCGATTGGGACAGCGGTACGCGTATTGCCGCCTGCCTACGCCAGTTCAACTTCCGATGGTCGCGCCGGGTACTTGCCCAGGGAGCGGTGGTGCTGCTGATCAGCGACGGCCTCGACCGCGACAACGGTGAAGGACTGGGACACGAGATGGCTCGCTTGAAACGTTCCTGCCGGCGGCTCGTGTGGCTCAATCCACTGCTGCGCTACGAGGCGTTCGAGCCCCGCGCTGCCGGTATCCGCGCCATGCTGCCGCACGTTCACGAGATGCGCGCGGCTCACAGCATTGCGTCGCTCGACGACCTGGGCGCCGCGCTGTCACGCCGACCAAGAGGCTCCGCTAGTCGCCATCGGATCGCTTGAGCTTCCCCGCCAGGGTGCGCAGCAACAGCTTGCCCGTATCGAGTGTCTCGCTCTCGGCACCGGGCACCGGGCCCTCGCCCTGTAGCTTCTTGGCAAGCCGCTCGCTGAACTCGCCGAGCAGCTGCTTCGACACCGCCTGGAACATGCCGCGTCCGAAGCGCACCAACTTGCCGGCAATCTGCACATCGGCGTCGATGCTCACGCGACTGCCGCCGTCCTCCTCCGTCACCGCGCTGTGCAGGGTGAGCGACGCGCTGCCGCCGCCACGACGGTCCGTGCCGTTGCCGACCATGCTCAGTCGGCGATTGCCCTCATCGACTTCAGTGAATCGCACCTCGCCGTTGTAGTTCACCGTCACCGGCCCCACCTTGACCCGGACGGTGCCGATGAAGGCGTCGCCTTCGACGGCTTCGAGCTCTGCGCCCGGCAGGCAGTCGGCGATACCGGCGGGATCTGTGAGCAACGGCCAGACGCGCTCCGGCGGTGCAGACAAGCCGAATGACTCACTGATCCTCAACGACGCCACGGCTGTTCCTCGATTGTCAGTTTCTGGGACTCAAGGCATCCACGATGCCGCTAGTGTGGCTCGATCTGATGCGGCGAATCGACGTCGCGTACCACACCCGCATCATCGACCGGAACCTCGTGCACCGATGCAGGATGACGAGCCAGCAACCCGCGGGCGCCGACATCGCCAGTGATCTCGCCGATCTCATCGAAGTAGCTCGACGCCCAAAGAACAGGGTTGCCGCGCCTGCGATCGTACACCGGCACGCAAATCGGGCGTCCGTGGGCCGGGTCGAAAGCTCCGATCAATGCGTCCACATGCTCGGCGCGCACCCAGGGCATGTCGGCCAGGCAGATCACCGCCCCGTCGACCGGCGTCGTGCGATGCTCGAGGAGCGCTCTGATGCCCACCCGGAGCGTGCTACTCATTCCGTGTTCATAGTTGCCGTTGCGGACAATCTGTAGGGCCAGCCCAGCGAGCGCCTTCTCCACAGCGGCATGATCGTCGCCGGTGACCGCGATGATCGGCGCGGCACGCGACTCCAGGACGGCCCTGGCAACGTGGCGGACCATAGGTCGGCCGGAAAAATCGGTGAGCAGCTTGTTGCGATCGCCGAAGCGCTGCGACGCGCCGGCCGCCAACAGCACGGCGCCGACTCGATAGTCCCCAGGGCTCACGATCCGCGTCGCTTGCGTAGCCGTTCGATCAGCTGCGCCAGAATCGCGGTGGCGATCTCGGCGGGCGTCCGTGCGCCGATGTCGAGCCCTACCGGACCGTGTACGCGCGCCAGGTCAGCGCCACTGCACCCAGCCTCCGCCAGCCGCTGCAGACGCGCGGTGTGATTGCGCTTGCCTCCGAGAGCTCCGATGTAGAATGCGGGGCTCCCGACGGCGTGTTCCAATGCCGGATCATCGATCTTCGGATCATGGCTCAGCGCCACCACGGCAGTGCGATGATCGAGCTGCAGCTCGGGCAGCAGCTTCTGCGGCCAGTCCCGTATCAGCTCCACGTCCGGGAACCTCTCCGGCGTCGCAAATGCCCGACGCGGATCGACCACCACTACCTCGAAGCCATTGATCGCGGCCATCGCCGCCAGCGCCTGGGCAATGTGCGCGGCGCCGACGAGGACAACGCGTACCGGCGGGTTGAAAACGTCGAGCAGCAACTTGCGGTCGCCATGGCCGACGATTCCGGAGCGATCGTCGCGGGCCGACACGCGGGCCCCCTCCAACAGCAGATCGTCGATCGGGAGGCCACACTCAGGTCCCGAGGCAATCTCCTCGTCGGAGGCAAACGGATACAGCAGGCGTTGGGCGCCCGAGTGCAGATCGGTAGCCAGCACGACGGTGCGCTTGGCGGCACGGTCGGCGACGATACGCTCCAGCACACCGACCTTCAATCGACACGCTCGACCCAGATATCCACCTGACCGCCGCAAGCGAGACCGACCGCCCAGGCCTCCTCGTCGGTGACGCCGAATTCCAGCAGTTGCGGGACACCCGTAGCCATTACCTGACGAGCTGACGACACCACTGCGGCCTCGACGCAACCGCCGGAGACCGAGCCCACGAAGTGCCCGCTCTCCTCGATGGCCATGTGGCTACCTGGCCGGCGCGGCGCGGAGCCCCAGGTCCGTACTACGGTTGCCAAGGCGACGCGCTGCCCCGCCTGATGCCAGTCGACGGCCTGCTCCAACACACCGCCGGTGAGGCGACCGACCTCATTCACCACGGCCTGCTAGAACTCCCAAAGCGCCAGGCTCGAGAGATCCTTGATCAGAAACCCGTGGCGCGTGACGACCGGATGCGCCCAGGTTTGGCTATCGGCAACGGTGTAACGTCGCAGCGGCGCGAACTCGTCGGCGTCGGCGCGCAGAAGGATCAGCTCCGCCGCATCGGTGAGAATCAACAGCAGATCATCGAGAACCAGGAACGAGGCGTTTTCCCCCTCGCGACCCACGCTGGTCCAAATCGTCTCGCCGGTATCGGCGCTCATCGCGAAGAACTGGCCCTTGCGGCGATGCGTCATGCCGAACAGCCGATCTCCGACCGACACCGTGGTGCTCATGTAAAGCGACGTCGACGGATTGCTCCACAGCTCATGCGGCGTCCAAGTGTCCCCGTCTCGAGCCAGCCGAATTGCAGACAGCGGCTGGTTGAGCCCGGAGAGAATGAGCTTGTCGCCGTGTATTGCCGGTGTGACGACGTTCTGATCAAACTCGGTGCGGAAAGGCAAGCGCCACAGCAGCCGGCCAGAGTCGGCCGCAACGCCAATGATGTGCGCATCAGTCTGAGTGACTATCTGACGCTGCCCTTCGAGCTCGACGACGATCGGCGACACGTAGCTCGGACCATCCCCGTCGAGCGACCAGATGACCTCCCCGGTGGCCGGGTCAAGCGCCATGAGCGCCCCGTCGTCAGGCCCGCCAACCTGCACGATCAGCCTGTTGCGATCGAGGATTGGTGACATGCCGGCGCCGTACAGCGGGAACTTGGCGGCGAACTGGCCTCCGAAGTCCGCCTGCCAGATACGCTCTCCGGACGCCACGTCGTAGCACGACACGGCGCCACCCTTGCCGAGCGTGAACAACCTCCCCTCCGCGACGATGGGTGTCGACACGGGCCCCTTGCCGAACGCTCGACCGGCAGGGTGCATGCGATAGGGCACCGGGTACGTGTCCTCCCAAATCACCTGCCCGTCCGACAGTTGTAATGCTCGTACCACCTCGGCATCGGCTTCCACATTTCGGGTATGCAGATAGACGCGATCGTCGACCACAACCGGAGTCGAATGTCCCGTCCCGACTTCAACCTTCCAGCGTTGATGGAGCTGTTCTGGCCAGGTCTCCGGTGCGACGAAATCGTGCACCACCCCGTCGCGATCGCGTCCCCTCCACTGGCTCCATTCCTGCCCCAGCGCACCGGACGGGAGAGCGATCAGGAGAGCGGCCACCGCCACACCACGCATCCTATGCCGGCTCGATCGCCATATGCTGCTTTCCATCAACGCAACCTCATGAGTTTCCCTCGACGTCCACGACATAGATCTCGCGATTGCCGTCTCGGCTGGTGACGAAGGCGATTCTGTCGCCACTCGGTGACCATGTAGGGCTGTCGTCCCTCGCCGGGTCGTTGCTCAGGTTGATGAGACCGCCGCCGTCTGCATTCATGAGATAGATCTCACGGTTGCCGTCCCGATCGGAAACAAAGACGATCCGAGTGGCATCCGGCGACCAGGCTGGACTCTGGTTCGTCGAGGCGGCGTCGGTAAGATTGCGGGGATCGCTGCCGTCCTCTGCCATGACCCAGATGTCGCTGAGGCCGGTACCGTGGCCCGACACGAAGAGAATCCGGGAGCCGTCGCTCGACCAGGCAGGAAAATCGTCTTCTGCCGGGCTGTTGGTCAGGTTCACCTGCTCGGCGCCGTCCTCGTCCATGACGTAGATCTCACCGTTGTCATCACGCTGGCTGGCGAAGGCGATGCGGAATCCATCGGGCGACCATGCCGGGTTCCGGTTTCCGAGACCGTTCGCGGTGAGATTCAGGTACTTGCCGTACCAGGCCACGTATTCGGTGCCCTCCGAGTCCATGATGGAGATATCGCCGTTCCCGAGCCGCCCGGAGCTCGTGTAGAAGGTGATCCACTTGCCGTCGGGCGACCATCGCGGGTCCCCGTTGATATAGCCGTTGCTCGACAGAACGTCCGCGTCGCTACCATCGGCGTTCATGATGAAGTTCCAGCCCGACGTGCGCCCGTGCCGGTCCGACTCGAAGGCGATCTTCGAGCCATCGTTAGACCAGACCGGGTCCCATTCATCGTACTCGTGGTTGGCGGTCAGATTCACTTGCTCGGAGCCGTCGGCGTTCATCACGTAGACCTCGCGATCGCCGTCACGATTGCTCACGAACGCGATCTTACTGCCATCGGGTGACCAAGCCGGGCTGCCATCGAACCCGGGATTGTTGGTGAGATTAGCTTGGCTGGCGCCGGCGCTGGCAACTGCTATCGTCGCCAGAGCAGCGCAGCCGATGCGCCCGTACATGCGGCTCGTCAACTCCCTACTCCTCTCTCCCAAGGGTGGCTCCCCGAGACTGATCACCGATGAATCGAGGCAGCCTAACCCCGTGGCGCGTTCTGCGGAAGGGGGTCACGAATCGTTATCGGCCCGGCGGCGATTCCTGCAGCCGAGTCAGTGGTCTCGGCACGCGCAGAAAGACCAGAAAGGACCCGCCGCTGTGCCGCGGAGCTGGCCAACCCGACGGTCAACCCCTGATAGTCTAGCGTCCATGAGTCGTTCTGGGGTCAGCCTGCTACCGCTCGCGTGCCTGCTTCTGGCCGCCGGATGCGCGGAGGAACCACAGCCGCCTCCCCAGCCCGTCGCCTTCAGCCACAAGGCGCACGTCGACAACGAGATCGCCTGCACGAGCTGCCATCCGGGCGCCGAAACCGAAGCCCAGGCCGGCCTCACGCCGCTCGCCGGGTGCGCCACATGCCACCGGCGGGCGATCATCCCCGACCACCCCGAAGTGGTGAAGGTGATCGAGCTCTTCCAGAACCGCGAGCCTCTGGCGTGGAACCGCGTCAACGTAATCCCTGACTCGGCAATGGTGCACTTCAAGCACAAACCCCATGCGCGTGCCGAGATCTCTTGCGATCGCTGCCACGGTGACGTCGCCGAGATGACGATCGCGCAGCAGCCGTTCGACGTTTCGGACATGGGTTGGTGTGTGAGCTGCCATCAGCAGGAAGGCGCCAGCATTGACTGCCTCGCCTGCCACCACTGAGGGTATCGATGCTGCGAGGAGACCTCGGTGCGTAGACGAGACTTCCTGAAAGCAACGACGTTAGCGGCCGGAGTGTCGCTGCTCGAAGCCTGCTCGCGACCAGAAGATCAAGTCCTCGTGCAGCCGGCGATGCGCCCGGACCAGCTGGCAGGCGCAAGCTCCTGGCGGCTCGGGGTCTGCCAGCAGTGCTCGGCCGGGTGCGGCATCCAGGTCCGGGTGGTCGATGGCAACGCCAAGAAGATCGAGGGCAACCCGGAGCACCCGGTAAACCAGGGCGGCGTCTGCGCACTGGGCCAATCCCTCCTGCAGGAGCTATACAACCCGGATCGGATTCTGGTGCCGCAGCGCCGTAGCGGAGCACGCGGTGACGGCGAGTTCGAAGAGATCTCCTGGGAGGAGGCGCTGGCCGACCTCGTTGAGACGATCGCCACGACGTCCGGCGAGCGCTTGGCGATTCTTGGATCGGATCGGGGTGGTCTGGTAGGGGCGCTGTGGCACCGCTTCGCGGCAGCGGTCGGAGCGCCCCCGCCCGTCTTCATGGAATCTCCGGAGCTCGAGGTCGAGCGACGGGCCGCAGCAATCAGCCTCGGCGTTGACGATATGCCATATTTCGATCTGGGGCGCAGCGACTACGCGCTGTCGATCGGAGCGCCTTTCCTCGATCGCTGGCGCAGTCCGGTGCACTACACACGCATGCTGGCGCAAATGCGCCGTGGCCGCCCGGGCCGGCGCGGCAAGCTCGTGCATGCAGAGCCACGCATGTCGCTGACCGCCGCCAACGCCGACGAGTGGCTGGCGCCGCGTCCAGGCACCGAGGGAATCCTGGCCCGCACCATCGCCGGCGTATTGCTGGCAGAGGGGCGCGTCAACGAGGCGGCCCGGGCGCGCTATGCGGCGCTGTTCGGCAGCGAACCACCGACCCTCGATGAGGGTGCCGCCGTCTGCGACTTGGCGGCCGAGAAGATCCATCGGATCAGCCTGGAGATCGCCGCCGCCGATCGCAGCTTGGTGATCGCGGGCGGCCCTGCGGCAGCGCATTCCAACGGGTTGTTCAACGTCGTAGCTGCCCTGGGCCTGAACCTGCTACTCGACAATCTCGGACAGCCAGGCGGCGTGTTCGCCCCGGCTTCGTTCGGGCTGACGAACGGTATCGCCCCGGTTGATGCAGCCGACACATCGATGGCACGCCTCCTGCCTCGCCTCCGCGGCGAGTCGACCGAGCCCGTCGAAACCCTACTGATCGCTGCGAACGACCCGCTGCACAGGCTCCCTCGCAGTTGGGGGCTCACGGAGGCGATTTCCGGTGCCGGCAAGATCATCGTGCTGAGCAGCTTCCTCGATGACACCGCTCATCAAGCCGATCTGTTGCTGCCCCTGCGCACCGAGCTCGAGCAGTTCAGCGCCGTCGAGCCGGCGACATCCGTCGGAGTGCCGGCGCTCGGCTTGGCAGACCCGGTTGTAGAGCCGCGCGGTGAGGGCCACCACGTGGGTGACGTGATCCTGGCTGCTGCGACAGCCTTGGGTGAGCCGATCGCCGACCAGTTCCCGTGGTCAAGCTTCGCGGCGCTGGCGCGAGCCCGCGTTGACGAGGAGCTTGGGCGGTCGACAGGTACCGCCCGACCCGATCTGCCCACGACGGCCTCCGAGGCCCTCGCACAGGGTGGGTACTTCGACAGCGGGGCTCTGGGAATCGCGCCGCCCGGCCCGACAGAGGCCGCGCCCGAGGCCACCGTACCGGTGTTGGACGGCGACGAGGCCAGCTTCCCGTTCATGCTCCAACCATTCGAATCCGTGAAGCTCGGCGAGGGTCGCGGCGCCAACCGACCGTGGCTGCAAGAGCTTCCGGACCCGCTCTCGACCGTCATGTGGGACAGCTGGGCTGAGCTATCGCCTGCCGACGCCGCCGATCTCGGCATCCGTGACGGCGATCGGCTGAGGATCGAGTCGCCTGCCGGCTCGATCGAGGTCGCGGCGGTCATCGATCCGGCCGTCCGTCCGGGCCTTGTCGGCGTGCCGCGGGGCCAAGGACATCGTGACTACGGGCGCTACGCGCGAGACCGCGGGGCCAACCCGCTAGACCTGGTCGGGGAAGTCGACATCATCGGCCACGAGTTGCCCGCATGGGCGGCTACGCGGGTGCGCATCGAGCGCCTCGGCCCCGGGAAGCTGTCACGCCATGGGGCTCGACTCGGGGAACGCGGACACGGCGAGAGGATCCCGGTCGGCTGGGCGCCGCAGCCAACGCGCCCGGAGGACCTGGCATGACGCGTTGGGGCATGGTGATCGACACCGACGTGTGCACCGGCTGCGAGGCCTGTGTCGTGGCCTGCGCCGCAGAAAACAACATCCAGACGGTGGGCGCCGACGAGGTCGCGAAGGACCGCACCATGCAGTGGCTTCGCATCGAGCGCGAGTACGAGGGTGAGTTTCCGGACATCAAGGTGCGATTCAAGCCGGTGATGTGTCAGCAATGCGCCGAAGCGCCATGCGAGCCGGTCTGTCCGGTCTACGCCACCTACCGTACCGACGAAGGCCTCAACGCGATGGTCTACAGCCGCTGCATCGGCACCCGCTACTGCGCCAACAACTGCCCCTACACCGTGCGCGTGTTCAACTTCCACGCCAGCGAGTGGCCTGTACCCTTGGATCGCCAGCTCAACCCCGACGTCAGCCCCCGACCAGCTGGCGTCATGGAGAAGTGCACTTTCTGCGTGCAGCGCATCCAGGATGCCCAGGACCACGCCAAGGACGAGGAGCGCGAAGTCGCCGACGGTGAGATCCAGCCGGCCTGCGCGCAGTCCTGTCCCGCCAAGGCCATCGTGTTTGGCAACCTGGCGGACCCGTCGAGCCGTGTCGCCCGACGCGCTCGCAGCAACCGCGCCTACCATCTGCTGGAAGATCTCGACACGCAGCCCTCGGTGATCTACCTGAAAGGAGACGACTGGGGTGGCGACAACGCCTGAGCGCCAGCACGAGGAGGCGATCTTTCGACCGGTGGTAGGGCTTCGCCCGGGACTCGTCGCGGGTAGCCTGGTCACCGGCGCGCTGGTGGCGTTGTTCCTGTATAGCTGGGGCCATCAGGTTTTCAACGACATCGGCGTCACGGGCCTCAACCGGCCGGTGTTCTGGGGCTTCTACATCACCAACTTCGTTTTCTGGATCGGCATCAGCCACGCCGGCACGCTGATCTCGGCCATCCTGCGGGTGACCGCGGCAGAATGGCGGCGACCGGTGACGCGGTGCGCCGAGGCCATCACGCTGTTCGCTCTCAGCATCGGCGGGTTGTTCCCACTGATCCACCTCGGCCGCGTGTGGAGCTTCTACTACATGTTGCCGCTACCGAATGACCGGGGGCTGTGGCCCAACTTCAGGTCACCGCTGATGTGGGACATGGTGGCGATCAACGCGTACATTCTCGGCAGCCTGCTCTATCTGCTGCTGCCCTTGATACCCGACATGGCGATACTGCGCGACCGTGTGCTGGCCGAGCGACCCGGGACTTTCCGCGCCACCCTCTTTCGGATCGCGGCCCTGGGATGGCGCGGCACGCCACAGCAGTGGCATTCACTCGAGCGGGGCATCGGTGTGATGGCCGTGGTGATCATTCCGGTCGCCGTTTCAGTGCACACGATCGTCTCCTGGGACTTCGCCATGTCCCTCACGCCGATGTGGCACAGCACGATCTTCGGTCCTTACTTCGTGGTCGGCGCCATCTACTCGGGAATCGCCGTACTCATGGTAGCGATGTTCCTGTTGCGCACCGGCCTGCGTCTGCAGCATTACCTCGACGACCGCGTGTTCAACAATCTCGGATTGTTGTTCGTCACCATGACGCTGCTCTGGACCTACTTCACCTATGCGGAGCACCTGACGATCTGGTACGGCGATCAGGCATCCGAGATCGCGGTGTTCAACGAGCGAGTTTGGGGCAGCTTCGCGCCCTTCTTCTGGACGATGCTGGTGCTGAACGCGGTGATTCCGCTGGCCGTGCTGCCGTTCCGCTGGGGCCGGCGTCCCGCCTGGACAGCGGCAGTCGGTATCTGCGTACTCATCGGCATGTGGCTGGAGCGCTATCTGATCGTCGTCGGCTCGCTCAGCGTCCCGCGCCTCGAATTCACCGTGGGCCACTACCAGGCAACCTGGGTCGAGTGGGGAATCTTCGCCGGCTCGTTCGGCCTTTTCGGGTTCCTCTACTTCCTCTTCCTACAGTCGGCACCGATCGTGTCGATCTGGGAGATGCGCGAGGGCGAGAAGCACGCCGGCGAGCCGCTCACCAGCGAGCAGCCGTCGCTTCGGCCCCTCGGCGGAGAGTCGTAGATGGCGGCCGAAGCGACCGTTACTCACGCCGTGTTCACCACCGGCGCACAGGTGCGCGAGGCGTTGACACTACTGTCCCAGAGCGGTGTCGAGGCCGCCGACATCGAGGTCCGCAGCTCCGTACCGCTCGACGAGCACGACGTCGAGCCAGCCGGCCGGGCACCACGCTCTCGCGTACCGCTCATGGCAATGCTCGGCGGTGTACTGGGCGGTGTGGCCGCCTATCTGCTGGTAGCGCTGACGTCTCGCGCCTACCCGTTGGTCACCGGCGGCATGCCGATCGTTCCGCTGATGTCGACCGCGATCATCGTCTTCGAGGTTGCAGCGATGGGATGCATCCTGCTGACCGTTGCGACGGTGCTCTTCGAGTGCGGGCTGCCACGTCTGGCCTGGCATGCCGGACCGTTCGACGCGGAGCTCGCGGCCGGGAAGATCGTCGTCGCGGTGCGTGGGCAGGCCGGCCGAGAGTGGACGGCGGGTGCGGTGGCGATATCGCCGGATGGCACTGGCGGCAACGGTCCGTAGTTCCGGCGCCGGCAATGCCCTCGCACTTGGCTGCGAGACCGGGGACGGGGAACCTCGGTCAGCCAGTCGGTGGCTTGCCGATCGCCGGCATCGCCCGCCGCTGTAGCACCTCCTGCACGGCGCGGTGCGCCTCCAGCATCGCGGCATCCGTGTGTGGGCTGGCGGCGGCGTCAGAGTTGGCGATCGTGATCGATCCGAAAGGCTGGCGCGCAATCACGCAAGGACGCTTGTCGCTACTGGTGAACGCCCATTCCATGGGGTCGTAGAGGGTGTTGTAGGTGTATGCGTAGCCGTGCGGCCAGCGGTTGACCGCGATGGCGATGATGTCACGCGCCGAATCGAAACCGCCGCCCCCGAGCATCCGCCCGAGCTGATCGCGGATCTTCTCCTCCCAAGTCTCGAACGGCGTCACCAGGAGCTCCTCGCGGCCCATCATGTGCTGCTCCTTGCGCGGCCGCCCCGGGTAGTTCAGGTAGCGGTACAGCGAAAGCACGATGGGCTCCTCGGGCGATTCGGCGTGTCGGAGATCGCCGAGACTCACCGCCTCATCGAGACCGACTCCGGCGTGGTACATGGTCGGCGCGCTGATGTAGCTGACGCCAAGCTTCTCGAAAGCGGTCCAGTTGCGGATCGCCACGCTCGTGTACACCAGCGGACCCTTCACCGCGAATGCCAGCGCTTCCTTTTGCTCCGTCGGCAGCTCAGGCACGAGACAGGGAATCACACGATTCCAGCACGCCATCACACAGTGGCGCCCGCGTACGTGATAGGTCTTGCCGCCATTGACGTAGCTAACCTCGACCTCGTCCTTTCCACCCGAGGCCGTGTGGCGCGCTCGCACGACCGTACTGTTGAGCCGAATGCGGGCCGTCTGACCGTCGCGGTCGAGCAGCTTGTAATTCACGCCAGCGGTCGCAACGTCCTCCTGGGTGTTGCCGGGAACGGCATCGGGGTTCAGCCACCGGACCATCAGCCGGGTGACGGTGGCGTTGCCGTCGGGGAAATGGACAGATCCGGGGCCGGGCTTCTGGCGCCCATGATGCCCACCGGGCAGGTCCGAGAGCAGCCCGTCGGGCATCGGTTCCAGACCCATGCCATCGAAACCCGGTTGACCCATGCCCCACGCATACAGCGCTGGCAGCGCATCGGCGCCGACCGCGAAGCTGCCGTTGCCGGTGCCACTCAAGAACCACATGACCTCTGGATCGACCTTCGCCACCTCGAGCATGAAATCGGTGTAGCTCATCTTTGCCAGCCGTTCCTTCTTTTCGGCCGATGACAGGCCGGGAAAGTAGTCGGGCTGGTGGTCAGAATAGAGCACCACATAGTCGCGCTGGGCCCTGGCTGACAGGGGTGTCTTAGCGGCGAACTCGGCGGCAGAGCCACGCCCGCCGGACCGTTTGACCAGCCGGTCCTCGCCCCAGGTCTCGGCATCGAAGAAATAGCCCGCCCCGAGCCCCATGCCCCGGTACATTCGCCGGCTGTCGACATTGTCGGCGCGGAAGCGATCGAGGTCGACGCCGATGTCCGCCAGCAGCTGCTGGGAAGGCTGGTTGTAGCGACCCGGGGACTCGATGTTCAGGGTGCCCCCGTTGAGTGCCAGCGTGCGACCGTTGTAATCGAACTCGTTGCGCTTGGCGTGGCCGCCGAAATCATCGTGATTGTCGAGGATCAGCACACGGGCATCGCGGCCGACGTTCTTGATGAAGAAGTGCGCCGCGGCCAGGCCGCTGATGCCGCCGCCAACCACCACCAGGTCGTAGCGTTCGCCGCTATCTACAGCGTCCGAGAAGTCCCATCCGCGCTGATCGCGCATCTGGTGACCGACCTCGAGCGAGCCGGCGTGGCTGCCGCGCAGGCCGTGCCGTAGCGGTGGGTAGTCCGCCGGATCCTGTACCGGCGGTCTGAAGGAACTCCTTGTCGGCTCGGTCTTGCCCGGGACCAGGTTCGGGAGGGTGAGCGCGCCGCCGATCGGAACTGCCATTCCGTTGACGAAGTCACGTCGCGTAATGCGGCGGTCCATGCCCAGGTCGCGTCTACGAGATTTAGCCACGCCGTCCCTCCTACCGGTTCATGTTCGCCATCGCCAGGTTCCGGCGCCGGCGACGGTGCCCGACGCGCAGCCTACCACCCGCCGGCGCGGGCTCAAACGATCTGTTCAGAGCTTGCCGGCCGCGATCTTGGCAAGCTCCACCGCAGTCGCCTTCAGATCGGTGATCGCGGGCGGTATGCCCATCGGGAACATCACCGACAGGACGAAGCCGCTGCTCCCCTTCACGGCCTGGAGCACGATCGTATTGGCCATGTCCAGCTGGAAGAACGCCTCATCGCCGACCCCTTCGATCGCTGCCTCGGGTCGCTTCGGCATCATCGCGAAGACCGCCGCATCCAACGGATCGATGGTCACCGACCCTACCGGCTTCGAGGCGGTAAACGAGAACCCGTCGGCACCGCGGGTATCGACCACCACGGCTATACCGAGCACTTCCTCCACATCTTCCTTGGTGAGCAATGGCTCGGCCTGAGCGGCGCCGGTTGCCGAGATCAACAGGACGGACAGGGCAGCCAGGCCGGCGGCCGACCGGTAGGTTGGCATACGGGTTCCTCGTGGCACGCGAGACGCGGGAGTGGGGCTGGCCGGTCGCGAGCATCGATTTGCGCTCGCAAGTGCCAACCGGAAACCTGAATCTGGCGGGATTCTAGCAGGACCTGGCGGGGCGCTACTGGAGTCCCGCCGGTAGCGCATACGCGTGTGCGTGGCTTTCGACCTTTCTGCTATGGTGCGGCCCGATGACCCAGGCGCACGGCGCGCCACCATCACCCGAATGCCTGCAGGAGAACCCATGCCACTGGTCTCGAGACGTTGCATACTCGGCCTGATCATCATTGTCCTGACGGTCGCTGCCTCGGCGGTCGAGGCGCAGACCAGCGAGCGATTCGACATCGTGTTGGCCGGGGGCCGCGTGCTCGACCCGGAGACCGGCCTCGACGCTATCCGCAACGTCGGCATTCGCGGCGATCGGATCGATGCCGTTTCCGAGAGCCCCCTGCAGGGAGATGTCGTCGTTGACGTTTCCGGGTTGGTGGTGGCACCAGGGTTCGTCGATCTTCACGCCCACGGTCAGAGCAACGAAGCCAACGTCTATCAGGCCCGCGACGGGGTCACGACGGCGCTCGAGCTCGAGGGCGGCGCCGATGATATAGAGACCTTCGTCAACGAACGGCGCGGTGATTCGATCCTGAATTTTGGGGCGTCCGTCTCGCACAGCTTCAATCGCGTCTGGGCGATGCCCGAGAGAGCCGCGGAGACAGCGCGGCTCGACGAGGCGTTCGCGTCCGGGTCAGCGAGCATGGCACACGTACGCGAGCTCACGAGAGGCATGGAACGCAGCGGCTACGATCCCATCGATCGCCGGGCGATCGGCCGTCTGCAAGAACGGTTCGAGCGCGGACTGCGCGCCGGCGGTCTCGGCCTCGGGGTACCGCACCAGTATTACCCCGGCGCCGACCACGACGAGATCTTTCTTGTCTTTCAGATGGCGGCCGAGTGGGACGTTCCGATCTATACACACGTCCGCAGCATGGAGGTGGCCGCCTTCCAGGAAGTCATCGCCAATGCCGCCGCCACCGGGGCACCGCTGCACATCGTGCACGTCAACAGCATGAGCCTGGGCAACATATCTACGGTGCTCGACATCATCGGTGCCGCCCAGGCCCGCGGCATGGACGTCACGACAGAGGCCTACCCATACACCGCCGGATCGACGGGCATCGGCTCGGCCATCTTCGACGACGGTTGGCAGGAGAAGCTCGGCATCAGCTATGGCGATATCCAGTGGGAGGACACCGGCGAGCGCCTCACAGAGGAGACCTTCATCAAGTACCGCGCCGAGGGCGGCACGGTGATCATCCACGTTATGAAGCCCGAGTGGATCGAGCTGGCCATGCGCACCCCGTTCGTCATGGTGGCCTCGGACGGCATGCCCTACGCGCCCGGAGCCCATCCGCGCAGCGCCGGAACGTTCTCGCGCTTCCTCGGGTACTACGTGCGCGAGCTGGAGATCATGCCCCTGATCGAGGCAGTCTCCAAGGTGTCGCTCATGCCGGCACGGCGTCTCGAGCAGATTGCCCCGGCGATGACCCGCAAGGGGCGTATCCAGGTCGGCAGCGACGCCGACATCACGGTCTTCGCGCCAGGCCGGATCATCGACACCGCCACCTTCGAGGACGACCTGTCGTTCGCTGAGGGCATCGAACACGTGCTGGTAAACGGCACGTTCGTGGTGCGCGATGGGAATACGGTCGAAGGCACTCGCCCTGGTCGCCCGGTGCTCGGAAAGATGTACGCCGGGGAGTAAGCGTCGGCAAACGCTACGCAAAGTGCGCCCCTCCCCGAAACAAGCGCTACTAGTGCCTGATGCGCTATAATGCACAGTCGTGGGAGGCCTCACGGACCGAACGCTGGGATAGTCGGCGAAGCGACGCACTTCGCTGCTTGGCGCCACGCGCTCGGCAAAGGTGATCATGCCCGTCGGCCCAGGCCTCTTCCCAGCAAGGCGGCGGCGCCGTGCGCTCGACTTCCGGTGGGCGCCATGCTGCTGAACGAGCTACGACAACAGGGCGACACGCTCTACCGTTGGCGTAGCTACTTGCCGGTGCCGCTTACGCTGCTGCTATTCGTAGCGCTGGCGTTGCCGCCCGCAACTCCCGGTTGGCATGCCGGCGCCGCATGGTGGGATTGGCTGGCGTTAAGCGCCAGCCTGGCGGGCTTGGCGATTCGTATTCACACGATCGGCCATGCCCCACCGTTCACGTCCGGAGGCAACGTGCGCAAGCAGGTGGCCGCCGAGCTCAACACGACCGGGTGCTACTCGATCGTGCGCCATCCGCTGTACTTAGGGAACCTCCTGATGTGGCTCGGCCCGGCGGTGTTCGTGCGCTCGCTTTGGATCGTGCTCATCTGCCTCCTGGCATTCTGGCTTTACTACGAGCGCATCATGTGTGCCGAAGAAGACTTCCTCGAAACGCGTTTCGGTAGCCGGTTCCGAGCGTGGTCTGCGGCGACGCCGGCCCTCTTCCCATTGTTCAGGAGTTGGGAGACGCCACGCTTACCATTCACCGTGCGCCGCGTGCTTCGACGCGAGTACAACGCCTTCTTGGCTATCGCGGCGCTGTTCTGCTTGCTCGTCCTCTGGCGGTCATGGCTCCACGGTCCCGGGCTCACGCTCCCCGCCAGCTGGATGCTTCTGCTCGCTACTGCCACCCTCACGTTCCTGCTCTGTCTTGTCGTGAAGAAGCGCACCTCCCTGCTCGAGGTCACGCGAGACCAGGGGTGCCAGACAGGCGGTCGAGAGGATTGACCGCCGCAGCCCCATAGCGCTGGGGGCACCGCTGAAGTAGCCGGCAGAGATTCCTGTGTTGGTGGTCTGGCAGGCTTGCTAGTCACGATCCTCCGCCGGGGCGGAGGCACGAATCGACCAGAGATGTTGTTGGGTGCGTAACAGCAGGCGATCGCCCACCATCGCCGGCGTGGCCAAAGCGAACTCGTCGAGCTTGTTGACGCCGAGCAATTCGAACTCGTCGCCGGTACCGAGAACGTACGTGTCGCCCGCTTCGCTCAGGCAGAAGATCTTGCCGTTGTAGGCCCACGGCGACGCGGTGAACGCGGAAGCTCCGGGGCCGATCCGCGATCGGTAGACGCGCTCGCCAGTATGGGCATTGTACTTGGCAATGATGCCCTTGTCCTGCAGGACATACAGGTGCCCCTCGTAGAGAACCGGGGTGCTCAGATAGGTGCCGGCACGCCAGTCGTACCAGACCACGTACTCGCTGCTGGTCGCGCCGTCGTCCAGCGTGATGTCTCCGTCGGCACCCGGTGTGATCGCAGCAATCGGCCACGCGCCAACTCCCGGAGGACCGGCCGTCAGGTACAGAACGTCACCGGCGGCGAACGGCGTCGGAATCGGCATGAACGACATCTTCTTCATGCGCCAGAGCTCATTGCCCTCCAGATCGTAGCTGATCGCCGTCTCCGGCCCCATGGTGACCAGTTCGGTTCGCAGCGAATTGCTCCACACGAACGGTGATGACCAGCCCGAGTTACGGCGCTCCCCGAGCCCGATGCGTGAGCGGCGCCAGATCTCTTTTCCGGAGCGCTTGTCGAACGCCGCGACGAACCCAGCCTCCTCGTTGTCGTTGAGGATGTAGATGCGATCGTCATGCAACGCGGGCGACGTGCCGCCGCCGAAGTCGAAGTAGACCTGATAAGGGTTTAGCGTGGCCGCCCAAAGTTGGTTGCCGTCGAGGTCGTACGCGTACAGTCCCTGGTGGGCGAAGTACACGTAGATAGCCTCACCGTCGGTCACCGGCGTCTCCGAGGCAAAGCTATTCTTGCGGTGTCGCCCCACCGCCGGGTTGCCCTCGTGTACTTCCCGCTCCCAGAGGATCTCGCCGCTCTCGAGGTCGAGGCAGTAGAGCATCAGGCGGATGACGATCGCATCGGCGAGCTCGGTGTCGCGCTCCTCGGCCAGGCGCAGCACCTCGCCCATCTCCAGCCCTTGCTCCAGGAGCTCGGCGATGTAGTCGTTGGAGAAGTCGACGCCGTAGCTCGGCTGCTTCATTGGCTGATCGCTGGTCGCCGCCGTAAGAAACACCTTGTCGCCCCAGACGATCGGAGAGGACCAGCCCATTCCGGGGATCTCGGAAGACCATTCGACGTTCTGGGTCCGCGACCAGATGTCCGGCAGGTCGGGGTGATCACCGACCGGGATCCCGCCGGGCCCGAGGAACCGGGGCCAGTTGAGCTGCTGAGCTGTAGCAGGTGCCAGACTCACGGTGATGAGCATGCTAGCGACCATCGCGGCAGCGACGCGGGTCGCAGTGTGGCGGAGGGTCACGGCGTGGTTCCTTCTCGTCGGGTCAGGGTCTTGGGACAAAGTCGCGGCGGCAGACCGGCCGCGGGCACTAGTACGATACCGCCAGCGGGCGTCGTACGTCAGGCGAATCGTCCGTCAGGATCTCCCTCAGCTCAACGGAGGCATCGGTTGCGAATCCACCAGGCCATGCTGGCGCTTGCCTGCAGCATCATGGTCGCCTCGGCTGGGGTCGCGGCCGACCGAATCATCGTGGTTGGTGGTGGCATCGCAGGTCTGGCAGCAGCCCGGGATCTCCACGACGCCGGTTACGATGTCGTCGTCCTCGAGGCCAAGGACCACCTGGGCGGACGCGTCTGGACCGATCGCAGCACCGGCAAGGCTCTCGATATGGGCGCCAGCTGGATCCATGGGGTCAAGAAGAATCCGATCAGCCGGCTGGCTGAGGAGCTTGGTCTCCGGAGGGAACCCACCGACTACTACAACAGCGCCGAGTGACCTGACCCCACGGTTAGTACCACGTCTTATCTCAGTAACTCGGTGCTGACAAGGGGTTGTTGAGGCCGGCGAAGCGCAGCGCAGCCGGATTCAACAACAGCGCTTCCGGGGCCGGTGGTCGGTAGCCTAACGAGCTG
>PVBE012891391.1_pt1 | contig 120989 bp, 104 predicted proteins | sample 1631181 | NCBI WGS metagenome assembly PVBE01 (sample SAMN08397723, study PRJNA350692) | Marine metagenome, whole genome shotgun sequencing project. | isolation source: water | place: Pacific Ocean | collected 2012-04 | reverse complement strand
TGCCGCTGTTTGCAGACAGGAACCTGACGAGTCTGGCTAAGGAGAATCCGGACATGCCTGACTCCGACCTGACGGCTGAATATCTGATGGACAACATCTGGGTTGTGGGCAGTCCTGACGACGTGGCCGATAAATTGCGCAACCTTCACCATGATGTTGGCGGCTTCGGAACGCTGCTGGCGATGGGTCATGAATGGGAGCCCAAAGAAAAGTGGACTAACTCAATGACCATGCTGGTTAACGAGGTGATGCCCAAGCTGGCTGATTTGACCTAGATAGCTTAAGCCCTTGACAAGATGGTGGTGGGGGGGTCTAGAGATACCCCCACCACCCCACCTCCCAACAGCCTTAACAGCATCCTCGCTATTCACTTGCTCAGCGACCAATCTCTCAAGCAGACTCTCGCCATGGGATCGATGAGTCGTTGTCGTATCTAATCTCAATGTTGATGCTAGACGAAACGGCCTTTGTCATCGAGTCATAGACCTCGTCGCCATACAGAGACGAGATATGGCCGAGGCTGATCCGGAACAAGAATCCGTGATCCCGGGCCGCACCCGAAGCTTCCCGGTGCATGGCGAAATCGTGGCTGACGTGGCACTTATCCGGAACGGCAACGGCGGGTTAATTTATTTGATGTAGCGGAGTATCTAATTGAAGCCGAGGGTTAATAGTTTCATCACCTGGAATAAAGCCTTGCTGAGTCGGTGAACTCGTGGCCTGCCCCCTGAGGCGGTACCAGGGATTATGTTAGTTCAGCCGCCTGTGGAAAGGCTGGCATGAATGTTTCTGACGTCGGCGGCCTGTAGCCCAGGGAGCTATGAGGCCGGATCGTGTTGGAACGTAGCTCGGCGTCGGTCGATATCCCGGCCGACGCCGGCGCCAGCGGCCACTGCGGCCGGTTCGTGTCACCGCCCTGTGCGCCCACTACTCGTCCGACCTCCGTACGAGCCGCACCACCCGGGCGTACTCCCGTTCCACCGACACGCACGACCGTTCCACTGCGGCCAGCGCAGCACGCGTCTCCCGGTGTTCTTCCTGCCGCGACCGGAACTCACCGATTACGCTCAAGTCCGTGAGCATGCGCATCATCATCAACTTATTCACGTCGCCGGTTGCTCCCCGTGACACACTCATCTTCGGATCGCCCATGAGTTCCCTGATGCCGATCAACTGCTCGGTCACGCTGTCGCGCTCGCCGGGTTTGGCATGAAGAGTCAGCCGCTCCAGGTAAGGTGCGTCGTGATTGCCGGTCAACGGGTTCGGGTCCATCCCTGCAAGGCCTTCGCCGATCATGTGCGAAACACTCTCCGACAATCCAGCGATCTCTGCCCACGCCTTGATACTGTCAGGATCGGTCGCCAACTCTTCGACGTAGGCCTGGAGCCCTTCAAGGTCCTGGTCAAACGGCGCGTTGTTGTAGATAACCGGACGATCTGACGCGACGCTGATCGTGGCGAACCCGCGCGTCCGGCGGCTGCGGGTCTTGTATTCGATGATCTTGTCGACGATCTCCTGGCCCAGTCCCGGGCGCGGGGTGATGATCGTGGTGTAGACGTACGAGGGAGACATGGGGCCTTTCTATCCCGGATTTCAGCCCGGGGATCAACTCTTCTTCACAAACACGCGTCGGCCGACGCCGACATACCTCCCGTATGACCTACCCGCTCACCCGAGCCCACTTCCGCAACGTCACCGGCTGGCGGTCATACGCCCAGCCGTAGTTGCCGTTGAACTGCGCCGTCACCTCTGCAACGTACACATTGCCGTCGGAGTCGGTTGAAATGCCGTGTGGCGCACTGAACTGGTCAGGCTCCTCGCCGGATGTGCCGCGCCCGAAACGGTTGACCTCTTGCCCGTCGCTGCCGATCACCACCACCTGCAGTCCAAGTCCCGGAACATTAACCTGGACACTTGGCGGCCCGGCTTCCCCGATGTACAGGTTCGTGTCGTCACCCTTCCCGGCGCAGATCGCCATCGGACGATGGAACCGCCACTGATCGATGAACTCTCCCTCGGTGGTGAACACCTGCACCCGGAAGTTCTCTCGGTCGCACACCGCAACACGGTCGTCGCCGATCATCTGGATGTTGTGGGGCAGTGAGAACTGGCCGGGGCCTGTTCCGGGCTCGCCCCACGAGGTGATGTGGGTGCCATCCGGGTCGAACTTGTGGACCCGGGAATTTCCGTAGCCGTCTGAAACGAAGAAGACGCCAGTTGACGGTTGGACGGCGACGTTGGTCGGCCGGTTGAACATCCCGCCGCTCTGCCACTCGCACGGCTCGCCGGGCGTGCCCAGCGTGAAGATCACATTTCCGGCCTTGTCCGTTTTATGGACGACATGATCGCGGTTGTCGGTCAGGAACAGGTTGCCGTCAGGCGCTACGGTGATTCCGTGGGGACTGTTGAACATGCCCTCACCCCACGAATCAATGTAATTCCCGGCGGTATCGAGGATGATTACCGGGCGGTTGCCACGATTGAAAACGTAAACGCGATCGCCGTCCACGGCCAGCGAGGCGGTGTTCTGGAACCAGATGCCCTGCGGGATGGAACCCCACAGAGGGACGGGTTTGTAGACGGTTTCTGAAGTGGCGGGACCCTGTGGCAATTTACGCTCCTGTCTGGCCGATGGACCGGCTCTCCGAATACCTTCCGTACATGTGGTCGGACGAACTCAACCGCTAACCCGTGCCCATTTGCGCAGGCTTACCGGTTCGCGGTCGAACTTGTCGCCGAAGTTGCCGACCGTGGTGAACGACACCTCGGCAACGTAAACGTTGCCCTCGGCGTCGGTGTCCATCCCGTGCGGCGCCATGAACTGATCCGGCTCTTCTCCCTGCGTGCCGCGTCCAAAACGCGTGATCTCGTTGCCGTCTCGGTCGATCACGATCACGTAGAGACCCAGTCCATGCACATGCCGCTGGACCGGCGGTGGGCCGGCCTCTGCCACGTACAGGTTGGTGTCGTCGCCCCGGCCGGCGGCTATCGCTATCGGGCGATGGAAGTGCCACTGGTCGACATACTCGCCGTCCGTAGTGAACACCTGCGTCCTGAAGTTCTCACGGTCGCAGAGCGCGACCCGGTCGTCGCCGAGCATCGCAATGTTGTGCGGCAGCGAAAACTGGCTCGGTCCTGTGCCCGACTCTCCCCACGATTTGATGTGTCCCCCGCCGGCGTCGAACTTGTGTATGCGGGAGTTGCCGTAACCGTCGGAGACGAAGAAGTCGCCCGTGGACGCCTGAATGGCGACGTGTGTCGGACGGTTAAACATCCCGCCGCCCTGCCATTCACATGGCTCCCCCGGCGTTCCGAGGGTGAAGATCAACTTGCCGTGCGGGTCGGTCTTCTTGACCGTATGGTCGAGGTCGTCCACCAGGAAAAGGTTGCCCTCGGGATCGACCGTCACGCCGTGCGGCCGCTGGAAATCGCCCTGCCCCCACGATTCGATGAAATCGCCAGCCTTGTTCAGAACAACCATCGGGTGGTTGCCGCGATTGAACACATAGACGCGGTCACGCGCATCGTCCACGGCAGCCGCTGTTGCATCCTTGAAGTAGATCCCGTGAGGGATCTTGCCCCAGAGCGGTACAGGTTCATAAACGGTGGCGGAGGTAGCTGGTCCTAGCAATTGGTGCTCCTAATAAAACCCCGTCCCCATGGAGAGGGCCGTTTTCCCCCTCTCAAAGCGGGAGGGGATCAAGATCAAGGTGAGGGAGAAGATGCTCCCATCTGTGCGCCGGATATCGTTACAGAAGGACTAACCACCCCCGAACCCCCTCCTACATTGAGAGAGGGAGGCAAAAGTCACCCGTTAAGAACGAACGGGCATCCGTCAAGCGCCTACTCCTTCGGCGCAGGCTCCTCGCCGTCGAAGATGTGAATCCCGGCCCGGTTCGTCACCGCCAGGCGCACCGCGGACTCGTCGCTCACCGTGATGATCTCGTGGCGGTAACCTTTCTCCACAAACACGACATCGCCGGAACCGGCCCGGAACGGCTCTTTTTTGCCGACGTGCCACTCCAGCTCACCCTTCAGTACCACCCACCACTCGTCAAAGTCCGGGTGCCAGTGAGGGTTGTTGGATGCGCCGGGCAGCGAGTGAATGAAGTTGACACGATTGCGCTGGTCCAGGACCACCTCTTCGCCCCAGTTCGTGGCGGTCCCGTGCCGCTCCAGCATCTTCTCGTATGAAGTGTGGATTAGATTGGGCGGGTCGGCGTCGGGCATCGGGTACAGCTTCGACGGTTCGATGCCCTTGATGTCGTGGTTGCTCCACTGCGGACCGACGACAAGGCGCATGTTCCACGGGCCACGGCCGGTCGAACGAATGTCGTGGCGGAAGCCGCAGGGTGCGATCACCACGTCGCCCCACTTCGCCTTGAACGGCTCGTACTGACCGATCTGGTACTCGGTCTCACCGTCCAGCATGATCCAGAACTCGTTGAAGTCCGGGTGGATGTGCGGGTCCGGCGGGGCGTCCGGCGCGGCGGTAATAAGAAGCGCCCGGTTGCGACCGTCCTTCGTGAGGAGTTCGCCCCACCGTTCCTCGCCCTCGTGCAAAACACGAAGATCGGACAGATGGGTGACGGGCTGATTAACGACCGGAGGCGCTGCGATCACCATTCGAAATAACTCCTGAGCCAGATCGGCTGAATGCCGAGCGGGCGGAGTATACAACTGAAAAAGGACATCCCCCAATGTCCGTCACCGTCCGTAATAGCTTTGGAATTAGGGTTTGCTGTCCGCCATAGTGCTTCGGAATAGCTGTCAATCCGTCGGCTTGGCTGTCAAGTTGGCTGCCAAACCTGCGGGGCGGGTTCGGTGTACACGGGCGGAGCGCCCACGCGTCCCTGTCTTTGCTATGCTGACGCGAACGGGTGTTGCGCGGCGGAATGGATCAACTTCCTCCGGTTCTCGCCGGTGCCCCCGGTAGGTGGGGTGCATGGGCGCGCCGGGTTCGGACAATCAACCAGACAACGGAGCACACCCCATAGCCGCCACCGACTCCCCGAACATCGATGCCGGGGAAGCATCGACCACCGGGGTCGCGCCAACGGACTCCCCACGATCCGTAGCACGTACCGGCATCTACCGCGGCTGGCCCATCGCGGGCGTTGCCTTCCTCTCCTCCGGCCTCGCGATCGGCATGGCCCAGTACGCCTTCGGCTCGTTCGTTGAGCCGCTTGAAGAAGAGTTCGGCTGGACACGCACCCAGATCAACTTCTCCCTGACACTCGGGCTCACCACCGGATTCATGTCGCCGTTCGTCGGTCGCTGGATGGACCGATTCGGGGCTCGATACGTGGTGGTCATCTCCCTGTTGTTCCTGGCGGCCGGGTTCCTGTTGCGATCCGTGATGACAAACGCCGGCAACATCGTCATCGACGCATCGCCGGATCTGCTGTTCTGGCAGCCGGACCTCCACTTCACATTCCTGACCCAGTTCTACCTGTTCAGCCTCCTGCTGTTCATCGGATTTCCGGGCGCCACCGTCATGCCGGCCGGTCGGTTGATCTCCGTCTGGTTCGCGCGAACTCGGGGGCGGATGATGGGGATCGTGACCGCCGGGAACAACTTCGGCGGATTGACCATGGTCCCGCTCGGCACCTTTGTGATCGCAAGCCTAGGCTGGCGCTGGGGATACGCCGTGTTCGGATTTATCATCATCGGCATCGCTATAGCGGCCTGGTTCTATATCCGGGATCGGCCAGAGGACGTGCTCCGAGAGAGCCACAAGCGCTGGGCGCCGCCCGGGATGGACGCCGCCACCGCCGCGGCCGCGGCGGCTGGATACACACTGGGGCAGGTGCTCAGGATGCCGTCGTTCTTCTTCATCACCCTTGGGCTCAACGCGGCGATGTTTACCTACACCGCCGTTCTTACCCAGCTCATCCCGCACCTGGAAACGGAAGGTTTTTCCAAGAATGAGGCCGCCGCCGGATTGTCGATAGTCGCCGCCTGCGGGATCATCAGCAAACTGGCGTTCGGTCGGCTCAGCGAGACGATCACGGCCCGATGGTCGGCCGTTCTCAGCCTGACGATTCAGTCCACCGGGCTTGTTCTTTTCATGCTGGCCGACGGTTCCAATCTTGCCTGGGTCGCTGCCGTCGTATTCGGCCTTGGGTTCGGGGGGATCGGCGCACTCATACCGCTGACGGTTGCCGAGGCGTTCGGCATCCGGCACTTCGGCAGCATCCTCGGGATCATCAGCATGGTCGGCGTCATTCCTGTGGTGGTCGGGCCACTCATGGCCGGGATCATTTTCGACAGGACCGACAGCTATGACCTGGCATTCGGCATAACCATCGGCATCTTCCTGGCCGGAGCGCTCTTCCTGTCGCTGGCGGGACGATCGAAACCCACGCCGACGGCGGTGGGGAGTTAACGGGTTCGAGTGCGCCATTGCCGTACTTAACCACTTCGTAACTCCCTCCTGCATCAGGAGGGGGTCGTCTGTAGCCTCTTCCCAGGAAGGAGGTCTGGAGGTGGGTCGCGTCGTTCCCCAACAATCCCGTGCACCATCACTTTGCCCGCTCTCCCAACGGGAGAGGCCCATGAGCATCAAGCGTGAGGGGGTCCTTCTCTAGTAGGACGATCCTCCGGTGCGCTCATACCGCTACTCGGTTCTTTGAGAGCCTCAGGGTGGGGTGGTTCGCCTCAGGGCACGGATTTACGACTCAGGACACGACTAGCTCAAACCGCAGCAGCCCTGACCTCTGACTCCAGCCTTCGCATGTAGTTCAGGCTGCGGGTGTCCATCTCAAACTGGTCTCCTACCCGTCCGCCCTCGATCGCAACATAGCCGTCGTAGCCCGCCTGCACCATTGCCGTCATCAGGAAGCGATAATCCATCTCTCCGTCCTCCAGCGAGACCTTCCATCCGATAGACCGTTCGTTCTCCGGGTGAACCACCCGCATCACGTTCTTGCAGTGCCAGTAGACCGAGATCCCGGCCAGCGCTCTGACGTTGTCTTCGGGCGTCTCTTCCGCCTCGTGATAGGCCCATGCAACGTTGCCGATGTCCGGGTTGATACCGAAATTCGGCCGGTCAACCAGTTCATGGAGCAGTCGAGACGACCACGAGTTATCGACGGGAGAGGAGTGGTGCATCTCGATAGCGACCGTTATCCCACGAGCCACAGCCGCATCGCACACTGGGCGTATCGAATCCGCAACCCTCTCGTACAGGTAGATCGAGGCGTCCCGGGACGAATCCTGAGAGTGCGTCATGCCGGTCGGTTCCCACCCGGGTTTCAGATAGCGCTGCGGGGCCATCAGGTTTCCAACGACCAGCGCCGAGCCGACGGCTTCGGCGAAATCCACGCTCCGACTCAGCACACCCAGGTTACGGACGGCGGACTTCGCCTCGATGAGCGACCCACCGGCCCGCACCGCAACTATCGGCAGGCCGAACCCTTCAAGCCGCTCTTTGAAGCCCGCCACACCGGCATCGCCGTCCAGCAGACTGAGCGTGTTCGTCCCCACCTCCAGTCCGTCGTACTCGGCGTTGCCCACAGACCGTAGCCATCCGTCCGTGAAGTGCTCCGGTCTAGCGCTCCACGTGCTGTGGACATCCGGGAACGAGGCTTGCCGTCGGTTGGCGTAGCAGTACTTCATAGGTTTTCAGTCTCCAGCCAACACGACGTAGGGACGTATGGCAATACGCCCTCCCCGTCTCCCAGCGGGAGGGGGTCGGGGTGAGGGAGAAGCCCCTCCGCAGCACCCGGCCCTTTGAGAACCTCAGGGCGCTGCTGCCCGTAGGGGCGGATAGCGATCCGCCCGAGGGCGGGCCACTGCCCGCCCCTACGCGTGCATGCCTACACAATCAATTTGCCGTGGACCGCGCCCTAACCCCGGCCGGCGTCGATGTCTGCCAGCACGGACTTAGCGTACTCAACGCTTCGTCCGTCGGCGAGCCACTGGTCGCCGTCGCGTGCGCCTTCGATCGCCATGTAGCCCTGGTAGTCGGCCTCCACCATCGCCGTGATGGCGTACCGGTAATCGATCTCGCCGTCCGGAATGGCGACCCGCAGGAATACCGAGCGCTCGTTCTCAGGGTGGAAAACCCGGAACAGGTTCTTGCAGTGCCAGTACACCGAGATCGGAGCGACCGACTTGATGTGCTCGTCTGTGCTCTCTTCCGGCGTGTCGTAGGTCCAGTAGACGTTGCCTAGGTCCGGGTTGATCCCGAAGTTCTCGCGGTCTACCAAGTCGTTGATCAGGTGCGCCGACCAGGAGTTGTCCACGAGTGTGTTCTGGTGGACTTCGACCGAGATCGTGACACCCTTGTCTCCGGCCGCATCGCTGGCGTCCTGCAGCTCGGTCGCGAGCCGCTCGTAGTCGTAAATCATAGCGTCACGGCTTGAATCCTGCGCCACGGTCCAGCCCGTGCTGCTGCCGGGCTTGCCCGGGTATCGTGCCGGTGCGCCGAGCGCTCCGTTTATGACGTCGGCGCCGACCGAATCCGCCATATCAACCATCTGGTGGAGTCTATCGCGGTTGGCCTTGTAGCCCTTTGCCTCGGTCAGAGATCCCCCACACCTGAGCACCAGGGCTGGGACGCCGTGGTCAGCCAGGCGCTTGCCGAAGTCTTTGACCTTCTGATCGGATCCCAGCGCCTCGAGCGCCTGGAAGCCGATCTCCATTCCGTCCATGCCGATGTCCTGGCATTTACCGAGGAACTGGTCCGTGTAGTCTTCAGCTTTAACGTCCCAGTTGGGCTGGCTCGCAGGGTACAGAGCGTGGCGGCGGTTTGCGTAGCAGAACTTCATTGGTACGACCCTCTTGTGGACTTAAGACTGACTGGTTATCGGGGCCCGGCGAGGCCGGACGTTTGGGCCCTGCCATCGGGCGGTTGAAATAGCTTCCCGTGAGCGGCGCGGAGTCTAGCACAGGGGCCGTCGAAATCTGTCCGGAAAACCCCATGGCCCGCTCACAGGAACCAGAGAGGCACGCCTGTATGATGGCGCCGTTCCTGGAACTGGCTGTTCTGATGTTGGACGTGACGGCAAGCCATGAACGAGATCGTCACAGAATCTTCTTTCTCGTCCTACATCTTCTCCCGCTGGGAGAAGGAAAATCCCACCCCTCCAAGCGGGAGAAGACGGAACGTCCAATACAGTCTCACCAGGCAAACAGGTCCCGTCCTCATCAACGAATCGAATCCCAGGGAGTTCCACCCCACATGAAGATCACCGATATCAAGGTCTGGCCGACCCGGGTCGCTGAAAACCGGTCCTGGATATTTGTCGAGGTCAACACTGACGAAGGCGTAACTGGGTTCGGCGAGGCCACAAACTCCGGCGGCGGCGGCGTGATCATGGTGGCCCGGATGGTGGAACTGGTTCGCGAGACCGTGCAGGGGGCCGACTTCGCAGAGGGCCTGATCGGCCAGAACGCCAACGAGATTGAGCGCATCTGGCAAAACCTTTATCGACGTTTCACCACCCTGGGTCCGCGCGGTCTCGTCACCTCGGTGATCAGCGGGATCGACATGGCGCTCTGGGACATCAAGGGCAAGACGCTGGGAGTTCCGATCTACGAACTGCTGGGCGGCAAGGTCAGGGACAGCATCCAGTTGTATACCCACGTGCGAAATCAAGACGACCCCACCATGGCGGCGGCGCACGCCCGTGAGCTGGTCGATATGGGCCACACCGCCCTCAAGACCGATCCCTTTGTCGAGATGCGGATCCGCCATCGGCGTTACCTGGACGGCCGGATTTCGGCCGCGGGCGCGCAGCACGGGATCGACGTGATGACCGCCATCCGGGAGGAGGTCGGCCCCGAGATCGATCTCATGGTCGATGCCCACGGCAACTTCAACGTGCCCACGGCCATCGACCTCTGTAATCGCATGAAAGACGTCAGCCTGAACTGGTTCGAAGAACCGGTGCAACCGGAGAGCATCAACGCTCTCCGCCAGGTGAAGAACGGCACGGACACTCCGCTCTGTGTCGGCGAGCGTCTGTACACGCGCTACGACTTCGCCGATGTCCTGTCGGAGGGCCTCACGAACTACATCATGCCGGACATCTGCTGGACGGGCGGGATATCCGAAATGCGGAAGATCGCCTCTCTTGCGGAGACCTACTACGTGCCGATCAGCCCCCATGACGCGCTGGGCACGCTGAACGTGGTGGGAGGCGCGCAGGTGATGATGGCCACGCCAAACTTCTACAGGCTTGAGACGGGCCCCGACACCGCGGACATCTACAACAAGGTGCTGAAGGAGCCGATCGAGTTTATCGGCGACCAGTTCACACTCCCCGATAAGCCGGGACTCGGGGTCGAGTTGGATACGGAATACTTGGCAGCGCACCCGGACCCGCACTGGGCGCAGGCGGGCGGCGGCGGCTAGCCCGGCGGCCACGGCGAACATCCCGACGACGACGGGGTTGAGCCGGGGCCAACGCAACCGCGGGATAGTCCTTGTAACGGCGGCCACCTTCTTCATGTGGGGGTCGCTATACCTCTACGTCCCGTTCCTGCCGATCCGCGCTCAGGACCTCGGCGCCAGCAACACGATGGTGGGCGCTGTGATCGCGTCCTACGCCATCGCGCAGGTCGCGCTCCGGATACCGATCGGCGTCGCCTCCGACCTGTTGGGTCGGCGCAAGCCGTTCGCCTTGATCGCAATTGCGTCCGCCATCCTGGGAGCGCTCTGGCTCGGCGTATCCCCCAATCCGCTCAACATGTTCTTCGCCCGAACCGTCACCGGGATTGCCGGCGCAGGCTGGGTGGCGCTCAGCATCCTGTACGCCTCCTACTTCACGACCAAAGGCACAGCCGGGGCGATGTCCCGGATCATGGCCGTCAACGGCATCGCACTGGTGCTGGCGACGCTGACCGGCGGCTGGATAGCGGAACTCATCAGCCCAGCCGCAACCTTCTATTCGGGAGTGATCGCGGGGACCATCGGGTTCCTGCTGCTGCTCATGGCGCCGGAACCGCCGATGGGCGAACGCAAAGCGTACTCAAAGGCGATCTTTTTATCGGTCGCACGCACGCCGCTCTTAATCTTGGTCTCGATCATCTCGGTGTTCGCCCACTTTGTTACCTTCGCGACCTCCTTCAGCTTCATCCCCATCTATGCCCGTGAAATTGGCGGCTCGGAATCCCAGATCGGCTACATCAGCACAGCGATGTTCGCCGGCGGGGTGCTGGGGACGATCGCCGCTCCGTACATAGCGCGGAGAATCGAGTATCCGCGGGCCGTGCTCCTCGGGCTGGGCTTGATGGGCGCCTCCGCGGTAATAGTCCCGGCGCTGGACGGTGTGCTGGGTCTGGGTGTCAGTCAGTTCTTCGGGGGATTCGGACGCGGCCTTGAAGCAGCGCTATTGATGACCCTGGCCGTGCTATCTGTCGCTCCAGCCATGCGCGCCACGGCGATGGGCATGTTCCAGGCCGTGTACGCCATCGGCATGATCGCCGGACCGGTCGTGGCCGGAGTTGTGGCGGACAGCGTGGACATCGACGCCGTGTTCTACCTGGCGACGGCAATAGCGATGATCGGCGGGGCGCTGGTGTTCCTGGGCCGGATTCCGCAAAGAGCGGAGTGAGAAGATATCCTCTCCCAATCGGAGTGGGTTAGGGTGAGGGAGAAGTCCGAATCTCGACCTCACCAACCACCCGGGAATACAGATGATCGTCCAACCAGGAGGAATGGCGCCCGGCCTGGAAGTCGTCCCCGGGCTGACGGACGCCGCGGCCCGACGTGGGATCATCACCGTCGCCGCGGCGACGATCTTCCTGTACCTGTCGCTCTACCTGTACGTCCCGTTCCTGCCGCTCCGGGCCGCCGAGCTTGGCGCCAGCAACACGATGATCGGGCTAGTGATCGCCGGGTTCGCAGTTGGCCAGGTCGTGCTCAGGCTGCCCATCGGCATCGGCGCCGATCTCATCGGACGCCGGAAGCCCTTTGCAGTTGGTTCGCTGGCGCTTGCGACCGTGGGTGGACTAGGCCTGGCGCTCGCCCCGAATACAGGAATGCTGTTCGCGGCCCGATTGCTGACCGGCGCGTCGGTGGCCGGGTGGGTGGCGATCACGGTCCTGTTTTCCTCTTATTACCGTCCGAACGACACGGCAAAAGCGATGTCCCGGATCATGACGGTCTGGGCCGCCGGGCTGGTGCTGGGGACATTTGCCGGCGGTGTAGTGGCCGAAGTCTTTGGTACCGAAGCCACCTTCTGGGGATCTGTGGGTGCAGGCGCTATCGGCACGGCGCTCATCGTGTCGGCCCCGGAGCCGCGTAAGGAGTCGGCGGAGCGCTACGGCTTCGCGACCGTGAGGCAAGTCGCGTCCTCCGGCCTCCTCTTGCGGTTGGCCGTCATCGGCATCGGCGTGCAGTTCATCGCCTTCGCAACCTACTTTGCCTTCATCCCGGTCTACGCCGAGAGCTTCGGAGCGTCGCTCTCCACGATCGGCTACATCACCACGTTCACGCTGGCGGCGGCGATGGCCGGAACGCTGATCACGCCGATGGTCATCGGACGGGTCGGGTACCGGGTCACCGTGACCGGAGCACTGGTCGTGGTCGGAACCGCCACCGCAGCCGTAACCCTCGCCGATACCTCTGCTCCGCTATTCCTCATCCAGGGCGTCGCGGGCCTGGGCCACGGCGTCCTTTCAGCTGCGCTCATGGCGCTTGTAGCGATGACGGCTATCCCGCGACTGCGAGCGACGGCGATGGGTCTATACCAGTCGATGTACGGCGTGGGCGTACTGGCCGGACCGCTGGTGGCGGGAGTGGTGGCGGACGGGCCCGGGCTAGACGGTGTGTTCCTGGTCACGGCGATCGTGGCTGCCGGCGCTGCCGTGATGGCGCTCGTCACCCGGATGCCCCGCACCACGGGGAATTGAGGGCAACAGGCTGTTCCGATCGGACCCGGGCGCTTTATGGCATGATCCGCCCCGCCTGGTAGCTGGATGTTTGCGACATACGTAAATACCCGTTGCGTCGCAAACAATTCAATCCCACCAGGATGGCGTGGATATCGCTTCGCCAGGTCCGGTTGCCGCTCATAATCCGTGACGACTAACGTCCAGGATTGAAGTGCCGCGCAATGCCAATATTTGACAGCCGCCACGCTCCGTCCGAGACTCCGCGCAGGCAGACCAGAGAAAGGCAGATAACGATTGACCGGAGAAGCCACGGGTTCCCAAAGTGGCCGCTCACTACTACCGGGTTTCTGGGAGGTCGGCGCCTCCATCCACTCGGAGATCGAAGGGCTGACCGAAGAGCAGTTGAACTGGACATCGGATCGTTTTGAGTGGGCCGCGTGGAGCATCTCAAGGCAGACCAGCCACATGGCGTCGATGCTGTACCGTTGGATGCTGCTTCGCTGGGGAGATCAGCTATACCCGGATGGATCGGGCCGGGATGAAAAGCAGGTAACTGCGCTGGCCGCGTCGGCGACCGATCGGGCGCTGGACGAGAACCTGTTCCAGGACATCGACGACATCACCCGTGCCCTGGACAACGCCCTGGCGCTGGCCCGGGCGGCGCTGACCGCCCACACCGTCGACCAGATGCGAAACATGACCATTGAGTCGGAACAGGGACCGCACTGGGATCTCATGATCAACGCCCACCCGACCGGAATCGATCGCAACCGGGATACGGGAGTCTCCATCCTCACCATGGAAGGCACGTTCCGGCACATGTATTTCGAACTGATCACCCACACCTTCAACATCCAGCGCCTCAAGCGAGCACAGGGCCTGGAGACGGTCGTCGATCTGCCCTGGGTCGGCTACTACACGCTGGACGGCTGGGACATATCGGAAGCGTAACGTCGCGTAGCCGAAAACTTCCTCTCCGGCGGGGGAGGCCGAGGTGAGGGAGATCAGAGGTTCTTCGATCGAGAGTGTCGCAACCGAAAAGTCTCAAGGTGAACATCCTTCGACTTCGCCCGGGACGGCATTCGAGGGTTTAAGACAGTGTAGAGGCGTATGGCAATTCGCCCGCCCCCTCTCCCGGCCACAACGTGGTTTTACACAACACCCAGCCAAACGGAGACCAACTTGCCAGATAAGCGAAAAGTCCTGATAACCGGCGGGGCCGGGTATCTGACAGGGATGTTGTGCGAAGGATTGTCGGACCGATTCGACTTCACGCTGGTCGACGCCGTCGAAAAGCGTGAGGGCGACCCGCGCCCGGATGTCGTGGTTCGGGACTTGATCGACCCCGACACCTCAAAGTACGAGGATGTTTTCGAGGGCGTCGACACCGTCATCCACCTCGCCTACAAAAACCCCGGCGGCATGTTCGGCAACGCCGTGCCGCCGCTGGAGCGTTTTCCGATAGAGATGGAGAACATCCAGATGATGTTCAATGTCCTCACGTGCGCCCACCGCACCGGGGTGCGCAGAGTGCTGATCGCCACCTCCAACTCCGTGACGAGCTGGACCGAGCAGAACCGTATCCACTCGCGCCTGCAGGATGTGATTCACCCGGACGACGCCCCGTTCCCTGCGTCCTTCTACGGCTGGGCCAAGCTCTCGTACGAGCAGCTCGCTTTCCTGTTTGCCAACGGGGATGTCGGCCGCAAGATGGATATCGTGTCGATGCGCATCGGAGCGCCGCGGCCGGTGGAACTGGCTGGCTATGGTGACGACATGAACCGCTACAAACGGGACCTCGCCGCTTACATCAGCCCGCGCGACTGGCGGCATTTTGTGACTCAGGCCATCGAAACGGAAGACATCACCAACTCAGACGGCGTGCCGTTCATCGTTTGCTACGTGGTGAGCGAGAACACCCGTCGTTTCATGTCGATCGAGAACTCGCGGCGGATCCTCAACTACAATCCGGAGGACGATGCCGAGGTGATCTGGGCCGAAGATGTACGGCAGGCGCTGACCGGGGAGAACCCGCACCCCGGGCGCGTCGGGCCGGGCCGAGCGGGCGGAGCGTCTACACGGGGCAAGTGAGGAGGGGATTATGGGCGGTGGCGTTTTAGAGGTGACCTTGCTTGGCACGGGTTCGCCGATCTTTGTGCCGGGACGGTACTCGATCAGCACACTGATCCGTGCTGGCGACGAATATCTACTTATCGACTGCGGCCGCGGGGCCGGTATTCGCCTCCATGAAACGGGCCTGCATCCAGGCCAAGTCAACAAGCTCTTCCTGACCCATCTGCACTCCGACCATGTCGTCGGAATTCCTGACTTCTACATCTCCGGCTGGTTCACCACGTTCGGCAGACGGCAGGGACCCTTCCGGGTCTGGGGACCGGACGGTACGGTGGCGATGATGGCGGACATGGACAAGACCTTCGAGTTCGATGAACGCGTCCGCGCTGCCGAAATGCAGATCCACCACAACGCCAACGAAACGCATGACATCGAACCCGGCCTAGTGTTCGATGAAGCCGGAATCCGCGTGACCGCTTTTTACGTCGACCACCGGCCCATCGACCCGGCCCTGGGATTCAAGGTTGAGTACGCCGGTCGCAGCGTCGTCCTGTCCGGCGACACACGCCCGACCGAATCAGTGGCCGAGCACGGAACGGGCGCCGACCTACTTATCCATGAAGTGATTTGCGGTAACAAGGAAGACTCACCGGATCCGGAGCAGTTCGAACGGATCATCGCCCATCACACCTCGCCACAACAGGCGGGGCATATCTTCAGCAAGACCCGTCCCCGTCTTGCCGCGTACTCACACGTCATCCTGTTGGCCGGCGTCACCGCCGACGATCTTGAAGCGCAGACGCGGGAGACCTACGACGGTCCGCTGCTGGTGGGCGAAGACCTGACACGGATAACGGTCAGGGATGAAATCACTGTGGAGCGATTGGGCTGATTTTGGCGGGGCATTCCGGCATTAAATCCCGACGCTCTGACAAAGACGGCCCGAGCAAGCCCCGTCCCCTGCAACGCGTTACGCGCACCCGACGTTTTGCCCCTCACTCCTCCTCGGGAGAAGGCTGGGACGAGGGAGGAGAACCGCCGACAAGCGGTCGTCCCGCCACCGCGTTGTCGCACCGCCCGGCCCTCCGAGAACCTCAGGGCGCTGATGTGGAGCCCCAGAACGCTGGCGGCTCAGTGCTGACCTGACCTAGTCGTAAATCGGCAGCTTGCCCTGGACCAGCTTGTCCTCACCGATGTGTTCCCGGATCTTCTCCCAGCCTTCAAAGTCCCACTCGGCCAGGAAGGTCACGGCGTAGCCCTGCCGGCCCATTCGAGCCGTGCGTCCGATCCGGTGGACATACTCTTCAACATTGTCCGGCATGTCGTAGTTGATGACGTGGGTGATCTCCGGGATGTCGATACCCCGGGCGGCGACATTGGTCGATACCAGGATCGGCAGCTCCCCGCCGCGGAACATCCCCATCGCCTGATTCCGCTCTCCCTGAGATAGCCCGCCGTGAAGCCCCATGGCGCCAAACCCGCGTGACTTGAGCGCTCCTGCGAGCCGGTCCACGCCAATCTGTGTCCGACGGAACACGAGCATCCGATAATCGGTCCCCACGTCCTCAAGAACGAGGCGCAGCGCAAGCTGCTTGTCCCGCTCTGCCACCTCGAAGTAGATCTGATCTACCTCGTCAACGGTCTGGATTTCGGCCCCGAGCTGGATCCACATCGGGTCGTCCTGGTAGCGCCGAATCAGGCGTTTGACGAAACCCGGAACGGTCGCCGAAAACAGCAGGGTTTGCCGGGAACGCGGCGTGTGTCGGAGGATGAATTCCATGTCTTCAGCGAACCCGATGTCCAGCATCTCGTCCGCCTCGTCTAGCACAGCGACCCTGACCTGCTGCAGGTCCAGTGTCCCCCTGCCCATGTGGTCCATCACCCGGCCGGGAGTGCCTACGACGACGTTAACGCCGCGCTCAAGCGCGGCCAGCTGGCGGCCGATCGGCTGCCCGCCGTAAACGGCGCATACTGAAATTCCGCGGTGCTTGCCGATATTTTCGACCTCTCGCGCCACCTGCATCGCAAGTTCACGGGTCGGCACAAGGACTATCGCTTGGACGTCTCGGCTGTACGGGTCCACCCGCTCACATATCGGGATGCTGAAGGCCGCGGTCTTGCCGGACCCGGTAATGGCCTGCCCCACGAGGTCACGCCCCTCGAGGCAGCCTGGCAGCGCCTCTTGCTGGATCGGCGAAGGGGTTTCGTATCCCATGTCCGCGAGGGCGGCGGCGATTGGGCCCGATACCTCGATGTCGCCAAATAGCCCGCGTTCCGGGCCGTCGTACGTATCGAGAGCACTGCCCTGGTTCTGCAACGGGGAGCGTTCGTCCATCAGGCGTGGCGCACCCGATTCAGATTGTGAGGCAGACTCGGACGGGCGCCGGCCTCGGCCTCCCTTGCGGCGGGGCGGCGCACCTTCACCGGTTCGAGGTCGTCGTTCCCGGCGTTCACGCCGCGGCTCCCACTCCCCACCCTTCTCCCCTTCAGATTGTTCCGACCGTGAAAGCTCTTTGCTCTCCGCTCTCACCACATCACCGCTCCCGTTTTGGCGTCCATTGCTACGCGCCCGCCCACTGTGTGAGCGTGAGTGGCGACGCGTCGACCCATCCGGGTTGCCTTCGGATGCCGCCCGCCGAGGGCGGCGCCTGCGTGAGGCCGGAGCGTCATCCGCTCCCTGCGAGGGTCGTTCGACCTCCCTGCGGCGGGTGCGGCCGGTACCGGGGTTTCCGGCGGGGCCGCTCTCGGTCTCCGGCGCCTGAGATTCCCGGGCCGGATCCTCGTCTCGATTTCGGCCTACGAAAGAAGAAAGGGTACGCAAGATACCTCGCGCACCCTTGTTGTCCGAATTATCGCTATCTACGTCTGCGTCTTTGTTTAAGTCTGGCATGTAATGCAGTCCAGTTTAGGTACTGCGTAGGTGTGATGCAATCAAAGTGACACCAAAACGCACTACTAAACATACGTCGACACGTAAAAAAAATCGTAGCATCAAACAACAACGGCGGGAATCCGTCGCGGGCCTGAACGGCGAACATCCAATCGTACCTGCTACGGTCGCTGCTATGGACACGCACTCGGAATTTCGAATCTCTGAACGGGCCACACTTGCCGCTCGACTCGCCCTGGTTTTCGGCGTGCTCGCGCTTGGGTTGGCGACCGGGGTAAACCCGGTGGGCGTCGCAACAATTGCTGGCGGATTCGCCGTCTACACGACCGTCCTCCAGTTCATCCTGCTGCCGCACTTCCGTTCAGACGCCTGGATTTACGGCATGGTCGGAACTGACGCGCTGTTCGCCGGGACTGTCGCCGCCGTGCTCGGGCTGCCGGGTCCCGCCATCGCCATCCCGGCGCTTTTCGTTTTGCAGCACGCCCTTTTCCTTGGCTACCGGGGAGCGGCTATTTCGGCGGTACTCGGGACTACGGCGGCTTTCAATGGTGGGGTCGCCGCCGGGGCAAGCGCGTTGGACGCCATTACGATTACCGCCCCAGTACTCGCCGGAGCCGCCTCCCTGTCCGGGTACATCGCATCAGACCGCTTCCAACAACGCACCGCACGCCGTGAGGCCGAACGCCTCAACGACACCAACTCCCGGGCGGCGCGGATGCTCGAAGAGCTACGGCCGATCGCCCTGGCGTCCGACGAAGCCACGGCGCTGGAGACCTTCGCGCGGTCGATCCTGACAGTGACAGGCTTTGACGCCGTAGCCGTTTACACTCGCAGCGGCGGTCTGGGACTCCAGAAGCGAGTGCTATTGTCCCGGGGTGGCGAGGACGATCCGAACGGCCAACCCGTGGGAGCTTCTGAGGAATCGATGCACGGCGAATCCGCCTCCGCTCGCGCTGCGGGGCAAGGTGTGGCGCTGGCCCTCGGAAATGACGGGCCGGGTTTAGAGCCGCTACCGGGCTGGGCGAGGGAGGTGGGGTACAGATCTGGAATCGTTGCCCCGATGGTCGTGGGCCACCTCACCGTCGGCGTCGCCTTCGGGCTGAGCCGGAACGAGGCATTCGTGACTTTGGACCGGATCGACCAGATGGAGCGATTCGTTTCGCTCTCGTCTCGGCTCGTCGCCGCTCACAACTCCGGGTCGCAACTGGCGTCCCGAAACCGGCTGTCGCTGGAATTGGACGCCGCCGGCAGGGCGGACATAGGCGAGGCCCGGCCGATCATCAAGATGGTGGGCCTGACGCTGGACCCGGCGACCGACCGATCTGCCGTCGCCGGCGTTCCCGTCCCGCTCTCACGCTCCGAATTCGATCTCCTGTACGCACTAGCAGGAGCGCCCGGGCAGGTGATCACTCCCGACTTGCTTATCGAATCAGCGTTCGGCGACGCGCCCGGCAGCGGGCAACGGACTGTCGACGCCACGATCTATCGCCTGCGCCGCAAGCTTTCACGTGCGCCGGCCGGAGACGGTCTGATCCGCACGGTCCGCGGCAAGGGCTACCGGCTGATCCCGCCGACCGCAGAAGAGGCACACGCCGTGACGGCGGGCTAACGCCGGTCCCTGCGAGTGGAGCACTTGCCCCATCTGGACGGCCATTGTTGCTGAAACACCGTACGGGCGGCGCTTGCCCATCACCCGGGGCGTTACGGATCGCTCCTACCAACACCTGATCGTGTAATCCCAATAAAAAGAGCGACGGAACCAGCCTTAGGGGGAGGCCGAGAGCGGCCTTGCTGGTTCCGTCGCTCATCACTTGTCCGTATCCCAGGGGGGAGGGCCGGACCGCCCGGAGAAGCGAACTTCGCCTGGGCCGGTGAAGGAGGGCCTCACCGATTCGATATAACTCTAGCACGTTTGTTCTAAATTTTGCCTGCAACTTTCATTACGAGTTTTGGAACAATTGTGCTAATTTGCAAATCCTGGGTTTCCGTACGCAAGAACAGCGCATCCCACGAGGGTGCAACCGATGGCAGACAATAAACGTTCTTTCCGGCCATTTCACAGGGCCAGCGACAACCTGACCACGTACCGGCTCAAATGGGCGGCATGGGAGTGGCTCTACAGCGAAGCGAACTGCCGGGCAATCGGATTCGAGGTTCGGCTGGAAGGCCCGGGCGGCAGGGTCCTTGATGTCGTTGGCGTCGGGCCGGACAACCGGGTGTACGCCATCGAAGTGAAGGCGTCCCGAGGCGACATGGTGCGCGACGACAACGACGCGAGCGACCGCAAACGTCTCGCGGCGCAGATGCCTGTGATGAATGAAGCGGTCCAGTTCACGGCCGGGGTGTTGGAGGCGGCGGCGGAGTACGCAGTGTCCTCCGGCGTCGAAGAGCTTGAGTCTGACCCCGCCTTTCGCCAGGCCCTTTCGGACCTAGATACACAAACGAAGAAACGGGATAGTCACGCAAAACGTGTTTCAACATTCAGCACCAAGTTTCGCGATCCCGGGTTTCTACGCACGGCGCACTGCCACTACCTGATGACACCGTCCGGGCTGATGCATCGCGACGAGCTACCGCCGTTCTGGGGCCTTCTCGACGAAACGCCAAAGGCCGTGGTGGAGGCGCCCGTAAAACAGGTGGCGAACGCAACCACGCATGTATTGCGTAACATCGCCAGGTCCAACTCCACGGCGATGATGACCGAGTACGGCGTGATCAGATCAAAGGGCGAGACGGTGTTCCCGGACTACGTAAATCCGGTCCGTGCCTGAACCCGCGCCGCCAATCCTCAAAAGGACCACGCGACGATGACCGAAACACACTAGGTGTCCCTGGTCCCGGCAAATTCGGGCCTTGAAATCAGTTTCGATATCGCCGTCGGTGTTGTCGCCGAAGAGCGACGTTACATCGGCATCGTTGCCGAAGAGGGCGTCGAGCGTCGGGCGCGAAAGCTGGACAGGCGGTACCACGACATCATGGTGATGGCAGTCTTCCGCCCAGAAACTGATCAGCGCGCCGTCAGCATGGCTTTGATCTGGGAGATCGCTTTGCCGATGTTCTCCTCAGAGTTGGCAAACGACAGACGGGCGTAGCCTTCGCCGAACTCGCCGAACGAAGTCCCCGGCAACAGCGCCACATTGGCGTCGTACATGCAGGCGTCGGCGAACTCCTGACTCGTCATGCCGGTGCCGCGAATATTCGGGAAGGCATAGAACGCTCCGTCCGGCGTGCGGCAGCTGATCCCGTCGATCGAGTTCAGCCCCTCCACGACGACGGTCCGGCGCTTTTTGAACGCCGACACCATATCCACCACCGGCTGCTGCGTGCCTTCAAGGGCCGTGATCCCGGCTATCTGCGTGAACGTCGTGGAGGCAGAGACGGAGTTGGTGGTCAGACGGCTGAACGGCTCGACTAACGCGTCCGGAAGGACAGCCCATCCGAGTCTCCAGCCGGTCATCGCATAGCTCTTGGAAAAACCGTCCAGGATGATGGTCCGCTCTCTCATACCTGGGATCTGCGTAATGGATGTGTGCGCGCCGTCAAAGTAGAAGTCGTGGTAAATCTCGTCGCTGAGAACAAACAGGTTGTTCTTGATGGCGAGCGCGGCGATCCGCTCAAGGTCGGAGTGCGGGATGACGCTGCCACATGGGTTGTTGGGCGAATTAACGACGATCAGTTTCGTCCGGTCTGTGATCCTTGATTCCAGGTAGTCGATGTCCGCCGTGAAACCGAATTCTTCGTTCAACGGCAGCGGTACGGGCGTGCCGCCGGTGAAGTTGATCATCGACTCGTAGATCGGGAAGCCCGGGTTCGGGTAGATCACTTCGTCGCCCTCTTCGACCAGGGCGAGCATGGTGAAAAACATGATCGGCTTGCCGCCGGGCGAGATGACGATGTTGTCGGGGCTGACCTCGTAGTCCATGCGCTTTGCGACGAACTCTGCGACGGACTTGCGGGCCTCCGGCAGACCCGGCGACGGTCCGTAGTGCGTGAAGCCGTCGTCGATAGCCTTCTTGCCGGCTTTCCGGATATGCTCCGGCGTGTCGAAATCAGGCTCGCCGATCTCCAGGTGGATGATCGTGCGTCCCTCTGTCTCAAGCGCCCTCGCCTTTGCCAGCGTTTCGAACGCCGTCTCAGTGCCGAGGATACCCATCCGGGAGGCTAGTTTATTCACGCCGGTCGACTCCCGGGGGTCTGTAAATGAATGCGTGGATAGCCCTGAGGCCACCCACGATCGTCGGTTTATTTCAATACAACAGCGAACGAGTTTGGGCGAGGCCCAATCGGGTGTCAACAGTTCAGCCGTGTAACCGTGATGTAATTCACACATATCTGCAAATATTTGGGTGATTCCTGACCACCGTGGTGCGATAATCCCGCCGCCGCAGGTTGGTTTCATGATCTGGACGATTCACAGGGGGGCTCCAAGTGCTCAAGAACAAGATGAAGGCGAAGATCAAGGCCGGGGAACCGGTGTTCGGGATCTCGATCATGTTTCCTTCGCCCCACCTCGTGGAGATCATCGGATTGTTGGGATTCGACTGGGTTTTGATCGACTGTGAGCACGGCTCGATGACGGCGGAGAATGTCGAGGTGTTGGCCCTCGCCGCAGAGCGGCACGGCATGGCGCCCATCGTGCGGCCGGAGGTCAACAGGCCGGACCTGATCGCCAAGTACCTGGACCGGGGTTGCAGCGGCGTGCAGATCCCGCACGTAATTACCCGCGCCGACGCCGAGGCAGCGGTGCGTGCGGTCAAATTCGCCCCTGAAGGGATGCGCGGGCTGGCGCGCGGCACCCGGGCCGGCGATTACGGTTTCCTGGGCGATGGGCCTGACATGGTGAAGGCCCTCAACGACGAGACGCTTGTCTGCGTGCAGATCGAAGACCGGGAAGCGCTCGATAACCTGGACGACATCCTCAAGGCCGAGGGCGTGGATGTGTTTTTCGTCGGCCCGTCCGATCTCTCGCAGTCGCTCGGGCACCCCGGCGACCGCAGCCATCCCGAAGTGAAGGCCGCCATCGATGACGCCTTTGCCAGAATCCACGCGGCCGGCAAATCGTCCGGCACGCCCGGCGAGGCCGCGGCAGCCGCAGAGCACGTAAAGCAAGGCATCCTCTACCACTACACCCACAGCCAGAACCTGGTCGCAGCCTCGGGCCGGGCCTACCTGAAGGCAGTCGGTCGAGACTAAGGCCCTGCCGGGCGGCCATTTGGACGGATCCGCTCGATAGCATTCCCGTCATTCCGATCCTTCCGATAGCGGAAGGACGAAGAACATTCACCGAGACGACAGCGGCCAAACCAAACCCGTCTCCTGCAACAACCCGGTTCCGCAACAACCACCGCCGAACCACAACCAACAAAGGAGCATCCCGTGATCACGGAGAACCGAATGAAGGCCAAGATTAAAGCTGGTGAACCGGCATTCGGCGTGTCGATCACCATTCCCGCGCCTGAGCTCACAGAGATGGTCGCCGGGGCCGGATACGACTGGATCCTGATCGACGCCGAGCACGGCTCCCACACCATCACGGACGTCTACCAGATGGTGCTCGCCTGCGAGCTGCACGGCGTCACGCCGATCGTCCGGCCGCAGGTCAACGACGCCGACGTGATACTCCGCTACATGGACCGAGGAGCAATGGGCGTGCAGGTGCCGCACGTGAATAGCGCCGCCGAGGCGGAGGCGGTGGTAAAGGCGGTTCGATTCCACCCGGAAGGCGAGCGTGGGCTCGGCGGCGGCAGAAAGTTGATGGGGATCAGCGAGCCGGAGTTCCTCAAACGTTCCAACGAGGAAACGCTGGTGTGCGTCCAGATCGAGCACAAAGAGGGGCTCGACAACCTGGACGAAATGCTTGAGGTGCCCGGGGTGGACGTCTTCTTTATCGGTCCGTCCGACCTGTCGCAGTCGCTCGGTTACCCGGGCCAGCGCACCCACCCCGTTGTGGCCGAGGCGGTCGACACGGCGTTCAAAAAGATCCACGCTGCCGGCAAGGCGTCCGGCACGCCCGGCGGTCCCGAACTCGCCCGGTCAAACGTGGAACGAGGCGTCCTCTACCACTACACACACATCCCGACCTTCGTATCGCACTACACCGAGCACTTCTTCAAAACCGTCCGGGGCGAGTAGGCCCTGCCGGGCGGCTAACTGGAACCGCCCGATCGGTAACATTCAGGTCTTTTCGAGAGAAGCCGAGGAACCCTCACCGTAAATTACTGCATCGGTAACACCGGATCCCGGCAACAACACCCTCCCGCAACTAGCCATTCTGAGCCCTGTTCAATAGGGCGAAGGATCTCGCCGGTCTCCGTGCACCACGGGGTACCACCCCACATAGAAAGGCCCCCCGGTGCTCCACCATTACGATCTCCCGGAAATCCAGAGCCTCCGCTTGGACTGGGTCCGATTCATGAACGCCGGGGATGTGGAGCGGCTCGGTTCGCTGTTCATGCCCGCCGCCGTCTGGATCCCGAAAGACGAGCCTGCGCTGGAAGGTTGGGGCGCTATTTCCGGCTGGTTTCAGCGCGTCTTCGGTTCCTACCAGTACCAGCTCAGCGTGTCGGACCCGGTCGTCAGATTCGCCGGGGACTGGGCCGTCGAGAGCGCCCGGGTCTTGACGATAGTCGCCCCTCTGGACGGCACCGAATCCAGCACACACAACGGCGCCTACACAATCATCTGGCGCCGCCGAGACGACGAACTCTGGGCGATCGACCGCTATATCGACGACAGCGGATAGGCGCGGGACAACGCCGTAGGGGCGTATGGCAATACGCCCGGGCGGGTCGCTGCCCGCCCCAACGACGTTTCGAACAGGGTAGATAAGTAACGCGGCAACACCGTGGGCATCACCCCATACGCCCTCACACCACCCCCTACACGCCCTCATCCCGCGACGAATCCGCGTCGATCACCATCTTGCTAACCGCGTTCACGCCGATCTTCTCGTAGTCGTACACAACGCCCAATCCCGGTCCCTCCGGCACGCTCACGTTGCCGTCCGAATCCACCGCATCCAACTGGTCGCCGTCATAGTCGTTGGCATATACCGCAAGGTCGGTCCCGGCCAGCTTTGGGTGAACCAGTCCCAGTTCATAGAAGTTGGCATTGCGGATCGCCGCCATGGCGTGACGGTGTGCAGGTCCGCCCGTGTGCAACTCCAGGTCCATCCCCATGCCCTCAGCGGCGTGGGCGATCTTCATCAATCCCGTGATCCCGCCGTCGTACTCGGCGTCACCGCGGAAGAAATCTGTGGCTTCGGCGATCGCCATATCCGTGTGCGCTTCCACCAGGTGCACATGCTCGCCCTGCAGCAGCGGCGTCTTCAGTGCCGCCCGAAGCTGCTTGTGGGCGTAAAGAGAAACGCCGCCGTCCCGCATCGGATCCTCATACCAGAAGAACCCGGCGTCATCGCACGCACGCCCCACCCGTAGCGCATCACCGTACGTGTCGAAAACACAGCAGGGATCGCTCATAAGCGCCATCTTTCCGCCCACGCGATCGCCTACCGCCTTGATGGTTGCCACCTCGCGATCGATGTTGCCGTCGGCCCAGGTGTGGAGTTTGAAACCCTTATAGCCCATCTCGAGGCACTGCTCGGCGAAATCTGCGAAAGCCTCGGGCGAGTCCAGCCCGCCGGGCGTGCGATCCCCGTGATAGGTGCTGGCGTAGCACGGCAGTTTGGTGCGATGCCCGCCAAGAAGCTGATAAATCGGGGCGTTGTGATACTTGCCGGCCAGGTCCCACAGCGTGATGTCCAGCGGGCCTATACCCATGCGGTCGTTCTTGCGCAGGTGCGTCTTGGCGACGTTATAGAACTTCTCGCGCTCAAGCGCGTTCGCACCGATCAGCAGTGGAGCGACGGCCTGCATCTGCTCGAAGGTACCTGGAGCGGAAGACATGAACTCCCCGGTCACGCCCTCATCAGTGAAGATCTTGATGCCAAGCAAGCGCCGAGTTCGCTGCGAGCCCTTTTCGTAAAACGGCCCGACCGCAAAGCTCAGATCGTCGCCGACATCATGCCACGGGAACAGATAGCGGGTGATCTCGACCCTGTCGATGACCGGGTAGTTAGGCATCTCGGCGTGCTCCAAACGATGGGGTCGAGCGAGTCACCCGACCGCCCTTGCGGTTAGCGTCCAACGACTCGCAGCGCAAGATAACCGCGAAAGCGGGTCGCCGCCAGTCTCTCAAACCGGTAAGGTCCGCGAAGTCACAGCGGGAACGGCATGACTCCGGGGTAACATGGCGAGTACTGCCGTAACGGCGGTCGAAACGCCGCCCGTTCTGTCCTCCGGAATCGCCTGACATCAACTCGGGCCCCGGGTCCAGAAACGGACATGAAATCGCGTTCGACACCGTGCGCCACCCACCACAACCGTGACATGGAGATCCGAATGCCCCAGCAGGCCGACGGCCCTACCCGACTCGAACGTGACTCGATGGGCGAGCTCCAGGTGCCGGCCGGCGCCTTTTACGGAGCGAACTCGCAGCGAGCAAAGCTCAACTTCCCGATCAGCGACCTGAAGTTCAACCGGTCCTTCATCAAGGCGATGGGACAGATCAAGCAGTCCGCATCCCGGGTGAACCGGGATCTTGATTCTCTGGAGCCTGAGCTGGGCGCCGCCATCGACGCCGCCGCCCAGAAGGTGATTGACGGCGAGTACGACGACCAGTTTGTGGTCGATATCTTCCAGACCGGCTCCGGAACCTCCACCAACATGAACACCAACGAGGTGATCTCAAACGTCGCCATCTCGGCGCTCGGTGGAGAACTGGGTTCTCGGGACCCGGTGCACCCCAACGACCACGTCAACAAAGGACAGTCGTCCAATGACGTGATCCCGACCGCCATTCACCTGGCAGCCGCCGGCGCCATCAAGGAGCGGTTGCTCCCGGCAATGGCGGAACTGGAGAACGCGCTTCGTGCGAAGTCGGAGGAGTTTTGGCCCATCATCAAGACCGGCCGGACGCACCTTCAGGACGCCACACCGATCCGGCTCGGGCAGGAGTTCTCCGGCTACGTGGGGCAGTTGGAGTACGGTCAGCAACGGGCCGCTAAAGCACTTGCCGAGCTAAGCGTCCTGGCGATCGGCGGCACGGCCGTCGGCACTGGGATCGGCATGCACCCCGAGTTCGCCGACCGCATGATCGTCCAGCTCAAAGAGATGACCGGGCTGGACCTGAGCGAGACGGCGAATCATTTCCAGTCGCAGAGCTCGCTCGACGCCATCGTCGAGGCCAGCGGCTCGCTCAAGACCATCGCCGTTAGCCTCATGAAGATCGCCAACGACGTCAGGTGGCTCGGCTCCGGCCCGCGCGCCGGGATTGGCGAGATAGAACTTCCGGAAGTACAGCCGGGCAGCTCCATCATGCCGGGCAAGGTCAACCCGGTGATCGCAGAATCGGTCACGATGGTGTGCGCGCAGGTGATCGGCAACGACGCAACGATCGCCATCGCCGGCCAGTCCGGCCACTTTGAGATCAACGTCATGATGCCGATCGCCGCATACAACTTGCTGCAGTCGATCGACCTCCTGGCGGCGACGTGTGAGAACTTCTCCCGCCAGTGCGTCAGCGGGCTCAAGGCCACCTCCAAGGGCCCGAGCATGGTGGAACAGGGACTGGCGATCTGCACGGCACTGGCCCCGGTGATCGGCTACGACCAGGCGGCCGCCATCGCCCACGAAGCGTCCGAAACGGGCGAGACCATCAAAGAGGTGTCGCTCCGGGTCACGGAACTCTCGGCTGAAGAGCTGGGCGTGATCCTCGAACCCAGCACCATGACCGAACCGTCTTAAGGCTGCCGTAAGCAACTTGAGCGACACCGCGAGCGATCCACCAGATAGCACTCGGAATTCCGGTAATTCAGGGAGCCACGACCACGGAAATCGGCCGGCGCCATCTGCCGGAGCGGGTTCCGGGCAGGGAGACGCTCCAGCTCTACAGGGAGCGGCAGCCACCAAGGACGCTTCTCCCGGACAATTCCGATTGTTCTTCGGCTGGTGGATCGTCATCGCCTCGGTGTTCTCAAACGGCACCGGCGGCGCGATCCACTGGCAGGGCTTCTCCGTCTTCTTCCTGCCGGTCACGGAGAGCCTTGGGCTGAGCCGTTTCCAGACCTCGCTCGTGTTCTCTTTTGCGCGCCTGGAAAACGGATTGATGGGCCCGTTTACCGGCTACTTGATCGACCGCTTCGGACCCCGCTGGATGGCGTTCTTCGGATCGCTCCTGGTCGGCGTTGGCTACATCATCCTCGCGACGACAAACACCTACTACCAGTTCCTGATCGTCTACATCGCCGTGATCTCGTTGGGCGCCTCCACCAGCTTTATGCAGGCGTCGATGGCGGTCCTGAACACCTGGTTCATCCGGCGTCGCGGCCTCGTCATGGCCATCAACGCCGCTGGCATGCGGGGCGGGGCGGCCATATTCATCCCATTACTTGGCTGGTTGCTATCCGTCTACTCGTGGCAGGCCGTGTCCGTCGGCATCGGGCTGATGATGATCTTCTGGGTGGCGCCGTTTGCACTCACATATCGCCGGTCTCCAGAGTCGTACGGCATGCAGCCGGACGGCGACACCCCGGAATTGCGAGCAGTGGCGGAGCGAGCCGCACGCAGCGGAGGTGCAGCACGATCGGACGTGACCTGGGGCGTGAGGGAAGCACTCCACACCTCTGCTTACTGGCTCCTGGCCCTCGCGACCACGCTGCGACTGGGCGTCACGAGCGCCATCCAGGTCCACGCCATCGCCATCTTCGTGTGGAAAAGCGAGAACGCGGTGGCCGGGGCCGCCATGCTCGGGGCCGTTTCGGCCATCGCCTTTCCGATAATTCTACTGCTGGGCTGGTTGTCCGACCGTGTGGCGCGCGGGCCACTGCTGTTCGTTTCCTACACGATCTCCGCCGTTGGATTGGTCCTGCTTAACTTCGTTGAAGGGACCATCCCCGTCTTCATTGCCTTCGCAATGTTCGCCCCGGCGCAGGCATCGGCCTCGGTCAACTGGTCCCTTGTGGGCGACCTGTTCGGACGACGCAACTTCGCCACGCTCCGCGGGCTGCTCGCGCCGATGTACAACATAGCCACGGTCGTGACCGTCGCCGGCGCGGGGTTCATGTACGACCGGACCGAGTCGTATTCTGTCGTACTCATGGTCGGCGCCGCCCTGCTGTTTGGCGCAGCGTTGACCTTCTTCATACTTAAGCCGCCAACTCGCTCAACGGAATCAACGACTCCGAAACCATCGAATAGTTAACCGGCAACCCATTAATCCAGGGGAAAGCAAATGAGCGCAGAAGCAAAGATAGCGGAGATGAAACTGGACCTGTCACACCCGGCGACACCGCTCGGGAACTACGTCGAAGTGGTGGCGACCGGAAACCTCGTTTTCCTGGCGGGACACGGACCGCGTGGAGCGGGGCCAGAAGGACGGTGGCTTACGGGCAAACTGGGCGCCGACATGGACGTCGATCAAGGTTACGAGGCCGCACAACTGACCGGCATCGGTTTGCTGTCCACATTGCGCCACGAGATCGGCGATTTGGACCGGGTGGTCCGGGTAGTGAAGGCGCTCTGCATGGTCAACGCCGCACCCGATTTCACACAGCACCCGGCCGTTGCGAACGGTTTTTCGGACCTGATGGTCGAGGTGTTCGGGGACAAAGGCCGTCACGCCCGCTCCGCAGTCGGCATGTCGTCCCTACCCAATAACATCCCGTTTGAAGCGGAGATGATCATCGAGGTTGCGCCGGAGTAGTAACGCAGTAGCGCCGGGGCCGGTCCAGTACTAAGCTTCGGCCCACCGTCAATAAATAATCGCCCGATTGGGACCCTGGAGCGCCAAATGGCCGGAATCACCATCACCGGTTTTAACCACATCGCCTACCCGATATCTACACGCCACCACACGCTGCCGCTGTATCGGGACATCCTCGGGCTTGCCGTGATCCCGTCCATGGTGGACGGACCCGCCGTCATCTGGACGCAGATGGAGAGCGGAACGATGGTCCATCCGATCGAGTCCGCTGAGCCGGGCAAGTTAGGCACGTTCCACCTAGCGTTTGGCGTCGAGAGCGTTCCGGACGCAATCGCCTCTCTGGAAGCCTCCGGTATCGAGGTGTCCAGCAGCGGTGAGCGGCACGACGGCCAGGAGTTCGGCTTCATCAACGACCCCGACGGCAACCGCCTGGAGTTCGCCAGCGTCAACGACCGAAAAGTACACGGCCGAATTTGCGACGAGTGGGGCGTGACAAGAAACGGCGACGGCCCGCCGAGCCGCCACCAGAAGTCGGACGCGCCGATCCGCGTCCTGTCGGTCGAGCACGCCGCCGTCCCCATCACCAACCGTAAACGCGCCGTCACTTTTTACAGGGACGTGATCGGACTCCAGATCATCCCATCTATGGTGGAGGCGGACACGATCACATGGTTCGGGCTGCCGGATGGTTCGATGCTACACCTCGTCGAGGCCGAACAGGGCAACGCACACACCTACCACGGCGGTTTTGTGGTCGAGGACTTCGACAGGGCCGTAGACACCATCCAACAACTGGACGCCGAAAACATACGGGTCGGAGACCGTCTCGATGACCGCAGAGCGCTCCACTTCGATGACCCGGACGGCAACCACGTGGAGCTCGTTTCAAACAACCCCGCGCGGTCCGGCCATCGGATAGCAGACGAGTGGGGATACACTAAGAACGTTTAAATAATCCCCTCTCCCAGCGGAAGAGGGCAGGGGTGAGGGAGAAGGCCCGAACCGGGAACTCGTCACTCCGACGCACGTGGGAATCTAAGAAACACCAATCGATTGATACAACGTCGGGGCGACTGACTACCCGCCCTGGGTCGATGCCAATCGGCCCTTCCACGCGATTCACACATCGACAGAGTCGGAGACTACCTCCGGATTCCCGACTACTGGGGAATGACGATAAAAAACGACAACAGCGGACGAACATCACATCTAGGAAGGTCCACATGCCAGAGTTCCACATGAACGGGATTCAGCACTGGATGTTCCCGGTCGCGGATCGAATGACGGCGGTCCCGTTTTACCGTGACCTGCTGGGCCTTCACCTGGTCCCGGCATTTGAAACCTCGCCCGGCGTCACCATGATGGAGACGGACGATGGCACGATGGTCCACCTGAGCCAGAGGACGGAACGCACACCGCCGACCCACGTTGCCTTCGAGGTCGACGACTTCGACGCGCTCCGCGCGCGCCTGGTCGAGCTGGGCCATGAAATCGACGGACCCGTGAAACGGGCCGACGGCCGGCCGGCCATGAAGACGCAAGATCCCTCCGGCAACACCGTGGAGTTCACCACCGGCCCCGGTCCCATACAGCGCGACGTCGTGGTGGATGAATGGGGCCGTACAACCGAGCGCCCAGCGGACGGTTCAGCGCCTGACCTGAGTGGGATCAACTCTGAATTCCACATGAACCGTGTCCAGCACGTCATGTTTCCGATCTCGGACCGGGAAGACGCCCTGCCCTTTTACCGGGACCTCCTTGGCCTTCACATCGTCCCGGCGTTCGAGGACGGCCCGGGCGTGATTTTCATGGAGACCGACGACGGGACTATGTTCCACATGAGCGAGCCGGGCCCGGCGCAACCGGACGCGCACATCGCATTCGAGGTCGACGACTTCGACGCCGTCCACACTCGCCTTGTGGGGCTGGGTTACGACATTCAAGGGCCTGAGAAACGTGGCGATGGTCGGCCTGCGATGAAGATATCGGATCCGGACGGCAACTCCGTGGAGATCACTACAGGCCCTGGCCCGATCTCCATAGCGGATCGGACCGTGGACGAGTGGGGCCGCACCTCTATACCCGGCGATTAACGGACGTTCCGGCGATGCGGTGTCCCGGTTCCTGTTAACTGATCCGGCGCACCGGTAATCTGTACGGGTCGCTCACCGGCACCCGACATTGCCGCCCAATAAGAAATCCCTCCACCTATTGAGCAGTTCCAATAATAACGCGCCCCCGAAACGTCCCGTGACTCCGGCCGGAGTGAACGCGCGCCCGATCCTCACGCCGGCGGGCCCCGGCGGTTCGCGCGTATTCAGTCGATCGTCTCTCCTCTGGATCCTGTACGTCCCGAGCTTCCTGCTTCAAGTAGGCGTCGGCATGCTCATCCCGGTGCTGCCGAGCTTTATCGAGGAGATGGGCGTCGGCGTCGGGCTGATTGGACTGGGGGTGTCCGGCGTACTCATCGGCACCATGGTCTTCGACGTGCCGTCCGGACTGCTGGTAGGACGATTCGGCCACAAACAGACGATGCTTGTCGGCACAGCGGCGCTTGGTTTGCTGGCCCTGGTCACGGCGTTCACATCGTCGTTCGCCATTTTCATGGTGCTCCGGTTGCTGGCCGGGACGGCGATGGCGCTGTGGTCCATCTCCCGGATGGCGTACGTATCGGACACCGTCCCGTCGGCGGCACGTGGTAGAACCCTGGCGACCTTCGGCGGAGTCCAGAGGATTGGCGCATTTGTGGGGCCGGTGGTCGGCGGGATTATCGGCGCACAGATCAGCCTGGAGGCGGTGTTCCTTGCCCAGGCGGGAATGAGCGCGGCCACCGTACTGATGCTGATCGCTTTCACAAAAGAACTTGGCGGAGACAGGGCCGACCAGCTCATACGCCAGGGACGTTCCTCGGTCATGAGGACGCTCGTCGACAACCGCCTCGGGCTGGCCAGAGGTGGCACGGCGATGGTGTCACTGCAGCTCGTCCGGCGCGGCCGGGAGCTGCTCCTGCCCCTGTGGGGCACGCACCTCGGGCTTGAGGTCGACCAGATCGGTTACGTGATCGGCGCAGCAGCCGCGGTGGACATGTCCATGTTCGCCCCGGTGGGCTACGTTATGGACAAATACGGTCGCAAATGGATGTCTATCCCCAGCTTCCTTGTCCTGGGAGCGGGGATGGCTATGCTTCCCCTGACCAACGAGATCTGGACCTTCGGAGCGATCGCTGTATTCACCGGGTTCGGGAACGGGCTAAGCAGCGGGGCGATGATGACGCTCGGGGCCGACCTCGCGCCCCGGCAGCGCGCCAGCGAGTTCATCGGCGTTTGGCGGCTGATCGGCGACATCGGCGGCGCGGCCGGCCCGATCATCGTCGGCCAGATCGCGACCATCGTCACTCTGGGCTGGTCGTCGATCTTCATCGCCGGGTTTGGCTTTCTTGGCGCGACCGGCGTGTACGTCATCGTCCCGGAGACCCTTGGCCGAGATGAAGAGATGGGGCTTTCGAACCCTCCCGAAGACCCAGGGACCGCGACGACCCCGGTGTCTTCTCCCGGAGGCGGCGAAACTACCGACTGATCGCGACCCGACAATCTCTCCGCTCCTGCCTTCCCGATTTGGGTCCAACTCGCTTAGTCTCTACCGCAGTAAATAAAGTCGGCGCATTTCGAGCCGCCCGCCAGCATGCAGGAGAACGTTGATGGCCTACGAATTCATCTCGTACGAAAAGAAGGGCCGCATCGTGTACGTCACGATCGAGCGGCCGGAGCGGCTCAATGCACTGCACCCGCCGGCAAACATGGAACTCGTCAACGCCTTCACCGAGTTCAATAACGACCCGGACGCATGGGTAGCCATCATCACGGGAACCGGAGAAAAGGCATTCAGTGCAGGCAACGACCTGGTCTACACCTCCGAGAACTGGGCGGAACGAGAATCCAACGCCATCCGTGCGCCTTTTGGCGGCATTACCTCCCACTTCGAGTGCTGGAAACCGATCATCGCTGCCGTCAACGGCTACGCCCTGGGCGGCGGTTTTGAACTGGCGATGGCGTGCGACATCATCATCATGGCGGACCACGCACAGGTCGGGTTGCCGGAGCCACGGGTGGGGTTGATCGCGGGCGCCGGCGGCGTGCACAAACTGCCCCGGCACATCCCCATCAAGATCGCGATGGGCATGATGCTGACGGCGACACGGATCGATGCCGCAGAGGCGTACCGGCTCGGCATTGCCAACGAGGTTGTCCCGCAGGCTGATCTGATGGCGACGGCCGAGAATTGGGCGAACCAGATCCTTGAGGTCGCACCGCTATCGGCACGGGCCACTAAGCAGATGGCCTACCAGGGTCTGGCATCCTCCGTGGAGGTCGCATTCGACCGCAAATACTCAGAAGAAGCCAAGTTCCTGGCGTCGGACGACCGCCGAGAAGGCCCGCTCGCCTTCGCCGAAAAGCGCAAGCCAAACTGGACCGGGAAGTAGGGACTAGCCGAGGGCGATCAAACGCGTCATTCCCACGCCGGTGGGTATGACGCGTCTTGAAGTGGGACACGACCCACCTCCAACCTCCTTCCTCCCAGGGAGGCGGCACCAAAAAAGCCCCCTCCTGATACAGGAGGGGTTCCGGGGCGGTTACGTCAAAGGCCGCACCCAACTCAGCCGGCAGCAGCTTCGACCCGGGCCTGAACCTGCTTCTTCATGCCGCCGAAAAATTGCTTCATCAGCAGCTTGGCCACACCGCCCAGCAGACGTTGGCCGACACGTGAAAACAGGCCGGCGACTTCACCTCCACCCTCCACGTCCACAACGGTCTCCCCCGGTTTGCCCTGCGAAAGCGTGAACAACGCGGACCCATTCACGGCGCCCTTGGCGCCCTTCCCTTCAACTAAAAGCCTGAATGAAGAAGTCGGCTGTTGATCCGTGACCTCAACCCGGCCCGAGTAGTTCCCTCGGATCGCCGCAACGCCAACGCTCAGATCAACCTCATATGCGTCGTCGCCGGCTGGCGTGAAAGACTGCGCCCCGGGGATCGATTTCGCCAGCGCATCCGGGTCCAGCAGGATCGCCCAGACCGTCTCGGGGTCCGCCGGGAGTTTGTATGAGCCGTTGATCTTCATACCGGTCGCATTCCTCGTTATATCTCCATATCCGTGCCCTCCAAGATACCGGAACCAGATCACACTTGGGTTACGAATGGTCATCTATCGGTGTAAAAAGTCTGATCCCTGCTTGCGAAGCTACAAAACAGCAGGCATAGTGCGGCCTACATTGAAACAAGTGGCAGGGAGGCCGATTATGTCGACCGAAATCAGTGTCACCGTGAACGGAACCGAGCACACCCGCAGCGTTGAGCCTCGTTTGCTCCTGGCACATTTTTTGCGCGACGTTCTGGATCTCACGGGGACACACGTCGGTTGTGACACGAGCCAGTGCGGCGCGTGCACAGTACATCTAAACGAAGAGGCCGTTAAATCGTGCACGGTATTTGCCGTTCAGGCGAACGGTGCCGAAGTAACGACCATCGAGGGACTGGCCGACGGAGATTCGTACACGAACGTCCAGCAGGGCTTCTGGGACGAGCATGGCCTCCAGTGCGGTTTCTGCACGCCGGGCATGATCATGGTGTCCGAGGCGCTGCTGAAGCAGAACCCGGATCCCTCAGAGTCGGAGATCAGGGCCGGAATCGCCGGTAACTACTGCCGCTGCACCGGTTACCAGAACATCGTTAACGCCATCGGCGCTGCTGCGAAAGCGGGGAGTTAGCCATGGCCGTCACCACATTTGGAGAGAGCGTCAAACGTACCGAAGACCCGCGGCTGATCACCGGTCGCGGCAAGTACGTAGATGACGTCCGGCTGACCGGAATGGCGCACATCGCTTTCGTGCGCAGTCCGTACGGCCACGCCAATATCAAAAGCGTGGACACCTCGGCAGCGATGGATTCGCCCGGGGTCATCGCCGTGTTTACCGGCGTAGACCTCCAGGAAGAACTTGGCGGACTCCCGGTGGGCTGGATGCTGCCCGATCTGAAGCAGCCGGCGCACCCGCCGCTCGCATTTGAGACGGTCCGCTACACCGGCGACGCTGTCGCCGTGGTCGTGGCCGACACCGCATACCAAGCTCAGGACGGCGCGGCTCTGGTCGACGTCGACTACGAAGTCCTGCCGGCCGTCGTTAACGCCGAACTCGCCACGAAAGACGGCGTGCCACTGCTCCACAAGGAAGCGCCAAACAACCTTGGTTTCGACTGGGAAGTCGGCGGCGGCGATTACGACGAGGCGATCAAGGATCCCGACGTGATCATCGTCAAAGAGCGCATCGTCAATCAGCGTCTCATCCCGAATTCGATGGAAACCCGAGGCGTTGTGGCCGATTACGACGCCGGCAAGGGCAATCTCACCCTCTACACCTCCACGCAGATCCCTCACCTAGTCAAACTGCTGTTCTCGCTGGTCACCGGCTGGCCGGAGCAGAAGGTCAGGGTGATCGCCCCCGACGTCGGCGGCGGTTTCGGCAGCAAGCTCTATCTCTATGCCGAAGAAGTGGTTGCTGGAATCGTTGCCAAACACGTCCAGCGACCGGTCAAGTGGATCGAATCCCGCTCAGAGGCTTACGTCTCCACGGCGCACGGGCGCGACCACATTTGTGATGTGGAGATCGCCGGCAAGAAAGACGGCGAAATCGTCGGAATCAAGGTAGACCTGTACGCCAACCTCGGCGCTTACATCTCCACGTTTGCCCCGCTCATCCCGACTTACCTGTTCGGGCTGATGCTCGGCGGCGTTTACAAAATGCCGAACATCGATTGCAAGGTCCACGGGGTGTTCACCAACACCACGCCGGTCGACGCCTACCGCGGCGCGGGCCGCCCGGAGGCTGCGTACCTGGTGGAGCGCATGGTCAGCCGGTTCGCACAGGAGATCGGGCGCGACCCGATCGTGGTGCGCCGTAAGAACATGCTCCAGGCGCACAAAAACGGCCGTGCGGTAACGACCGGCGTCATGTACGACTCCGGCGACTACAAGGGCAACCTGAACAAGGCGCTGGAGATCTTCGACTACAAGGCGTTCCGGGCCGAGCAACGTGCGGCGCGGCGCGACGGGAAGCTCCTCGGAGTCGGCATCGCTGCCTACATCGAGATCTGCGGCATGGCGCCGTCCGCCGTTGCGTCATCGCTTGGCGCAGGCGCCGGGCTGTGGGAGAGTAGCAACGTCCGGGTCCACCCCACAGGCAAGGCGACGATCTACATCGGCACCTCGCCACACGGGCAGGGTCACGAGACGACGATGGCCCAGCTTGTATCGAGCGAACTGGGCATACCGATCGAGGACATCGAGGTCCTCCACGGCGATACGGATATGGGTCAGTTCGGAACCGGCACGTTCGGCAGCCGCAGCATTGCGGTCGGCGGAGCGGCGCTGTTCAACAGCCTTCAGAAAGTCAAGGCCAAGACACACCGTCTGGCTTCCCATCTGCTGGAAGCGGACCCCAAGTTCGTAACGTTCAGCAACGGCACTTTCGCCGTCGAGGACATCGCCGACAAGACGCTCACCATCCAGGAGGTTGCCGGTCAGGCATACGCCGCCGCCAACCTCCCTCCGGGTATGGAGCCGGGGTTGGAAGAAGTCAGCTTCTTCGACCCGCAGAACTTCGCCTGGCCAAACGGCACACACCTGTGCGTGGTGGAGGTAGATCAGGACACCGGCAAGGTGGAGGTCCAGCGCTACGTTGCGGTGGACGACTTCGGAAACGTGCTGAACCCGATGATCGTGGACGGCATGACGCACGGAGGCATCGCACAGGGCGTCGGTCAGGCGCTCAGCGAGGCGGCGGTCTACACAGACGACGGACAGCTGTTGTCCGGTTCACTCATGGACTACGCGCTGCCGTCGGCAGACATGTTCCCCATGCTGGAGTTGGATCGCACGGTATCGCCGTCTCCCTCAAACCCGATCGGCGTCAAAGGCGCCGGCGAGGCGGGAACCATCGCCGCCAGTCCGGCCGTCATGAACGCGGTGATCGACGCCATCGCACACCTAGGCGTCAAACACATGGACATGCCCGCCACCTCTGAAAAAGTGTGGCGAGCGATCCAGGGCGCGAAAGAGGCCCGGCGTGCGGCGCGCGCTGTGGCCCGAGGAGGGAGCTAGGAATGGTTACAAGTAACTTCGACTACTTCGCGCCGACCACGTTGGACGAGGCGACGAGCCTCCTCTCCAAGTACCGGGGCGAAGCAAAGGTCCTCGCCGGCGGTCACAGCCTCATCCCCATTATGAAGCTCCGGCTTGCCGAACCCGGTGTCTTGGTGGACATCGGCGGAATTGAAGGCCTGTCCTACATCAAGGCAATAGGCGGCGGGGTCTCGATCGGGTCGATGACGACGTATCGTGAGCTGGCCACTTCGTCCGTGGTCCAGTCCAACTACCCGTTGCTGGCAGACGCCGCCGGCAAAGTGGCTGACCTGCAGGTGCGAAACCGTGGAACCATCGGAGGAAGCCTGGCCCACTCGGACCCGGCGGGCGACATCCCGGCGGTGATACTGGCGATCGGCGGCGTTGTCGTTGCACGGACGCGTCGGTCCAGCCGCGAGATCAACATCGACCGATTTCCGGTGGACCTGCTCACAACGGCGCTCCGTGATAACGAGATCATCACGGAGATCAAGTTGCCAGGGCTGGCTTCGGGAACCGGGACCGCGTACTCCAAGTTCCATCAGCCCGCCTCGCACTACGCGATCACCGGGGTGGCGGCGGTGATCACGGTCTCGGACGGGGTCTGCACCGACGCACGGGTGGCCGTGACCGGCGCGGGCGACAAGGCGACCCGGGCACGTCGAACCGAGCGAATCCTGAAGGGCAAGGAGCTCACCACGGTGGTCATACGCCGTGCGGCGAGCCGGGCAGCGGCAGAGGTCGAGGACGCTTTGAACGAAGACATCCACGCCTCCGCCGAGTACCGGGTGCACCTGACACAGGTACACGCCGGACATGCCATAGAGCAGGCGGCAGCGGCGGCGGGCTAGTTTTAGAAGAAACGTGAAATTTTGGCAGGGGCGCCCCGATCCGTTGGGACGCCCCTGTTTTACGTACCGGACAATCCTCGGTCAACGCCTCCCCACTCCCGAGCGGGAGGAGGCGCAAGGTGAGGGAGAAGTCTAAATCGGTGAGATCGGTATTTTGTCGCCAAACAATGTGCCGGTGAACGTCCTTCGGCTACGCTCCGGGGGGGCAACCAACGTTGTCCATCACAAGGCTCGTTGCAGTTCTCAACACCCGTCCCGGTCGCACATTTCCCTTCTCCCAGTAGGGAGAAGGCGCAGGATGAGGGAGTCCCTTCCCTCGCATGGGAAGGACTACGCGCAAACGCGCAGAGCTTTCCAAAAGATTCTTCAGACCAATAATCGTCTTCCTGACTCTCTCCTGCGAAGGAATGACGAAGTAGCGAGCGACGGCGCTGGACGTTTCCGTGGCAAGATACCGCCCTCACCGAATCCTGTACCCGGAGCACACGCCTCGATGCCCTCCCCACTATCACCCGCCGACCTCGTGTACGGCCTCACTTCTGTCTCGTCCCCTTCTCTATCGCCGGATGGCGCCCGTCTGACATTCGTTCACTCGACCACGTCCGCCGAGGATCACAAATTGACCAGCCGGGTGATGATGATAGACACAGCCAGCGGTGACACCGTCGCTTTCACCGGCGGTCCCAGCGACTCGATGCCACGTTGGTCGCCTGATGGTGGCTCGATCGGGTTTCTGCGCAAAGACGACGATGGATACGACCAGGTGTGGGTGATCCCGGTGGACGGCGGCGAGGCACGGGGACTCACGACCCGGGTGCGTGGCGTGGTCGATTACGCATGGTCTCCGGACGCATCTACGCTGGTTATCTCCGCAGACGTTCCGGACCCGGAAGAGCCCGGCCCCGATTCCCCTGATCACGACGAGGACATCCCCCACTCCAGGAGCGTGAAGCGCATCCGCTACCGGTACGACTCGGTCGGCTGGCGTGGCGAGATGTACCGCCACCTGTTCGTGGTGGACGTTGAGAGTTGCAAAGAGCGCCAGCTGACCGACGGCGCGTGGGACGACATGGCCCCGGCCTGGTCGCCAGACGGCACACACGTCTCCTTCGTCTCGGGACGTCGTCCCGACCACGACACCCGCTGGCGGGCCGAGGCGTATGTAGTTCCGGCCAGCGGCGGCGAGGCCGAGTGCTGGTCCGGCGATCTGATGTCGGTGAGCGGCCTCGGTTGGTCGCCTGATTCGACACGCCTGTGCGCGGTGGTCACCGAACTGGACGGTGCCTACGTCGGCGCTCAGTCGTACCAGGGAATCGTCGCCCTGCTCGGGCCGGATAACACGCCGGAGTTGTTGACGAACGGGGACGCAGCCCCGGCGAGTCTGTCGCCGCCGACCTTCCGCGCAATATCGCTGAACTGGAGCGCTGACGATCGAATACGGTTCCTGGCTTCTTACCGCGGCCAGAGTGCGCTGTATGAAGTTTCGGCTTCCGGCGGAGACATGGCGCTTGTTGCGAGCGTCGACGGGACTCTGTCGGACATCAACTTCAGCGCGTCCGGAGATTCCGCCGCGGTGCTGGGAACGCCGAATTCGCCGTCCAGTATCGCCTTGAACGAAAACGGAACCTGGAACGCCATCACCGGCTACAACCGTGCGTTCTTCACAGACCACCCGCCGGCCTCGATGGAGAAGTTCACCCTGGATCGGGCCGGGATAAGCATCGAGTCCCGTGTGATGCTTCCTCCGGATTTCGACCCGGCCCGGAAGTACCCGCTGATCCTGGAGATCCACGGCGGGCCAAACGGCGCGTTCCTGGATTCGTTCATGCCGGACCATCACATCATGGCGACAAACGGCTACGTCGTGCTGGCCGTGAACCCGCGCGGCTCCTCCACCTACGGCATGGATTTCATGACCGCGGTTTTCGATGACTGGGGCGGGCACGACTACGAAGACATCATGGCCGTGGTAGACGACATGGCGTCACGCCCCTACATCGATGCGGACAGGATGGGACTGCACGGCTACTCGTACGGTGGCTTCATGGCCACCTGGGCGATCGGACACACAACCCGCTTCAAGGCAGCTCTGGCCGGGGCGCCGGTGACCAATCTCAGCAGCATGTACGGCACTTCGGACATCGGCGTCTCATTCGGCGAGCGACAGTGGGCCGGCCTGCGAATGGACGAGATCGAAAAGTACCTATTCAGGTCGCCGATCTCGTATGTTGAATCCGTAGAGACGCCGGTACTCCTAATCCACGGTGAGTCGGATGTCCGAGTGCCGATGGAGCAGAGCGAGCAGTACTACGTGAGTTTGAAGAGGCTCGGCAAAACCGTGGAGTTTGTCCGCTTCCCGGACTTCTCCCACCTGTCCAAACGCTCCGGCCACCCGGTCCTCAGACAGGAATACGGCGACCGCATGCTGGCCTGGTTTGATGGGTACTTGAAGGGGTAAGGATTCCCCTCCCCCAGTCAGGAGAGGGCATGATTACTGCGCGCTGGCCGCAGAATTGTCATCCTGAACTCGATTCACGATCCGACTGTCACACCTGGCCCAACGACACAGCAGCGACAGATTGTTCATGTCAGCGAGAAACCATCAGAACGTAGAAATGGATCCTGAATCGGGTTCAGGATGACAGATCGGCGGTCATGCCCCGCAACAAATGCGGCTGAAGGACAGTTCCCCGAGGCTCTCGAAGGGCCGTCATCCAACACCAACACTCCCCTTTACAACCCCTGTAAAAACGGGTTGTTCTCCCGTTCTTCACCGATCGTGGAAGATGGCCCGTGGCCCGGGTAGACGATCATCTGGTCCGGCAGCGTGAGCAGGTTGTCCCGGATGCTGCGCAGTTCCTGATCGCCGTCGCCGCCCGGGAGGTCGTAGCGACCAATGCTGTTCCGGAACAGGGTGTCGCCGGTGAAGAGCGCCTGGCCCGCCAAGTAGCAGACGCTGCCCGGAGTGTGGCCCGGGGTTGCGATGACGATCACCCGGGACTCGCCCAGTTCCAGTATTTCGCGCCCTGTCACTGGCCTGTCGATGCCCGGCGGATTGACAAACCCGGGGATCATCGCGACGAGCGACGCCGACGGCGTCTCGATCTGGCCGCGGTCGCCGTCCCCCACCACGTACTCGCCGCCTGATTTGTTGTGGAGGTCGAACGCCCCGCCCGTGTGATCGGCGTGACCATGGGTCGTCAGGATGTACTTCAACGTCGCGCCAGCGGCGCTGATCGCATCAGATATGTGCAGGCCAGAAGCTCCCGGATCGACCACCGCGGCCTTCCCGCTGGACTCGTCCAGCAGCACATACGCGTTCGTTTGCAGTGGCCCAACAACCAGCGTTTCTACTCTCAAATTACCCCGTCGTTATTTCGGCGCATGACTCTCGGATGTCACGAATTCCCGACACATGGAGGACAGTGCTCTGAGGCTCTCGAAGTTTGTGCCGAGCCTGTCAAAGTGGGTCGGATAGCATCGACCGTGATTGTGGAGCTTGCCTTCTCCCTCATCCTAACCCTCTCCCGTTGGGAGAGGGGAGTTCTTTGAATCCGTCAGTCCCCTGATCCCGATCCATCGCCATCGCTCTGTCCCTCCGCCATCTCCTGCAGCCGGTACAGCTCCGTGATCGCCTGCAATGGCGTGAGGTTCGGTACGTCTATCCGTGCCAGCGCACCCTCCACCGGCGACGGGCCGGACATGAACGACAGTTGAAGCCCCGGGCCGGAATCAAGGCCGGAATCAAGACCATAGCCGGAACCCGTCGGCGCCAACCGTCCGTTCGATTCCAGCTTCGCCAGCAGATCCCACGCCCGGGCGATCACCGCCGGCGGCAGCCCGGCCAGCCGTCCGACGTGCACGCCATAGCTGCGATCCGCGCCGCCCGGGACGATGTGGTGCAGGAACACCACCTCACCGTCTTCCTCGGACACAGAAACCTGGTAGTTCACGGCGCGCGGCAGCATGTCCGCCAGCGCCGTCATCTCGTGATAGTGGGTGGCGAAAAGCGTCTTGCAGCCCAGGCGCGGGCTGTTGTGGATATGCTCGGCCACGGACCAGGCGATCGAAAGCCCGTCGTACGTGCTGGTGCCGCGCCCTATCTCGTCCAACACGATCAACGAGCGCGTCGTCGCCTGGTTCAGAATCGCCGCCGTCTCCACCATTTCCACCATGAAGGTCGACTGCCCTCCGGCGATGTCGTCCGTCAGCCCGGAGCGCGTGAAGATGCGGTCCACGAGACCGATTCGGGCGCTTTCCGCCGGAATGAAGCTGCCCACCTGCGCCATCAGCACCAGCACGGCCACCTGACGGATGTAGGTCGACTTGCCCGCCATGTTCGGACCCGTGATGATGGCGACCTGCTGGGCGTTTGACGAAAGGTGGATGTCGTTGGGAACGAAGCGCCCCGGTCCGAGGGCGGTCTCGACCACCGGGTGGCGTCCGGCTTTGATGTCGATATCGTCCCCGTCGTCGAGCTCCGGGCGTACCCAGCCGCCGTCCGCCGCTGCCTGGGCCAGTGCGCAAAGCACGTCCAGTTTGGCCACCGCCGACGCGCCCGCCATGATGCGATCCGCGTGCGAGCCAACCTCGCCACAAACCCGCCGGAAAATAGATCGTTCGACCTCAGAAATGCGGTCGCGCGCCATCAGAACTTTGGCCTCGTACTCCTTAAGCTCCGGCGTAATAAATCGCTCAGCGCCCACGAGCGATTGACGCCGATCCCACACCTCCGGAACAGCGTCCAGGTTGGTGCGGGAAACCTCGATGTAGTAGCCAAATACCTTGTTGTATCCGACCTTGAGGCTCCTGATGCCGGTGTCCTCCCGGGCGGTCGCCTCCAACCCAGCTATGTACGACTGCGCCTCGCCGGACAGCGTCCTCAGTTCGTCCAACTCGGCATCGAACCCGGGACGTATCGCATCACCGCCGCCAGCCGAGATCGGCGGATCGTCAGCAATGGCGGCTTCGATCAGCGCATGAGCGTCCTCAAGCGGGGTGATCCCGGAATCGAACTCCGCCGATTTCGCCGTCTCGATTAGCCCCGGTAACTGCCCCAGTCCCCGGGCCAGCGCCGTCAGATCGCGCGGCGTGGCGGTGAAGGCGCGCACGCGGTTCGTGAGCCGTTCAAGATCGGGAACCTTGCCCAGTAGATCGCGCGCTGAAGCCCTCGGGCCGCTGGCGGCCAGCCACAGCTCCGCACCGTCCTGCCGTTTATTCAGTTCCTCCAGTTCCATGAGCGGACGGGCCAGCCGTTCGCGCAGCAATCGCTTGCCCAGCGGCGAGCGCGTGTGATCCAGGGTGCCGAGCAGCGTCGGAGCGCCCTCACGGTCGCCCAGCGAATCGAACACCTCAAGATCCCGGCGCGCCCTGCGGTCCAACAACATGAACCCGGACTCGGCCATCGTCCGAAGCGTGGTGACCTGGGGCAGGCTGCCGAGTTGCGTCTCCCGCAGAAACTCCAGCACAGCGGCGGCGGCCATCACGGCCAGCGGCTTCGACTCGCAACCGAACGGTTCCAGCGTGGCCGTCCCGAAGTGGCGGCGCAGCCTGTCGCCCGCCAGGTTCGCGTCCAGGCTTACCACCGTCATCGGTCGTCGCACATACCCGGCGGTGGCGGGATCCCCGAGCGCCGCGTCCGCCTCGGCGTCCACGATCACTTCTGCGGGTCCGATGGCATCCAGCTCATCGTGCAGAAGTTCGAGCGGCAGGTCACGCGTCACAAACTCGCTTGTAGTGACATCTATGTAGGCGACGCCGGCCCTTTCGCCATCCACCACCGCGGCCGCCAGATAGTTGTTGCGCCCGTTATCGAGTAGTCCGGGCTCAAGCACCGTGCCCGGCGTAACCAGCCGGACCACCGCCCGATCCACGATCCCCTTCGCTGTCGCCGGATCGCTGGTCTGCTCGCAGATCGCCACCTTCAACCCAGCGGCTATCAGCTGGCCCAGGTACGACTCGAGGGAGTGGTACGGGATGCCGGCCAGCGGGGAGCGTGCGCCGCCTCCAACGTCACGGGCGGTAAGCGCAATGTCCAAGACCTCCGCCATCACCTGGGCGTCCTCGTCAAACGTCTCGTAAAAGTCGCCCATACGGACAAGCAACAGCGCGTCTGGATGCTCCGCCTTGATATCCAGGTACTGTCGTCTGCCCGGCGAGAGACGCGTCTTACCGGAGCGCGCCGCGCCGTTGGCCCTCGATTTCCGGGGTTTCGGGGACTTCCCGACCTCCGGAGTGGTCTGGTCGGCGTCGGGCGCCGTTGGAGAGATTCCCGTCATCGTGCGCTGATTCTACGCGCGCCCGGTGCGCCCGAACGTTAACCCGTCGGGCAATTCCGGAAAAAGGGGGGGGGTTATCTGCCTGCGAACTAGTCCCGGAAGCCGATGGCGATCGTATCGGACGCCTTCCAGGTCATGCGATCTGCCTCGAAATCCGGCGGGACCTCAAAAATGAGCATCCCGGCCACCGACTCTGTGGCCCGGATCACGATGCTGCGCCAGAGACCGATGAAATCCGGATACCTGTACCGCGGATCGATCGGCCCGGACATGCCTACGCTGTGGGTGACCACATTGAGCGGCGAGTACTCTTTCCCGTCAACCCCGACCATGGTGGCCGCCTCTTCGTTGATATTTACCGACACCTGCTGCGATGTCTGGTTGAACAGCGATACGTGGACAACTGCCAGGTTCCACTCGTTGCCCGGGCCAGCGATGCGGAAATTGACGGAATCGCCGTTCAGCGTCCGTCCTCCGTACTGAATCTCGTCCACGATTTCCGGCTGCGAGGCGCGCATCCAGAGCGTTCGGCCAGCCCTGTAAAGCGGGTCGCCGGTGGGGTCGGACCGCTGGATGACAAGCGGGATCAGGATCACCGCAGCGATCACCGAAAGCGTCGCGATCGCGATCAGAACCCAGGGCTGACTGTCTTTAGGCCTTGAGATCAACTCCCGGGTACGGACGTCGCGGTCGGGGCCGACCAGGACCCACTCTTCACCCGAACGACCGGAGAAACCGCTCGCCGGGCGATATCCGATCCGCACCCTGACATCGGCTCCCAATCGCTGCGTCTCCAGGACTTCGAACGACAGATCGCGGCGCGCCATCGGTCCGCCGTATGGCGTGCGGTCTCCGTCGACATACGCCAGAGCTGCGGTTTCTGCGGCGCTTAACGCGGTGTGGTCATCAGGATCGGCCCTGACGCCAGCAGGTAGAGCGTCATCCGAGTCGATGTTCGCCGGGCCATCCATGCGCTCGTCGACCATAAATTCCTTCTCGGTTAAATGCGATTCTTGTTGATTCGTTGAGGACCCAGCGCGTCCGGGTGCGGGCCGGCATGGCCCCTGGCGCAACACGCGCGGCGGGTATTTTCGGCTCTACAGCTTACGACGCGTAACCGGAATTTGGTCGTATCTAGGCCTCGCCGGTATTCGAAATCAAACAAAACGGCCCGATATCCCAGGTGCCGGGTCGCCATAAGCCGTTAGGAAATCCCTCACGTAGTCGAGGAGAGCGACGGCATTCCCCGCAACCGGGAGATGACGCCCGGAAGCACATCAAGCGTGGTCCGGATCTCTTCTTCCATCGTGTCGCTCCCGAGCGTGAGCCTGAGGCTGCCGACGGCAAGATCGGCATCAAGCCCGAGCGCCACCAGCACGTGCGACGGTTCGATAGAAGCGGAGCTGCAAGCGCTCTGGGTGGACGCGCAGATGCCGGCGAAATCCAGTCCCAACAACACCGCCTCGCCCTCAACACCGTCAAAAGAGAAGTTGGCGTTGTTGGGAAGCCGCTGATTCCGATCCCCGTTTAGCCTGGCGCCCGGAACACGTTCAAGTGCGCCTTCTATCAACATGTCCCGCAACGGAATGATGGCCTCACATGACTCCTCCCGTTGACTCTCCGCAAGCTCCAGGGCGACCGCGGCGCCGACTATCCCCGGCACGTTTTCGGTGCCCGATCGGCGCTGCCGCTCCTGCCCCCCGCCGACTATCAGCGGGTTGAACGGTGTCCCCCGGCGGATGTACAGGATGCCGACGCCCTTGGGTCCATGGAATTTGTGGGCGGACAGGCTCATCATGTCGACGCCCAGCTCGTTGACATCCAGGCTCAACCAGCCCGCCGCCTGCACGGCGTCAGTGTGGACGACGATGTCTCGCCCCATAGCACGCGCCTTGCCGTGTGTCCGGCGGGCGATCTCGGCGATGTCCTGCACCGTGCCAATCTCGTTGTTTGCGTACATCACGCTGACGAGCGTCGTGTCCTCCCGGATCGCCTCCTCGACGGCCCCCGGGTCCACGACGCCTCTGCTTCCAACGGGCAGGTAGGTGACCTCGTACCCGGCCTCGATCAACTCCTCGCACGAATGGATCACGGCGTGGTGCTCGATGGCGGTGGTGATGATGTGCCGACCGCCCGGCTTCAGAGCGGAAGCGACGCCCTTAATGGCGGCGTTGTCCGATTCCGTGCCACCGCTCGTGAACACCACCTCCCGGGTGCGGCTTCCGAGCACTCCGGCGACCCTCTCACGCGCCTCATCCACGGCGTTCCGGGCCTCCTGAGCGAATGCGTACGGGCTGTTCGGGTTCCCGAACACTTCGGAAAAAAAGGGCAGCATCGCCTCCAACGCCTCATGGCGTAACGGCGTCGTTGCAGCGTGGTCCAGATATATCGGCTGTTCGTTAGTCACAGGCACCGGCAAAGCGTCCCAGATACCAGCGGAGAAAAACGCGGCTGGGAGATTGTTGAGGCGTTAACGGCCTTGGTATGTTGCACCGGAAAACCATCACCCACGAGTTTCCCCACCGTTGGTCACCGGCCCGGTTTCCCAAAGCTGTTCCGATTCTACATCCGCCCGGGACATCAAACCGACTTCCTTTCGTGGTGTGTGGCGCATTCGTAACGTTTCGAAGATCCGCGTTACTCACCCCGGTTATCGGTTGGCCCGCGGTCGTGCGTGGGCTAAGATACTCCGATTGCGCGGGCAACTCTTGATCTCAGCAATCCGTCGGACGGTGGCAGGTCGTAGTCCTCATGTACGAAGCCCGTCGACGCACCGGTCTAACTTCAGAGATATTTTCGGTCCCAGATTCCCCGAAATACCCGGGTAACCGGTGCGGGCGCCGGGACCGGCTGAAACAGGAAGCAGGCTCCAGAAACAGATGATCCGGCTCGAACATATGTCGAAGTCTTACGGCGATTACCCCGCCGTGATCGACGTGTCCGCGCACATCCAGCAGGGAGAGGTCGTCGGGTTCCTCGGGCCCAACGGTGCGGGCAAGACGACGACCATGCGCGTGCTAACAGGCTTCACGCCTCCGACCGAAGGCAGCGCGGCCATCGCCGGTTACGATGTCGTGTCCCACTCACTGGACGCCCGGCGGCACATCGGATACCTCCCGGAGTCCGTTCCGCTCTACCTCGACATGACCGTGATGGACTACCTCCGTTATATGGGCCAGCTTCGCGGGATGAACCGCAAATGGATCGATGAGCGGCTCCCGGTCATCATCGAGATCGTCCGTCTCGGCGAATACCAGAACGCCCTCGTCGGCAAGCTCTCGAAGGGCTACCGGCAACGGGTGGGCATCGCCCAGGCCATCATCCACGAGCCGGACGTGCTGATCCTGGACGAGCCGACCATCGGTATCGACCCCATACAGGTGGTCGAGACCCGCTCCTTGATCAGCGAGCTTGGCGGCGAACACACGCTGATTTTGAGTTCACACATCCTCCCGGAGATCAGCGCGATCTGCCGCAGGGTGCTCGTGATTCACGAGGGACGGATCGTTGCCGACGACGACCCGGAAAACCTCTCGGACCGGCTCCAGAGTGCGGAACGCATCGAGGTGAGCCTGCGCGGGACCCAACCCGGCGAGGCGATCGCGGCGATACGTGAACTTCGGCATGTCGTCGACGTGCGCCGAGACAACCGAGCGGTACAGGAACGCATGGCTGAACAGGGCGTGGTTGCGCTGGTGGTAGATGCCCGGCCGGAAGAAGGCGCCACGGAAGACGTGGCCAGAACCATCGTCGACTCCGGTTGGGGCCTGGTTAACCTGCACCCGCTTCCGATGACTCTGGAAGAAATCTTCCTCCAGCTGACCACGGAAGAAGAGGCTTCAGCCTGAACCCCGGCAACCCACCATCACTAATCCCCTGGAATTCCCGCTGGCCCTCACAGGGGCCGGAGACCGAGAATACATTTGCGTAACATTCAAACAATCGCCTGGAAAGAGGTAAAGACGTACTTCGCCTCGCCGATGGCGTACGTAGTTGCGGCTTCCTTCCTCGCGATCACCGGTTTCTTCTTCGTCGCCTCGGTCTCGGACCCGTTTTCCGAGGCGAGCATCCGGGGCTACATCGCGGGTGCCATCTTCTTCATGGTGTTCCTGTCCCCCGCCCTGACGATGCGTCTGCTCGCAGAGGAGCAAAAACTCGGGACTCTGGAACTGCTCATGACCTCTCCCGTCCGTGAGTGGGAGATCGTGATCGGGAAGTTCATCGCAGCGTTCGTGATGCTGGCTTTGATGGTCGCCGGGACGTTCTACTTTGTGGTCGTACTTTCCTGGTACGGCGATCCGGACATCGGCCCGATCCTCACCGGATACCTGGGCGTACTTCTTTACGGCTCTGCAACCCTCGCAATCGGTCTCATGGCGTCTGCGCTCTCCAGCAATCAACTGGTGAGCCTAGTGGTCGGGGCCGGATTGCTCACGGCGCTCACCGTTAGCAACTTCGTCGCCGATCGGCTGACCGGCACGGCGGAAGAGATCGTTTCGAACTTCCAGCTTGGGAGTTCGTTCTCGGTTTTTGACACATCAAGTTTCGGAGTGGTTGAAGGCGGGCACTTCGCCGACTTCGCCCGCGGGATCATCTCGGTCACAGACATCGCTTACTACATTTCTATAACGGCGGTGTTCCTGTTCATTACCGTGGTGCTCCTGGAATCGAGAAGGTGGCGCTAGAGCACCATGGCTAACCAGGACCCGGAAGCCGAACGCGCGCGACGCATTTCATCCCGACCGGACGAGACGCGCCCACGTGGGTCGATATTCGATTCGTTCAAAGACAACCTCACCTCGTTCAAGTACATGCTGGTCGTGGCGGGTCTTGGCGCGTTCCTCGTAGGCGCCCTGATCTTCATCTTCATCCGTGAATTGGACACGACCGGTGTATGGACCATGCAGATCGGGCTCGCCATCCTGGTCGTCGCCGTGATCATTTCATGGCGTCAGGTGGCACGAGCCGTCTTCGGGCGCAGGGGACGGTACGGCGTAAACACGCTCATCATCGTCGCCTCATTCATCGCCCTGTTGACATTCGGTAACCTCGTCCTGTGGTCGTTCAGCAACCAGGACAATCCCCCCGGCTGGCTGAGGACGGACGTGACGGCGAACAAACAGTTCGGCCTGTCAGAACAAACCGTCCAGTTGCTCACCGACCTGCGCGAGCCGATCCAGGCGACGGTGTTCCTGCAGGTCAACTCCGCAGAGGGCGCAGCCGCTTGGCGTGACACGCAGGACCTTCTTTCCGAGTTCTCACGACGCGCCGCAGACGATTTTGAGTTCCGGCTCATCGACCCCGTTCTCCAGCCTAATGTGGCCGCCGATTATGGCGTCACCCAGACCCCGGCGATCGCCATAGAAGCCACCGCTTCCAGGCGCACCGATATCGTCGTCGGCGGCAACCCTCTGACCAGCCCAGACATCTTTGACGAGCAGGGGATCACGACGGCCATGCTGGTCGTGAACCAGGTCCGCCAGAAACAGGTGTTCTTCATCTCCGGTCACGGCGAACGGGATATCAGTTCCACCGGGGACGAAGGGGAAGGCTTCGCCCAGGTCGCCCTGGCGTTGATCCGGGACAACTACCGCGTCTCATCGTCCACACTGATAGACCTGCTTCCGCAGATTTTCTCCAACAGCGAAGACGACTTCCCGGCGGCTTTGATATTCGCCGATCCCAAAAGTGAACTCGTGAGCGCGTCCGGAGAACTCCGGGATGAGACCGACATCCTCAGGCAGTACATGCTGAGGGGCGGCAGCGTGATATTCATGTTTGAGCCCAACCCCAACGCCTCGTACGCGAACCTGCTTGGCGAATTCGGCGTGGCGCTCGGTACGGGACATCTTGTGGACGTGACCAGTTTCGTCGCACCGGAGGCCGACTTCCTCCAGATCACACGGGCGAACCGGCAGTTCGATCCGCCACACCCGATCACCGAGCCGATCGACGTGGTGTACATGCCCGGAGCGACCTTCATCGGCCGCACCATCACAGACGACGCCATCCCGCGCACCACCACCGGCGAAGCCCACCTGACCCTGACCGGCCTCGCCACAACCACGCTGAACAGCTGGGAGGAACTAGGCGACACCGACGAGTTCGACCTCGACGAAGACCGCCCCGGACCCTTCCCGGTGGCCGTTGCAGTGGAAGCGCTGGCGCCGATAGGGTTCAGCCCGCAGATCGTTGAGGGAGAGTTGATCCGGACGAACATCGTGGTGATCGGCGATACCGATTTCGCAAGCGACCGCTACTTCTCGTCCGCTAAAAACGGGGATTTCCTGGCCAACGCCGTCAACTGGGCCGTCCGTGACTTTGAGCTGATCTCTATCCGCTCCAAAACCAAGGTGTTCCGAGAGCTTGTGCTGACCCGGTCAGAGCGTGACTTCGTCAGGTGGTCGGGCTGGCTACTGATGCCATCGTTAATCAGCGCCATCGGCATCTGGTCCTGGTGGCGGAGGCGCTGATCCTTTGAACCTGCGCTTTTCACTCGTCCTGGTGATCCTGGTATCGCTCTCGTCGATTGTCGTGACCTTCGTCGTTACGGACCACACCATCGAACGGGTTTCCGAAGGCGTGCCGTTCTTCTACACGCTGCCGGAGGGCTCAATCAACAGGGTGGAGATCGACTCGCCAAACGGCGTCATTGCATTCGAGTTGGACCCGGTCGAAAACTACTGGATATTCGCCGGCGACGACACGATGCCGGTCGATCGCCAACGATGGAACGGTATCACCACCATCCTCGGCGGCCCGCGGTCACAGCGTCAGCTGGAGACATCGTTTGGCGACCCATCGCTCTACGGCCTCGAGATCCCGGACACCTCGGTCACCATCGGGCTGACCGATGGCTCGACCGTCCGACTTCTCCTCGGTGATGAGACCCCAGACAGGTCCGGCAACTACGCCCAGCTTGAAGGATTCCCCCAGCTCGTCCTGGTCAGCTCGGCATGGGGCGAGGTTCTGACAGGGTTGATCGAGGACCCCCCGATACCTGAATGGCGCTACGATCTGAACGTCGCCGAGGTGACCGAGGTCGTTTTCCTCATCGATAACGAGGTGGTCGGCGCCCTGGCCCTGGATATCGAGGCCGACCAGTGGCATGTCTGCAACCTGCCGCTCAAAGGCGACGCGGTTTGCGATGGCGATCTGGATATCGACGAGGCCACGGTGCTGGACCCGCTGCACGTCTTCGCCGACCCGGTGTTCATCGGCGTGGAAGAGGTCGGAGAGATCACCGACGAAGTGCAGGCGCTCTACGGCATTACCGATAACTCCCCGTACGCCACCGTGCGTTTCGAGGTACAGGTACAGCAAGGGGTGCGTCAGGCGAACCAGGTTTCCCTGACCCTGGGCGACTTGACTCCTGATGGCACAGGGATGTACGCCCTGGCCAACGAACAGCCTGATGTTCTCGTCATCGATGCCAAGTGGGGGCAGTCGATCCGGAATTTCTTCGACCTGCCCACCACGCTGGCGTCTGAAGAGCCCTCCACACCAGCCCCCGCCGGTTAACCATACCCGGGGCCAGGAATCCCGGCAGCCCAGGCAATCCGGCCCCGGCTCGCGTATCTTGTGTAACCGACGCTTAACCGTCAGGCTGACGCAGTCATCGCGTCTCCCGTTCCCAGACAAACGCACGAGGAGCCCGATGCGCTCGACACAAAGGAACAACACGCAATGAATGCCGAGATCCTGGCGGTAGGCCACGAGCTGCTTATGGGCGAGATCGTGGACACAAACTCGTCTTACATCGCGCAACAGCTCGCGGGGACCGGGATCACGGTCCGCTGGATGTCGCACATCGGGGACAACATCGACCATCTCTCAGAGGCCTTCAAACGCGGTCTTAAACGATCCGACATCGTGATCTCCACCGGAGGGCTTGGCCCGACGTCTGACGACCTAACTAGGGAAGCCGTCTCAAACGCCGTGGATGAGGAAATGAATGTCGATCCCGATATCCTCTCCTGGCTTGAGGCGGTGTTCGCAAACCGTGGCATGGAGATGCCGCCGACCAACATCAAGCAGGCCATGCTGATCCCGTCCGCCACCTCCATCCCCAACCCCGACGGCACTGCGCCCGGCTGGTGGGTGGAGAAGGACGGAAAGCACGTCGTGATAATGCCTGGGCCGCCGCGCGAGCTCAAACAGGTCTGGGAAGTAACCGTGGGTCCGAGGTTCGCCGAGATATCCGGCACAGGCGTGACCGCGACACGCACCCTCAAAACTCTCGGTTTGTCCGAGGGCGGTATCGACGAGATCCTGTCTGAACTGTTCGGCCAGGAGAACCCGTACCTTGGCATCTACGCCCACACGGACGGCATCCACCTCAGGATGATCGGTCGGGGCCTCGACCAGTCCGCCGCAGAGAAGGTCATCGGTCCGGTGGAAGCCGAGATACGCCGGCTTATCGGCGACTCGATCTGGGGAACGGACGAAGACACCCCCGCCGGCCGTGCCGCCTCGATCCTCATCGACCGAAACCAAACGCTGGCGGTTGTGGAAGGCGCAAGTGCCGGAGCGCTCGCCTCCATGCTCCATGCCCTACCGGAGCGCGAGTCGTTCTTCAGGGGAGCGCTGGTTCCCGGTTCAGGACCGGTCCACGCCGGGCACGACACGGCGTCCATCGACGAAAACGGGGCTGTCACTCTGGCGCACCTTGCGCGCGAAAGCCTGTCCGCTGACGTCGGGATCTCCGTGACCCCGGTCGATATGACCGATGGCATCGTCTACATCGGCATGGTGTCCAACTCTGGGACCCACGTCGCCAAGGGAAGATTCCCCCGACATAACCCCGAATGGTTGATGCAACGGTCCGCGACAACGGCCATTGTCCAACTGATGGACGCGCTATCCTCGGACCGCATCTAAGAACCCGGGCTTAGGCTCGTGAAGTCCTTCTTCACACTTTTCGCATGCTCCGCCTCCGCGTTCCTACGGGTTCGGCGCTATCATGCCGGACACCGGGCCGGCGTCGATTTGCGATGCTGGCCCGGCCACGAACACGCGTAATCGTGATTCGGTAGAAACTCAAGGCAGCCCGGTAACGCGGGCCATTTGATCTGACGGAGGCATTGATGGCACAGGCGAAACAGTACGGAAGCGGCGCGGACGCCATGATTTCGGTCGACCAGGGCGCAGACCTGTTCGTGGAATCGATGCTGTCTAACAATGTCGAGTACCTGTTCATCAACTCAGGAACGGACACTTTCCCGATCCAGGAGAGCCTGGCTAAGTACATCGATCGCGGCCAAGACGTACCTGAAACCATTCTCTGTCTGGACGAAAAGATGGGGATGGCCGCCGCCCACGGTTATTTCATGATTTCAGGCCGGCCGCAGGTGCTGCTTGTACACGTGGACTCCGGCACCCAAGCCGTGGGCGGAGCCGTCCACAACGCCCAGCGGGGACGCGCCGGGATCGTGTTCTGCGCCGGTCGAGCGCCGTACACCTATGAAGGTGAGATGGTCGGCGGCAAGAACATGAGCATCCACTGGATCCAGGAACAGCTGGACCAAGCCGGCGGCGTCCGCCCATTCACGAAGTGGGACTACGAGGTGCGACGCCCGGAAAACCTTCAACGGATCATGCAGAGGGCGTTCCAGGTCGCAAGCTCTGAACCGGCGGGACTGGTCTATGTGACGCTTCCTCGTGAAGTCCTGATGGCCCCGATGGAGACGACGACCATCCCGGCGGCGGCACGACACGGTCGTGCGACAACGCCGCAAGCAGACCCCGAGGCGCTATCGGAAACGGCGGCCATCCTGGCGTCCGCACAGAGACCCGTGATCATCACGTCGCAGTCCGGCCGCAACAAGAACGTCGTCGCACATATGACCCAGCTCGCAGAGTTGACAGGCGCCCCAGTGATCACGGAGCGCGTCCGGCTCAGCTTCCCGAGCGACCACCCGCTATCTGCGCCCACGGCCATGGAAGCTGACTACATCCGCAATGCCGATGCAATCCTCGTTGTCGATACAGACATCCCGTGGATTCCGACCAACGTCCGGCCCGCCCCGGACGCCGCCGTCGTGTGGATCGATCAGGACCCGGTCAAAGACTCCATCCCGCTCTGGACCTTCCCGGCAGACATCCTGATGGAGGCGGACTCTTCCAAAGCGGTGCCGGCGCTCGTGTTCGAGATCAGGGAACAGATGACCGCAGCGCAGTCTCAGGCCGCTTCAGAACGGGCAGCGAAGACGGGCGCGGCACACGAGGCGATCACGATCCAGAGTCGTGAGCGCTCAGAGAGCCTGTCCACCGAAAATCCGATAGCGCCCGACTGGCTGTCGCACTGCCTGGGTCAGGTCATGGCACCGGACGACATCCTTCTGAACGAGGCCGTTACAAACGGCGGTTCCGTGATCAGCAACATCCCGCGCACCGTCCCAGGGACGATGCACGGCAGTGGCGGTTCGAGCCTGGGCTGGGCGTTAGGCGCAGCGTTTGGGGCCCGGCTTGCGGCGCCCGACAAGAACGTGGTCTGCACGGTCGGAGACGGCGCTTTTGTGTACGGCTGCCCGACCTCCAGCATCTGGGCGGCGCAGAAGTACAATGCGCCTTTCCTGACGGTGATCTACAACAACCAGATCCACAACGCCCCCAGGATGGCAACCCTCGGCGGATACCCGGAAGGGGTCATCGACCGAACAAAGAACTTCGTCGGCATGGAGATATTCCCATCGCCCGACTACGCAACGCTCGCTGTGTCCTGCGGCGCGTACGGCGAGACCGTGGAGGATCCAGCAGAGGTCATCCCGGCGCTCAAACGGGCCTACGCGGCGATCGCGGAGGGCCAGCCGGCAGTGCTCGACGTGCGACTGGCGAGGCCGGCCCTGTCTTGAAGGACACGGGGCGCTCACGACACCGTCAACGCGGTACGCGACCCACCTCCAAACCTCCTTTCTCCCGGGGAAGAGGCCCATAACAGCCCCCTCCTAGTGAAGGAGGGGGCAGGGGGTGGTTAACTACCGCGACTACGACCCTGTGCGAAAAGGCCCGGGCATTTCTCCCGGGCCTTTTCCATTAAACCTCTGTGAGCTGCTTGTACAGCTGTGGGAGCCGGGTCGGGAGCATCGTGATGTCTGACAACACCTCATAACTCATGTCCTGCATCATCGTCTTCAGGTAGTCGTGCCCGTTCTTGTCCACCGTGAGACAGAACGGCGTGACGCCTTCCTTCCGGGCCTCGTCGAAGGCGACACGAGTGTCGTGCACGGCGTACTCCTTCTCCACGCCCTCCCGGCTGTAACCGCGGTCCTGCGGCCGACCGTCGGAGATCATGAACAGGATCCGTGACTTGGCGTCCACCTGAATCAACTTGCTGGTGGCGTGCCGAATGGCTGGCCCCATACGCGTCGCGTGCAGCGGAGCGATCCGGTCGATCCGTTTCGGGATGGTCGTCCCCCAGCGTTCCTCCATCTCCTTGATGACGTAGAACTCAACGTTCTCACGCCCGTATCCGGAGAAGCCATAGATGCCGTACATGTCGCCAGTCTGCTCGAGAGCGCTCGTGAGGAGGATGATGCCCTCCTTCTCAATGTCCACGATGCGCTTGTAAGAGCGGCGCAACCCTTCCGCACGGCGCGACCGCAGCCACACCATGTACTCGACAGGATCGTCCGGCGCGCCCCAGTCGTCCGTGGGCCGCTTGTTCTCGTCGATCGCCTCGGCCGTAGATGCGCTCATGTCCAGCAGAAAGGCCACTGCGACGTCGCGCTCGACCTTGTTCCTACGCCAGAACACCTTGTCGCTCGGGGTTGTGCCCGTGCGCCTGTCGATGACCGACTCGATCACGGCGTCAAGGTCGAACTCTTCGCCGTCCTCAAGTCGCTTCACCTTTCGGTACATCTCCGGCATCACCAGCTCAAACTGCCGGTGGATCTCACGGACGAGGGGGGAATGGTCGTTGAGCGTGTCCTTGTAGAACTGCTCTTCGCCCTCCGCCATCTCCTTCTCGTGGACCACGCACCACTTCGGCTTGTAGTCGTTGGCGCGGAAGTCCCACTCGTCGTAAACAAAAGTGCCGGGCTCCAACGCTTCTAGCGGGCCGCCCTCTTCCGGCACGTGGACCAGCGGGCCGTCGCCAAACTGTTGGTTGTCCGGGTCCCGCTGCTGCATCTCCTTCATCAGGTTTTGCAACATCTCGTCCATCTGTTGCTGCTGGCCTTCTTCACCCTCCTCCATCTCGCCCTGTTCGAGCTCAGTGGAGTTCTTGAGCAGTTCTTCAAGCTGCTCCTGGGTGATCGGCTCCGGCTCGCCATCAAAGTCCATTGCATCCATCGAAATCTGAGACAGGAGCTGGGCCATCTCCGGCTTGAACTCGCCCCGGTAGTCCACGTCTTCCGGGGAGTCGTACGATTCCTCGTCCATGGGCTCTTGCTCGTCCGTTTCACCGGCCTCTGAAGACTCCTCGCTGCCGCTCTCGCCTTCGCCGCCGAACATTTGAAGGATGTCTTCCGTGTTCTCTTGCTCGTCCTCGTCCGGGATTTCGTCGTCCAGGTCGACGTTCTCGAACTCTTCTTCCGGGATGGTGTTGTTCGGCACGTCGGCGATCATGGCGTAGATGCGGGTCGCCGCCTCCGCCGAGTCCTCAACGGTCGCGCCGAGCTCGGTCAGCATGTTCACGATTCTGCGGATGCGCTGTGCGAACTCCGTGTACGCCTTCGGGACCTTGATGACCCCGGTTTGGCGCAGGCTCAGCCGGACGATGAACTCGACCAGCGCCTCGCGCATAGGCAGTTCTTCGATCCGCGGGCGTTCCGCCAGCGAGAACTCCTGGGTGGTGGTGTAGCTCGCGGAGAGCCCCCTGTACTCATGAAGGATTCGGGCGTCCAGTCGTGTGTCCTCGACGACGGTGAAGATGTCCAACCCCAGGGTCCGATCGGAGAACAGATCGAAGAACCGGCCCATATCGGTCAGGTAGGCCGTCTCGATCCCGCCCTCGTCGTCCGCCGCTCCCGAGTTTCCGATTCCGGGGATAACAGCCTCCGCCATTTCCGTCACAGCGTCCGAGACTTCCGGCGTCGGCTTTGCTGCGGTGCGCATGTTCGGCCGGAGGTCTTCGAACAGAGTCGACGGGGTGTCGAAATCGAAGTCGAAACTTCCGAACTCGATGTGGCAGCTCTGGTGGGTCGCTATGACCTTGTACCAGCCAAAGTTCTCGTCTTTATGCGAAAAGCGGTCCGCCACGGGCGGCAGATAGATCGTCGTACCCTCGGTCGTGGCAGTGCCCTCGTCCACCCAGCCGATCTTCTTGTCCACGATCTGTGCCGTCGCGTTGACCTCAATATCGCTGGCGCAAAGCGCCCGGCAGTAGGTGCGTAGGAGGTCTTTGACGCGGGTTAGTTCCACGCCGGAGGAGAGCTGGTCAAGCGTCTCACGGGAGCGTGCCGACTCCAGCCGGTAGTAAGCCGGTCCGGATTCAGGGGACTCGGCCAGAGCGCGCATACCTTCCCGGTGCCACTCCTCAAATTGGGACGGGCTGAGTCGGTCCAGGACATTGGGCGCCTGGGTGATAAGAAGACGGACGGACGCAGGGGAAATGGCGAGAGGTTCCTCGGCCAGCTCCAGCAGGCGTTGCCTGAACTCCGTCGGAACGTGGTTGACGGCGTTGCTGGCCCCGGCGAAGAACTCGCCGATGGCGGTCTGCTCCGCCCCGATCAGCCTTCTGGCGATCATAAGCAGCCGGGAGCGGTACACCGGCTCGAGCGCGGTCAGGGCCGTGTTTGCGGAGTCGTAAAGGCTTTTGACCTCGCGCCATGAGTGCTCCGCCAGGTCATGCGAAACCGTGATGAACGCGTCCCGTTCTTCCCCGAGCCGTGGGAACAGCCGTGCCGCTTTGACCAAGCACTCGTCCGCGAGATCGTACGACCGGCGCGACAACACCTGGAGCGACTCACCAAAGCGCGTGAACTCTGCAAACGTGAGAGATTCCAGCAGCTGGGGGCTGATCTCGTAGAAGTGACACGCCAGGTTGCTGGACTTCCAGGTCCCCCTGTAGAGCGCCCGTCCAAGGTTAGCCCAGTCGTCAACGTAACGCGGGCGAAGCCGCGTTAGCGCGTCAGGGCTGGCTTTGAAGAACGATACCGCCAGGCTTGGTGAGTCGTCGCAAAGCCGTCCGCCGATCGCCGCCCAGCGGATGAACTGGCCGGACGGAAGCTGGCGCTGCACGGCGGGGCTGGCTTCGATGTATTCGGCAGCCGCTTCCCACGACCGAACCGCCTTGCCGGCGATAGCGAGCGCGTGGTTGGCCCAGTCCAGGAGGTCCTGCGGGCGCAGCCTGCTTTCGAGTTCCCCGTGCGCCATGTCGTACTTTTCGTGGACGGCGCTGGGAAACCGTTCGAGTTCTTTCTTGATCCGTGTCATCTCCGGACCAAGGTCGCCGCCGGGCTGGGGTTCGTTAGTGGTCAAGTTGTCTCATTCCTGGCCGTTATGACCAATAAGATTCAGGCTTGCCTGAGGCATTTGATTAGCTGTGAAACGATCTGTCCGGTGGATCCCCAGATAACGCGGCCATTGTAGGCGTACGTTGGCCTTATCACGAAGCCGGATTCATACCCCCGGGTCTCGTCCCTGTCGCACGTACCGTCCAGTAAAGCGGATACCGGCACTGTGATCACTTCACTCACCTCCCTTTCGCTCAGTTTCAGATCGGTAATCCTTGAGAGCCAGCCCGTGAAGGGACTGAGCGCAAAGTCAGAGATCGTTAGAAGCGGGTCCAGGGTTCCCCATACATCCACCTCCGACTCCAAGACGCCGATTTCTTCCACCGTTTCCCTCGTTGCCGTGGCCGCCAGGTCCGAGTCCTCAGCGTCCACCGCTCCCCCCGGGAACGCCATCTGTCCCGGGTGATTGTGCAGGTTCATCGATCGCCGGATGAACAGCACGGACAGGTCGCCGTCCGCCATGCAGAACGGCACCAGCACGGCCGCCGGACGGCCGTCGATGCCACTCTCTCCGGTACCGCCCCGTCCACGCAATACGCGTTCGATGCGGTCACGGGACGGAGCCGGGGATCCCGTGATCAACGGCTCGGCCGCGTCCCCAGCGCCAGCCATCAGGCGAAGATCGTGGTCACGACCTCGTCCACGCTGCGTTGCATCTGCGCATCGTCCGTGATCCCCCAGGTTACGGCGACCTGGCAGGCCCGTCGCGCCGCGACACCCTGCTTGATCAGCCGTGCTGCGTAGATCAGCACCCGTGTGCTTGCGCCCTCGGCCAGGCCGTGGTCCCGCAGGTTACGGATCTTGTCACCCAGTTTGGCGAGCTGCTCGGCCAGTTCGGAATCCACACCGGCTTCGTGCTTGATGATCTCCATCTCCACCTCTGGCGGCGGGAAGTCGAACTCGAGTGCGATGAATCGCTGCCGGGTGCTGTGCTTCAGGTCTTTCAGGGCGTTCTGGTAGCCCGGGTTGTAAGATACAACCATCAGGAAACCTTCTGCCGCCTCGATCACCTGACCCAGCTTGTCGATCGTGAGCATGCGCCGGTGGTCGGTGAGCGGGTGGACGATGACCGTCGTGTCCTTGCGGGCCTCAACGATCTCGTCTAGGTAGCAGATGCCGCCGGCCTTGACGGCGCGTGTCAGCGGACCATCGACCCAGCGCGTGCCGTTGGCGTCCAGGAGGTAGCGACCGATCAGGTCGCTCGCCGTCATGTCTTCGTGGCAGGCCACGGTGACCAGCGGGATCCCGCCGTCGCCGTTGCTGCTCGCCTGCTTTGTCCCGTCCTGTACAACGCTCAGGGACTGGCTGAGGCGCCATGCCATGTGTTCAACGAAACGGGTCTTTCCGACGCCCGTCGGACCCTTTAGAAGGATCGGGAGCCGTTGCTCATACGCGGCGGTGAAGATATCAATCTCGTCGGAGGTAGGAGCGTAAAAGGGCTCCTCCTGGACTGTGTACTCTTCAACGCGATATTCCCGGTACTCGGTTGTCGTCATTACCCGTTGTGCCTTCCCTGGGGACCCTGCTGGGTCCTATCGGTCCACAGTTGTTTGACCCGCACGGCGAGCGCCGCCCGGTCTTCGTCGTTTCGGACCATCACGTCGGCCCGCTGTTCACGTTCCTCGTTGGTCATTTGTGCGCGCATGCGTGCGCGCGTCAACTCGGGTTTCTGATTACGCTGGCGTTCCAGTCGTTCCAGGACATCCTCTTCGGGCGCCGTCACGACCCATATCTCGTCAAACAGACTTTCCCACCCGGCTTCAAAAAGCACCGCAGCTTCCACGACAAGGACCGTCGTGTCATCGCCGTTACGCTCTTCAGCGATCCGCGCCTCAAGGCGTTCACGAATTCTTGGCCAGACGATATCCGTTAATTGCTTCAGTTTGTCGGGGTCGCCGAAAACGATACCCCCGAGTTCCCTTCTGTCGATCTCGCCGTCCGGGCCGATGACCTTCTTCCCGAAGGATTCGACTATCTCGCCCCAGGCCGGCTGGCCCCTCAAATACGTTTCGTGTCCCACGATGTCGGCGTCGACGACCAGTGCGCCAAGTTCCCGCAGAATCCCGTAAGCTTCACTTTTCCCCGAACCGATACCGCCCGTAAGGCCGATTGTTAACACGGTAACGTGATTTTCACGATTGAAGGGAGTCTCCGAAACTTCACAGCCGCCTATTATAGAGCGGCCAGGGGTTCCAAAGTAATAGCGGCCGGGCGTCTCACTTTCACGAGTGCGCAGCCCGGCCGAACGCCGATGACAAACGACGATAAAAATACACAGTTCAGATCGCTGCCAAGCGTGGAGCAGCTCCTCCAAGAGCCGGGGCTCGGCGGGCTCGCGGGGGCGTACTCCCACGCGGCCGTCGTGAGCCTTGCCAGACAGCAGTTGGACGCCACCCGGAGGTCCATTCGGAACGGAGGAGACGCGCCGGGGATGGAACAGCTTGCGGCGGACATCATGGCCCGTGCGGAAGAAGAGTGGGCGCCGTGGCCGCGACCGCTCGTGAACGCGACGGGCGTCGTTATCCACACGAACCTGGGGCGCGCACCCCTGAGTGAGCCAGCTATGGAGGCTGTTCAGGCCGGAGCGAGCGGATACAGCGACCTTGAATTTGACGTGAAGACTGGTACCCGCGGGTCAAGGCAGGCGCACATCGGCAGGCTGATCGCAGAAGTGACCGGCGCCGAAACGGGCCTCGTGGTCAACAACAACGCCTCCGCCATCATGCTCGGGCTGAGCGCCGTCGCAGGACCGGGCGGCCCGAGAGAGGTGATCGTCTCCCGCGGCGAGGGCGTGGAGATCGGTGGCGGCTTCCGGGTACCGGACGTGCTGCGCCAGTCTGGGGCGACGCTGGTCGAGGTCGGAACCACGAACCGCACCTACGTCCGCGATTACGCATCCGCCATCAACGACAACACGGCAGCGATCCTCAAAGTCCATCCCAGCAATTTCCGCGTCACCGGGTTCACCCATGAGGCTGAACTGGGCGAACTCATGACTCTGGGCCGTGAACGCGGCGTGCCGGTGCTGAACGATCTCGGCAGCGGCTGTCTGCTGGACACCACCCATTACGGGCTTGCGCCCGAGCCCACGGTGCAGGACAGCGTCGACGCCGGAGTCGAGCTCTCCTTCTTTTCAGGCGACAAGCTGATCGGCGGCCCCCAGGCAGGCATCGTGGCAGGAAGCGCTGAATGGGTGGAGCGGCTGGCCCGGCACCCCCTGGCGCGCGCCGTACGAATCGACAAGATGGGGCTCGCCGCTCTCTCGGCGACGCTGGCATCGTTCCTGAAAGAAAGGGCGCACGAAGAAGTCCCCGTCTGGTGCATGATCTCTATGTCGCAAGAGGCCATCGCCGCTACCGCCGAAAGTTGGCTGAAAGAAATCGAGTCTCCGGCCGTGCGATTACGTGAAGGCCAATCCACCGTCGGCGGCGGCAGCCTGCCGGGCGAGACCCTGCCAACTACCCTGCTCACCGTCACGCCCCCCGATTCACCGGACGCCTTCGCCGGGCGGCTCCGCTCGGGACCGACCCCGGTAATAGCCCGAATAGAGGACGAAGACGTTGTGCTCGATCCACGGACGGTTCTGGAGGATCAATCCTCTATCGTGGTTGAAGCAGTGAAGTCCGCTCTCAAAGGCTGAATATCTCCGAATCTTTGGGAAACACGAGGAAGTATCCGATGGCCAACGTCAGCGATCCGACCAATTTTTCAAGGAACCGCACCTACGTCGTGTCGCCGGTCATCAACGAGGACCGCACGGTGACGTTTCGCTTTGCGGCGCCCGAGGCCGGTGAGGTCCAGCTTCACGGACTCAGCTCAAGCGCACGCGGCGAGTTCCTCGAGCTGCCGAAACCGATGGTGCGAAGGGACGATGGCGTCTGGGAGATCACCGTCGGCCCGGTCGCCCCGAACATCTACCGTTACAACTTCCTGGTTGACGGCGCTGCGGTGAACGACCCGAACAACTCGCAGGTGTCTCAGAACGAGCGGACACTGGGAAATTTAGTCGAGATCCCCGGCGACGCGCCGGCCATTTACGCGATGGACGATGTCTCCCACGGAAACGTGACGATGCGCTGGTACAGGTCGAGCACACTTGGCGTCACCCGCCGGATGCTTGTTTACACGCCGCCCGGGTACGAAGCCAGCGGAGACCAGCAGTTCCCCGTTCTGTACCTGCTGCACGGCACAGGCGGTTCCGAGGCCAACTGGACGAATGAAGGCCGGGTCAATTTCATCCTGGACAACCTGATCGCCTGCGACGCCGCCACCCCGATGTTGGTAGTCATGCCCTACGGCCGGGCTTACCCGAAGATCAGCCGTGAGTCCGGGAGCATCGGCTTTCGGGAGAATATCGAGCTGTTTGAACGAGACCTGCTGTCAAGCGTCATCCCGGAGGTAGAGGCCAATTACCGGGTGTTGATCGACCGTCAGAGCCGGGCCATCGCCGGTCTATCCGGCGGCGGAGGTCAGTCGCTCGCCATCGGACTCGGTAACCTGGAGATGTTCGGGTCGATCGCCGGGTTCAGCGCGGCGATACGTGAATCTGAGTTCGAGGACGTTTACGGGGCCGGGCTGGCCGATTCACCCGCCCCTAACCTCCTCTGGGTTGGCTGCGGCGACCTAGACCACCTGTACGACGTGAACCGGGCGCTGCTGAGCTGGCTGGAGTCGGAGGGAGTGGATCACATAGCGCACCTGACCGGCGGCGGACACGACTTCCAGAACTGGCGCCCGTACCTGCACGACGTGGCCAAGCGGTTATTCAAACCGGCGGCTCCTCAGTAAATGTCGCCGGCACGCAAACGCAAAAAGGTCCGTAATCCCCCGGCCCCAACCCCGGGGTTTGCCGCCGCGTTCGTCGACTTCAAGATCGATCTCCACGGCCTGTTCGTGCGTGACGCCATCGTCGCCCTGGACAAGCACCTTCAGATTTGTTTCGCGGCCAACGCGCCCATCATTCACGCCGTTCACGGGCACGGATCAGGGCGGCTCAAGACCGCCGTGCGGGACCACCTCAAAGACCACGACCTTGTCGACAAAGTCTATCCGGCGGCGTACGGAATGGGCGGCGACGGGGTCACGATCGCTGAGTTAAAGACCGGCGACCGGTATGCTACCCGCAAGAACTCGCACAACGCTGCGCCACTCCCGCCCCCCGATGACCGCCGTTAACCCCCGTTCGGGGGGATTAATTGATATTGTCCCGGAGTTACAGCCGGTTCGGTGACTAGCTCAGGTTAGCGGGAATCTGCGTGGGAGTTGTCGACAACATCGGTCGCTGCGACCAGGCCTCCATATACGGCCCCCGAACGGGGGTGAATTCAAATGACCCTCTTCGACCACAGACGCCAGAAGATCGCCACTCGATCGGCCCCCCTGTCAGCGCGCATGCGGCCGGGGACGCTGGAACAGATTATGGGGCAGGACCACATCCTGGGCGAGGGCAAGGTCCTCAGACGTGCCATCGAAGAAGATCGCATCCGCTCGTTGATCCTCTGGGGTCCGCCCGGCACCGGCAAGACCACCATTGCAAGGGTCATCGCATCGGCCACGCAGTCGTATTTTGAGACCATCAGTGCAGTCAACTCGGGCGTTCGTGACATCCGCGCCGCCGTGCAGGGCGCACGGGATCGGCTGGGTATGGATGGACGGCAGACCATCGTGTTTGTCGACGAGATCCACCGCTTCAATAAATCTCAGCAAGACGCACTTCTCCCGGATGTGGAAGAGGGCAACATCACCCTCATCGGCGCCACCACTGAGAATCCTTCGTTTGAGGTGATCGGCCCTCTGCTCTCACGCGCCCGGGTGTTCCGTCTGGAGTCACTGTCGGACGATGACATCTCGGCCCTGATCGACCGTGCGCTGAAAGACCCGGAACTACAGGGAAGCGAGCCGGAACCGGTCCTCACGGACGAGGCACGTGCTCTACTGATCCGGGTGGCTAACGGCGACGCCAGGCACGGCCTCGATTCGCTCGAGCTGGCGGTCGCCTCCACGGAGCCATCGGAAGACGGCGTCCGGCTGGTGTCGATAGAAACGGTGGAGAACGCCGTCCAGCAGCAGTCCCGTTACGACAAAACGGGCGACCTCCATTACGACACGATTTCCGCATTCCTCAAGTCAATCCGCGGCTCGGACCCGGACGCTGCGCTCTACTGGCTGGCCCGGATGCTGGACGCCGGCGAGGACCTGATGTTCATCGCCAGACGGCTGGTGATCGCTTCGGCCGAGGATGTGGGACTGGCCGATCCGCAGGCGATCCGCGTGGCAGTAGCGGCGCAGCAAGCGGTGCACCTGATCGGCATGCCGGAGGCCCGCATCATCCTGGCCGAGACCACCGTCTACCTGGCCAGCGCTCCCAAGAGCAACTCGGCCTACATGGCGATCAACAAGGCTTTGGCGGACGTGCGTGACACACGAAACGATCCAGTCCCCATGCACCTGCGCAATGCCCCGACAAAGCTGATGAAGGACATGGGACACGGCGAGGGGTACAAGTACTCGCACGACTACGAAGACAACTTCGCTGCAATGGAAAATCGACCCGAAAACATACGCGGCCATCGCTACTACGAACCCGGAGTCCAGGGCTTCGAGTCCCGCATAGGTGACCGCCTACGCCGCCTCTGGAAAGACGGCCGCTACGGCACTCCCCCGCGTGACGACAACTAGCCCGGATTGGTTCTGGGACGTACCCCCGCTCCCAGGCGGGAGAGGGTCGGGGTGAGGGGGGGTGAGGCGGCAGCTGAGCGTTCCCAGCGAGCTCATCTAACGACAGCCCAACGATCTTCAAGCGAGCCACCGCGTCCTAAAGCTCTCGAAGGGCCGGGGCGTGCAACAACGCGCTTGGCCGTCCGTCTGCGGTGGCGTGCCGGTGGTACGGGATGGCGGCCCCGGAGGCCATCGTCGCCTCGACAATCGTGAACATCTCGGAACCCATGGCGCGATTGGCCAGGATGCGGCCGACAATCCCCGGCATCAGCTCGACGACTTCCTAGTCTGGACGTCTATTCACCGATGTATTGGGGTCCTTACTGGTTCAACATTTAGGGGTCAACGACAAGAGAACGTAGGGGTGGGCAGCAGTCCACCCCGGGTGGATCGCTATCCCCCTACAGGGCTTCTTGAAACCCATCTGTTCCTGGCAATCTCATCAACTGGCGATCACCGAGACCACCGCGAATTCCCTCAACCGCTCAGGACAAAAACAGCGGGTTGCCGTCAAACGTCGCGTAGTTGGGCCGTAGTCGTTCGGTGTTGTAGTACTTCTCGATGTCGACGACCTTGTGGGGGCCATGCACCACGTCCAGCGAGACGTTGCCGTAAACACCCTGGCTGACGCTGACCAGCCTGCCGGGCGTGCCCTGGAGCACAAGATCGAGCGCTAGGTTTCCGAAAGCCATTGGCGCAACGGAATCGATCGCATCCGGGACGCCCGAACGGACCATGTAGCCCAGTCGTTGGCTGGTGGCTTCTATCCGGTTTCCGTTGTTGAATCCCGCCGAAAGTTCAGATATCTGATTCGCCACCTGGTCACCGATACCGCCGAGCCTGCGGTGGCCGTATTGGTCCGTCCCCTCTCCCTCAAACGACATCTCGCCAGACATCGTCGCCCCCTCCGAGACCAGCGCCACGGAGTAGCGGTTCGGGTTTCGATCACGATCTTGGATCAGGAGTTCGGTCAGTTTCTCTACTTCGAACTCCTGCTCTGGTATGACGCAGCGGTCCGCGGCTCCGGCCATCGTAGGAAGCAACGCCGTGAATCCTGCGTAGCGACCGAAAACCTCAATCACCAGGATGCGTTCGTGCGACCCCGCCGTACTTCTGAGCGCATGGGTCATCTCGATGGTGCGCGTGACGCAGGTGCCGAACCCGATGCAGTAGTCGGTGCCCGGCACGTCGTTGTCCATCGTCTTCGGGATGGCCACCACCTTCACCCCTTCGGTATGGAGGCGATAGGCGTAACTAAGAGTGTCATCGCCGCCGATGGGGATGAGGTAGTCGATCCCCAGCCAGTCCAGGTTTTTCAGGACGGCACCGGTGACATCATTGACATCTTCGGAATACTCGCCCGTCAGATGTGCCGGTACGGACTTCCGGGGCAGATGGCTGGGTCGTGTCCGCGAAGTGTGGAGCAGGGTGCCGCCCGTGCGGACGGACCTGTTTACGACGCCTTCGTCAAGCATCTGAAAGTTGAGGCTGTTGTCGGCGTCCTTATCCGGGACCAGATCGACCAACCCGGCCCAGCCGCGCCGCAAACCGACCACCCGGTAGCCCTCGCCAATGGCCCGTATCGTCACCGCACGGATGGCCGGGTTGAGTCCCGGCACATCCCCGCCGCCGGTGAGGATCCCGATAGTTCCCTTGTGCGTTGTCATCGCTCTACAGGGACCTCCGCCATCACTTTGTTCATCGCGTTTATGGCGATGTCCACGTCTTCGCTGTCGATGCCGTAGTGCGGTACGAACCGGAGATCGGAGTCACCGCCGTTTATGTAAACGCCCTCTTCTTTAAGCCGGCCGGCGATCTCCATGCCCGTGTGGGCAGGCACGCTGAAACGAACGATGTTGGTCTCGACCGTCGTCAGGTCGATATCGATCCCCGGCATCTCGGCCAGCGCGACCGCAAGTTTTCGCGCGTTGGCGTGGTCGTCCACCATGCGGTCGATCATAGTGTCGAGCGCCACGACACCAGCGGCGGCGATCACGCCCACCTGCCGCATCGCTCCGCCCAGCATCTTGCGCCATCGACGCGCCTCTTGGATCACATCGGCATCGCCGCAGAGAACCGATCCGATGGGGCAGGCGAGTCCTTTTGAGAGGCAGAAACCTACTGTGTCGGCATCGGCCGCAAGCTCGGAGGCCGGGGTTTCCAGCGCCACGGCGGCGTTGAAGATCCGCGCTCCGTCCATATGGACGCGCAGACCGTGTTGTCGACCGGCGTCTGCCATGACCTTGATCTCTTCCGGCGAGAGCGCAGTGCCGCCAGCCGCGTTCTGTGTATTCTCCACGCATAAGACCGTTACCGGCGCTTTGTGGTGGTCGCGCGGTGCCGCTGCCAGCTTGATAACGTCCGGGTCCAACAACCCGCGCTCATCGTTCTGGATCGGCATCAAGACGATTCCGCCCAGCGCGGATGTCCCGCCCGCCTCGGCGTTGAGGATGTGGCTCTTGGTGCCCAGCAGCACCGTGTCCCCCCGGCCGGCCTGCGCCAGCAAGGCAACCAGGTTGCTCTGGGTCCCGGAGGTGACTATCACCGCCGCCTCTTTGCCCAGCATTTCGGCTGCTTTCGCCTCGAGGGCGTTCGTGGTCGGATCATCGCCGTACACGTCATCGCCCAGCTCGGCCTCGTACATGGCCTTCCGCATCTCAGGGCTGGGTTGACTTACGGTGTCACTTCGGAGATCAACGCGGATCATTCGCTATCCTCGTTTTGCCGATGGTTATCGCCGGTGGTGGTGATTCGTCGGGGACCCTAGTTTCAGGGCGTACCCTGAATAGCTGCGACTCCCGTCGCGGGAATCGGCGGTAATTCTAACAGCGCGACTCGCGGTCCATCCGTAACCGGGAAACGAAGAGAAGAGAGGTCAGACAACCGTGCCGATAAGCAACACGGCCGTCAGCTTCGAGGTCGATGGTGACCAGGTAGACGGTGTGATCGGACAGCCCTCGCCCGGCGAGGTGCCCTACCCGGCGGTCGTAGTGTGCCATCCACACCCGCTGTTTGGCGGCGACATGAATTCGTCCGTCGTGGTCGCCATATGCAGGGCGCTGGCGGAGCGCGAGATCGCGTCGTTGCGATTCAATTTTCGCCAGCCGCGTGAAGTAGATGGCCTGAATGATTCCTCGGCGCGTGATGTTGCCGTGGGGCTTCAACTACTGGACGGCTGGGAGATGGTGAACAGCGTCCGGATGGGCGTGGCCGGTTATTCGTTCGGCGGCGCGGCGATCGCCCGGGCCTCAACGGATCTCGTTCCGGCCCGGGCTCTGGCGTTCGTATCCCCTCCGGTCGCCGCCGTCGAGAATTCGACACTTGGCAACGACGCACGGCCACGCTATTTCGTGGTCGGCGGGAGAGACAAACTGGTCGACCCCGAAGCGTTATCTGAGGTGGTTGCGGGAATGAAGTCGCAGGCCACGTTTGAGACGCTGGACGGCGCGGACCACATGCTGGTTGGATACGAGGGCGCAATCGGCGATCGCGTGGCCGATTTCATGGTCGGGGTGTTGCTGGCCTGAACCCGGTGGACGTGAACTTGGAGGTCATTACCGGCGCCGGCAGGTCGGGATTCTCCCCGTCGCGTACATATACTTCAAATAGAGGCGCCGATATCTCGCCGGCGCAAAGATCAAAGGCCGACGTTTCCAGAAGATGAGTGACACCCTGCACCATAGCGCCGAAGAAGAATCGGCACCGTCGCCCAAACCGCAGGAGCCCTCGAAAGCTCCGTTGGCGGAAGACGGCGGGCGCGGATCTGGCCCCTCGTCATGGCGGGCGTTTCGAGACCCCCTGCTCCTCGGTGTTCTCCTAGCAGCGCTTGTGGCCGACCAGATCACGAAGCAATGGGTACTCAACTCGCTCGGCATAGGCGCGTCATGGCCGAACAACGGCTTTTTCAGGTTCACCTTCGTGCGAAACGACGGAACGGCCTTTGGGTTATTCCAGGACAACGGGACGCTGCTGACCTTCGTGTCGATAGGCGCCGTGGCCCTCATCGTCTATTTCTACCGCGAAGCTGCGATGGCGTCATGGTTCACACGGGTCGCTCTTGGCCTGCAGCTCGGCGGGGCACTGGGCAATCTGGTGGACCGGTTCAGGCATGGCTACGTGGTCGACTTCATCGACGTCGGTCCGTGGCCCATCTTCAACATCGCAGACTCCGCCATCATCACCGGCATCGCCGCCTTGATCGGGTACTTCACGCTGTTTGGCGGGCGTGACGGAAAGGCGGGAGAGGAACCGAGCACGGACATCGACGCCAGGCCGTCGATGGGCCCTTCCACGGAGCAAGGTTCGCCCTCCACACCCGAGTCCCGGGACTAAAGACATGCCCGTGTCACGGTTTCGGTTTGAGGGACCCGAAAAGAAACGCCGGCTCGATGTATGCGTTGCGGAGGGTGTGGCCGATCTGAGCAGGAGTGCCGCACAGCACCTCGTTAAAGTGGGTGCCGTGATCGTTGACGGCGCTGTCGAAACCCGACCCTCGCACCCGGTGCTGCCCGGGGCCGAGATCCAGGTGGACATCCCCGAACCCGAAGACGAAACCGAACTGGTGGCGTCCCACCAGGCGTTTGCGGTCGTCTTTGAAGATGAGCAACTTCTGGTGGTGGACAAGCCGGTAGGTCTCTCCGTCCACCCCGGTCCCGGGCATGTGTCAGACACGCTGGCCAACGGGCTGCTGGTCGATTATCCGGAGATTCGCGAGGTAGGCCATTCGGAACGCCCGGGCATCGTGCACAGGATCGACCGCGACACCTCCGGCCTACTGGTCGTAGCGCGCACAGCGGGGGCATATGAACTTCTGACCGAAATGATCCGAGAGCGGGGTGTACGTCGGGTCTACACGGCGCTCGTGCGAGGCGGGCCGGAGACGGAGCAGGGCGTCATCGACGCGCCGCTGGGACGTGATCCAGGGAATCGGCAGCGACAGGCGATAGTCGAAGACGGGCGTGAGGCACGAACGCGCTTCCGGGTGCTGGAACGGTTGTCACGCACCACGCTTTTAGAGTTAGAGTTGGACACCGGCCGAACCCACCAGATCCGCGTCCACCTGTCCTCCATCGGCAACCCGGTGGTCGGAGACATGGTGTACGGACGCTCTGCCAAAGGCCTGGGCGGCCTGGCACGCCAGTTCCTCCACGCATCATTGCTCTCTTTTACCCACCCGATCACGGGCGAAGCTCTGGAGCTAGCCTCACCTCTGCCGGACGACTTGCAGCTTTGTTTGGGCGCGGCGAGGCGGGAGTAGCCGCCCCCCTCTCCCGCTGGGAAAGGGCTTGAGGTGAGGGAGGTCAAAACAGCACCGACACGCCCATCCTGGACTTGATTCCGGATCCGCTCATATCCACGATCGACAGATTCTCGCCGCACGCACATCGGGGTTTGAGAGCCGTCTGACAATTCGGACAGGGCTTCCACTATAGGTTCCGATCCTGAATCAAGTTCATTCTTGGCATATATGCCCAGGATGACAAGAGACGGCGACCGCGTCTCATATAGGCGTACCAACGGACCAACCACCACACCCCCACACCTCAAGTAATACCCGCACTGCGGATGATACGATTTCCTACCTCATGACAGATAAATCTCACTCCGGGCCTGTGCGTGTTCGTTACGCACCCAGCCCTACCGGCGATCCGCACGTCGGTAATCTCCGCACCGCACTCCTGAACTGGGTTTTCGCGCGACACGCCGGCGGCCAGTTCATCGTCCGCATCGAAGACACCGACCGGGAACGCATGGTCGACGGGTCGCTCGACCGGATTCTTAGCGCGCTGGAATGGCTCGGCCTTGACTGGGACGAGGGACCGGGCGTCGATGGCCCACATGCGCCCTACGTCCAATCGGATCGCAAGGCGCTGGGCAAGTACGCCAAAGCAGCGCAGATGTTGATCGACAACGGTCAGGCATACGAGTGCACCTGCACGCCCGAGCGACTCGATCAAGTGCGACTGCGGCAGCGCGCCGAGAAGAAGCCGACCGGCTACGACAGTTACTGCCGGAACAAGTCGGACGAGGAACGCACCGCGGACAAAGCTCAAGGCCTCGCCACGGTGGTCCGATTCAAGGTCCCACTCGAGGGCGAGGTGGTCTTCAACGACGTCCTGCGCGGCCCGCTGACCTTCGATCCTTCTCTGCTCCAGGACTTCGTGATCCTGAAGTCGGACGGCTACCCCACTTACCACCTCGCCCACATCGTGGACGACCACGATATGGGCATCACGCACGTGCTGCGCTCCGAGGAGTGGATATCGTCCACGCCACGCCACGTGATGGTGTACGAGGGGTTCGGTTGGGAGCCGCCGGCGTTCGTGCACCTCTCGATATTGTTGGGTCCCGACCGCGCAAAGCTGTCCAAACGCCACGGTGACACGGCCCTGCTGGAGTTCCGGGACAAGGGCTTCCTGCCTGAGACGATGTTCAACTTCTTGTCCCTCCTCGGCTGGTCTGCGGGCGACGATGAAGAGGTGATGACCCGGGAGCAGATCGTCGAGAAGTTCAGCCTCGACGGCCTGAACGCCGCGCCGTCCATTTTCAACATCACAAAGCTGGAGTGGATGAACGGCGTCTACCTGCGTCAGTTGCCGGTCCACGCGCTCGCCGAGATACTGATCCCGGAACTGGAAGCGCCGGACGGGTTGCCCGCGTCTATTTCCCGGCCACTGGACCGCGACTACGTGACCGAACTCGTGCCGCTGGTGCACGAACGGCTGAAGGTGATCGACCGTGAAGAGCTGGCCGGGATGCTGGCCTATTTCTTCCAGGACGAGATCGAGCTGGACCCCGCAGCGGTCGTGCAAAAGGGGATGAACGAGGCGGCAACGGCTTCCGCCCTCGAGTCGGCGGCGGTGGCCTTGGAGTCGGCAGAAGCCTTCGAATCGGAGCCATTGGAAGAGGGTTTCCGGGCCCTGTGCGTGGAACTGGGTCTGAAGCCGCGGCAGTTTTTCGGAGCGCTTCGTGTGGCGCTGACGGCACGGCGGGTAGCTCCACCACTGTTCGACACGATGGTCGCGCTTGGACGAGAACGCTCAATTGCTCGTGTCAGGCGAGCGGCGGCGTTGCTGTTGCGTGACCAGGCAGTTTCGTAGCTAACTACTTGACCGTCCGTCCCATACCTGCCTAAGCTTGTGAGTACCGATTCGTCGCAATCGGGTTGCTTTTCATTTCTGAGTACAAGAGGTCGAGTTTGCCGGAGATACGAATATCTGAGGGCGAGAGCTTTGAGAGCATGCTGCGTCGCTTCACCAAGCGCGTCCAGCAGGAAGGGATTCTGTCCGAGTCCCGTCGCCGTCAACACTTCGAGCCGCCGACGAACCTTCGCAAGAAGAAGGCCGCCGCCAAGCGCCGCAAGAGCCTGAAGGCGCAACGCAAGAACATGTAAGGACACTGCTTAAAGCGGTGTTACTGAGAGAAAGACCGGTTTTTGACCGGTCCTTCTTTTGTCCCCACCCGTTCACAGCCGAACCGGTTTCGTATCGCCCGGGGGTCGGTTACGATTTCCCTATGAAGTTCGGCATCCTCGTATTCCCCGGCACATGGAGCGACCGGGACTGCGGTTACGCACTGGAGTCACTCGGTCAGGAGATCGAGTACGTCTGGCATGCAGACACCGACATAGACCGCTTTGACGCCCTCGTGGTGCCGGGCGGGTTCTCGTACGGCGACTACCTCAGGGCGGGCGCAATCGCACGCTTCGCCCCGGTCATGAAGTCCGTCTCGAAATTCGCAGCCGACGGGCGTGGCGTAATCGGCATCTGCAACGGCTTCCAGATCCTGTGTGAGGCGGAACTGCTGCCCGGCGTGCTCATGCGTAACGACCACTTGGAGTTCCGCTGCACCTGGACCGATCTCAAGGTCGAGAACGATCAGACGATGTTCAGTCACTCGGCGAAGAATGGAGACTTGCTACGGGTCCCGATTTCACACGGCGAGGGCAGCTACCAGGCCGACGAGGACACGATCGCCGATCTTGAAGAAACCGGTCGTGTGTTGTTCCGATACTCGGGCCCGGCCGGCGAAGTCACTCCGGAATGGAACCCCAACGGCTCCATCAACAACATCGCCGGGATCATAAATGAAACGGGCAACGTTCTCGGCATGATGCCGCACCCGGAAAGGGCCTGCGATCCTCTGATCGGCGGCAAAGACGGGGCGGCGATCTTCCGCTCAATGTTCACGAAGATTCCGGCGCTGAACTGAAGGTCGGCCCTCTCCCAGCGGGAAAGGGCCGGGGCGCGAGAGAGGATCCGTCATTCCAACAAGTTAGAAACCGTTACAACACGAGCAACCACGCCCGGAGGACACACTCCTGACACGACCAGTCAAACCCCGCTTCGCGTACTCAGCACCGACTGGTGCCCGCACTGCCGCGTCCTCAAGCACCTCCTCGACGAGCACGACATCCCGTACAACCAGCTGAACGTCGATGAAGACGACGGCGCGCCGGCCGAGATCAACAAACTGCAAAACGGCGGCCGCACGGTCGTTGATGCCGAGAAATATGAAGAAGCAACCCGCTCACTCGTGAGGGGACGGCTCTGGAACTTCACTCCATCCAACGCAGAAACAGCGACGTACCAGGTTTAATCTCCGGTGAGGCCGCGGCATCAAGCATCGAGAGGGAATTCGAACATGACGCTATCCCCCGGAACCCTGGCAAGCGCCAGCGGTCGACATCCGTGGTGGACGTTATTGGGATGGGTACTGATTCTGGTTGGGGCATTCTTCCTGACCATAACGTTGGTTTCGGACGCCCTGGACGGCGAAGACGGACCAACCCAAGAACTCGAATACGAGACCGCTGCGAACCTCATTAATGATCGATTCGGCTCTCTCGATGAGGCAGAGCCGGCCGAAGACGAGGGCCAGTCCGGGCCTGACTCTGGTGGCCGCTCTACCCTCACGGAATTCGTACTTATCACTTCCGACTCGACAGGCCTGGCCGCGTCAGCTTTTGACGCCCCGGCCGTCGAATTCAACGACGCGCTCATCGCCGCACAGAGCGAGTCTGACGTCCAGGTCCTCGTCGGTGACTTCGACGAATACGACGGACAACTTTCCGAGGACGGGTCCACACTCCTAACGACCGTTCGGGTCTTTGAGTCTCATCAGGACGACATAACCGTCATCACAGCGATAGCTGAGGAGATAACCCATAGCGCGAACGGGTTCGAGTTCCTGATGATCGGAGACGCCAGCGTCAACGCCACGTTCTTGGAACTCGCCGAGAACGATCTGTTCGTCGGCGAGATGATCGGCATTGGCGTGGCGATCATCATCCTGGCTCTGGTATTCGGCGCCGTGATCGCGGCATTCATCCCGATCATCCTGGCCATCGTGGCAGTGTTCACGGCCGTTGGACTTACGGGGATCATCGGCCAATTTGTTGAATTGAACGAGTTCGTCCCGAACATCATCACGATGATGGGTCTGGCGGTTGGAATCGACTACTCTCTGTTCGTTTTGTCCCGATACCGTGAAGAACGGGCTAACGGCCACGACAAGCAGGCGGCGATCGACATCTCGGGCTCCACCGCTGGACGCGCTGTAGCCTTCAGCGGTATGACGGTGGTGCTGGCTCTACTGGGGATGCTGCTGATTCCCGAGCGGACCTTCATGGCCTTCGGGATCGGCTCCATCACCGTCGTGTTCGTCGCTGTGCTCACGAGCATGACGCTCCTCCCGGCGCTAATCGGCGTGCTTGGTGACCGAGTGAACAGTGTTCGCGCCCCTCTCCCGTTGACCCTAGGACTATTCATCACCGGGGTTGTAATCGTTTCGTTGACGATCGGTCTGGGGCCTGTCGTGATCCTCGTGTCCTTCGGTGTGATGGGAATTCTCGTCGTACTGAACGGGATCCGCAGACTCCTGAAACGGGGTGCTTCAAATGCCACGGCCAACTCCGGCAAAGGCGATGCAAACGGCAATCATGGCGTGTGGAACACCATCACCCTTGCCGTGATGGGACGCCCCGTCATCAGCATGGTCGCCGCCGCCGCGTTCTTGCTGATGCTCAGCTACTTCTTTTTCGAGCTAGAAAAAGGGACGAGCGGGATCTCCGTACTGCCGGACGAGGAACCGGTGAAACAGGCTTTTGAGCGGCTCGATGACAAGTTCGGATTCGGCAGCGACGCCCCAGCCCAGGTGGTCATAGACGGCGACGTCGGTTCAACGGGAATCATCGAAGCCATCGGGATTCTGGAAGCCCTGATGACGGAACAGGGCGGCCTGCAGGCGCCCGAAGTGCGAATCGAACCATCCGTCGAACTTGCCTCTCTGACGTCCAAGATCCCCGGCGACCCGTCTGATCAAGAGGCTCTAACCACTATCCGGGATATCAGAAACAGCCTGATACCCTTCGCTTTCGCTGATGTTCCAGAGGCCGATTACGACGCTTACGTGGGCGGTAACACGGCCGAGATCGTCGACGCCGTCAAGATCACCGACGACTATATACCCATAGTGTTTGGCGCCGTGCTCAGCCTCAGTTTCATACTGCTGCTGTTCGCCTTCAGATCGATCACGATCTCCATCGCGTCGATCATCATGAACCTGCTGTCCGTGGGCGCCGCCTACGGGTTGGTGGTGCTCGTGTTCCAGAAGGGTTTCTTGATCGACCTGTTCGGATTTAAGCAAGTGGACCAGGTTGAGTTCTGGCTGCCGCTTTTCATGTTCAGCATCCTGTTCGGGCTGTCCATGGACTATCACGTGTTCATGCTGAGCCGGATCAAGGAGCGCTTCGACATCACGGGAGACGCCGCTGGGTCGGTGGCTTTCGGTCTGCGTACGACGGCCAGCATCATCACCGGAGCCGCGCTCATCATGGTAGCGGTATTCGGCGGTTTTGCCTTGGGCAAGATCGCGTTTTTCCAGTCGATGGGATTCGGCCTCGGCGCTGCGGTGCTGCTGGACGCAACCATCGTCCGTTCATTGCTCGTGCCGAGCGTAATGCGGATACTCGGCGACAGCGCCTGGTACTTCCCAAAATGGCTGGAATGGATGCCCAACATCTCCATCGAGGGAAAGCCGATGGGAGGCGGGGCGAAGCCAGAACCCGCCGGAGCGGACGACTAGGGTCCGTCCAAACATCAGCCAACATAAAAAGGCGATCCTCGAATGTGTCGCCCTTTTACGTGTCGATGAGGTGTAGGGGCGGGGTACTGCCCACCCCTACGGCGTAATCGTGGAACCGGACAGAGCAAGCCCTTTCGCCCAGCGGGAGAAGGTTGGGATGAGGGAGAAGTCCGTCGTACAAGCGGCAACCGTGAGGCATCCGCCCAGACCCTTACGGCTGAATATCCCGCCTAACGTCGTGTCCGGCCGGCAGCCCCGTCTCCAGCACCTCCAATGTCCAGTCAGCAATCGCCGGATACACGTCCGCTGCCACCTCGCCCATCGGGTGGAACACGTCCTGGTAAAGCCATAGCTCCTTGGGACAGTTCAACCGGTCCATCCAGACCTTCACATCGTCCGGGGGGCACAGTTCATCCATGTCACCGGCCACCAACAGGTACGAGCACTTGAGCCTCTCACCTGCGGCGAAGAAATAGTCGTCTCGCTCTTCCGTAAAGCGGTCGAACTCGTCCTCATCGTCCATGCCCGCCATGTACATCGAGATGCGCTTGAAGTTGGGCTGCGCCTGGTCGTAGATAACATCGGAGGGCCCGACGTTGGCCATCTTGCCGATCACCGCCTTCACGCGATCGTCGTCGGCGCCGATCTCCACACCGTAGCGCGTGCCCATGCTCGTGCCAAACACGGCGATCTTGTCGGCGTCGACGTCATCGCGTTCCATCAGCCAGTCGATGACCCGGGATCCGGCGCGGCCGTAGTTGCCGATCGTCTGCCACACCCGGTTCATGTTGCTTTCACCCTGGCCCGGCCCGTCCATGACGCAGATATTCATCCCGCGGCGCGTGAACTCGTTATTGAAGGGGTTTGGGAAGTCTTCCTTGATCTGGTCCATGCCCGGGGCGTGCAAAACCGTCGGTTTCAGTCCGTCCCCGGGCGCTTTGTGGAACAGCACGGCGATCTTCTGGCCGTTCTCTATTTCGATCTCGTGGCGCGTGATTGCGCCGTCCAGTACATCCATCAACCCGGCATAGCAGCGCATGGCCGAGGCGTGGTACTCGATCTTCGTCGCGTTGCCGTCGGCGGCGATCAGGTGCTGCGCCCTTCCGAAGTAAAGCGCGGCCCGGTGGAAGTGCTGCCCCGCCGTCACCTTGCGCCCCGCCGCCATCGCCTCGTCGGCGAGGCCCTCCTGCTTGGTCGCTTCGCGCGCCCACGCTCTCGGGAAGGAACGTCGACCCGACACCCGCTGAAACACCCGTTCCATATCGGCGTACTTGAAGCCGCGTTCCAGGCGAGTCCCCATCATCCCAGCGTGGAGCACCTCTTCGTTGTCGGAGAGTTTCAGGAAATTATCAAAAATCCAGCCCTGTCCGGCCCTGGGTGCCTGTCGGCGCATAGTTCTTCCCCTGTGTCAAACCCCAACCTCCCACTAACGCCACGTCGGCGGCGTCCGCCAAAGATACTTCAGTTTTGATATACAAGGGAGGTTCAACCGGCAACCTCAGACATCTACGCTGCGTCTCCCATCGCGCCGCCTCAAGCTGAACGCTCACGCCGGCGTATGCGGTCACGATCCAGTTAGTCGCGGATACAAACGGATCCTGAATCAAGTTCGGGATGACAGGACGCCGTGACTGTTGGATATCACGGCCACATTTGGAGGTCTGCCCCTTCTCCCGGCATGAAAAGGCTGAGATGACGGAGGAGGCCCTGCTTCCCGCATCGTCCAAAAGCGCAGGGGGCCAATCGTCCGTCCCAAACAACTAAATCAACCCCAGCCGTTCACACATCTCGCGTACCTCACGGAATGCCGTTTCGTCAGGTTTGTGCGCCGGCAATCGAGGGAATGCCGACGTGAACACACCACGCAACCTCAGGATCTCCTTCGCCATCCAGTAGTTCATCCCCTGCCCGTAGCGATACATCTCGATCAGGTGCGTGTGCCGCTCCCAGCACTCCGCCGCCGCGCCGGTTTCGCCAGACCGGTACCCCTCCCACACCTCGCACAGCACGTCGATGAGCGCGATGCTGGCCATCGCTCCTTCAGAGCCCCGGTTCATCTCCTCGATCAGGAACGCGCCGTTCACTCCGCCAAGGAGTGTCAACGAATCGCCAGCCAGCCGCTTCGCATCGGCAAACCGAGGGGGCGTCGGCAGCGTCTCGACCTTGGCATGTCGGAAGCTTTCATGGTCGTCTGCCAGTTGCGCCATCAACGTCGGAGCTATCGACGCACCGGTCCGGTCCTGGAGCATGATCGGGATATCAATCGCTTCGGCCACGGCGTTGTAATGCCGCCGCACGTCCTCGGCAGGGAATCCGCCGAAACCGTCCGGCGAGATCATGGCCATACTCCCGCCCAACTCCAGCGCCCTGTGCGACCTTGAGATGGTGAGTGCTGTCGATGGTCCGCTCGTGGAGATCACTGTGGGCACACGACCGTTGACGTGCTTGATCACAGCGGAGATCACCTGATCCCGCTCGATGTCGCTCAACTTGTTCAGTTCGCTCGCAACACCCAGGGCGATGCCGTGGACCCCGGCATTGAGGGCGAAATCGATCTCCGCCTCCAGGTCGCCGTACAGAACAGCGCCGCCCTCGTCGAACGAAAGCTGGAGGATGGGGACGATGCCGGTCACACGTTTGTTTACCAGTTCAGACGCTCCTTAGTCATGTTGCATGCCGGGTATTTTGTCATTCTGAGCTGGAACCGAAGAATCTCCCGGCTTTCCGTCCACCCAATTGTCATCACACAATAACCACGATCACACCCTCAGCAAACACGGGGAGCGCTAAAACCGGCCAGGCCATCGATTCGTATCGACAAGCTACTAGTTCTGCCGGATAATCTCGGATCGCCAAATCTAACCCCGGAGTGGGAATCACCCGGGAGATCCGTCGCTTCCGGGCCAGGATGACTTAGAGGCGTTACGCCCGTGTCCCCAAGCTCTCGAAGGACTGGCGTGGGCGAATACCAATCCACCCCTACGGTGTTGTTACACCACAAGCACCTCGGGTGGTCACTACGACAAAGGCACTACCGCATCGAAGCCATCAAAATAAGCCCCCACCGGGGTCAACCGCCAAACCACAACCGCTCCGCCGTCCCGCCAAGGATCGACTCCTTCTCTCCAGCCGTCAAACCAAGGTCCTCCTGGAACAGCGTTAGGTGATCGCTGTAGTTCACGCGCGGGCACCACAACTCCGTCGGGAAGTCGGATCCCCACACGCAGCGGTCCGGTCCGTATGCATCCACAAACATTCGGAGCGGCTCGTGCATATCGGTAAACGGGTAGCGCTCCGCCGAGCCAGTCCCGAGAAAGGTCAGCTTGGCGTGGAGGTTCGGCCGGCGCGCCAGTTCCACGACGGTCGCCACGGTCGCCTCAAACTCTGGGCCGCGACTTAGCGACATGCAGTGATCCAGCACCACGTTGAGGCCGGGATAGTCGTCCAGCATCCGGGCCAGCTGCTCCGCAACGCCCAGCGGGACCAGTGCGTTGATCACGATCCCCAGATCCTGCGCCTGCGCCCAGAGTGCGCGAACACCCGGGTGGTCAAGCGATCCATCAGCGGCCGGAACAGTTCGCATGCCCTTGATGTTGGCCCGTTCCACAAGCGCGTACATGATCTCCGGGCTGTGGACGTTGTCCGGGTCCAGGGTGCAAACGCCCGCCGCCCAGTCTGTGGCGCCGGCAGAAGTGTCCCGGGTGAAACTATTGTCCCAGCGGTAGAAGGTCGAGGTCTGAATCAGGCACGCGCGATCTACCCCGGCCTTCGCCATCTCCGCCCTCAGGTGATCCGGGTCGCCGGTGCCGGGCGGCGGTGTGTAGGGGTCCTCGATGGTCGGGTAGGCGGATTTGTCCGGGCTGTAGATGTGCGCGTGCGTATCAATAATCATGGCGAACCGGAGGATAGCAGCCCTGGTGGGCCTCTTTTCAACCGTCATTCCCACGCAGGAGGGAATCCGGATGCGATTTTCCTCCCGTCCTCGCGCTCCCGTAGATCAAGCGTCTTTGGTTTCCCGTCGGCACGAGAATGACGTCGGGTCGCGTCCGTCAGGAACCGGCGACCGACTCCTCAACAAGCGCCGCATCGCCAACGCGCCTCGTGCTCAACAGCATCGCGACCGACGCAAGCGCCATCCCTACCGCCACTACCAGGATGAGCAGCTTGTACCCGTCGTAACCCGGCGTCACGATGATCGCCAACCCCCCCAGCACAGCCCCGGTCATGCTGCCCCCCGGACCTAGAGCGCTGTTGACGAAGATCGCCGCGCCCTGCCGGTTCCCGGCGTATTGATAAATGAGCGCCGTCATCCCCGTTTGAGCCACACCCGCCATCAATCCGTACATGAAAAAGAAGAAGAAGGACACGTACGGCGATGGCGCTATGAAAACAAAGCTGAACACCGCAACGCCCGTGAGAACTGTCGAGACCGCCGTCACACGCATCACCCCGAACCGGGCCAGGACCGCGCCGCCAACGAAGGCCGCCTGCATAAACCCGAACGGGCCGACGAAGAACATCGGGGCGATCCAGGCGTCTTTTCCGGGGTGAAGGTCCAGGAAGAACGCGGCGAGGAATCCGAAAAATATCCCGAATACGATCTGCGAAACAAAGCGGGCAACAAGCACGGTCCTGACGATCGGCATCTCCACGACGCGCGCCGCTTCTGCCAGCCGACTCCGATACGAGATCCCGGTCGGTGCGCCGGGCAGGGACGGCATTCCAAATGCCACGAACACGACAATTCCGGCGGTAACGAGCCCGTATACGATCAGCCCCGTTTGCCAGTCCGTAAGCGTCCCGACGCCCCGCAGTGCAGGCCCCAGAATTCCCGGCCCCAGTGCCATCGAGCCGATCACCAGCCCCGTCCGCATCACCCGTGTTCTGGCATCGGTCCATGCACGCGGGATCGCTGCAAGCGCCGCCGCCAGTACTATTCCCGCCGCCGATCCGGCTATCAGCCTTATCACCAACAGCACAGCGAAATTATCGACAACGCTTGAGACGATGGAGGTGGCGGCGACGATGGCGAGCGCCAGAACCAGCACGCGCCGGATGGCCATCTGGCCGATCAACGGAGCCAGGGCGAGCGCCGAGGTAATGCCACCGAGGTAGGTCGCTGTCCCGAGTTGACCTGCGACCCCCGTGGATCGATCGAGGTCCGCCGCTATCTCGTTCAAGAACGGGGCAATGCTAGCCTCGTGCGGAAACGAGAACGGTATCGAGGCCATCAGCGCCGGGAGGGTAAGACGCCGCGCACTGGCGCCGTTTCGAAGATTCATCGACCCGAGATGATACGACGCGAAACGCCCGCGCAACGGGAGACATACGACCACATCAAACGAACCGCAGGGGCGGCTGACTATCCGCCCGAGGGTCGAGAGGAGGCTTCACATCTACCCCCTCTCCCTTCACGGGTGAGGGTCGGGGTGAGGGTGGTTCAAGGCGCCTCTATCCAACGTCCCGGCTGATCAGCACAAACGACATCACACACGGCTTATCAGACCGATTCCGCCAGGCGTGCCGCGTAGCCCGCTGCACAATGGCGTCGCCGGGCTTCAGGTGATGCACTCCGTCGTCCAGGTCGAGATCGATCTCGCCCGAGATCACCATCCCGAAGTCCAGAGTATCGGTCGTGTGCCAGCCCGGCTCATCCTGCTCCATCGCACCGCCGTCGTCGAACTTCCCGCCTGCCGCCAATCCTTCCGGATTGGCGTTCAACTCCACCTCCACCTCAGCCCACGGGCGGAATGTGACGCAGCGCCACACAACGCCGTTCACATCCGGTTGAAGCACCGCGACATCCACATCGCCCGGGTCGTCGTCACCGGTCACGGGCGGCGGCATGGTGGCGCGCCACAACTCGTCAAAAACGCCACGGCCGACGTCGACGTTGCCCGGGGTCAGGCCATCGATATCAGCCCGAGATTTGCCATCAGGCCCGTTTCCGGTCACCAATCTTCGTACTGCCAATGCTGTCTCCTTCAGCCCACCATGAGGGCAGGCGTAGGTTCAATCACGTTCTTGATTGGCAGCCATAATCAATGGTCATTTTGAGGTCCCCGCGCAAGTGTTCTGAAGCTCTCGAAGGATCGGGTTCGTATGAGTACGCGCTAGTGCATCGTCCTTCTACCGAAGAACCCTCTCACCCCGTCCCTTTCCCGACCGGTAGAGGGACACAACTCAACCCTCTCCTAATGTAGGAGGGAATTCGGAGTGGTTAACTACGAGCAATACGCCCGATCGCGACCCAACTCCAACCACTCGGTTCTCTGGGCCCCCAGAGGGAAGGCTCACCCCGGCCCTCTCCCGTGAAGGGAGAGGGCCGGGGTGAGCGTGGTCCAAGTTCCCACAGCCCCCTAACTCCCGCCGAGTGCCTTCCTGATCCCCTCGCCTTCTTTCTGCCAGAAGCCGTGCAGGATCATGATATCCGTGCCCACCGAGAAGTGCCGAACACCCATGTCCAGGTACTCCTTGGTCTCATCGGCCGAGTTGATCTCAGCTCGCGGCGGCACGCCCATCTTGATCGCGACCTCAAAGCACTTCTTCTTGGCTGCGACCACATCGGGATGGCCCATGTTCCGGGGCTGTCCGATGTTCATTGAGAAATCGGCGCCGCCCCACTGCACCATCTCGACCTTCTCCAGCGAGAGGATCTCTTCCAGGTTATCGACCGCGCCCTTCTTTTCGATCATGAAGGCCAGCACCGTGTCTCCGACCGACTTCACGTACTCGGCCGAACCGCCGTAGCCCATGTACGAGTTGCGCCTCGTCGCCACGCCGTAAAGACCGCCGTAGCCCGGGTGATCCGGCTGTGCGGCCCGGATACAGTCGTTGACTTCATCCAGGCTCCGTACGTCCGTGAACAGCACACTGCTGTAACCTGCGCCGATGCCCCGCTGTGCGAGGAAGGGCATGAGGCTCTGGTCGATCTTGATCATCGACCCCATGTCGAACAACTCAGCCGCCCGGCACATGTTGTCCAGATCGTGCAAGTCAGACGGCCCGTACTCCGCCACGAACTCCACGTAGTCGTAAAGCCCGGTGTGGCCGAGTGCCTCGATCTCCGCCGGCCACACGCTATGGATGTGCGTGCTCAGGGTAGGTTCGCCGGCATCCAGCTTCTCTCTGATGACGTTTGGTCTCATGTTGTCCTCATCCCTGTTGAATTGAGTCGATACTTTGAAGCATAAATGTTTCTGTGGGAACAAATGTGTGTCATACCATCGGACAAAGCCGGTGGATCTGGCGGTATACCTCCATCAAGGTGAATTTCTTCGGTCGATTTGATTTTTCAGCAGCGGTTAAGTGCGCCCGGACCGATATCATGCACACCTCTGACGGTCCCCCAACAGGCTGCCAGAGGAGAAATAAGTTCCACCAAGACACCATCGGGCGAATTAGTATCCGCCCACGCCCGTACTCCCGTGCTCCAAGAGCCTTGGGAAACAAGCGTCAGGGCCGATACCTATCGACGCTTACGATACTGGTATGAAAATCATACGGCCCCGCATTTCACGGCAGCGCCAACTGGCCCTACAGCGACGAGAAGGAATCCAACTACATGAGTCAAATCGGTGACGGCGACCGCCCGCTGATCGGCATGATCGGCGGGAGCGGGCTGTACGACATGGAGGGGTTGTCCAACACCCAGTGGGTGAAGATTGAATCGGCATATGGCGAACCGTCCGACGCGCTGCTGTTTGGCGAGATCGACGGAATTCGCATCGTGTTCCTGCCCCGGCACGGGCGCGGCCATCGGATTCCGCCGAGCCAGATCAACTATCGCGCCAACATCGATGCTATGAAACGCGCCGGCGTCACAGACGTCCTGTCTTTCAGCGCCGTCGGATCGCTCCGTAAAGATCTCGCGCCGGGAGCGTTTGTGCTGGTGGACCAGTTCATCGACCGCACTTTCGCCCGTGAGAAGAGCTTCTTCGGCGAGGGGCTGGCCGCCCACGTAGCGGTCGCTCACCCGACCTGCGCACGCCTGGGCGATGCGCTGATGAAAGCGTCCGAAAGTCAGGATGTGGACGTCCGTCGCGGCGGCACTTATCTAGCGATAGAGGGGCCGCAGTTCTCCACCCTGGCCGAGTCCAACCTTTACAGGCAGTGGGGATGCGATGTGATCGGCATGACCAACATGCCGGAGGCGAAATTGGCCCGTGAGGCGGAGATTTGCTACGCGACTATGGCGATGGTGACCGATTTCGACACCTGGCACCCGGATCATGATTCGGTGACGGTTGAAATGATCATAAAAGTGCTTTCCGCAAACGCCCAGAACGCGGCAACTCTGGCCCGCCGTGCCGTGCCGGGTCTTCAAGATCGACCGGACGCCTGCCCCAACGGATGCGACCGCGTGCTAGACACGGCGATCATCACGGCGGCGAACGCACGTGACCCGGAGATGGTGGCAAAGCTGGGCGCCGTGGCGGGAAGAGTTCTGCGGGCGTAGGGGTGGCGCTTGCCCCCTATCCCGGTCGGGAGAGGACTGGGTGAGGAGGATCGCCGACAGGCGATCAGCTCGCGCATTCGGCCCTTCGAGAGCCTCAGCGCACTAGCGTGGTCTTCGAAACAAATGTAGGGACGTATGGCAATACGCTCGCGGGCGGAGCAAGCACCACTCTCATCCGCAATCGCGCTACCCGAAGCGTCCTACCGGCGGGATGATTAGGACCGAGTAACGGCCGTCCGAGCTACTCGATCGGTAGCGGAACCCAGCTGCCAGTCGGTCCGGCTCGATCAGCCCCGAGTCGACAGAATAAGAAGCGACTCGTCCGCGGTTGCAACAACTGTTCCTGTGCTGACATAGACCCAACCACCGTGCGGGCAGAAATCCCATCTCCGGCAAGCTGGTCCGCAACTCTTTTAAGTTCTGCTCATAATGATGGGACACCGGGTCGGTGTACGTCGCGGCGCCGCCCAGAGGGTTTCAAGTCGTTCCAAGAAATTCTAGGTTAACGCGTAGAGTCGACCCGCGTGTGCCCGGGGCATGATGTTTTGTGGGTGTTACGTCACGGGCCTGTAGGCACCGCGGTGAAAGTGAACAATTTCTTGCCCCACCAGAGCGACAGATAGACCAGTCCAACAAGCGCCGGAACCTCTATCAACGGCCCCACCACAGTGGCGAACGCCTCGCCCGACGAAACGCCGAACACGCCGATCGCCACCGCTATCGCCAGCTCAAAGTTGTTGCCGGCGGCGGTGAACGATACCGCCGTGGTGTTTTCGTACGAAAACCCGAGCTGCCGTGTGATGATGAAGGCGATGCTGAACATCAGCGCAAAGTAGGTGGTGAGCGGGATGGCGATCCGCCCTACGTCCAGCGGCGAGTCCACAATGCGGTCGCCCTGGCTGACAAACATCACGGTGATCGTGTAAAGCAGCCCCACCAGCGCTATCGGCCCCAGCCGTGGGGCCAGAGTCCCGTCGTACCACTCAGCCCCCCCCCGGCGCACAAGGACGTAGCGCGTCAGCGCGCCGGCCACGAGCGGCAACCCGAGGAACAGCAGGACATTCCGGGCTATCAGCCACATCGAAATGTCCACCACCGTCTCCTCAGCGCCCAGCCAGTCGGGGACGACGGTCAGGAACAGGTAGCCGAGCACGGAGAAAAACAGGATCTGGAATATGGAGTTGAGGGCGACCAGCAGGGCGGCGAGTTCCTCGCTCCCGTGCGCCAGCATGTTCCACACCAGCACCATCGCGATGCAGCGCGCCAGCCCCACGAGGATCAGACCGTTTCGGTACTCCGGATGGTCCGGGAGCATGATCCACGCCAGGGCGAACATCACCACCGGGCCGATGACCCAGTTCAAGATGAGAGAAGTGCCGAGCAGTTTCGGGCGGGCCGCGAATCCGCCCATCGAGCCAAATCGAACCTTCGCCAGGATCGGGTACATCATCCAGATCAACCCGATCCCCACAGGCAGCGAAACGTCGGCGAGCCGCAACCGCTCCAGGTCAGTCTTGAGCCCCGGGTCGACCTTACCGATGGCGACCCCGACCGCCATTGCGATGACGATCCACAGCGGCAGTAAACGGTCCAGCAGCCCTAGGCCCTTTATCGGCGATACGGTCGGATTGAAGACGGGGTCGAAAGCGCTACCCGCCAAAGACGGATCCAGCGCAGAGCAGCAAGCGGTTCAAGTCGTCTCCCAATTCGTCGGTTGTGTCGGACGGGATAAACCCGATCCGACGTCGTACATCGGTCGCGCGTAAGCCAAGAAGGTGTCAGGCGACCCTGCGGTGGTGGTTCGACAGGTAATCGACTAGCAGGTAGTCGCCCAGCCGGCTCGGGTCCGTAAACAATGCCCGGCCGCGGTCGACCATCGCCACATAGTCAATGAACGCCGTCAGGTAGCTCGTCCGCTCCAGCATAAGGTATTGATCGTGATCCCGGCGCGGGTGCAGTTGCGGTCCTCTTTCAACGTTTCGGACACCGTCCGATGGCTCGGAGGGTAGTCGAAGTACGACCTCCCGCCCTCCAGTTGCGCCGTCGGAGCCCCGTCCGTCACCATGATGATCTGGCCCGTCGCTGCCCGCCCCCAGGACAGCAACTTCCGGTTGATCATCATGGCGAGTTGCATGTTGGTACCCTGCATCCAGTTGTTCGGAGTCGCCGTCGGCAGATCCCCCGGCTTGAGCTCAACTGCGTCGTCCGAGAACCCGACGATGAGCAACCGATCCCTCGGGTACTCGGACTGGATCAGCGACTGCAGGGTCATGGGGACGCGCTTGACGGCGCCCCAGCGACCGAAGTGATACATCAAGCTTCTGGTCCAGCATCAGCACCGTGGTGGCGTCCGTGGAGTGCTCCACCTCGGCCACCTCAAAATCCTCGACCGACATGCGTATCGGCACGCCGGCGGCGATGCGCGCCGACAGGTTGGCGGGTATCTTGTCGCGCAGTGACCGGCGCCGGTATCCCGAAGCGCGCAGTTCCCTCAGGGTCGACGGTTGGGTGGCAGATTTTGTTCTTCTTGGCATCTATATCCCTTGGGGCCCTGAAATCGTGAAAGAGCCGGGTCCGGTGGGACAGGCGCTCACCCCGTTGTGCGGCCATCTTATCCACGTCCTACCGATACACTTGTAAATGGCCCATATTTCTGGGATGCATCAGGGATACGTCCTCGATCAATCGTGAGATTGGGACCGCCCCGACTGGCCATATTTTCTGCCCCCTGCTGCAAAGATCGCTGTTAAAAGTTAAACTACGCGCCGATTTCGTCCAGATTCGCCATGAACGGCGGGTGTAGCGGTCAAGCGCTGACACTTTTCATGCGTATCTCACGCCCTATGTCCCATCATGCGAGGCTCGGGAATTACGCCTCGTCGCCCCGTAAAACAGGATCCCGTTAGAACACAACGACATCTAACTTTCAGACGGGTGTAACCGGGTGTAACTGGTTTGAATGAACTGCGTTGTCCCCGGTGCACTCTCCAGGAGGAACCCGATACGATCCCCACGCTTCAATCGACCCTCTATGATCCGCGTTTGGACCGAAACCAGTTTCCATAGGCTGACGTACCACACGATATGACCACGACAAGACGCTCCAAAGACCGCCCAGAGGAATCCGAAGATCACAAGCCCTGGCGAATAGATCCCGACCAGGGATCTCAGGCCTGGGAAGATTCCGAAGAGTCGACAACGGCCATTCTTGAGAGCCGGGGATTCACCGAAATATCCCGGCAGGACGACTGGGACGCCAGCACAGATGTCGGCCGTCGAGAGATCCAGCCGGATTTCCCTCAGGCGGACGTAGACGTACTGAACGACTCGGTGCGTATGTACCTGCGCGAGATCGGCGCGGTTGACTTGCTCAACGCCAACCAGGAACGGATCTTGGCCCGAGCGATCGAGCTCGGCGACGGCCTGACCGCCCTCGACACGGAGGACGACGAGCGCAAGAACAAGAAGGCGCATGAGATCGCCGCCGCCACACTTGAGATCCTTGCACGGTTGAACGAGGTAGCGAACGCGATCGCCCGATTCGTCGGTGCGCCAACGCCCTTGACGCTATCTATCATCACCTCGGACCCTGACCTCAGGGACCTGATAGATGGGATACACAACGAAGAGTTGATCAACTACCTGTCCGACACACTCACCATCGAGCCGGACGAGGCCAAGGCCAAGGTCGCCGAACTTTCGACCATCACGGCCCTCATGCCTCAGGGAATCGAGGTCCTCTGGGACATCGATCCGCGCTTGGACGACATGGCGGACGTTCTGGAAGACCATCCGGCGGTCGACGCTCTCAAGTCACACTCTTCGTACCTCGCACGCTTCTACCGCCACATCGAGGACAAGGAGTCCAAGTCACGCCTCCATCTTGGCGAGGCGAACCTGCGGCTAGTCGTTAGCGTCGCCAAAAAATACTCCGGACGGGGTCTTTCGCTGCTCGACCTGATTCAGGAAGGAAACCTGGGGTTGATCCGCGGTATCCAGAAGTTTGACTACAGGAAGGGTTTCAAGTTCTCCACATACGCCACCTGGTGGATCAGACAGGCCATCACAAGGTCGATCGCCGACCAGGCGCGCACCATCCGGATCCCCGTCCACATGGTGGAGACGATCAACAAAGTCGCCCGAACGCGACGCCAGCTCGCTCAGGAGCTGAACCGAGAGCCGACGGCTGCGGAGATCGCCAAGCGACTGGATATCACGACGGAACGGGTCGGACAGATCCAGAAGATGTCCCAGGACCCAGTCTCGCTTGAGACGCCGGTCGGAGCGGGCGAAGAAAGCCAACTCGGAGACTTCATCCCGGACCGGACGATCCCGGACCCCAGCGAGGTGGCGACCAGTCACTCCCTGCGTGACCAGATCCACAACGTGCTGAATACCCTCACGGACCGCGAGCGACGGGTCCTTGAACTTCGGTTTGGCATCGCCGACGGAAGGGTCTGGACCCTTGAAGAGATCGGCAACCAGCTTCACGTCACCCGGGAACGCATCCGACAGATCGAGCGTAAGGCGCTGACGACGCTCAGGCGAGCCGAGTTCAACTCCGACCTGCGCGCCTACCTCGGGTAATCGGGGTTAACTCTCGGGCTAACCGGGCATGGCGCTGGACGGCGCGGCGGGCCGGGAGCCACCCAGTGCGCGTCAGATGGCGCACGCGCGTCCGGATATCCTTGGATAACGCTGTTGACGGTCCGCGGAACCGGTATTAGCGTAAACTATCCTACGCGGCGGAAACGTCGCATCGTGGCCCCGTGGTGTAGCGGTCCAACACGCCGCCCTGTCAAGGCGGAGATCGGCAGTTCGAATCTGCTCGGGGTCGCCATAAACGAATAAAAAAGAGCCCCGGATTACCGGGGCTCTTTTCGCGTCTGATTTCTCACGAGCCGGGACAGTCAGACCGGCCGGAAAGTGTGCCAAAAAATGGTCCTTGGCTGTCTGTGAGGGGAGGGCTCACATGTTGGCAGCCCGAGGCACGTAAGTGCGTGTCCGGCTCCGTTAGGAACCCCGTCGGTCAGATCCATCGCCCTTGACCAGTCCGGCTTGGCGGTCAACCCGGCCCCTCCGAAGAAGAACCGAGAAGCCTATGAAACCTCCGCGTCGTCCGGCGGTTACCGATGACTGACACCGAGAATCACTATGACGTGATCCCGGACGGAGGCTCCAGTGAGGGATGGTGGTAGGAAGGTGCCGAAAAGATAACGGGGGAGGTCAAAGCAACGTTTGGACTACGTATACCGTCGCACGTAACCCGAACCTGAATCCACCGGGCCCGGCCCTGCAGGACAGAGCCGCCCCTAGTCATCCTGCCCGCGCTTGGACCAGTCTTCCTTCTCAAACATCTGCAGTCCCGGGTCCTGCGCTACTCCGTTCACGTAGGCCGGCGGGTGGGCGCGGATGTAGTCCTCATCTAGTTCGATCCCCCATCCCGAGCCCGTCGGCGCGTTGAACACCCCGTCAACGACCTCCGGGTAGTTGCTGCCCGCCAACTTCACGCCGGGATCGGCAAAGTCGTTGAAATGCTCCAGGATCTTGCCGTTGCGTAGCGTCAGCGTCAGGTGCAAAGCGGCCATCGTCGACACGATTCCGCCGACGTTGTGCGGCGCCACCATCATCGAGTACGTCTCGGCCGCCGCAGCGATCTTCTTCGTCTCCAGGATCCCGCCACACTGCGTGATATCCGGTTGAACGATATCGGCCGCGCCGCTCTCCCACAGGGCCACGAACTCCTGCGCCCCGTAAAGCCGCTCTCCCGTCGCTATGGGTAGCGAAGTGTGTTGCCGGACAGTGGTCAACGCTGGGATGTCGCCCGGGCGCGTCGGTTCCTCGATCCACGCCGGGCTGTACTTCTCGACACACCGCGCAATTTCACGTGCCTGGGCCGAGGTAAACCGGCCGTGCATCTCGAGCATGATCTGGGCGCGCGTCCCAGCCACGGACGACACCGCCTCGATCAGGTCCATCGAGGTGTGGAACTGCTCCCTGGTCAGCTCAAGGTCGCCGTTGCCGAAGGGATCGAATTTCATGCCCCGGTAGCCGCGATCCAGCACCCGGGTCGCCGCGGCAGCGAATTCCGTGGGCGACCGCTCCACCGTGTACCAGCCGTTTGCGTACGCCGGCACCGTGTCGTTCAGCTTTCCGCCAAGCAGGTTGTACACCGGCTGTCCGCAGACCTTCCCGATGATGTCCCAGCACGCCAGCTCCACCAGTGCGATACCGGTGTGTACCACTTCACCCGCCTTGCCGAAGTCCAGCAACGTCATGCGCCGGAACAGCGCTTCCACGTCAAACGGACTGTACCCGACGAAGTGCCTCTGCGCATCCTTGAGGTACTCGGTGACGGTGTGAGTCTTACCCAGAACCCGCGCCTCTCCGACGCCGGTCAGCCCTTCGTCCGTCTCAAGGATCAGGTAGGTCAGGTTTCGCCATGGCGTCCCCAGCACAAGGGTTCGGAAGCCGGTGATTTTCATGAATATCTCTCATTGAAGGGGTCGAACGCACACAAATATCGCCGAGATCCCTGCGAATGCCGGTCTTATCTCATGCGGCTGATATTCTAGCGGCCTGAAACGGACATATGGCGTCACTCAACTCCGAAGAGGACGCCTCTTAATCACCAACCGGTGCTAGTCCAGAATTCCAATTCCAAAAGGACATTTCATGAACCTCTTACTTCTCAGTGGCGGCGGCCACCCCTACAGCGAGACCACGCCCATACTGGCCGGATTTATCGAGGCCGCTGGCCACATCGTCGACGTCAGCGATTACGCGTTCGAACTAAACATCCCATCCACCGACGGCTACGATGCCATCGTCTTGAACACTCGACGGCGCGCCGACTCAAATAACGATCTGTCCGAGATCCAGCGTGAGAACCTAGCCAAATTCGTGAGTGACGGCGGCCCGCTTGTTTCGATTCACATCGCGCCCGACTCATGCCCGGACTGGCCGGAGATGAAGAAGATCACTGGCGGCGGATGGGTGTCGGGGACGAGCAACCACCCGCCTTTCGGCCGTTTCACCGTCAACATCAAGAACCCGGACCACCCGTGTGCGGCGGGACTATCCGATTTCGAGACCGATGATGAAAGCTACTGCGACCTCGACATCCAGCCCGGCATCGACGTTTTCATGACGGCGATGGTCGAGGGCGTAGAGCGGCCCATGGCATGGACACACCAGTACGGGGAGGGCCGCGTGTTCAACACCTCCCTCGGACACGCCGGCGTCAGCATGCGCAACCCGTCCTTCCAGAAACACGTCCTGATCGGCATCGACTGGGCCACTTCCAGGTCTTAACGAGCGCGAGAGCCTCCACCCACCCTTCCCGGGCCGTAGCCGCAATAAGAACAACGAAGGACAAAAAATTGAAGGTCAACGGCAGGGATTATCGGGCGGTGTGGTGGGCAGATGGTATGATCGGATTTATCGATCAGCGCCGTCTCCCCCACAGGTTCGACTCCTCGAGCGCAAGCACGGTCGCCACGGTCGCGGACGCCATCCGCGGCGGTACGAGGCGCGCCAACCATTGGGGCGATGGGCGCTTACGGCCTGGCGCTAGCCGCTCTGAACGGCGATCCGCTCCATGAAGCCCACGAAACGCTCCTGAACACGCGCCCTACGGCGATCAACCTCAAGGTCGGCCTGGACGCCGTGATTTCGACCGCCCCCGACCCGGGGGCGATGCTGGACGCCGCCATCGCACACGACGATGTGGAGGTAACAGCGGACCGTACGATAGGCCGTCACGGCGCCGATCTTTTCATGCACGGTTCACGGGTGCTGACGCAGTGCAACGCCGGTCGGATGGCGGCACAGGACTGGGGCACGGCCACTTCCCCCATCTACACCGGGGCGAGGGAAGGACTGAGCCCCTTCGTGTGGGTCTCCGAAACACGTCCACGGCTCCAGGGCGCCCGGATCACGGCGTGGGAGATGGTGAACGAAGGTATCGACCATCGACTGATCCCGGACGGCGCAGGGGCGCAACTGATGCGCCAGCGCAGGGTGGACATCGTCATCACCGGCACGGACCGCGTCGCAGCCAACGGCGATACGGCCAACAAGATAGGCACCTACTCACACGCACTCGCCGCACGCGCCAACGGCGTCCCGTTCTACATCGCAGCGCCGCTCACCACGTTTGACGTAGACACACCGGACGGCGAATCGATTCCGATCGAAGAGCGAAGCCAGGATGAGGTTGTGTTCGTCGAAGGATTGAACGACGAAGGGCGGATCCAGCGGGTGAGAGTCACTCCCAAGGAAACACAGGCGATAAACCCAGCGTTCGATATAACGCCGGCCGCGCTGATCACGGGCTTCATCACGGAGGTCGGCATCGTCCCGGCGACGCCGGACGGAATAGCGTACGCCCTCAGGCGCCTGAGGCCCATATAGGTCGATCACTCCGGAAGGAATACGGCTACTCGATCCCCAGTGCGTTCTTGACGGCATTCTCCAGTTCGCCATCGCTCCAGGGCTTGTTCAGGTAATCGACAGCGCCCAGCGCCCGTGCCAGAGTCATATCCTCGCTGCCCTGTCACACCGTGAGCACCACCACCGGAATATTCACCAGTTCCGGGTCCTTTTTCAACTCCCGGAGCGTGTTAAACCGTCCAAGCGCAGCATCATGAGGTCCAGCAAGATCAGGTCCGGTTCGTGTTCTCGGACCGCGTCGAGTCCCAAATCACCGGCAGAGGCCTCCGCCACCTCTTAACCCTCATCACGAAGAAGCATGACAAGGGCCAAGCGTACCCATGGATTGTCGTCCACTACCAGAATCACCTGCGCATGTAGTTTCCAACGCTGGTTTCACTGGCCTTTAAAAGGCTCCGATATCCGCAAGGCTTTCGGCATCACTCAGATGGTATGTCACACGGACATCCACGCAAGGTCAGAAAAATAAGTGTTGACGAACCACATATCAGTGAAATTTGTTTTTGGCATTTCATCTACGGAATCCGCCAAACCGCGTGAGAATGGCTATACTCGGAACGCTCGATTGTCACCATTTTTACCCGATTTGGCCTCAACCGGATGATGCAATTTAATTCCACCGATCTTGGGAAATGGGAGACGCCCTACCTCACACTCACGACCGGTGAGCGCCATTCTCTGACGCCCGAAGGCGTATGGATGATCGGCGATAAGCCCGGCCTGTTGGCGATTTTCGACGACGACGATATCGTCTACGTCGCATCCACAAAGAACCTGGCGAAGTTACTTCAATCCCTGCCCCGTGACGGCGCAGAGTGTGAGATGAGGACGCTGGCGGCGATCGTCGATCTTGGCGTGCCCTTCAGGACCGCCGCCAAACGGGCCAGCAAGGGACCTACCGCCCAGAGGGTGACGCGCCTGGTCAACCGAATGACCTTCTCCGTAGCGCAGGTAGCGCCGGCGCACATGGACACCATCCGGGACGCCTTCATCGCCATAGCGGACCCGCGTTACAACGGCCGGACTTCCCTCGCCAACCAGGCCCTCGACCGTCTGCCCAGGTAGTTCGTGGCTGACCGGAGGCTTCCTGTATTAACCGCCGGCGGGCCCTCCGCCGAGCGCTTCTTCGTCCGAAACGAGGCGCGGAATGAGGGCCATCACGGCGCTGCCGATCTTTTCCGAGTCGTGGCGCACAAATATGCCTTCAGCAAGCAGATCGCTCTCAACCACCCAGGGAACGAGCGCCTTCATCTTGGCGATGTCGTACTCGACGGGCCGCGCCCCCAGTTGCATGTAGCGCTGTTGCACGCGGTTGCTGAATTTCGCCGAGTTCACCACTACCACGTCTATCCTGGACTTAAGGCCGATGTAGTGGTTCACCTCGGTGACAAATCGCTCCGCGGTGAACCCGTCCGTCTCGCCCGGCTTTGTCATCAGGTTGGTGATGTATACAACCCGTGCCTTCGACGAACGGATCGCCTCACATACGCCCTCGGCGAGGAGGTTAGGCACGAGGCTCGTGTACAGGTCCCCGGGAGCGAACACGACTAGGTCCGCACTCCGTATCGCCTCCAGCACCGGCGGGAAGGCGTAAGCGGGCGGCGACAGAAACACGTAGTCGATCTCGACACCGTCTTCGGTGCCGCGCGTGTCGATCAGCGCCTCTTCTTCCAGTTCCCGGCCGTCGGAGAGCATGGCGTGCAGGTGTGAGTCCGACAGCGTTACCGGCAGCACACGACCCCGGATGTTGAGAAGCCTGGAAGCCGCCTCGATAGCGCGATCGTGCGCCCCGGTTATCTCCGTGAGCGCGGCCAGCAGCAGGTTTCCGACGCTGTGGCCGACAAGTCCTTCGCCCATCGAGAACCGGTGCGTGAAAAGTTGACGCAGCATGGTGCTCTGTTCAGCGTCCCCCGCGAGCGCCACGAGGCACTGACGGATGTCACCCGGGGGCAGCTGGCCAAGCTCGTCACGCAGGCGCCCTGAACTACCGCCGCTGTCGCTCATAGCGACGACCGCCGTCAAGTCAAGGCCAAGGTCGTAGGCTTTGAGGCCGGAAAGGACACTGAAATTCCCGGTCCCGCCTCCGATCACAATGATCGAAGGTTTCATATACGTCGCCATTGATTTGCCGCTGGATCCAATCGATTGAAACATCCCCGCCACGCGCCTGTCGCCACAGCAGGGGCTTTCGAACCCGCCTACTGTCGCACGTTAAACGGTATCGCTGTCAACGTGGCTGCCCCTCGGATATCTGCACTCTACGCCGCGTTAGGCCACCCAGACCGGCGCTTGACGCCCCCCCGCCCAAAGAGATAGGCCTGGGGCCCACCCCCTGTGCAGGTGACGGGCTCCACAGGCCTGTTTGTGACAAGCGGGACTGTAAGCCGGGTTCTGTCCGAATTCGCTAGCGGGTTTACGAACGAGTCTTCTTCCCCGTTAGCGATCTCTGTACGGTCATCCATCTAGCCCTTCCGTTGCCAGAAGGGTCAAGCGGCCAACCCGGGGACTGGCCAGGCGCCTGCGTCCCCCTATTTGGCCTTGCACCGGATGGGGTTTACCCTGCCCCGGCCGTTACCGACCGGGCGGTGAGCTCTTACCTCGCCATTTCACCCTTACCCTTCCGTTTCCGAAAGGGCGGTGTGTTTCTGTGGCACTGTCCGTCGGGTCGCCCCGCCCCGCCATTAGCGGGCATCCTGCCTGGTGGTGCCCGGACTTTCCTCCCTCCCGGCCCGGAAAATCCGAACCGGAACGGCGACCGTCCGTTCCACTTGCCGTCATCGATGGTACAGCGTGATCGGTCCCGATCCCACTCCCACAGGCCCGTATATCTGGTGAATCAGACGTTACGAAATACGGGCTCGATCCGGCCAGCGTGCACAATCACCCGCTCGACAAGCGATGTAATGGCGATACGAAGCGCACGCGGCTCGGCAGTTTCGAGCGAGCCGAGCGCGTTCTCAAAGGTAAAAACGGCGCCGTCCCCGGACGTATCTGACGCAGACACCGCCCTCGCCGTACGTAGGTCGTCCAGCGGCGTGAGAAGGTCAGCCACGCCCCCTCGTCCGGACGCAACAAGGCGCACCGACTCTAGGAACTGCCCCTCGACCGCCCTCAGTTCGTCATCCAAGGTGGTGTCCTTCGGCGGATTGAAGCAATCCTTCAACATCTCCGCCGACGCCGCCCGGAGCGCGTCCAGGATCGCCTGGTCAAGGTCCGATTCCCGCCACCCCGGGTGCTCTTCCTTTTCGCCCGCCTCCCCGTCCACAACTCCCGTCGAACGCGACGGACAGGCGTAGTAGCGGTAGGCACGCGTCGCCGTGCTGCCGTCTACCCTGCTCCAGCGCCGGTTGCGCTCAAATCCGTGCATGCCACGCCCGCATGACCAGCACCGCGCCAGCCCGCTGAGGAGGTAGGGCTTCAAAACACGCCGCTTGCGCTGCGGGCTGCGAGACCCCATCACCACCTGAGCGCGGTTGAATACATCTCGCTCCACGATCCGTTCATGATTCCCGGCGATACGCATCCCGTAACGGACGTAGCTGCCCGTGTAGACGCGGTTGCGGAGCATTCCTGAAAGCGTCACCGGCGTCCAGGGCCTGCCCGACCGCGTGCGCAACCCCTCTGCGTTGAACAACCCCGCTATGCGCCGTAAGCCGGGGCCTCCCGTCGGTACGCTGGCCCTGGGGTCCGGATCACCCGGTACATCAACATCGTCCGGGGGTGGTTCCCCTGCGTAGAGCGCAAAAAGCCGCCTGACCACGACCGCCTCCAAGGGTTGAATCACGAAGGTGCCGTCCACATCAGCGACGTAGCCGAAAGGCGTTCGCCCCAGTACCTCGCCACGGGCCGCCTTGGACATCAACGACTCCCGGACGCGTCGATTCTGGACCGGCGGCCGCCCGGCGAACGGCAGAGACTCAAGCGCGTTTTGCAAGGGGTGCGGCAGATTCGGGTCCGCGCACCTTACCTCGCCACCCACCTCCTCAAGCTCGGCAAGCCGGTCCACCAGGCCGTCCAGCGTGGACGAGAGATGACGGGTACCGGGTATGACCACGAGCGCCTCGCCCCGGCCCAGACTTTCCAGATACGAGACTAGGGCGGCGTACTGATCAACGTCGCTCAAGGGGGGATCGCCCGGCCCGAAGACCTGCGTCAGGTTATGAAGCCCCTCGTCACAGTAGCGCTCTATCGCAGAGACGGCGACCTGTTCCGAGCGCGCGTCGGACGTAAGAGGCCGGTAGTACCCGGCGGCTCTCACAGCCTAACTCGGTATGAGGATTCGGCCGCAGTTACCGCACGTCACGAGTGAATCGGAACGCCGGAGTCGTGAGGCTTCCTTGAGGGGGAGAGTGATATGACACGCCTGGCAAACACCCCGTTCCACCCTGGCGATGGCCACTCCATGCCGCCGGAAAAGAAGCTGGTCGTAAAGTGCCAGTTCTTCGCCGGGAACGTTCTTGGACGCTTCAGCCCGCTCCTCTTCCAGAACCGCGACTTCTTTCTTTGCGGTGTTCATATGTCGGCGGGTTTTCGGCGCGGACGCCGCCCACGACTTCTCTCGTTCCGCAAGCGTCGTTGTCAGCTCTTCGGTAGCGCGCTCAGCATCTTCGGCAGACAGCCGGGCCGGGCCGAGCGACTCTTCAGCCTGCATCAGCTCACGACGTGCGTTCGTCTGTTCCTCTTCAACCGCCGTAAGTTCCCGGAGGTTGGTGATCGTGCCCCCGTAGACTCGCTCCTCGAGCTCCTCCACACGCTCCCGTAGCGCGTCGGCATCGACTTCAAGCCGCGCTAGGTTTGCGCGTCGCTCGATGGCGCTTTCACGCTCTTCTTCGGCCCGCTGCATAAGCACCGGGATCTCGGCCTGAGCTTCAAGTTCAGCGTTGTACGCGTCGAGTTCCTGCTGCTTGGCGGACAGGCGCTCGTCAACTTCCTGGAGTGTAAGGAGCAGGTCTCCTGAGAGTCGCATCAATTCCGATACATATTCCGTGGTAAGGGTGGATCAGATCTGGGTCCGGCACCGGGATCGGCGCGTTCTAGCCATACCATCGTATGAACGGCCATCGGAACGTGTCAACAAGAATGCCGATCTCACGTTTAATAAGCCGATTGAACCGATATCAGGGTGGGCGTATCGTCTAGTGTCTCACCGTTATGATTTGCCCCGACAAACTTCCGCAGATTCGCCGAGATAATTGATGCCTTCTTACACCGCTCCCGATTATGTGCTCAAACGGCCCCGTACGCGGATCGTATGCACGCTGGGACCAGCGACCGCATCCGACGAGATGATCGACGATCTGATACAAGCCGGGATGTCTGTCGCTAGGCTAAACCTGTCCCACGGCTCCCCTGAAGATCACACCGAGGCGATCGCACGCGTGAGGGAACGGTCCGAGCGCGCCGGAGTCGCCGTGGCCGTGCTTGCGGACCTTCCTGGGCCAAAGCACCGGCTGGGATCGGCTCCGGACGCTGATTCAGGGGCTGAAATCGTCCTTGAAGTCGGTCAGCGCTATATGCTCCGGGACGGAAACGGGACATCGACCAACGAAGTCGGCTACGTTCATCCCCCGGGATTTGTGTCCAGCACGCCCGCCGGCGCCGATGTCCTGATCGCGGACGGAGCGATACGGCTCTCCGTCAAACAGGCGCGTCAGAACGAGATCGAATGCGAGGTCACGGTCGGCGGCCCCATCCAGTCGGACAAAGCGGTCTCCGCCCCGGGACACGCGTCACGCATCAGTTATCTGACCGAAGAGACCGGCGAGGCGCTCGCCATGGCCGCTTCACAGCATGTTGACTACGTTGGCATCTCATACATACGCTCAGCGGCGGACGTGCGCCTTGTGCGGGATTTCTTTGCGGCCCGCGACTTCCACCCGGAGTTGATCGCCAAGATCGAACTCGCCGAGTCGATGGACAATCTGAACGCCATTATCGACGCCTCTGACGGCGTGATGGTGGCGCGCGGCGATCTGGGCGTTGAACTGCCGATAGCGCTGGTGCCGGGCAGCCAGAAGACGATTATCAGGCGTGCGAACGAGGTCGGGAAAGTGGTCATCACGGCCACTCAGATGCTGGAATCGATGATCAACGCCCCGACGCCGACGAGGGCGGAGGTTACGGATGTCGCCAACGCCATTCTTGATGGAACCGACGCCATAATGCTGTCCGCCGAGACGTCGGTCGGCCAGTATCCCGCCGTCGCTACGGCCGTCATGGCAGAGGTCGCATTGGAGGCGGAAAAAACCTTGAACCGGCGCGAGATAGCAGACCGCCGCCGTACCGGGATTCAGGGTCTGGACAGCGCCATCGCAGACGCCGCCGTTTCGACGGCGGTTAGCGTCGATGCGAAGGTTATCCTCGCATTCACCGAGTCCGGCAGCACCGCCGGGCGGGTCGCAGGGTTCCGCCCCGGAGTGCCCATCATCGTCATCACCCCGGACTCCGCCGTCGGACGCGGCCTCGCCCTTCGCTGGGGCGTGATGGTAATCACGGCGCCTCGTCCACGAAGCATCGATGAGATGTTCAGACAGGGGTCGCAGATAGCTCTCGACTCAGGCCTGGTGAAGGAAAAAGAACGCGCCGTCGCCGTGATCGGCGTACCGATCGGCGTCCACGGCAGTACCAACCTACTGCGGGTGATCGACCTTCCAGAGCCGAACCTCGAAAGCTAAGCGCACCGATTTCAGGTCCTTCACGCCGACGCCCGACGTCAGTCTTCAAGCCCGGAGCGTAATCTGCTGACTATCTCGGACGATGACGGTTCACGCCCGTAACACGCGGCGTTAAACCGATCCGTCATCAGGTCCACCGGCGTCCCCGGCAACGCCCTTGCCATTTCGGCGCGTAACTCGTTCGGCGTGTGGCCGTCGTTCAGCACCATTCCACGCCTCGTCGCCGCCCTCAGGTATCTGAAGTAAAGCTGAAACACTTCGGAAATTCCCGGCTCGTCTGCCGGGTACCTGCGCTCGATCTCGGATTCCCGATTCCGCCACATCCACTCCGGCAGCAATCTCCCCAGAAGCCCGGCCAGATCTTTACCGGCGTCGGCGTCGCCGCGCACCGACTCGCGATCGTCGCCAAAGCGTTTTCGCCGTTTCGTCATGTACCGTCGGAATGTGATGTACAGGACAAACAGGATGCCGAGTACGAGGAGGATCCCCAACGGGATCTTGATAAGTTCGACCACGATGTCGAATACAGCGTTTCCGCCATCACCGACAACCGGTGTGCCGTCGTCAGAACCTTGATCAAGGTTGAAATCGCCCCCGATCACTACTTCGGAACCGCCCTCGCCCCGTAATTTTCTCAGCAGGTAAACCATCCCCGTCGCCACCAGAGCGAACGGCGCGGCGATGACGATGAGGATCCAGGACAGCAGCACTACCAGACCGCGCCCGAGCGCGTGTACAGCATCGTTGAACACCACGGCTAGCACGGTAATCGAGATGGCGGAGAGCAGGACTCCACCCACCGCCACCGTCATAAACCGTCCCCAGAACGCAGAGCCCTGTTTGGCGCCTCCGGCCGTCGAAAGATGGTTGATCGCCATGCCGGCCAGGGCGCTGGTGAAGAACGGGAGGATCAAGAATCGGGCGTCAACATCGTTACCGGTGATCCGCTCTGCCAGAAGCAATATGCCCAGCGCGGCAGCGCCCGTGTAGAAGATCGTCCGCTGACCGGACTCCGACTCGTCCGAGTTCAGGAGAGCTACACCGCGCAACCACATGACGAGCGCCAGAATCAACGACAGCACCACCCCGACCACGGCCTCCGCGCTCAGATCGCCCCCGGTGAGCGCTACAGGCCAGCCAAAGTCCAGCCCCGGCTCTCCCCCTATGGCCCGAACAGCTGGCGCAAGGTAGATAACGGGAAGCCCTACGAGCGCCTGAACCATGGCCAATGTGACCACGTCACCTTTCGCTCCGCCAACAACCCAGTTGACGGTCATCGAGACACCCATGATCGACGCCACACCAACCCAGGCGAGGGGCGCGGCGTCCAAGCCGACCACCAGCGCTGCGACGGCGGCAACCGTGAATATTCGGGCGCTCTCGGACACCCAGAGGGAGAACATGATCAGGCCGCCACGGCTGTCATTCATGGCTGACCGCCCGTATTAACCAGGGTTTTCGATCGGCTGAGGAAGCTCACGTCAAATCCTCCACCGCTCAAAACTGGCCTCACCCCGTTCCAATTCAACGTCCTCTAGTATTTCGTCAACGTCGTTGAAATCATCATCAAAGGCGTCACCTACCGTCGGCCGGGGCGCTGGCGGTATCGGAAGATGAAAGCGGGTGCCCATGTCCTCTATAGGCACGCACGCCGTCCCCTCCGGCGCCTCATTCATGCCCACGTATATGCCGCGTACCGGATGCCCGGCGATCGCCAGTCGCTCGGCCACCTCAAGTAGATCTGGGCTCATCACGGCGGACACGATCACCACAGTTGCTCCATATGGAATGGCCCAGTTCGCTTCCCGCTCAAGCAGGCGATCTATCCGTTCCGGCGACACAGGCCGGATCATCGCCAGCGCCTCCATGATCGCTCCCAGCTGCCCGGGGCTGGCCGACGGTGGTATCACCATGTGGGTGCCCTGCCGAAGCGCGACGCCGTTGGTGACCAGCCCGACCCGGTGCCCGAGCTTCATGGCGTGCGTAGCGATCGAGCCGGCGCCGGTGATCGCCCTCTCAAGTAACCGGGGTGAATAGCCGGTGAACAGGTATTTCGTGGTGGATACGTCCATGACGACCACCGCGTACTGCGTCACAGATGGGTCGAAAGTCCGGATCAACACCTGGCGCAGCCTCGCCGTCACCTTCCAGTCGATCGTTTTTATGGGGTCGCCCGGAATGTAGTCCCGCAGCCCGCGGGGCCGGTTGGGATCTTCCCATAGCGCCATCACGGCGCGGTTATCTCCGATGGGCCGACCGGACGGCAGTTCAAAATCGGGAAGCTCAACGGTCCGCGGGTACACGAGCACGCCATCACGGGGCTGCGCCACAACTCCGTTCTTCGGGAACATGCCGAACAGGTCGCCGGAATCAAGCGTCGCCGGGCCGGGCTGGTGGTACCCGCGTCGCAACGCTTTCACGGTGTAACGCATGTGCACACGCTCGTACCAGGCGAGGTTGATCGACTCCCTCAACTCAAGCGCCGCCCGGCTGTTGGCGCGCGCCATCCTGGCGTCCTGAACCTCAAGTCCGATCGGGATCGTGTCCGCCACACGCAACCAGGGCATGGGAAGTGGCTTGGCGTTCGTTATCCGGATCTCTATATCGAAATCGTCCCCGACAAACACCGCATGATCCGGCAGGTCGCGTTCGTACAGTACGTCTTCGAGCGAAAGCCGGCTCCAGATACGCGCGCCAACGATGATGACGAAGCCGAAAACGCCGACGATCAGGATGAAGGGCGACACCAGAATGATGCCGACCAGCGTCAGGACTATGAACAGGGCTTCCCATAGTCCTGAGAGAATCTCTTTGCGGGTCACCGGCGCTGGTTCTCCCCGATCACTCGATTCTCCGCGCAATCTGAGTTGATGGCGGCGAACCGTCTGGCGGTAGCTTGACCGGGCTTATCGCTCGATCGGAACCTCTGTCGTCTCAAGCAGCTCTTTGATGACGTTCTCCCCGGCGCGCCCGCGCAACCCCGCCTGGGGCGAGACCATTACTCGGTGGGCCAACACCGGCACGGCGACCTGCTTGATGTCGTCGGGAAGGACGTAGCCACGGCCCTGGATCGCGGCCCACGCCTGTGCCGCCGTGTAAAGGGCGATCGCCGCTCTTGGGCTCGCGCCGAGATGCAACGCCTCGTGCTCGCGCGTCGCAGCGACCAGCGAGAGCAGGTACTTCCGCAGGTTCGGCTCTACCGTCACCCCTGCAATCTTGCCCTGGGCGGCCAGCAGTTCGTCGCGCGTCACAACTGCCGGAGTGTGAGGCCCGCCTCCGCCCGCCGTGAAGCGATCGATGATGTCGGCCTCTTCCTCCGGGGTCGGGTAACCGAGTGAAATCCGCAGCATGAAACGGTCTAGCTGGGCCTCGGGCAGCGGGAAGGTGCCTTCAAGTTCGACGGGGTTCAACGTCGCTATCACGAGGAAGGGATCGGGCAGCGGCCTCGATTCGCCGTCCATCGTCACCTGCCGCTCCTGCATCGCCTCAAGCAACGCAGTCTGGGTACGCGGCGTCGCCCGGTTAATCTCGTCCGCAAGCAGTATTTGCGTGAAAATCGGGCCTCTGCGGAACTCGAATTCGTTGCCCCGCATGTTGAAGATGGACACGCCAAGCACGTCCGCGGGCATCAGATCCGGCGTGAACTGAATCCGGCCAAATTCACAGCGAAGCGATGCCGCAAGCGCTTTGGCGAGCGTCGTCTTACCAAGCCCGGGCACGTCCTCGATCAGGAGATGTCCGCGGCACAGCAACGCCACGATCGACAGATTGATCACCTCGTCCTTACCGACGATCACGTTCTGGACAGCTATCCGAACGCGTGCGGCAAGCTCTGCGACGCCCTCAGCCCCATTGGCGCCCGTAGCCTTCGAGACGGGGCTCGCAGCCGTCATGTCGTTGACCCGGTCATCATTCGGCTCGCTCACATCGATTTCCTTTGGCGAGGCCGGGCCGGTTCTCGGGTTATCTTCGAGGCCTGCTTCAGACGTTGTAGGCGCAATCGCATCCTCGTTCTTTGTCTCGGGAGTTACAGGCGTCGAGGCGGGATCTGTCGGTCTAGCGTAAGCCGACCCTGACCCCTGCACCGCAAACGCGGGCACCTTGTCCAAGTCGCTTCCACAGCCTATGCAGAAACGAGCGTGGGTTTCGTTGCAGGCGGCGCAGTCGGGGCACGTCTTCAGGCCGAGGGAATTTGACCCCTCAACGTCCGGGACGATCAGCGGCTCGCCGCACCTGTCGCAGCCGTGCGCCTCTGATGCGTTTTCGGTCCGGCAATGAGCGCAAAACACGCTTCCCCCCCCCTGCTCTCTCAGCGGCCGCTGTCGTTCATCGTCGAATTCGACAACGGATAGGAATACCCGCGCAATACTATACGCACGGAGGTATTCCGGGGACTGCTCTGTGGGTATTGTGCGTTATTCACACCACCGTGACCGTGTTTGTCAGCCGTCCGATGTTCTCGATCTCCACGTTGACGACGTCACCTCCGGCCAGCGTGAATTCCGGAGGGGGAATCACCCCGGTGCCGGTGATCACCGTCGTCCCGTCCGGCACCGCGTTGTGCCTCTGGAGCCAATCAGCGATGTATTCGCAATCGCGGAACATCTCGCCGGTCGATGTCGTGCCGTTGAACGCCTCTTTGCCGTCACGCCGAATAGTGAGACGCACCGCCAGATCCTGGGGGTCTCCGACCGCATCCAGAGTGGCGAAGCACGGGCCGATGGAGCAAGACTTGTCGTACACCTTGGCCTGCGGAAGATAAAGCGGGTTGTCGCCCTCGATAGACCGGCTGCTCATGTCGTTCCCGCAGGTGTAACCGGCGATCTTTCCGTCGAATAGCACAAACCCCAGCTCCGGCTCCGGGACATCCCATGTGGAGTCGGCCCTGATGCCGACCTCGCCGTACGGGCCCGCCACCCGGTTCGGCGTCGCTTTGAAGAACACCTCTGGCCGGTCCGCCACGTACACCTTGCCGTACACATCCGGCGTGTCGCTTTCGGCTTGGCGCTCAAACATGCTGCTCTGGTACGTCACGCCCGCCGCCCACACCTCCGGCGGCCGAAAAGGCATCTCCAGCTTCGGGCCGTGCATCGGCTCGTCGGCGTTCTCGTGCATCTCTGTTATCGACAGCGTGCTGGCGATGCCACGGTCGACTATCTGGCGCGCCACATGATCCAGGGAGACACCCAGCAGCGACGCGGCCCGTAACAGAGAGAACAGATCGGTCGCGTGGGGGTTCGCGGATGTCAGGTCAAACAGGGTGTCTTCGGACGTCTCGACCCCCAGGTGGGACTCGCCCCGGATCGAGAACTGGTAGTAGCGCATTCAGGTCCTGCCTTCAGTTGTTTATGGGTATGTTAGGAAGCGCGAGATCGACCGGTCATTCCCGACAATTCGGAGACTCATCCGCCGTCACCACGCAGAGCATTCAGAAGCCACATCACCTGAAATCGTCATGTCCCATCAGGTGCTTGCGACCGCGCCAGGGCGCCAGGGGGGGGCGGGGGTGGCTGGCCGGTAAACGGGGGCGATGCTACGATTCGGCCCTATCGTTGTCAAAGGGGTCATCCGACCCCTGAATGCCGGGTACAGAAGCTCAATTTGTGCCTTCCCGGTCGATATCCATCCAGTTTCTCCCGATGCTTCACTTAGCCCCACAGAAGGAGCCGCCCTCACTTGGCTGATTCAGGGTCGACAACCATTGGATTTATCGGCGGCACAGGACCGGAAGGCCGCGGGCTGGCGGTGCGCTTCGCCGCCGCCGGTCACAATGTCCTGATCGGATCGCGTGACACCGTCCGCGCTGACGAGGCCGCGAACGAGGTCCGATCCATCCTGGCCGATGTGGACGGGGTGGCCGATGTGCGTGGCGCGCTGAACGCAAACGCCGCGTCCGGGTCCGACATCGTCTTCATCGCCGTGCCGTACGGCGGGATGATGGCTTCACTTGAGTCCCTGATTTCAGCGCTGGCGGGCAAGATCTGCGTGAACGTGATCGCACCGCTGTCTTTCGCCGGCGGTGTTCCTGCGTCTGCACCCCCGGAGATCGGCTCCGCCGCCGAAGAATCCGCCGCATACGCGCCCGGTCTGCGCTGGGTCGCCGGGCTGCATACGCTCTCGGCCCGTGACCTGCTCAAACTGACTGCGCCTCTCGACACCGACGCCATCATCTGCGGCGACGATGACGACGCCAAAGTGGCCGTGAGCGATCTCCTGGCCGAAGTACCGGGGCTGCGGCCGGTGGACGCCGGGCCGTTGCAAAGCGCGCGATACCTGGAGGGAGCGACCGCCCTGCTGCTCAACATCAACAAGCGGTACAGGGCCCACGCTTCGATCACCATCACCGGGCTTAACACCCAGTAATCCCGATGGCGTTTGCCGTATCTCCACAGCGGGTCACCGTCGTTTATTCGGGCGACGTTTGGCGCTACGAGATGAGCGCCAGCCACCCCCTCCAGCCGGTGCGCTGGAAGCGGGCCTTCGACCTTATGGCTGCCGCAGGATTGACGAAGGTCCCCAACATCTCGGTAGTCCCACCACGACCGGCGACCGACGATGAGGTCACGCTCGCCCACACCGTTGAGTACCTGCGGGCTGTAAAGGCCCTGTCTTCCGGACTGGAGCTGCCGCCCGGGCCGTCACATGGATTCGGACCCGGCGATAACCCGGTGTACGCCGGTATGTACGAGGCGAACGCCCTGACCTCCGGCGGCACGATGATCGCCGCAGAGGCCATCGCCGACGGCAGCGCCGACGTGGCGTTCAACTTCGCCGGCGGACACCAGCACCACGCGATGTCGGACCACGCCTCCGGCTTCGGAGTGTTCAACGACACCGTGATGGCGGCGCGCTGGCTCGCGAACCAGGGGTTGCGGGTCGCCTATGTCGATATCGATTGCCACCACGGCGACGGCGTGCAGGCGGGCTTTTACGGCTCGCCGAAGGTCTTGACCATCTCGCTGCACGAGAGCGGCCAGTTCCTGTTCCCTGGCTCAGGCGCCGTGTGCGAGTCCGGGCGTGACGAAGGCGAGGGGTACTCAGTCAATGTCCCGCTGGCGCCGCACACATCCGATGCCGCCTACATGGCCGCTTTCGAGGCCGTGGTCCCGCCCCTGGTGGAGTCGTTCAAGCCCGATGTCGTGTTCACGCAACTCGGCGCTGATACACACGTGCTGGACCCGATAACGCACCTCCGCCTAACCGTGCAGGGCCACGCCGCCGTGGTGAGCCGTCTGCGCGAGATGGCGTCTGAGTGCGGCCGCTGGCTAGCCGTCGGCGGCGGCGGGTACGACCTGGGCGCCGTGGCCCGGGCGTGGACGGCGGACCTAGCGATTATGGCCTGCGTAGAGCTGCCGCGCGAGTTACCCGCACCAGTCCCTGAGTCGCCCGGAGCGACCACCTACTCCGATGACCTGGAAGCGCCGGACGAACTGGTTGAAATGCAGGTCAGCGCGTTCAACGACCGAAGCGTAGAGCAGGTGCGTCAAGAGATATTCCCGCGCTTCGGCCTGACGTAAGCGCGTACCCGCACAACGCGCCCGCCCCGCGAGAGCCTCAGGGTGGGTTTGGTTCGCCTCAGTCTGCGATCGACAAACCCGGTGCGTCCGGCAACAAGCTGTAGGGGTGAATAACTATCCGCCCTCGGGCGGGACGCGTCCCGCCCCTACCAGTGCTCACGACCCGATCAATCCGAAAGCGAAAACAACCGTAGGGGCGTATGGCAATACGCCCTCGCCTATCCTCCTACGACGCTAGAACCCGACATCACATCAACCCCCAGACGAAAAACGGGGTCCGGCTTAAACCTCCCGGAACTCACCCTCCATGGTCTCTTCGTCGTCGTCGCCGTCGTCGCCGCCGTCCTCGCCCTCGGGCCCGCTTTCAGGTCCGGTGGCTCCGGCGGCTCCGTACGCCGCCTGTCCGATCGCCTGAAGGGCCGTCTGGAGCTCGTTGGTCTTGGCCGCCAAGTCCTCGGCCGAAGACTCCTCGTCGGCGAGCAGTTCTTTCAGATGGGTGATTACGGCTTCTACCTCGGTCTTCGCCTCGGCCGGCACGTTTTCGGCCTGCTCTTCAAGCAGCTTCTCCGCCGCAAAAACGGAGCTGTCGGCGGTGTTGCGGATCTCGACCGCCTCACGCCGCCTCTGGTCCTCCTCTGCGTTCTCCTCGGCGTCCCTCACGGCACGCTCGATCTCCTCCTGAGACAGCCCGGAGCGGCCCGTGATGGTGATGTGCTGTTCCCGGTTCGTCGCCTTGTCCGTGGCCGAGACGTTCAAGATGCCGTCGGCATCGATGTCAAAGGTCACCTCGACCTGCGGCACGCCACGTGGCGCCGGTAGTATCCCGTCCAGCATGAAGCGGCCGATCGACGTGTTCTCGGTGGCCATCCCGCGTTCACCCTGGAGCACGTGGATCTCCACGGACGCCTGGTTGTCTGCCGCGGTGCTGAACACCTCCGACTTCGAGGTCGGGATGGTCGTGTTTCGTGAGATCAGGACCGTCATGACGCCGCCGAGGGTCTCGATTCCCATTGTTAATGGCGTGACGTCCAGGAGCAGAACGTCCTTGACATCTCCCTCAAGCACTCCGGCCTGGATGGCGGCGCCAACGGCGACCACCTCGTCCGGGTTGACCCCCTGATGGGGCTCCTTGCCGAACAGTTCCGTGACCTTCGCCACCACCGCCGGCATGCGAGTGGTGCCGCCGACCAGGATCACCTCGTCGACATCGGACGCTCGCACGCCCGCGTCTTTCAGGGCGGCCGTTGTCGGGGCGACAGTACGCTCCACAAGGGTGCCGACAAGTTGCTCCAGCTTCGCCCGGGTCAGGGTCATCGTCAGATGCTTTGGACCGGTCGCATCGGCGGTGATGAACGGCAGGTTCAACTCCGTCTGCGCCACCGTCGAAAGCTCGATCTTCGCCCTTTCGCCCTCAACGCGCAGGCGTTGGAGCGCTGCGGGGTCTTTCCGGAGATCGATGCCGTTGTCGGCCTCGAACTCGTTCGCCGCCCAGTCCACGATGGACAGGTCAAGATCGTCGCCGCCGAGGTGCGTGTCCCCGTTGGTTGACTTGACCTCAAAAACGCCGTCGCCGATCTGGAGGATCGTGACGTCAAACGTGCCACCGCCAAAGTCATAAACGGCGATCGTCTGGTCGCCCTTGCCCTCCAGCCCGTACGCCAGCGCCGCGGCAGTCGGCTCGTTGATGATGCGCAGGACCTCGAGCCCTGCGATCTCGCCGGCTACCTTAGTAGCTTCGCGCTGGCTGTCGTCGAAATAGGCCGGGACCGTAATCACGGCGCGATCGACGGGCTCCCCGAGCTTGGTCTCGGCGTCTTCCTTGAGCTTGCGCAGCACCATCGCCGAGACCTCGGGCGGCGACTGGGGCTTGTCGTTGAACACCACCGTCGTGTCGCCCGCCTCGCCCACAGACAGGTTGAACGAAATCCGGCTCAAGTCCTCCTGAACGGACGGGTCATCAAACCGGCGGCCGATGAAACGCTTCACGGAGTACACCGTGTTTTCCGGATTGGTGATCGCCTGCCGGCGCGCCAGCTCGCCCACAAACCGCTCGGCGGTTTTCGGGTTGACGGCCACCACGGACGGCGTCGTCCGTCGGCCCTCTTTGTTTTCGATAATTTCCGGTTCCCCGGCCTGCATGACCGCCATAGCGGAGTTGGTCGTGCCCAGGTCGATTCCGATCGCCTTAGCCATGTTTCAGTTCATTCCTCGTCTGATTTCGGGTTCTTAAGTCGTCGTTTTGGCCCCAGAAAAAGGGGCCGTCTTGGGGGGGGGGCGTGTCGCCCCGGGTGTCAACTGCTCATTCGCCGGTTGACTCTTCGGTTTCTTCCGTGCTCGCCGGCGCCGTGGATATCTGGACCTGAGCCGCCCGAATCACGTCGTCGTTCATTTTGTATCCCCTGCGCAGGACGTTCAGCACGGTACTCGCCGGCACATCCCCGGACTCCGCCGTCAGCAAAGCCTCGTGGAACCGCGGATCGAACTGATCCCCGACACTTTCAAAAGGTTCGATGCCCTCGGACGACAGCACTTGCAACAGCCCACGGCGAATACCTTCGAAACCAGCGAACCACGAATCTTCGACGCCCCTCGGGCGCTCAGAATCCAGGGCGGAGTCGAACTGATCGAGCGCGTCCAGCACCTTTACCGCCATCCGTCGCGTGGAGTTGCGCCGAATCTCTTCCCGCTCAACCGCGACACGATTTCGGTAGTTAACGAAATCTGCCTGGACGCGCTGCACCAGCGCCTTCATCTCATCCCGTTCCCTCATCGCCGCATCTATCGGCTCCTCGAATACAAATGGTTCCTCAACCTCAATAATCTCCGGGGGCTCGACTTCATCCTCCACCACATCCTCAGGATCGGCCGGCTCCTCTTCCGGAGCCGTTCCGTCCTTGATCTCTTTCTCCATGGGTACTTTTCCTCCACGGTCAGCGCGTACCTCTATCAAACCAGATCACTTGAACTAACCGGGTCGTCAGGGTCCGCGCCTACATATTTCAAAAATGATCCCAACTCCGCCGTAGCTCTAATTGCGGCGGAGTCAAGCGTTTTGGTATTCAACTCCGCCCCATCCACGAGCCTGCGCAACGGGCCGACAAGGTCCAGCACCAGACGAACACCCGCCAGGTTCAGGCCAAGTTCTTCTACCAATCGGCGGATCACGCGAAGCCTCAGGAGATCCTCATTTGAGTAAAGCCTGAGATGGCCGCCCGTACGGGACGGCTGCACCAGCCCCACGCGCTCGTACTTACGGAGCGTCTGCGGGTGCATCTCCAGCAGGCGGGCCGCGACGCTGATTATGTAAACGCCCGTGAACTCGACGCCGGCGGTGTCGGGCTGGACGTTTCCCCTATCAACAACCAAAGGCTGTATCCGTCAAATCAGACCGTTTCAGGATCGGCGCGACGAAGTTCGACGCGCGTGAATTACATGGTTGATATCGTAGTAGTTGACACGGTGCGTGTCAATGTTAACAATAAATACTTATATGAGTTCCGATATTCCGCCATCATTTTTCGGGGATTTCACCGTAATCTAACGAAATCAATCCACAATCGCGTGCATTGGGCCGGATAGCGTAGTAGACTACCGTGCTGTTCAATTTGTGACATACGTCACTAACGATTACGAAATACGCGAAACAAGCAAATCGAAACGAAATCGGTTGCGGGCATACCGTTTACCGACGAAATAGGAACCTGGAAGATGACTCTCTACTTGAAGGCCTGCCCCCGTTGCCACGGGGACATCGCATTGGATGATGACCAGTACGGACGCTACATGGAATGCCTGCAGTGCGGATTCCTGATTCGATCGAAGGCGGATGAGAAGCCCGCCACCCCCACGCCGTCCACGACGCGCGCCGCATAACCGAACTCATCACCCAACTCCCGATGACAAGGAGCCCCGGTTTACACGAGCCGGGGTTTCTTTTTGCCTCCGGCCGGACCGGATTGCCAGGTCAGCGATCAATCAAGGTCAATCAGTTCGCGTTCCAGGTCGACGATATCGGCCTCAAATAATTGCGTCTCGGCGTACTCGACCACGCGGTCCATCATATCCGTCGCGTGACGCGCGCCCCCATTCACTACCGCGACGCCGATCAGCGCCGACTTGAGACGATCCTGATCACCCACCTCGGCGACGCTGGCATCAAACCGGTGACGGAGTCTGTCTATTAACGATCGGACCACATGGCGCTTCCCTTTTAGCGACCGGTTATCGTGCAGCCGAAGTGTGATCCTGCAAACAGCAACTTTCATGCGGACACTATAGAGTTCTGGCGTCGGACGACTCGACCATTATCGTTCGAGCCTCACGAGCGTAAGTTGATCGGACATCATCGATTGTGATAAAACGCACGTAATGGGTTGAGTTGATGGCGGTCGCCACTCGCATGAAGCGTCGCCGAGTAAACGAGGGTGCCTCGAATGGCAAACGGCTACACGAGCGATCTTTCCGGCGACGACATTCGTTCTAATTCCGACGTACCAGAAGTCGTGGTCCAGCGCCTGCCCCTCTATGTACGGGTGTTGTCCCAGTTCGAATCGGCCGGCGCAGAGATGGTCTCCTCCGAGCATCTGGGCACCCAGCTCCAGATGACGCCCGCACAGATCCGAAAAGACCTGAGCTATTTCGGCAGGTTCGGCAAACAGGGCCGTGGATACAACGTCAAGCGACTTGCGCTCGAACTCCGTTCCATCCTCGGTCTTGACCGCCAGTGGAACGCCGGACTGGTCGGGGTCGGGCGTCTGGGACGGGCCATCATCGCCTACCCGGGTTTCCGGCCTGAGGGTTTCCGGGTGGTCGCTGCGTTCGACGCCGATCCGTCCGTCGCCAGCTCCGCCATCGGCGACATCGATGTCCGCCCTATTGCCGAGATCAAGAACACGGTTGCAGACTTGGGGATCCGAATCGGCATCGTCGCCGTGCCCGCGGCCAACGCCCAGAGCGTGTTTGACGCCCTGGTGGAGGCCGGCATTAAAGCCATCCTGAACTACGCGCCGGTAGCCCCCCAGGTTCCACCCAACGTCAAGGTCCGCGGGATTGACCCGGTGCTTGCGCTCCAGTCCATGACCTACTTCTTGAAGCCGGATCGCACCGACGGCTAGGCCCAGCGTGAGCGCCATGATTTGAAGTGGCTCCACGGTAACCGTCATTCCCGGGCCACCGGGAATCCAGATTGGCGTGGTCTTCGATCGGTGTGATTCGTCTGAAATCGCGTCGACGGACTTGTCTTCCTATTCGGAAAACCTTCTCACCCCAATCCTCTCCCGACCGGGACGGGGGCTCAGCCCCCTCGACGTAAATGCAGGATGAGGGGGACCGCCGGAAGGCGGTCTATACGCCAAGTGCGTCTCCGCACATTTCCGGTCCTTCGAGGGCTTCAGGACACGGTTAACAATCACACGGTTCGCGCCCGGACGCGAAACAGGGCCGGATGAACCGGCCCCGTCAACAAACGCGTTCAGCCGAGAACGGCCTAAGCGCCGGGAATCGATCCCGGCGGTGTGTCGGCGGACCTGCGTCGTCCACGTCTGCGGGCCAGGTCGACACGAATCTGAGCACGCCGGAAGGCTGAAAGGGCACGCGCCAAATCTACGTCCGCCTGCCTAGTCTCGACCCGCTCCGTCGCCCGTTGAAGGGCTGCCTCGGCCCGTTCCAGGTCGATCTCCACATCCATCTCAGCCGTGTCGGCGAGGATCGTGACCTGGTTGTTCAGGACCTCCAGGAAACCGCCCGTCACGGCGAGAACGTTCTCGCCGTTGTTGGAACGAATCGTCATCTCGCCGGGCTGTAGTTGCGTCATCAAGGGCGCGTGGTTCGGAAGAATGCCAAGCTGGCCGTCGATACCCGGCGCTACCAGAGAGTCAATCTCTTCCGAGAAAACTTCGCTCTCGGCGGTGACGATTGTCAGTGTAAACGTGGCCATTTAACGGGGTCTCCACCCCTGATCAAGGTCTAGACGGGGCCGGGGTTAGGCGTTGGGTTCTGCGAGCATCTGCTCGCCCTTCTCGCGCGCTTCGTCGATCCCGCCGACCATCCGGAACGCCTGCTCCGGGAGGTCGTCGTGCTTACCGTCCAACACCTCACGGAACCCGCGAACGGTATCCGCCAGCGGCACGTAGCGGCCAGGGATGCCGGTGAACACCTCTCCAACGAAGAAGGGCTGCGTCAGGAACTGCTGGATGCGACGCGCACGGCCAACGGCCACGCGGTCGTCGTCCGAAAGTTCCTCGACACCGAGGATGGCGATCACGTCCTGGAGGTCACGGTAGCGCTGCAGAACTTGCTGCACTTCCCGGGCCACTCCGTAGTGTTCTTCGCCAACGATGCCCGGCTGCAGAATGCGGGAGTTGGAGGCCAACGGGTCGACTGCGGGGTACAACCCCTGCTCGGTCATCGACCGCTCAAGCGAGATGTTGGCGTCCAGGTGACCGAACGTGGTAACGATGCCCGGGTCCGTGTAGTCGTCGGCCGGCACATACACCGCCTGGAACGACGTGATGGAGCCATCGACCGTGGTCGTGATTCGTTCTTCAAGGTCGCCGATCTCGGTGGACAGCGTGGGCTGGTATCCGACGGCGGACGGCATTCGTCCCAAGAGACCGGACACTTCCATGCCGGCCAGGATGTACCGATATACGTTGTCGACGAACAGGAGCACGTCCTGCTTCTCGACGTCACGGAAGTACTCCGCCATGGTCAACCCGGTCAGGGCGATCCGTGCCCGCGTGCCAGGGGGCTCGTTCATCTGGCCGAACACGAGCACGGTGCTGTCCATCACACCGTAGTCCTGCATCTCATGCCACAGGTCGTTGCCCTCACGGGAACGCTCTCCAACACCGGCGAACACGGACACACCGGAGTGCTCCTGTGCGATGTTCCGGATGAGCTCCGTAATGATGACGGTCTTACCGACGCCAGCTCCGCCGTACGCGCCGACCTTGCCACCCCTCTGGAACGGGGTGATCAGATCAAAGACCTTGATGCCGGTCTCAAGGATCTCCGTCGTACCGGTCTGCCGGTCGAACGACGGAGCGGCTCTGTGGATGGGCCAGTGGTCGGCGGCGGCGACATCGCCGAGCGTGTCCAGCGCCTCGCCGGTCACGTTGAACAGCCTGCCGAGCGTGGCCGGTCCAACCGGCACGGCGACAGCCCTGCCAGAGTCGACAACCTCAACGCCACGCTTCAGTCCCTCGGTCGGGCCGAGAGCTAGGCAGCGCACCCAGTCGTTTCCGACATGCTGCTCAACTTCCAGGTAAAGCTTCTCGCCGTCCAGTTCCAGTTCGAGGCCGTTGTAGATCTCCGGAAGGTCTTCTGATGCGAACTCAACGTCCACAACCGTTCCGATGACCTGAACAACCTTACCGTTAGCCATATTGGGGCTCCTGTGATTGACCATTTGAGCCGGATCCCGAATCCCTGTGTGGGCCGTTCCCCGTCCCGTGAATTCCCAGCAGTTAATTTTGGACTTAAAGGAGCGCTAGTTGAGCGCCTCCACTCCGCCGACGATGTCCAGCATCTCGGAGGTGATCGCTTCCTGGCGCGCTTTGTTCAACCGCAACGTCAGGTCATCAATAAGATCGTTCGCCGCATCGGTGGCGTTTTTCATCGCAACCATGCGGGCTGAATGCTCGCTTGCTATCGCTTCGAGGACGGCGTGATACACCTCCATCTCGATATAGCGGGGGAGCAGCTTTTCGAGCACCTCTACAGGGCCCGGTTCGTAGATGTAGCCAATGGCCTCGTTGCCGCTTAGTTCCGCGGGCTCGACCGGGATCAGCCTGGCGATGGTCGGGGACTGCACGGCCGTGTTGATGAAGCGTGAGTAAGCGAGCAACACCCTGTCCACGCCCGCCGACTCAAATTCGTCGATCACGAGGTCGGATATGGCACGCGTGTCTTCGATGGTCGGGTTGTCGCCTATGCCGTCGAAAACCGCCTTGAGCTCGTTACCCGTGCGCACCGTGAAGTTACGGCCCTTCTTGCCGATGGCCACCAGGGTCACCGGAGAGTCGGACTCTTCGATCGTCTGTTCCACGGCCCGAGTCAAGTTCGTGACCAACCCGCCGGCAAGCCCGCGGTCCGGTGTGATCAGCACGATGCCCGTGGTCTGCACATCCCGTTCTTCAAGCAACGGAACGGACGAGTCCTCGGACCCCCGCTCAAGCGCGGCCAAGTGAGACAGCACGGAGTTCATGTGCTCTGAGTAAGGTCGGCCCGCCACCACCATTTCCTGTGCGCGCCGCATTTTTGAGGCGGCGATCATCTGCATGGCCCGGGTGATCTTCGCCGTGTTGGCGACACTACGGATTCGGCGTCTTAACTCTCGGGTGGTTGGCATGAATATTGGCGCTTGCGGGCGGAACGAAAACCGCCCGGCTCGCTCCTAGTCTTCCAGGTTGAATGTCTGCTTGAACGCGACCGCTGCTTCGGAAAGTCTGGTCCGTTGCTCGTCGCTTAGCTCGCCGGACTCGGCGATCGCGCCGAGCACGTCCGGGATGTTGGCGGCGGTGTACTCGTGCCACCCGGCCTCGAACTCGAGGATCTTCGAGACCGGCACGTCGTCCAGATCGCCATTGGTCCCCAGGAAGAAGATTGAGACCTGTTGCTCCATCGTGAGCGGTGCCGCTTCGTTCTGCTTCAGGATTTCCGTCATGCGCTGACCACGCTCAAGCTGGGCGCGCGTCGCCGCGTCCAGGTCGTCGGTACCGAACTGCGCAAATGCCGCAAGTTCACGGAACTGAGCCATGTCCAGCTTCAGCCGGCCCGCAACGTCACGCATCGCACGCCTCTGGGCCGAACTGCCGACACGACTGACCGAAAGGCCGGCGTTGAGGGCCGGGCGAATGCCGGCGTTGAAAAGCTCCGACTCCAGGTAGATCTGGCCGTCGGTGATCGAAATCACGTTGGTCGGCACGTAAGCCGAAACGTCGCCGGCCTGCGTCTCGATGATCGGGAGCGCCGTAATCGAACCGCCGCCGCGCTCATCGTCGAGCCGTGCGGCCCGCTCCAGGAGGCGGGAGTGGAGGTAGAACACATCACCCGGGTACGCCTCACGTCCCGGAGGCCGGCGCAGAAGCAGCGACATCTGGCGGTAGGCCCATGCGTGCTTCGTCAGGTCGTCGTAAACAACCAGGACGTCTTTGCCCTGGTCCATGAAGTACTCGGCCATCGCAGCGCCAGCGTAAGGGGCCAGATACTGCAACGGGGCGGCGTCGGAAGCGTTTGCAGCGACCACGATAGTGTGGTCGATCGCGCCGTGGTCCCGGAGGGTCTGTGCGACCTGGGCGACCTTACCGACCTTCTGGCCGATGCCGACGTAGATGCAGATAACGCCGGTGTCTTTCTGGTTGATGATAGCGTCGACACAGACGGAGGTCTTGCCGGTGTTGCGGTCTCCGATAACCAGCTCACGCTGGCCACGTCCGACCGGGATCAATCCGTCGATGCCCTTGATGCCGAACTGCAACGGAGCGTCGATGGACTTCCGAACCACAACGTTCGGCGCTAGTCGCTCGATCGGCATCGTCTCGGTAGCTTCGATCGGGCCCAGGCCGTCCAGCGGCCTGCCCAGCGAGTCAACAATCCGGCCAATCAGCCCCTCGCCCACCGGAACGTCTGCGACACGGCCCGTGCTGCGGACTTCGTCGCCCTCTTTAATATGCGTGTACTCTCCGAGGATCACGGCGCCGACGCTGTCTTCCTCAAGGTTGAGCGCCATGCCGATGGCGTCGCCCGGGAACTGCAACAGCTCTGTGTAACTGACATCGGACAGGCCGTGGATGGTCGCCACGCCGTCAGCCGCTTGCACGACCGTACCAACGTCGACCATGGTCAGTTCGCCGCCGAATTCCTCGATCTGGCGTTTGATGACCGAGGCTATGTCCTGTCCTCTGACCGCCATGCGATCTCCTCCGTGGACCCCGTTACGGGGCCGTGTGTTCGTGACGCTTCCGATATCCCCTTAACAAGGGCCTCGAAAGCGCCTGTCCGATATCCGGCAAACGTTATCCCGGCCGGCCGTGGTTATTCCCTTTGGTACCTGTAATGCCTTTCATGCCCGGGGCCAGGCCTTACCCGTCCCTGGTTGAAATCGCCGCAGGCCGACCGAGTGTCTGCCGGAGCGATTCAAGTTTTGAACGCACGCTGCCGTCAACCAACCGGTCTCCGACGTGGGCGACCATCCCGCCCAGAATCTGGGGATCTGCGCTGAACGTAGCGGTGATCTCCTGATCAACCAGAGAAGAAAGAAGGGTGACGATCTCCGAGCGCAATGCGGCGTCAACGGCGACCGCTGTCGTGATCTCCGCCCGAGCGATACCTCTTCGACCGTCCAGCATCGCCCGGAAGTCGTCACGGATCGCCGGGGCTATCCGTGACGCACGGTGCGTCACCAGCAGTTTGGCCAAGTTCCGTGCCGTTTCGCCGAGGTCCGCCAGTACCTTGTCGATGCCGTCCATCTTGACGGTCATCGGCACTTGTGGGGCGTCCAATAGAGCCGCGAAATCCTCGTCACCCAGCGCCGTCGCTAGGGCGTCAAGGTCAGCGGCCCATTCGTCAAACGTATCGTTCTCGAACGCTATATCGAAGGCGGCCTGCGCGTAACGTCTTGCTTTAGGCGCCATGCTCAGTCCTCCTTCCTGTTCGTCCGGTCACGTCGGTCAACATGCGTTAGTTCCTACGATCCTCAGCGAGGCCTTCTTCAAGGACACCGGCGATGATTTCCCGGTGCGCCGGTGCGTCAAGCGACCGGCCGATCACGCGTTCAGCGGCGTCAACCGCCAGGTTCGCGAACTCGGCCCTGATCTGCTCGATAGCCCCGTCCCGCTCACGCTGGACGTCCTGAGCAGCCCGTTCACGCAGGCTTTCGAGGTCGGCACGAACGCGTTCCTCTTCCGTGACCCGCAGCCTTGCAGCCGCCTCTCGCGCTTCGGCGATCAACTGCTGACCCTGTGTGCGGGCCTCGGCGATTTCCTGCTCTACCCGCTCCGCAGAAGACGCAGCGTCCTGTCGCGCCCTGTCGGCCGCCTCAAGACTCTCCTTGATCCGATTGGAGCGCTCATCGAGCGCCTTGGAAATCGGACGGTATAGGAGCTTCGAGAGGATGAAGAACAGGATCAGAAAGCTGACGATCTGTGTTACCAGTCCCGGCAGATTTATGCCTATAGCATCCATCGATCTTCCCCAAAACGAGGTGGGCGATAAAACGCCAACCCCGCACCCACGACTCCAGAAAACGCCTGAAAGCATTCCCGGCGCCGTGCAGGTGTATTGCTACGCGACGAAGATGATGATGATTGCCACCACCAACGCGTAAATGGCGATTGCTTCAGCGAACGCGATCGCTAGGATCATGTTCTGCTGGATTGGGCCCTGGGCTTCCGGGTTCCGGCCTAGGGCTTCCAAGGCCTTCCCGGCCAGTATGCCGATACCCAGACCGGGGCCGATCGCCCCGAGGCCGATTGCCAGTCCAGCGGCAAGTGTCGTCAAATCCATTTCGTTTACCTCTCCTGCAAGGTTTTCCTGCGGGCACAAACTAGTCCACGGGCACCACGGTCCGGAACTCTCCGGCCGTTTGACGGGTACGCCGCCCAGATAAATAAAGGCACCTAAAGCGCGTCGACGCTAGTGCTCCTCCTCGCCGTGGTCAATGGTTGCCATCACGCCGAACACCAGCGTGAGCATGGCGAAGATGAAAGCCTGAATGACGCCAACAAAGAGTTCCAGCCCAATGAACGGGATGATCCCGATCAGGGGGAACAGGAACGCCATCGCTACGAGCAAGACTTCCCCGGCGAACATGTTTCCAAAGAGACGGAAGGTGAAGCTGATGGTACGGGCCAGTTCGCCGATGATCTCAAGGATCCCGACAAAGAAGAATATCGGGCCCTGTTTGATGTTGATGAACTTGCCACCGTAGCCGCCGAACCCGAGGGAACGGAATCCCCAGATCTGGACAGTGATCATCGCCACAAGAGCGATAGCCAGCGTGTTGTTGACGTCCGTGTTGGCGCCGCGGAGGTAGGGGATGAGAATGCCGACGTCTTCCGACAGGTCTACATCATGGGATTCAATATCAGCCATCAGGCCTGAGTCGAAATCTTCATCGATCAGTTCATCGAGCTCTTCTGAGTCGTGAATGAACTCAACACCGTGCCCTTCGTGGTCAAGCTCAAGACTCGCCAGGGGAATGGCGTCCTGGCTAGTGCGACCGAAGGGAATGATCTTTATCGGGCCACCGTTGAAAACAACCAGATCGGGATCTTTGAACTCCACCTCGCTGCCATCGTGTCCAGCCTCTTCAATGGCGTGTTCACGATGCTCAGCGAACTCCGTAGAGGTCTCGACCCAACCGATGGTGCCGACACCCGGAAGAACCCCGATCCAGTTGTTGATGACGACGACGAGGAAGATAGAAAGGACGAGGGGGAGGAAGCGTCGGCCGTGGCGACCTCCGGCGGCGGATTCCGCCAGGTTGATGAAGAAGGCGACGATGACTTCGAGGAAATTCTGCAGTCCAGTCGGTACGTCCTTCTCCGGGGAGTTGCTCCGGATTTTACGGGTGCCGAAGAAGGCGACGAGGGTGAGGATGATACCGGCGATCCAGAACATGATCGCCGTGTTCATCACTTCGTATTCAAAAGAGCCAAAATCAATCGCAAGCCCCACAGGCTCTGCGGGAAGTTGGATGGCTGCGATGGGGGCACCGAGGAATCCGAGGCCGAACGGTGCGCCGAGTGCGCCACCCACGA
>PVBE010196698.1_pt1 | contig 120992 bp, 117 predicted proteins | sample 1631181 | NCBI WGS metagenome assembly PVBE01 (sample SAMN08397723, study PRJNA350692) | Marine metagenome, whole genome shotgun sequencing project. | isolation source: water | place: Pacific Ocean | collected 2012-04 | reverse complement strand
CGACCTCCGCAAACTGTGCAGGGTCACTTGTAGTCGGTAGGACCACCGGCAGAACATCGGCCACCGGGGTACCCGCGTAACCACCGTTGGCGAACGAATGCCGGCCACCGAGGGCGAGCAGGCCGCCGCCGCGCTGCGACACGAAGTCGGCAAGCATGCGGAGCTGATCGGCCGTGAAGAAGGATGCCTCGACGCTGCCGAGGATCACCCCGCTGTAGCGGTACAGCTGTTCTCGCGTCCGCGGGAACCCCCCGAAGAGCTCCTGCTCGCCACCGAAGCTCTCGTCGGGATCGACGATGAGGCTCTGGAACTTGTTTTCGGCCGAGCGCACGAGCACCGCCAATGCGATGTTCTGATCCTCATGCAGGGCACGCCGAATGAACGCGACCTCGTGACGTGGCTCCCCTTCGAAGTAAAGAATGCGGGCCTGCTCGTCACTCACCGTGACCAGAGCTTGTAGCTCGTTGTTGCGCTGCACCATCTCGCCGTCGGCGACGACGATACGGAACGTCAACAATCGCGGCCCAGCCTCCTCGGCGAGGAAGCGCGTCCTCACAACAGTGCTCTCACCTGCGCGGGGCAACTCGACGTCGATGGTCGACAAGATGCGGCCGTCATCTTCGACGAAGAGCTGCACGGTCTCTCCATCGAAACCGCGTTGGCGCACAACCACGTCCGCCCCCACAGAAGATCCCTGTAGCACCTCGCGCGGAGCCTCGACACGCACCACCTCGATGTCGCGGGAGAACTCCTCGATGCCAACACCGACGGCGAAAACCGGAACCGTTGCATCGCGCAGACCGTTGATCGCCTCGCTAAGGCCAACCTCCGCGTTATCGGCACCGTCGGTGATCAGCACGAGCCCCGATAGCGGCACGCTGGCAAGCTCCTGCCGGGCGCGGTCGAGCGCCCGGGCGAGGTTCGTCCGATGGCCCGAGAAACTCAGATCGTTGATCCCCTCGACCCGCGCTGACCCGGCCGCGAAGGAAAACAACCGCAGCTTGAAGCGCTCGCTCAGCGCCCCGAGCAAGGGGCTCTCGGCACTCAACCATTCGTCGAGTTGAGCGCTTCGCGGGCGGCCTGCGAGGTCGGCGATCCGCATGCTGCGTGAGTCATCGATCAGCACGCCGATGAAGTTCTGTTGGGGCACGGCGGTCGCCACCACCAGGGATGGCCGTAGCAGACAGAGCACAGCCAGCCCAACCACCGCCACGCGTATCGCCGCCAATACCTTGCGATCTCGACCCGATGCCTTGCCGCCAACGTCGGCGTAGCGACGTATGGCGGGGACCGCCACCACGATCAAGGCCAGCGCAATGACCACGGCCGGCCACGAGGGCGACAGCAGCAGACGGCCCTTCTCGAAGACGAAGGGCTTGTACTTGAACAGCAGCGAGAACAGCGACTCGATGAGCGGCGACATTAGTGGCTCATTGCATAGAGGATCGTGTTCACGGCCAGCTGATAGGCGAAGTTCGAGAACTTGATCGGGTAGTAGGGGTTATCGACCCATTCCCACGCATCGCCCAGGTCGGTGTTCCAGTTGATGATCACCAACAGTCGGCCATCTTCGTCGAAGATCCCCCGCACATACGGCACGTACCCGTCTTGTTCCCACGTCGGGCCGCCGCGCGTGATACCGACGCTGGGAACTTGCAGGATCTGGTCGATGTCGTAAAACGTGTGGAAGACGGGATGTTCCAGCGGCAGGTCAACGATGCGGTACTCGGGCAACACGCGCGAGATCTCGTACTCGAAGTTGCGCCATTCCCACGTACCCCAGAAGTCATCGATGAAGAGAAATCCGCCCGCCATCAGGTAACGCTTCAGCGCTACTACCTCCTCCTCGCTCATGCTCATGTAGCCGACTTCGAGCGCATACAGAAACGGGAACCGGTAGAGCTCCGGGTCGGTCAGCAGAACCGGATTCTCGCTCTCGGAGGCGTCGATTCCGGTCAGACGGCGTAGGCCGAAAACGAACTGCCGATCTGCCTTGGGAAAATCGACGGCCCACGACCCGCGGCGCCAGGAGCGACCGTGGCTGCCATAGATGGCACGGGTAAAGTAGAACTCGTGGGGCCCCGAGCCTCTGCTTCGCGACAGAGCACGGTTGTCGAGCGCCGATCGCATCTCGTCGAGCTGGCTGGATTGCGAGGGACGCTGCGGGCTGGCCGAAGACGAGGCGCCGATGGCGCAGACCAGCAGTACAACACCGGCTGCCGGGACCCTGCCGATCCAGCCTCTCTTCACGCAGCTTTCCCTGGGGATAGTGCCGTCCTCATCCGACGCTCGCACAGCCGTGGACACTGGGCTCTCGCGGATGCCGCATCGCCCCGTCCCCGCCAACAGTACCAGTTTTTTGACCGGCTTCTGCCGGGTCGCTATGCTGTCAATGACATGAGCGCTCACGCTTCGGAATCTTCCACCACCGTGCCCGCTTTTCATTGGCGCGACGTCGATTGGACGCCCTTCATAGCGATCGGCGCCCTGCACCTCGTGTGCCTGGCTGCCCCTTTTTATTTCACCTGGGGAGCGCTGGCGGTCGGCGTATTCCTGTGGTGGGTAGCTGGTGGACTGGGCATCTGCCTGGGCTATCACCGGTTGCTGACCCACCGCAGCTTCAAGACACCGAAGGCCTTCGAGTACTTTCTCACAGCCCTCGGGTGCCTGAACTGGCAGGGTGGCCCGATCCGGTGGGTCGGAACACACCGCCTGCACCACAAGGAGTCGGACACCGAGTTCGACCCGCATTCCCCCCGACACGGGTTCGACTGGTCACACATGCTGTGGTGCGTCGTGCAGGACCCGTACGGTCGCGATCGCAACGACTATGCACCGGACCTCCAGCGCGACCCGGGCATGCGATTGCTGGAGCAGTACTTCTGGGTACCGCAGGTGGTTCTCGCCGCTCTGCTCTACGCCGCTGGCGGACTGCCGTGGGTCATCTGGGGCATTGCCGTTCGCACCGTGTTCACGTACCACGCTACCTGGTTCGTCAACTCCGCCAGCCACACGTGGGGTTATCGGAACTTCAGGACGCGCGAGGAGTCGCGCAACCTATGGTGGGTCTCCCTGTTGGCCTTCGGTGAGGGGTGGCACAACAACCACCACGCGTTCCCGCGCTCCGCCGCTCACGGTCTGCGCCGCTTCGAGCTCGACCCCACCTACTGGGCAATCAAAGTGTTGTCATGGGTCGGGCTGGCAAAGGACATCCACCTGCCGGCGCTCGGAAAGGGTCGCGCGACCGATCTCGCTGTCTAGGCGGTCGTCTGTTCCGAGACCCCAGCTGCGCAGCGCCTTGATCCACGACCTGCTTCAGCCGAAGAGCTCGTCCGGCATTGGCTGGCGGTCAGGTGTCGGATCCGGCAGCGGTGATCCTTGGCGACGTCTTGCCCCGGCCGGGTTCGCCCGATGTCGATGCGTTGGGGGCCCCCGGCAGATTGCCTGATCGGCCGAAGCCAGGATCGTGTCCTCCTACTGTTGTCTTGCAGGCGGCCGCCGGCCTTCGACCGGCTCGAATTGAATGTTGCGCACCTCACCGGCATGTACCAGGAGGCTGGAGATCGCACCGCTGTCGAGCTTCTTGAACTCCAGCATCATCCTCGGACCCCTGAATCGCCCCTCCGACTCGGGGATGAGAGGCATCTTCCGCCCCCTGACATCGAGCTCGAGGTCACCATCGCGCACATCGAAGGAGTAGATGAAATCGAGCTCGGCGCTGTAGAAATGCCCCGCGAACTGTTCCAACTGCAGCGCCGAGAGCATGGCGCGCGGCGGCTCCTCGGATTCCGGCCGAGACGCTCTGTCCCCGGGTGACTCCTCGCTGAAGCGATCGGCGAGATAGAGATCCGCCACCCGGTGAGCCAACCGCCCGGGCCGAAACTCACTGAAGTTCGACAGAACGACCACCGAGAAGCGCTCCTCGGGAAATTGCACGAAGTCGGCCACGTAACCCACGGCGGACCCGCTGTGACCAACGGTGGTGAGCCCCCGATACGATCCCCACTCCAGGCCGGCCGCATACGGGAGCTCGTCGCCAGCGGCGGTACGACCCTGTCGTTGCATCGTCTCGATAAGCCACGGACCTCCGCCACCCAGCTTGTTGTCGTAGAAGTTCGCATCCCAGCGGGAGAAGTCTTCGACCGTCGTCACAACCCCGAGATCACCGATGACGTCAGAGCGAAGAATGTCCAGCCGATAGCCGCCATCGGCACCCCGCGAGTAGCCATACGCCAGGTCGGGCATGATCGCCGTGGGGTCGTCATAGAAGCGCGTGCTGGACATTCCGAGCGGGTCGAATATGTGCTCCTTGGCGAACGCGCTCGCCTTCATGCCCGATACGCGGGCAATGATCTCCGCGAGCAGAAAGTAGCCGGAGTTGCTATACGAGAAACGCTCGCCGGGTTCGAAGTTGAGCGCCGACTGCCGAGATAGCAACGCCAGGAGATCGTTCGACGTATAGCCGTACACACCCCCCTCCGGCTGACCGATCAGCCCCACCAAAGCCAAGTACTCGCGGATACCACTCGTGTGGTGCAGCAGGTGCCGGATAGTTATCGGCTCGCCGTAGCTCGGCATCTCTGGGAGATGCGCGCGGATGTCGTCGTCGAGCGAGAGTTTCTGCTGCTCGGCGAGCAACGAGATTCCCATTGCCACGAACTGCTTGGATATGGAGCCGATCCGCAGCACCGAGTGCGGCGCCAGGGGGATCCCGTGATCCAAGTTCGCCATCCCGTAGCCTTGCGCGTACACGATTCCTCCGTCCCGGTACACTCCGACTACAGCGCCCGGAGAATCAGGGCGATCCCACTCGGCAAACAACTCGTCGACCTGTCGGCTGCGCGCCTGCCCGCTCTCCGAGGGTGCAGCGCAGCCGCTGGAGCAGGCCGCCATCAACAGCGACAGCGCGATTGCTCTCCACCGAGAAAGGGGTAGTCGCGGCTTCCAGTCGGCCGATCTGCAGGCTCCGGACAGTTTGCTCATCACCGGCTCGCTGGATTCCTGTGCGTCAGGATCCCGTTACGGTTGGTTCTCTCATTCAATCGGTGGCAGGGTACCAATCGCTCGCGACCGACGCCAAAGATCGAGGGGTCCGATGAAGAGGACTCCCGCCTGGGTCGCGCCCCTGTTCCTCATCGCCATGCTTGCTGGCTGTGTCCAGGTCGTTCGGCCCGTCCATCGGATACCCTAGCGCCACCCGGAGGTAACGGGCCCCTACAACTCGATCTCGGACTCGACACGGAGATGGAACTGTGAGGCTAGCCGCGCGCGCGTTGGCGATTCTGTTAGTCGTGGCCTTCACGGCCGCGTGTGCGCCGCGGCCAGCTCCCGAGCCGGTGATGGACGCGGATTCCGAACAGGCCGAGCCAGCCGACGGCGAGGCAGATGAGAGCGAGGCTACGGATTCCGAGGAACAAGACGAGCCAGAAGTGGATCCGGAGCTGGCGATCATCCGCCTCGACCCCAACGCTGAGAACCTCGATCTATGGAGCGAGCTGCGTGACACCTACGAGGATCCCGTCCGCGAGGCGGGCCCGTTCTACATCAATCGCTTCGACCAGCCCGCAGTCCACAGCTTCTTCGGGCTACCCGTGGCGCTCACCCAGGAAGACCTGATCGCCGGCAACGTCGAGGTTGCCATCATGGGAGCGCCGCTCGACATGGGGAGCGGTATGCGCGGCGCCAAGTTCGGCCCGCGGGAGCTGCGCTCGCAGAGCTGGGCGTGGGGCCTGCCGCACATGCACGTGATGACGGCATGGGTCAACGAGCTCGTCGCGGTTGACTACGGCGATGCGCCGATCGACAACATGAGCACCGAACGCAGCATGCCGCCGGTACGCCGCATGGTGCGCGAGATTGCCGAGACCGGCGCCATCCCGATCATCATCGGCGGTGACCACTCGCTCGAGTACCCCAACGTCGCCGCCATGGCCGACGTCTACGGCAAGGAGAACGTCGGCGTTATCCACTTCGACGCTCACTACGACGCGGGAGTGGGTGGTAGCGGTCACCTGATCTCACATGGCCAGCCGATTCGCCGACTTGTCAACGACGGCCATATCCTCGGCAGCAACTACATCCAGGTCGGGCTGCGCGGTTACTGGCCCGGCGAATCCGGCTTCGAGTGGATGCGCGAGCAGGGCATGCGCTACCACCCGATGGCAGAGATCGAGCGCGACGGCTGGGCGCGAGTCATGGAGCGAGTTCTCGATGAGGCGAACGATGGCCCCGAGCACCTGTACGTCTCGTTCGACATCGACGTGATCGACCCGGCCTACACTCCGGGCACCGGCACCCCCGAGCCTGGTGGCCTCACCACACGCGAGGTCTTCCCGCTCATCCGGGGCCTGTGCGCCGAGAACAATCTAGTCGGCTTCGATCTCGTCGAGCTGGCGCCCCTCATCGATCCCGGCTACACGACGACGCTCAACTCCGATCGCCTCGTCCAGGAGTGCCTCACCGGGATCGCCTTGCACAAGAAGGGCCTCGACGGCAGACGCTACCTGAGCCCGCTCACCACCAACGACCGGCGCTAGGCCGATTCGAGAAGGAGTATCTCCGTGAGGCAATTCGGGCGAGTCGTCGCGATGCTGTCGGTACTGGCTCTTGCGAGCGCCTGCGCACCGCAGCCAACTCCCGAACCGGAGGCCATGGCTCCGGACGAGACAGTAGCAAGGACAGATTCCCAGCAGGCCGAGGGCGAGACCAGCGCGGCCTCGACGGAGAATTCCGAGGAGCAGACCGAGCAGGAAGTCGATCCCGAGCTGGCGATCATCCGCCTCGACCCGAACGCCGAGAACCTCGACCTGTGGAGTGGGCTGCGTGACACCTCCGAGGACCCTGTTCGCGAGCCCGGTCCTTTCTATATCGGACGTTTCAGACAGCCCGGTATCCGCAGCTTCTTCGGGCTGCCGGTGGCGCTGACTCAGGAAGATCTGATCGCCGGCAGCGTCGAGGTCGCCGTCATGGGGGCACCGCTGGACATGGGGAGCGGCATGCGCGGAGCGAAGTACGGTCCTCGTGAGCTGCGCTCCAACAGCCGCCGGCATAGCAGCCCACACATGCATGTGATGGTGCAGTGGTCGGACGAGCTGGTGGCGGTGGACTACGGCGACGCGCCGATCGACAACATGAGCACCGAGCGCAGCATGCCCCCGGTGCGCCGCATGGTCCGCGAGATCGCCGAAACTGGTGCCATCCCGATCATCATCGGCGGCGACCATTCTCTCGAGTACCCCAACGTCGCAGCCATGGCCGACGTGTACGGTAAGGAGAACGTCGGCGTCATCCACTTCGATGCGCACTACGATGCCGGAATCAACTACACCGGTCACATGATCGATCACGGTAGACCGATCCGGCGCCTCGTCGAAGAGGGCCACATCCTCGGCAGCAACTACATCCAGGTGGGTCTGCGCGGCTACTGGCCCGGCGAGTCCGGCTTTGAATGGATGCGCGAGCAGCGCATGCGCTACCACACCATGGCGGAGATCGAGCGTGACGGCTGGGCGGCGGTCATGGCTCGGGTTCTCGACGAGGCAAACGATGGCCCCGAGCATCTATACATCTCGTTCGACATCGACGTAATCGACCCCGCCTTCACGCCCGGAACCGGAACGCCCGAGCCCGGCGGCCTCACCACACGCGAGGCCTTCCCGCTGGTTCGTGGCTTGTGCGCCGAGAACAACCTCGTCGGCTTCGATCTCGTCGAGCTCGCCCCGCTCATCGATCCCGGCTACACAACGACGCTCAACGCCAATCGAGTCGTCCAGGAGTGCCTTACCGGCATCGCCCTGCACAAGAAGGGGCTCAGTGGCCGCCGATATCTGAGCCCGCTGACGACGAACGACCGACGCTGAGCCCCCACGCAAGCCCTCTACTATGTCGACAGCCGACGCCCAGGAGTCCATGGGGCACCGGCAGCAGCGAGATCCGCTTCCAAGCGGTCCAGATCGACTTCGATCAGCTCCAACAGCTCGGCGCTGAGGGTCTCGAAGCCATCGGCAGCGAGCTCGAGGCTGTGTCGCTGTGTCGCCGTCGGCGCCTGGCGCGTGCCCCAGTGTCCGCCGATGATCTGTCCAACGCGCCCGCGAATCGACGGGGACGTCGACTGACTGAGCCGCTGACGAGCCGGATCGCCCGAGAGGCGCACCTGTAAGCCGTCGAGACTCGCCACCAACTCCTCCATCCTGCCGAACAGCGCCGGGTCGGCCCGCGGAGTCTCGACCAGCGCCGCTCGCATGTGCCGCAGTCGCTCGCGCGCGCGCCGCATTTCGGAGCCGGCTGCGGCGATCCGTCGCATGAGACCACTCGCCTGGCGCTGGAACTCGACCACTGCGGCGAGATCTGTACCCGGTGCCACGGTGGGCACCACACGGACCTCGAACGGTTGCGCCGACCCCAGCCACTGCGCGCCGTTGGCCGAGATCATCAGCAAGTCCACGCTGTATGAACCGGGCGGCGCCAGCGGCCCCTGCGGCGGGCTTGCCCACGGCGGAGTAAACCCCGACGGGCTGAGCTCGATCGGGTCCGGAGCCGGACGTCGCAGGTCCCAGGCCACCCGATGCATCCCCGGCTTCGCCGGCCCCCTGACCCATCGCACTGCTTCCCCGTGCGCGTCTCGAACGACCAACAGCACCATCGGATCATTTTCCGCTGCCTCGAGACCCAAGGCCTCGTAGCCAGGGAACGGCACGTCTTCCCCCACCTCGCGCTGGCCTCGCTCAGTTGCCCGGCGCGACTCCCGCGCCGTGACCGGCACATTCGTGAGGAAGTAGGTGAAGGTAGCACCGAAGGGTGGGTTCGGGGCCACGTAGGCGGTGCTGCCCCGGGTAGGCCGCCCACGAGCCTGACTGGGAACCGAAGGGATGTACCACCAGGCATCGCGCACCGGCAGCACCTGGCTCTCGCCGTCCAATACACCCGCGGCGATCTCGCGAAGCGGTGAGTAGTCGTCGAGCACGTAGAAGCCCCTACCGAAGCTCGCCCCCACCAGGTCATCGTCGCGCCGATGCAGCTTGAGATCCCGGAATGGGATCGTCGGAACGCCGCCGCGGAGCATCGTCCAGTTGATGCCACCATTCATGCTGACGTAGAGGCCGTACTCGGTGGCGAGAAACAGCAGGTCGGGAACGACGTGATCCTGTTGAATCGCCCAGACGATCGTCTCGGCGGGCAGATCGCCGACGATCGACTCCCAGCTACGTCCGCGATCGGCGCTAGCGAACACATAGGGACTGTAGTCACCCGTCTTGTGGGCATCGGCAACCGCGAAAACGACGTCGGCATCGTGCTGCGAGGCCTCGACGTCGTTGATGAACGAGAGCTCCGGAACCTGAGGGAGTACTCCAGCAAGGCGCCAGTCCCCGCCGCCGTCTTCGCTAACCTGAACCAGACCATCGTCGCTGCCGACGTACAGCACACCTTCGGCGACGGGGGATTCCGAGACGGCGGTCAGGGTGCCGTACTTCGACATCGCACCGTTGTCGTAGAGGGAGTCGACGCTCCACACACGTCCCATCAGCTCCATCTCGTAGCGATCTCTGTCGAGAGTCAGATCGCCGCTCACTGCCGTCCAGGAGTCGCCGCGGTCATCGCTCCTCCAGAGCCGCTGCGAACCGAAGTAGAGCCGCTGCCGGTCGTGAGGGCTGATGAGAATCGGCGAGTCCCAGTTCCAGCGCTCGGGCGGCTCCCCAGCAACCGGTAGCGGCCGGATGCTGAGCGACTCGTCGCTTCGACGATCGGTGCGCGACAGGTTGCCCTGCTGTGTCATCAGATAGAGGGTGCTGGCGTCTTCCGGATCGATGGCGACGCCGTAGCCGTCGGCTCCCATGGGGACGTACCAATCGCGATTGCGCACCCCCTCGGCGTTCAGGGTCCGCGACGGTCCGTGTAACGTGCCCAGGTCTTGAGCGCCGCCGAGGATGTCGTAGAAGGGCTCTGCGTTGCTCAAAGCGACCTTGTAGAACTGCGAGATCGGCAGGTTGGGAAAGTGCCGCCAGGTCACCCCCTCGTCGAAGGTCTCGTAGAGGCCGGCGTCGGTCCCGCCGATCAGGTGGTCACCGTCGTCGGGGTCGATCCACAGCGCGTGGTTGTCACTATGTTTCTCGCGTCCCGTGCCGAGATAGTCGAAGTTGGCCCCAGCATCTCGTGTCACCTGGATGAATACGTCCATCTGGTAGACGAGCGTGGGATCCTGCGGCGAGGCTTCGATCTCCTGGTAGTAGTGGGGACCGGTTCCGCCCGAGATGTACGAGCTGCGACGCTCCCAGCTCTCACCCTTGTCCGCCGACCGGTAAAAGCCGCGCTCCTCATCGTCGGCCTCGATGGTGGCGTACAGGAGGCCGGGATCGGCCCGGGTCACCGCAAGGCCGATCTTGCCAACGTCTCCTGAAGGAAGTCCCTCGGTGACCTGCCTCCAACTATCGCCGGCGTCGGTCGACTTGTAGATCCCAGAGCTCGGGCCGCCCCCGAGGAACGCCGAAATACGTCGGCGGCGCTGGTACGCCGCCGCGTAGACCACATCGGGGTTCGAGGGGTCGTACTCGAGGTCGGTCACGCCGGTGTGCTCGTCGATCTGCAGTGCTGCGATCCAGGTCTCGCCACCGTCGGTCGTCTTGTAGACGCCGCGCTCACCGCCCGCGGACCATAGCGCCCCCTCGGCCGCCACCAAGACGACGTCACCGTTCCTCGGGTCGACGAGGATCTTGCCGATGTGCTCCGAGGTCTCCAGGCCCATCCGCTGCCACGAGCCACCGCCATCCCGGCTGCGGTAAACACCATCCCCCCAGCCAACGTGGCGTCCGCTGACGTTCTCACCGGTTCCTACCCAAACGACCTCGGGGTTGCTGGGGTCGAGGGTGACGACACCGATGGAGTACGATCGCTGATCGTCGAAGATCGGCTTCCAGGTGGTGCCGGCGTTGGTCGTCTTCCACAGGCCCCCCGAGCCCACCGCAACGTACCAGGTGCTGCGGTCGTCCGGATGGACGGCGATGTCGGCGACGCGTCCTCCCATGAGCGCCGGTCCGATGCTGCGGAGCTTCAACCCTGCTACCGCCTGTGCCGCGCTGTCGTGGGTGTCCGACTGAGCGCGCGCCCCCGAGCTGTCGAAGAATGCTGCAATCACCAGCAGTGCAAAGCTCGTCATGGAGATGCGCTTGCCCATCGAATTGATCCTTCCCGTGAGGGTGGTGCGTTCCGGAGCCCTATGCTGCTCGCATGATAGTCGCTATTCCAGGCCTATCGCCGAGGGCACTCCCCGGCGCGAGCCCGACGTCGAGGCACCAACACCAACGTCAGGTAGTCAGGGTGAACTCGGGGAGGTGAACAACCGCGCCGCCGTCGTTGGCCGACCGGTGGGCGGAGATGCCGACGCAGGTCCAGTTGGCGCTGGTAACGGCGTTGGGCCAGGGGTCGCGGTCGTCGAGCAAGGCCGAGATGAACTCGTGCACCAGATGGGGGTGCGACCCTCCGTGGCCGGCACCCTGTATGAACGACAGGTGCTCAGCATCCTGAATCGCAGAGGTGAATCCTCGGATTTCCTCTGGCAACAAGTGAGCGAAGTCCGGCACCTCGACGGGATCGGCGATCTCCGACTCGGGTCGCTTGGCCGTGTGCAGCACATGCGGCTCGCCCTCGACCAGGGTCCATTCGAAGGACTTCTTCGATCCGTAGACGTCGAACGACTCGCGATACTGTCGCGCCGTATCGAACAGGCACCTCCAGATGTGGCCGGCGATATCGGAGTCCTTGATCTTGATGTGGCACGACTCCACCGCGAACCGGTTGCCCGATTTCTCGGCGAGTCGCGGATCGATGGCGCCCGAGCCGAAGCAAGACACGTACTCGGCGCTCCCTTCTACCAGGCCAAGAACGGGAGACACCACGTGGGTGGCGTAGTGCATCGGGATCATGCGCTCCCAGTACTCCGGCCAGCCTTCCATGTCCTGGGGATGCGACGCCTGCATGTACTGGATATTACCCAGCTCACCCGCATCGCACATCTGCTTGATGAACAGGAACTCGCGGCTGTAGACGACAGTCTCGGCCATCATGTACTTGAGGCCGGTCTCCTCCACCAGGCGAACGATCTGCTCACACTCCGCGGTGGTGGTGGCCATGGGCACCGTGCACATGACGTGCTTGCCAGCCTGCAGCGCTTCGATCGACATGCGCGCGTGGTCCTGGATGGGCGAGTTGATATGCACGAAGTCGATCGCCGCATCAGCCAGCAGCTCGTCATAGGACGTGAAGCGCTGCTCGACGCCGAAGGCGTCGCCGATCTTGTTGAGCTCGACCTCGTTGCGCCGGCAGATCGCGTACATGTTGGCGGCGGGGTGAGCCTGGTAGATGGGGATGAACTCCGCCCCGAACCCAAGCCCGATAATCGCGACATTGACCGCCCCGTTCGTCGACATGCAGCTCTCCCTCGCTGTTCGGCCTCGAGCGCCAGACTCCGCGCACAGCCTATCAAGGCGCTCGTCGCCCGTCTCAAAGGACGTGCAGAGGCGACTCGTACTTCGATATGGTGCAAGGGAGCTGCGGTGCCAGCCGCAGTGAGCTGCTCTGACTGGCGTAGGGCCGACCTCGATGGCCAACACAGCACAGATCCACGCCTACCTGCCCCTGGTCCTTGCGCTGGCCGATATGCTCGAGAGTGGCCTGCATCACCAGGCAATGACGCGCCGCTTCGAGAACATCGACGAGGTCGAGGAGCGCGACTCGGCCAGCTACCGAGCAGCGCTGCGGTGGCGCGGAATTCTGAGAGACACGATCCTGCAGGTACTCGAGGAGCACGACCTGCACGCCATCGTGTATCCGACGATCGTGCAGCGTCCCAAACATGTCGGCGAGCGTCAGCCGGGCAGCAATTGCGCCCTCAGCGCGCAAAGCGGTCTGCCGGCGATCTCGGTCCCGGCGGGCTTCACCACCGACGGCCTTCCGGTGGGGCTCGAGCTCCTCGGCCGACCGTTCGACGACGTGACGCTCGTGGCTCTGGCATTCGCCTTCGAGCAAGGCACGAAACACCGAGTCCTGCCCTCGGTCACCCCACTTCTGGTCAACGGAAAGGCGCCGGTCCCCGTGTCGTTCTCGGTTTCCGTCTCCGCTGACGGGTACGACGGCGGCGCGGCTTCGACTGTACGGAGTGCGACCTTTACCCTGGATCCGACGAGCAACCGACTCGAGTACACGCTGACCATCTCCGAGGACGCATCGGCGGACGTGCTGGCGGTCACTCTTCACGCTGGCGATGAGGGACAGGGACCCGTCGTCGCTCGTCTCACCGGCATCGGCGCCAGGCAGCGCGCCGGTGCGCTCGAGCTGCATCCGGCCGATCGGGCAGCGCTGGACGGAGGCGAGATCTACCTACGCGCCTTCACCCGCCAAGATCCGCTGGGAAGATCCCAGGGCCGCCTCGTCCTGCCGCGATAGCTACCTTGTCGCGCGGTACATCTCGTGTACCTCGGGCTCGACCTCGGAGTGCTCGAACGGCAGCACCGTAACGCCCTCGAAGCCAACGTCGGCGAACATCTCCAACCATTCAGCGCGCGCGAACAAGCCGCAGAGAGCGCGGTCGTATTCGACGCGCACCGATCCGTCAGCCGATCGCAGCATGTACGCCATGTCGTGCGTATAGCAGCTGTCGCCCGGGTCGGGATCCGAGGTCCACTCCAGATAACGCAGAGCGCGGTCGACACCGTCGTGGCCCCCGTGACCGGTCGAGGGGCGGAAGGTCTCGCGCACGTGATCGGGGCACACGAGCGCCACACCACCCGGGGCGCAGTGCGCGAAGGCGGTCCGCAGTGCGGCTAGCAGGTCATCCGCAGTCGCCATATGGTCCACGGCGTCGTGGATGAACACGGCGTCGAACTGGCGACCCAGTCGCACGGTGCGCATGTCGCCCTCGACGTGCTCGCACTCCGGGTTGAGAGCCCGGCTCACCTCCAGCATCCCGGGCGAGAGATCGACCAGGGTGATGTCGAAGTGGGCCTTCATGTGCGAGGCGTTGTTGCCTCCGCCGCTGCCTAGCTCCAGCAGAGACCTCGGTGGCAGTTCGCGCCCCTGCATCAGCGCTCGCCGATAGATCTCCGCCTCCTCGGCATATTCCTCGGGCGCCGACAGCAACGGCCACCACGAGGCCAGCTCGCCATAGAGCTTTGGGAATCCCACCGTGACCGTCCCGCGCTACTCGGATCCATCCCTACCAGATGGCAGGGCTAGTCGTTGCGGTGGTTCGAGTTGTCCATGTCCGAGAAGATCAGCCAGCGCCCGTCGGGGCCCTTTTGGAGGGCAAGCGTGAACTTGCCATCGTCCGGGCTCCCCTGCTCGAGGGCATAGCCACCGATCATGTATCCGACCGAGCCGCTCACCTCATAGGCAATGGCCCGAAGCGACAGCGGCCCGCCGCCGTCACCGTAGTAGGCGGCGATCGCGGCGCGGCCACGCACCGGTGGCCTTCCACCGGCGAGCACGAACCCGTCCTCCGCGAAGAGCGGCGCGAGCTCTTCTCCACCGATTCGATAGGCCTTCTCGTAGTCGGTAAGCACCCTAGCCAACTCCGGCGGTAGCTCGACGGTTGGCGGCGAAGCCTCGGGGAACTCCTGCCCCACGCCAAACGACGCCAGGAACACCAACAACCCCACCGCGGCGATCAGAATACGTGTTTCACGAATGCTCATCTCATACCTCGAAGTCTGCGGTCAACTCCACTGGCGCCAGGCCATCCAGCCGAAGAACGCGATCGCGGCTATTAGCGTCGCGACGGTGGGCCTTCTGTTGACCAGATCGCCCACCCACTCACGCCGGCCGTTGAGAATCAGTAGCACCAGCGCGAGCATCGGAATGAACATCGCCCCGATCACGGCGTAGAACTTCTGCACCTCCCTGAAGCTCATCAGCAGGCCGAGCGTCGGCACGATCGCAATCCCCACCAGGTAGCCTCGGTAGGGAGCCGATCGTGTGTCGATCGCAACCCCCGGCTCATGGCTCCCGGCCGGGTCGGGACTGCGGAGGAACAGACGCCAGATGTCGCCAAACAGGTACGGTACCGACTGCCATACACCCAGCAGGCTGCTGAAGACCGCGCCAAAGGCACCGATCAAGAATAGCCAGCGGCCCCAGAGACCCAAGGGACCTTCGAGGCTGTCGGCGAGCGACACCAGCAACCCGGCGCCCTGTCCCTCGATCCGCACGGTGGTGCCGATGATCACCATGGCAATACCGAACACGACCTTCATGGCATACGCCACTCCCAGATCGATGCGGCAGGTCGTCAGCTCACCCGGCCCCAATCGTCCCTTCTCACGGATCCAGTAGCCGTAGCAAAGCACCGTCAGCGTCCCACCAACGCCACCGATCAGCGCCACGGTCCAGGTGATGCCCTCCCCGCCTGCGGCCGGGATCGTCGGAACAACCAATCCGCGCAACACCTCCCCAGCCCCCGGAGACAGCAGAGCGCCGGTCACCAGCACGGTGCCGAACATCACAGCGATACAGACACTCATCACCTTCTCGAACAGCGAGAATCCGCCCACCCATACCACTACCAGCCCAGCCAGGCTCGACAGGAATCCGAAAGCGATCTTGCCGTCGGCCGCGTCACCGAATATCGGGAGCATGGCGTGCAGCGTGACGCCACAGGCGCTCATCAGCGCCGAGCCCACGAAGAACGACCACAAGAGCAGATAAGGGAGGAAGAGCCAGCCCACGCCTCGACCCAGCCGATGGGCAATTCCTTCGAGGAGCGTCTCGCCGGTGGCCAGCTGCCACCGCGTCAGGCCCTCGTTGAGCAGGAACTTGAGGAATCCGCCGACCACGACGGCCCAAAGCACCGCCGTGCCGAGCTGGCTACCCGTGAAGCTCGCGGTGGCGAGGTCGCCGGCACCGACGCCCGTCGCGGCGACAAGCAACCCGGGTCCGATAACGAGGAACAGACTTCGAGGGAATCTCGGCGATGAGGCTCGGGTCACGGCGCGCCTCCCCCCTTGTTCGGGCAGGCATGGCTCCGTCGGTGGATGTTCATCTCAGATGGTCCATTCGGCGTGGATCACGGCGACGACGAACCATTCTCCCCGGAACTCCTCGAAGACCAACCGCAGACTTCGCCAGTCCATACCACCGAAGCTCGGATCGATTCCAGGAAAGTGGTATTCGAGCACCATGCCGCCCGGGTAGACGTCCGCGGTGTTGTCGACGGTGTTGCCGGTACCGATCGGTGCGTTGACGCTCTGCTGCGGCGCCGCCGCGAAGTCGAGATCGTAGACGAAGCGCGCGAAGTAGTCTGCGAACGTCCCCTCGATGGGGTCTCCCGAGCCATCGTAGTTTCCCCAGGTCCGCACGGTGGGTTCCTGCAAGAGCGCCGCTACCTCTTCACGGCGAAACACCACGTGTGTCTCGTCGACATAGCCATAAGGCGAGAAACGTACGCCCTTGATCGGATGTACGTATGCGGAGAACCGCTCCGTGTCCCTTGCCGCCAGCGCGACGAGGGCCGAGCGTCCGTTCGCCTCGATAGCGGACCGCGGCTCACTCTCCTGCGAGACGTGCCGGGAAGGAGCGCATGAGGCGCCTGTGAGACAGGCTGCCGCAAGCGCCAGAACGAGAACGATCGGTGAGCATCGCATCACCTCAGCGGCGCACGTGACTGCCGAAGACGCGGCGCTCGACAGCCTCGACGACTTGCTCTCCGTTGGAGCTGTTGGTCAGGAGAGCGTACCCGAGGTTCTCCTCCACCCCATACATGAAGTCGGCTATGAAGATCACGTTGTTGCCGCCGTGGTAGAGGTAGCGGCGAGCTCCATCAGTGACGATGCCCAGGCCCAGGCCCCAGCTCAGCTGCCTGTCGCCATCCGTTGCGACGCTTGTGGCAGGATCCGCAAGCGTTGCGAACGGCCCCCCGGTACGGATCTCGGAAGCGAGATACGCCCCGAACCTGGCGAGATCTGCAGCCGTCGTGTGCAGCGTCGAGCTGGCGAGCGGCACGCGGAGCTCCCACTTGTCGGGATTTCCCTCAGCGTCATGACCGAGCGAATAGTTGCGCCGCATCTCGGTGTCGAGCAGGAAGCTGCTGCGGGCCATTCCCAGGGGCTCGAAGAGCCTTTCCGCGGTCAACTCATTCAAGCTCTCGCCAGTCACCTCTTCAACGATCCGCTGCAGGAGGACATAGCCTTCACCCGAATAGCGGTACTCGGTCCCCGGGTCGAGGACGAACTCGAGCCTGTCGTCCGGAGCAAAGAGCTCGGAGTAGCTCTCGGCGGCGAGATTCAATCGGCTGCGCCAATTCGGTAGCCCGCCTCGATGCATCAGCAAGAGCCGGGCGGTGAGGCGTGCTGCACGCGAGTCGTGGCCGAGCTCGGGAAGCTCGGGCACCAGCGTGTCGAGGGGCGTATCGAGCTCCAATACCCCGTCGAGTACCAGCGAATAGACCACATGAGCGAAAAGCGGCTTGCTGATGGACGCGGCTTCGAACACCGTGGCCGCGTCTACCGCCTCGCCCGTAGCCTGGCTCTTGGAGCCGCCGACGTGCTCGTAGAGAAGACCCTCGTCGTTGAACAAGGCGAATCCGAGTCCCGGCACAGCCTTCTCGACGATGAGGCGGTCCAGGAACGGACCCAGCGTCTCGAACTCGACGGACGGGTCAGAACTTGCGCACGACGCCAGGATAGATCCCAGCACCACCAGCACCAGTAGTCGTCTCATGTTGGTCGACTCAACACCGCCCACCACGGGATGCTATCGGCGAGTCCCTCGCGTACAGCAACATTCTCGAGAACGAGATCGGCGAAGCGCTGCTGGGCACGTCCCGACCCTGGATCAGGGTCTGTTCGCCCGAAAGTTGATACCGACGGTGCCGAACTTGCTGGCGGCCGAGGCCTGCGGGGCGCCATCGAAGACCTCGGCTTTCCAGGTGATCTCGAAATCAGTGAAACCTGCGGCGACGACCGTCGCTTCGAGCTCTGCTTCCAGCAGAGCACCGGCGATTCAGCCGGTCCACAAGTCAATCTTCTGTTTCGCCTCGGTCGATACCTCCCGGCTTACCAGGATGTCGCCGATTTGCAATCGGCCACCCGGACGTAAGACGCGGAACATCTCGCTCAGGGTCTTCTGCTTGTCCGGCGTCAGATTGAGCACCCCGTTGGAGATCACCACATCGGCCCAGCCATCGGGTACCGGAATATCCTCCATGAAGGCCTCGCGGAACTCGACATTGCCGATACCCGACTCGACAGCGGCAGCGCGCGCTTTCTCGAGCATCGCCGGGGTCATGTCGATGCCCACGACCTCACCATCCGGACCGACCATGCGAGCGGCAACGAGCGAATCGATACCACCACCCGAGCCAATGTCGACCACTCGCTCGCCGTCAGCCAACTCGCCAATCGCGAAGGGGTTGCCGGTGCCGGCAAACGACTCGATGGCCGATTCGGAGATACCTTCGAGCCACTCGTCCTCATAGCCGACGATCTTGGTCAGCGGACGGCCGGTGTGGAAATGGAATCCCTTATCGGGATTCTCTGCCACCACCTCGTATTCCTTCTGGATGGCCTTACGCAGGGTGTCGGTATCCACGTCGATGGCCTGCGCCACCAGCGAACGGTCTGCGGTCATTAGCTCTCTCCTTTCTTGTCCAAACGCGTTGGAACGATACAGCGAGCGATTCCACCGTGTCGACGAGAGGTTGCGACGACGCCGGCCAAAGGTCTCTATTCGACCGTCTTCGGTGCGCTGAGCCGATACCGACGGAAGGGCTCGCCGTCGAGGAGCGCTTCTCCATCAGGGCGGAACCCCAGGCGCAGCAGAACGTCCACGCTCGTTCTGCTGTGAGGGAGCAGCGCGATCAGAGATCGGAAGCCGAGCTCGCCGAAGGCGACTCGAATAATCCTCTCGTAGAGAACCCTACCGGCCCCCCCAGTGCCTTCTGTGCAACACCATGCCGACATTCGCGTCGCCGCCTTCTGGTTGCAGTCCGCCCCAGCCAACGAGCGCCCCGTCGAGGACGAACGCCCAGGGCCCATAGCCATGCTCCGTCCACATACGCTCCTTGGCAGCCACGAACTCCTGACATTCCGAACGTCCGAAGTGGCACTTCGCGAGGGGCAGATGCCGTCGCACAGCGGGGTCGTTCATCAACTCGATGAGGCTCTCTTCATCGATCTCGGTGAGCCGCTTGAACACCACTCTCTCGTAGTCGCTACCTATCACATCGATGGCTCGCGGAGACCGGCGGCCCAGATGATGGCGATGAAGAGCAGCTGGAGGGCGACGCGCGGACCGAGAGGCGTCACGGGGGCACCACCGAGAGTTGCGTCGGACAATGCCGCGTGGATATTCGCGGGCAGCATGGCGATGAGCAACAGGATCAGCGCAACAGAGGCAATGCGGCGCGTGCGCGGCACCAGCAGTCCGATGCCGCCCAGGATCTCGCAAACGCCCGTGAGGCTGATATCACCTCAGGAGCAGGCACGAATGGCGGCACCATCGCCACCAGGTCGACTCGCATGCTGTTGAAGTGCGCGACAGCCGTGAAACCGAACATCACGGCCAGCCCGACTCGCGCGGCGGCCGGCCAGTGGCGAAGTGACACCACACCGAAGCGGCCCAGAAGCCGAGCGAGCAACGTAGCTGCGAACAGAACGATCAGGGGTGCCATGTCGAGATAAGCGCGATACGCATCATTCGTTCTCGTTTCCCGGACGCTCCGTTCATCAGCGTGGCCATAGACTAGATGAGATTCAGGAGAGACTCACGGAAGACATGTTGAGGACGTGCTGATGACCTCGTCCTACCAGTGGCACACCACGCGGCTTGCCGCAGCCTCGTGCGTCCTGCTCGTGTTTGTCGCACTCGCGCCCGCGACGCTAGCAGGCCAACGAGCCCCGAGCCTGATGCTCGTATTCGAGGCCGCAACCCCGGACGATGCCACCGCGCGCGACGGGTACCAGACCATCTGGGCCCAAGAAGGCACGCGAATCGTCGCGGCCCTTCGCTCCCATACGGGCCTGGAGTTCCAGGAGGCTGACAACACCGTCCACGTCGTCGTGGTCGAGGAACCGAGCTCGTCAGGGTTCGGCTCGAGGCCCATGCGCCTGCGCTCCAGCTACTCCACCGATACCAAGCGCGCCACCCTCATCCACGAGCTCGGCCACCGCCTCCAGACTCGCTTCTTCCGCCGAGACGACGAAGACCACCCGACGCTCTTTCTGTATCTGTACGATGTGTGGGTCGAGCTGTACGGAGAGGAGTTCGCGGGCGAGCAGGTGGCAGTGGAGAGCCGGCGGCGCGGCTACTACGACTACGAATCAGCTTGGAGAGAGGTGCTGTCAATCTCGCCTGAGGATCGCGCCGGGCGAGTCCATGAGGTGCTCGGCTCACGCTAGGATCCAGGAGCACGTGTCGGGCACGTTCAGCGGAGCAACTACGAGAGACACGGCCGACAACCCGAGGAGAGCCAGTACGCCCCGACGTCCGATGCCAGGGCGGTTGTCCATTCGGGAGCCGCAACCGGTATCCGGCGCGGTGACCGGGCGAGCGCCATCCTCACCGGCGCACCACACCCTACGGCGTGACCGCGTAGACGAGCAGAAGCCCGAAGGCGAGCGCGAAAGCGGCCCAGGTACGAATGAACATCGGGCTGCGAGCAGCCCACCAGTCAAGGAGCTTGCCGAAACGCTCGAGCCCGAGAAAGGGGGTCGTCATACCCGCGATGAAGACGAAGACACCCAGGACGCGGAGGACATCGGGCGCTCTGGAAGATGGCGCTGCTGTGAACATCGCGACGCCCAGGACAAGCCGAATCGCCGCCGCGAAATAAAGCCCGGCCGGCGTCTGAAAAGCCCTCACGAAAGCGATCAGACGCGCGGGCGCTACAACGCCTAGGGCACCGAGGGCACCCATAAAGAGGCCGAGGACCACTACGACGAGCGCCATGACCGGTTGCCTCTCTGCGCTGTCTAGTTGGTGTTCGTTTCGCTTCGCCCATCATTCATGGTAGCCGTTTCGTGTGGCGGCGCAAGGTGCGCTGAATCACGATCCACGCCCCTGCGGCATCATCGGCGAAGCCGCTGTAGGCTGCCATACGTGGCGCAGCGCCAGGCCCACTCGAAGGGCCCGAAGCGGAACCGTGCGAGCCATGCCTTCGACCAAAGCAGCTGCGCCACCCAGACAGCGACAACAAACACGGCGATACCCGAGCGGGTCGCAGCCTCCGGATGCAGCAGTGCGGGCAATAGGACGACGCCCAAGACCGTTTGCGTCAGATAGTTGGTCAGCGCCATTCGGCCAACCGCACGCAATCGCCCGTGGAGAGCCGTCGTGACCCGCTGGTTCCAGAGGGCAATGAGGCCGAGATAGCCCATCGCGATGGGGATGGTGGCGAGCGTGTTGGGCGCCTCACCGACCAGCGCGATGTCGGCTGAGAAGCCGTTGGCAGCCTGCCAGATGACGCCGAAGATACCCAGCGGCAGGCCGACCCCGAGGCCAAGACGCACCATGCGTCGGTAGTAAGGAGATGGCCGCGTCCCGTGGACGACGCCAAGACGGTAGAGGGAAACGCCGATCAACATCATCCCGAGGGCCCGCAGGAAGAAATCGGCGAGAAAGAACAAGTCGACGATCTCCGCTGTCGCTCCCCCGTCGACGAGCCAGTAGGACCCCAGCCCAGCACCGCCCTTCGGGATCTGCGTCTGGGCCAGTGCCGCCCCAATCGCGGAGCTGACGACCAAGGCGGTGCCGGTGATCACCAAGAAGCGCGGGGTGCGCCGACGCAGGGCCAATAGTACCGGCGAGCACAGCGCGTAGACCATCAGAATGTCACCCTCCCAGATGAGAGAGTGAAGAAGCCCGATCCCGAGGAGCAACAGGTTCCTCCAAAGGCTGAGCCGGACGGCGTTACGACCTTTCGCCTCGGCCCGATCGGCGAAGACGATGATCCCCGCACCGAACAACAACGAGAACAGGGCCATCATCTTCTGATCGACGAAGATCTCGCCGAAGATCCCGACCCCCCAATCGAGCCAGGTGTAGGAACCGGCGGCTGAGAGGTTGACGTACGCCGCCTCGGGAAGGCCGAACGACACGGTGTTCATCACCAGGATGCCGAGCGTGGCAACACCCCGAACCGTATCGAGGTTCGTGATGCGCTCACCGGTGGCGATCGGAGCGTTCTCGGCCACGCTTCAGCCCTTGAACAGGGGCTCAGGGCGCCCTCGAAACCCCGTTCCTTCCACCACGAGGGTCATCCCCGCGGCAGCTCCCGAGGGTCGATCTCCCGAGACTTCCGCGCCGACAGTGGTCACATACATGAGATCCAAGTCCGGGCCCCCGAACATCACGCTGCTGACGATCTGACCCGCAATAGACACCCGGGTGTCGACGGTGCCGTCAGGCGACACGCGCAGCACGCATTCGTCGGTCCACTGCGCGCTCCAGACGTAGTCCTCGTCGTCCACGGTCGCCCCATCAGGACTGCACTGGTCGATAAGCGACCTGCCGTTGACCGGGATCTGCGAAACCCCGTAGTCGAAAACCTCGATGGCGTCGTCGTCGCGTCCGGTGACGTACATCCGATCGCCATTGGCGCTGAAACACGGAACGTTGAAGCACTGGAATCCGTCCAACAGCTGCGTCACCTCGAGCTCGGGTGACAAGCGGAACATCGGGCAGTCCTCTTTCCGTTCGGGGTCGATATTCATGCCCCCGGCGACAAACGACCCGAACGGATCGACTTTGCCGTCATTGAATCGGATCCCATCCCGACCCGCCAGGGGTTGCTCAATCAGCTCCGCGGCGCCGGTCTCCTGACTGAACCCATAGAAACCCTGATCCATTGCCAACACCAAGCCTTCCTGTTCGCGAACGGCGAGGCTGCCGACGCTCCTACCCGGCAGCTGCCACAACGATGTCCGCTGCGTGTGAAAGTCGAAGCGAAACAGCCTGGGACCCAGGGAATCAACCCAGTAAAGAGCCTCGGAGGCAGCGTCCCACAGCGGGCCTTCTCCGAGGTGGCACCGGTGCTCGCTCACCGGAGAGATCTTCACTATCCCTCCGGCTCCTACTGCTCGCTCAGGCGCGCTAGCGCCAGAGCGAGATGGCGCCGATATTCGTCTCTGTCCTGCGGTCGCAACCACGCATCTCGCTGATCCACGCGTCGCCAAATCTCCTCGATCACCGCGGTCAAGAATTCGGCCGAGGCACGCGAAGCAGCATTCGGGATCGCATCGACGAAATACACTGGCGACGTGTGCGCGAAGGTGTAGTTGTCGCCGGAGTAGCGTGCCTTGCCGCCGCGAGCCCGGACCGCGATCCAACGCGCGTCCCGCACAGCGATCGACTCGCTGGCCTCTAGCCGATCCTGTCCGGACGCCACTGGAATTGCCTCCACCACGCGTCCATCGACGAGAATCTCGATCACCTCCACCGGTGCATTGGTCGCCAGGTCCACCGACACAGTGACGCGCTCACGTCCGCTGATCCGTGATCCGGGCTCGTAACCGTCGACCTCCGCGAACAGCAGGGGGCCGTTGGTCGCCACGGTGCGGTCGGCGCGAACCGCCTCGGCCCAACGACGCCAGGTAAGAGGGCCATCGAGGCGTGCGTAGGTTCGTGCCGTGCCACCGGAAGGATCCCTCCACACGTTGGAGAAGTTGTCCGTGCCTCCGGTGGCCGCCAATCGAACCCCGACGTTGAGCATGTGGTAGTAGATCGCGGCGCTTGCCATCTCGTCCGAGGCGATAGACACCACGTCGTAGAAGTCGCCGCGGTCCAGAAGCGCGTGGATCGGGATGTCGGACTGCGCAGCGCCCTCGGCCGTGCCGACGCGGGCCATGTTCCCGGTGTATGGATGCAGGAACCCGCGGATACCGCCGAGGGCATAGACGGCGTCCATGTACCCGAGCTTGAGACCGTCAGCGGGATACGGCGATCCACGCGTGCCGCCGATGAGGGGCATCAGGAACTCCCGCAACCCGAGTAGCGCCACGTGTCCGAAGGAACCGCGGAACTCCTGGCTGTACCGCAGAATCGTGTCCTCTGTGGACCCGGCATAGTCCTCGCCGGTCAGGTCACTCCACCGACCCATGATCTTGGTTCCGTCCATGTGGATGAGATCGTTGGCCACATGCAGATCGTCGGCTCGCAGTTGATCGAAGAACTCGCGCTGCGTGAGGCCCCAGCGCCCCTCATGTAGGTCGTGCACGTGCGTATCGCCCGAAACCCAACCGGACTGCATCGGATCGGCCAGTCGCTGCATTCGCAGCTCGACCGCTGCCGTCTCGCCCGCCGCAACATGGACCGTAACGTCGGCCGGAACCCACTCGAAGCCACGAAGCGCCTCGACACGCACCTCTCCGGCCGGCACGGTGACCTCGAACTCACCGTTCGAGTGGAAGTAGTGGATCTCGTTGGCCGAGCTGACACGGTGGAAGGCCTCGCCGGGGACATAACCCCGGCCATCCGAGGCCATCAGCTGGATCCGGGCCGGGACAACTGCGCCGTCGGGATCTGTGACCCGGCCGCGTACGGTCGCTGCGTCATATTGCGATGATAGCCGGACCTGCTCGACTCGCTCCCACGACTGAATGCGGCCGCCAAAGCCCGACATCAAGTACAGCGCGGTGGGGCCATCCTGGTTGCCGACGAACGCCACGCGGTGACCGTCGGGGCGCACCGCCGGAGCGAACTCGTCGAGGGTTTCCGAGGTCAACCGAACGGCGTTGCCTCCCGCCGACGAGACCATCGCCAAGTCGTAAGAACCGGCAGCGTCGGAGGCAAACACCAGGGCCGCTCCATCCGGCGTCCAGGCGGGAGCGGTCCGGTAGCTGGTTTCCTCATAGTGCACGAGCCGAGGCTCGCCGCCGGTCATCGGGGTTGTCCAGATCCCCCCGCTCCCGAGGCGGCCGCTGACCCTTGCGATGAAGGCCAGCTGCATGCCGTCGGGAGACGGCGAAGGGTGGAACTGATGCCCGTCTCCACCGACCAGCATCTCGACCGCACCGGTTTCCACCTCGCACCGCAAGATGTCGAAATCCCCGCCGCGGGTAGAGGCGAACACGATGAATCGTCCATCCGCAGTCCAGGCGGGTTGGACATCGACAGCAGGATCGGACGCCACGCGACGGAAATCCGTGCCGTCCGCCCGAACGACGGCAATGTCGAGGTTGCCGGCCTCGTCCACCGCCAATGCAACCCACTCGCCATCAGGACTCCAGGCCGGCTCGAAGTGGTAGCCCGGACCCTGGGTGATGGCCCGGGCGTGGTCCGTACCGATGCTCTGAACCCATATGTCGCCGCGCATCGAGTAGGCCAGCACCGTCCCGTCCGGATGCCAGCTCGGGTCGAGCGGCGTGCTGGTAACGGCCGGAAGCATGTGGAGCTCCACCCGCGTCGCAAGACCGTATCGGGACACCTGGGCGGTCGCCGGAAGGGCGAGGGCGATCGCGCTGATCCATGCCAACGGGACGATCCTGTGCATCATGCCTGGCGCTGTGTATCGGGCTCGTGGTGCTTCATCCAACTCCTCAGGCGGCTCTCTCCTCCGATCGTTACTCGAGATTGAGCTGCCATGAGACTCCGAACCGGTCGTTGACCCATCCGAACTTCGCGCTGAAGCCATAGTCATCGAGCGGCATGAGAACCTTACCGCCCGCCGACAGCTGCTCGAACGCGTTGTCGAGCTCACCCTCGCTATCGCACTCGACGAACAACGAGATCGACGGCGTGAAGCTGAAGTCGTGCTCTATGGGACTATCGAAGCAAATCAACTGGTGCCCGTCCAAGGCGAAGTCGGCTCTTTTCACGGAGCCTTCCGCGCCTTCCTCGCCAGCGCCATAGCGCTCGACAGATCTGAGCTCCGAGCCGCTGAACAAGGAGATGTAGAGCTCCATCGCCTCCTCGGCGACCGCATTCTGGAACATCAAGAAGGCCGCCACCGTTCGTGCCATCGTCGATTCCTCCCTCGATTCCTGTTGCGCCCCTAGCCTGGCGAGGCTCGACCGCGGCCCCTACTAGGCTCCCGCGGTTGCCTCGATCTCTACTAGCAGCTCGGGAAGGGCCAGTCGATTGATTCCGAGCAGAGTCTGCGGCGGCATCGTCCCGGACTCCGCGATCCAACTCGCGTACACGTCGTAGTTCTCGAGGACCCCGTCGACGTCGGTGGTGAAGAACCGCAGCGACAGGATATTCGCCCTCGTCATTTCCGCGCCTTCCAGGATAGCGTCGATGTTGGAGAGGGCCGCTTGCATCTGGCCGCGGAGATCCCCCTCGCACACGACCCGGATCCCCATCGCAGATTCCGCGTCGGGCTCCAGAGCGACCTGACCCGAGAAATGGAGATAGCGGGTCAAGCCCTCAACGAGCTCACCCTGGCTCATGCTGAACTGTAGACCCCACTCCGTCGGATTGATCGCTACACGCTTCAAATCACTGCTCCCTGTTGAATGACAGACGATGGCACAGCCTAGCGGAGCGGAGCTTCCGTTGCGGCACGACGCCGACTGCTCGGGCTAAACCTCACATCGCCCCTCTTCTCGCGACACGAAGATTGAACGCTGCGATTCGGCCACATAGGCCATCCGATATCCTGTGCCCAGGCGAATTGGAGTCCAACCGTGGGATTCTGCTAAAGCCAGTGCCAATGACCGACTACGAAACCGTTTCGCTTTTCTATCAGGTAATAGCGGTTGCCAACGCCTCCCTGGCCAACTATCTGACGGTCGTATCCGCCATGCTGGTGGCGAGCTATCTGGTAGCCGACAAGCTCGATCGGTTCTCGTCTGGACTCGTGCTGGCGATTTTCTCGATCTTCTCCATCGGAATGATCAACGAAGTCCGCTCTGCCTACCGTGACTTCGCGAGACTGGGTGTGCTGATCTCGGAGTTGGCGGCAGAGCCCGGCTCGAGCCTGGGGTGGCATCCGGTGGCAGGGTCCGACGGAGCGGGATTCCGGGCCATTCCCGTGGTCATCACGGTCGTGTGCAGCCTCGCGTATCTGGGGTCTCTGTGGTTCTTCTTCCACACCAGAAGATCACGTTGCGCGAAGACAGGTCTCGGCGACCCTGCTGAATCCAGTCCCACCTAGCGACGGCGAAAGGGTTCCAGCCAACGCGGCAGCTCTACAACGCTCTCCGGAATAGCGGAGTGCGGACAGCTCTCTAGCTGTACCCGAGTATCGGCTCCGCTGAGCACGCCCACCGACCAGCCGGCTTGGGCACGAGCCGCGGCCTCGAGATCCGAGACCGTGTCGCCCACGACCAGCACCGACGCGCGATCGTCCACTCCCGCCAACGCCATCGCTGCGTAGATGAGGCTTCGAGCACGCTGTGTACCCCTTTCCTCTAGTCGCCGTGCCCACGCGCACGGAGGATCAGCAGGCCAGAAGCAACAGCAAGCAAGCTACCGACTACCCAGATTGCCCTCCCCCGAGGGTCGTTGAGCTCGATGCCGAAGAACTCCAGCTCCACACGATCGCTGATTCCAAGCAAAGCGACGAGCCCGAACACTGCTCCTGCGAAACCCATCAAGAGAAGACCGCAGCCCAGAGCCTGGATGGGAGACTGTGACTCATCAGGGGGGCCAGGCATGGCATTCAGTAGGTCGGCACTCGGCAAGCCGGCTTGGCGATTCGGCTCACCGTCCCAGGGCTCCCCGGACCAGGTTGGCAACCGATCTATGTGCGTAGCCTTTCACTAACCACGAAAACGCGAAGGCCCACAGCGCAATCGCCTCCGGCCAGAAGATCGGTGCGCCAGTGAACAACGAACTGCCCGCCCACAGCACGCTGACCGCCATGATCAGTCCGCAGACAAGATAGACGCGGTTGCGCCAGCGCTTGCCGCCCGACAACGATCCGCGCTTGGATTGGTTGGTCTTCCTGAACAGCCACAGTGCGAAGACGATGAAGACTACGAACAGAGACACTGCCGAGATGTAGTGAGCACCTCTCAGCACCGGGGTCCACCAGGAGGGCTCGGGTACGTCTCCGGGAGCGCCGGTCGGGAACAGCGCCACACCGAGGGCCGCGATCCCTCCCACGGTTCCGGCAATCCGATCCGCTCGGTATTCTTTGTAACCGCGGTAGGTGAGGAGAAACAGCGCCAGAGCGAAGAGAATGCCTACGAATGCAGCCACCGCACCGGTGTAGTAGTAGGCACTGATTGAGCCGAGCGGGGCCCAACTCGACAGTCCGGGCGTGGGCCTCAGACCCGCCAGCACGACGAGAATCAGCGGCAAGAGTATCCCCAGATAGCCAATCAGTTGGCGGTGCGCCTGATGAGAGAGATCGTCGGCATCCGGGCGATCGGCGGCGCCCGCTGGTCCATCCCCGGTACCCGCAGTCTTCCGATTCAGTCCGCCGACGTTTCCCAATTCTGCACCTCGACGATGTTGCCTTCCGGATCGGCAACGTATTGGAACGTAATCAACGCGATGCCTGGCATGCGTCGGACGGTCAGCTCGCCGACGGCCGCGCCACCGTGGTCGAGGATTGCCCGTACAGTCTCCGGAACATCATCGACTGCGAAGGCGATGTGCGAGAAACCGGGCGTATTCGGACGGACCGACGGGTGCTCCGGCATGGAGCCATACTGAAAGAGCTCGAGCGTCGGCCCGTGGTCTCCGTGGCCCGAAAGGCGGAGATGTACCCCGCAGACCTGCGACCCCGGAACCCCGGTCGCGTTGTCGAGCCACTCGCCCGACATATCGCGCTCCGGCGGAATGGGAACGCATCCGAATATCTCCTGGTAGAAGGTCGACAAGCGCCTCCAGTCCCTGGCGATCAGGTTCGTGTGCGCAAATCTCGTCGACATGTCGAATCTTCTTCACCTGCTCGGGGACACCCGCCACGTCGGTTGGCGAAGGCCCGGATGAAGCGGCAGCCGCCACTAACCCAACGAGGGCTTCCTGCCCGCTCCCATCAGCGGGCTCATCGATTCTTGTCCGACGGAGATAGAGAACGCAGCCTTCACTGAGAGAACCTCGAGACCCGCATTCTCCAACGCTTGACGGATTTCGTCACGGGTGAGGCCGCTCCCGTCCTCCTCGTCCGGGTCGACCTCCCAGTCCCACTGCACGAAGATACCGCCCGGCCTCAGGCGCGAAGCTAGCCGCGCCAACGTCTCGGGGTAGTCGGACAAGAAGCCGCAGACCGAGGAACAAACAACCAGGTCGTAGGCCCGACCGTCAGCGGGCACCTCCGAGAGCGGTCGAACGGACTGCACCTGGCACCGAGCCACCTTGGCTTCGAGGACACCCAGCATGGCGTCGGAGCTATCGACGGCGTCGACGCTCGCGCCACGTGCGGCAAGACGTTCTGACAACAGACCGGTGCCGCAGCCGAAGTCGCAGACGCGCGCGGTCGCCAGGACCGAACCGCTGTCGCTCAGCAACCGCTCGAGCGACGCGACCGCCGCGTCGGCGTACGCGCGAACCCCCTCGTCTTCATCCCAGCCGTCGGCGTGATCGTCCCAGTCAATCGCCATCTTCCCCAAGCCCCGTTTGCGGAGTACGCACCCGACAGGCTATCAATGCACTCGTGCATTCGACTCCCCCACCCGCGCCGGGACGACAAATGAGACGCGCATCCCTGATCCTTTTCTGTCTGGCCAGCAGCTCGATCGCCGCACAAGAAGCGAGTTCCGACGTCTTCCGTGGCCGCCTCGAGAACGTCCCCCAGCTACCGCTGGAACGCACGGAGCTGCAAGCCGACCCCTCACTGGTCTGGGAGGGGATCTCGGCGGTGACCGTCGACGACCACGGCAACATCTATGTGCTTCATCGACCGACCGCCGGAGATCCCGTCGTCGTGCTCGATCCGACCGGGCGACTCCTGCGGTCTTGGGGCGCCGGGATGTTCAACATCCCCCACGGCATTCGCGTCGATCCGGCCGGCAACGTGTGGACCGTCGACTCCAACACGTCGAAGCTCTACAAGTTCACGCCTGCGGGAGCCCTGCTACTTGAAATACAGATCGACGTGCCGGAGTCGGGAAGAGGGTTCTGCGGCGCCGCTGACCTCGCGTTCACGGCAAACGATCAGTTCCTCGTCGCCGACGGATACTGCAACGGCCGCGTGCTGAGGTTCGACGCGGCCGGACGACAGCTGCACGAATGGGGCACACGCGGCTCCGGCCCGGGTCAGTTCGTCGTCGCCCATTCCGTAGCGGTCGGCCCCGACGAAGTAGTGTACGTGGCAGACCGAGAGAACGGCCGGCTGCAGTCATTCGACCAGGACGGGGAGCTCCTGGGAGTTTGGGAATATGCGCGGCAACTCTTCAGCGTGGCCTTCAGTCCAGCCGGAGACCTCTACATCTCGGTGTTCTTGGGTGGCGATCAGGAAGAGGCGTACCTGATCAAGATCGATCCGGCCACCGGTGAGATGCTTGGACGCGTAGACGGCTATGGCCATGAGCTGGCGTTCTCGCCGGACGGCACTTTATGGCCGGCGACCAGCGCCAATGAGCTGGTGCTGTATCGGCCACGCGAGTGAGAGAGATCCGGTCGGCGGGTGGCCGCATGCTAGCGTTCTCGACATGCCAAACGCTCGGTCGATTGCTGCCGCTCAGACGATCCCTCGCCGCGGTGACGTCGACGCCAACATCGAACACCATGCTCGACTCGTTCATGCCGCCGCGGAAGCGCGGGTACAGGTTGTCGTCTTCCCCGAGCTGTCTCTGACAGGCTACGAGTTGGATCTTGTCGGCGAGCTGGCCTTCTCGGAGAGAGATGCCCGACTGGCTCCCCTCAACGAGCTTGCGGCCTCCTGCGCTATGACGCTCGTTGTCGGAGCCCCGGTGCGAATCGGGTCACGGCTCCACATTGGGGCGTTCATCGTTTCCCCGGATCGGAGCGTCGAGATCTACACGAAGCGCAAGCTGGGTGCCTTTCCGGCTAGCGCCGCCGCGGACGGGGTCGTACCCGCCGCGGAAGACACCGTCTTCCATCCCGGCGACCGGAACCCCTTGGTGCGATTCGGTGGCAACAGCGCGGCGGTGGTGGTGTGCGCTGATACAGGCCAACAGTCACATCCGAGGGAAGCCGCAGAGCGCGGAGCGAAGACCTACCTCGCGAGCATGTTCGTCATTCCCTCCGACCTCAACAAAGAGACCGTGAGCCTACAGACGTATGCCGCGCGGCACTCGATGGCGGTTGTTTTCGCAAACTACGGCGGGCCATCGGGAGGACTCGATTCCGCCGGAGCGAGCGCGATTTGGTCAGACAAGGGCGACCTGTTGGCTCAGCTCGAGGGAGCAGGTGCCGGCCTGGCGATCGCTATCCAGAATGACGCCGGCTGGGGTGCCAGGACGATCATGCTCGAGGGCTCTTGAATTGCTGGTCGTGTAGCAGCGCTAAAGACACGGCAACTCCCACGGCGCCCGGTAACGCGCTTTCAGGTAAGCATCCGCCTCCGGGTGGTCCACGAACCGCACCGTAGCAGGATCCCACTTCACCCGGTCGCCGGTGCGAAAGGCGACGTTGCCGAGGTGCGACACCACTGCGGTGTCGCGCCCGACCTGAACGTCGGCACGCGGGCGAGCGCGACTCTTCATGCACTCGACGAAGTTGGCGGTATGCTCGTCGAGACCGCCGCCATCGTCGCGCAGCTGAACCGGCAACGCCGGCGTCTTGTACTGCGCCCCATCGTCGTCAGTGCTGGTTTCCGGGAGAACTTCCCACTTGTCCCGGTCGACGACCAGCGTCCCGTTCTCACCCACGAAGGCCACGCCGTGGGACCGCTGGAACGGGCCGAGGCCGATCCCCACGGCGTGCTCCCACATCATCGAGAACCCTTCGAACTCATAGACAGCCTGCATCGTGTCCGGTGTCTCCTGCTGGTCGTGGGGATAGGCGAACTTGCCCCCGGTGGCCACCACCGAGAGCGGCGCCTCCACCTGCATCCCCCAGAGCACGATATCGATGAGATGAACGCCCCAGTCCGTCATGAGGCCACCGGCGTAGTCCCAGAACCAGCGGAAGTTGAAGTGGAATCGGTTCTTGTTGAACGGCCGCGACGGTGCTGGACCGAGCCACATGTCGTAGTCGACACCGGGCGGCACCGGCTCGTCCGGAATCAGCGGTACTTCTGGCAACCAGTTCATGTAGGCCCACGCGCGTACGGTCCTGACCCGGCCGATGTGGCCGGCCCGAAGATAGTCGACCGCATCCATCCAGTGCTGGCCACTACGCTGCCACTGGCCCATCTGCACGACACGATCGTAGCGCCGCGCCGCCGCCACCATGATCTCGCACTCCTCGATCGTGTTGGCGAGCGGCTTCTCGACGTATACGTCCTTGCCGGCCTCGCAGGCATCCACCATCGGCAGACAGTGCCAGTGATCCGGAGTGCCGATGATCACGGCATCGATCTCGTCGTCGTCCAGCAAAGCCCGGTAATCGCCATACAGATCGGGGCGCATCGATGTCGCCTCCTCCACCTCCCCGGCACGGCTCACCAACACCGTCTCGTCGACGTCGCATAGGGCCGCGCACTCGATATCTGGGAGCTTGAGCATGGAGCTCAGATCCGTGAACCCCATACCGCGGCAACCGATCACACCAACGCGGATCCGGTCACTAGGCGCCACCCGGCGTCGTGCGCCCATCATTCCCGGCAGACTCAGTGCGGTTGCGGCCGTCGCAGCGCGGCGAACGAATGTCCGGCGTGATTGGTTCATGACGCTCCTTCTCGTGGGTCCCGGAGGGCGGGGTCACATCGCGATGTTCGTGGGTCTGATGCCCTCGCCATAGACGAACTGCGACCCGACGGCGCCGACCACTGCGGTTCGCCGGGTGAGATTGAGGCCGGTACGGAGTCGGAACAGCGGCTCGATCCCGGTGCAATGGCCCGCCATGAGGTGCTCGACACCGATCTCCCGAAGCTTGTCGGCCGTCCAGCCCAGCGTTTCGTCGCTGGCGTTGAACAAGTGCAACCCGCCCATCAGGGCGTGGATGGGAAGGTCCTCGATGGTGGAACGAATGTAGCTCAATACGTTCATCACGCCGGAGTGCCCGCACCCCAGAAGAACGATGTGTCCACGCGGAGTGACAACGGTCAGCCCCTGGCTCTCCGGTACGAAGTCCTCGAGCCACTCGTCGCCCATCTTGACCTGAACCATGCTCCCGTAGTTCTTCTCCGGATACCGTCGCTCCACCGGACCTGTCACCCACACCCCGGGCAGGATCTCGGACGGGCCGGCGTGCTCGACGAACTCGACTCCGGCGGCCTCCAACTCGGCTCGCGAGGCAATCATCTGGTTGGCCTCGGCCTCACCGCTGACCGTCGGGACGCGCCGCGGCAGGAAGAAGCCTGTCGCGACGTGCACGCGCCGAAAAGCCTGCGGATTCTCGACTCGCAGCGCCTGCAGAAGCGGCAACACACCCGTCGTGTGATCGAAGTGGAAATGGCTGAGCACCACGTCGGTGACGCAAGACAGGTCGACTTCCAACTCCCGAGCGTTCCTCAGGACGGTGTCGGGATGACGCCCCGCGTCGAAAAGGACGCAATGCCCGTTTACCTCTACCAGCGCCGACAGACCCCACTCCCCCACGGTCGGACCGCTCGCCAAGTTCGACGACAATATGGTGACGCTGACCGCCTCGGCCACACTGCCAGCCACGGCCTCCGAGCTCGCCACTACCTGTGGCTGAGCGACCAGTACCGCCAATCCGATCATCCCGATACGACAGCCGGCTCTCATGCGACCTCCTGGATTGATTACGCCAGCGAAGCGTGCTCCGAACGGATGGGCAGGTCAATGCCGGTGCGATCACGCGGCAATCTACAAGACGGCATCGGACACGCTCGACGCTGCGGAGAGCGTACATCTTCGATTCCTGCGCTTCTGCCGCCTGAAACCTAATGCGGAGGCTCCCCAGAGAATCGGACCATCGCGGGGCTACCTGAGCGCCGAGGAGCAGACGTAGGGCGGAGCGGTCCGGACGATTCCTCGATCGGCGTACAAGCGCTCAGTCGCTAGCCTCCTCCGCCAGACGCTTGATGGTGCGCAGCATGCGCTGCTCCATCACGAAGTCGATCGATTCCTCGAGTGCCATGCCCGAACGCTGGAGCCTCGAGAACTGGCGGGGGGACTCGATGCAACTGCGAACGAGCAGACGGCACGAGCCGGCTGAGGTCGACTCGACGTACATCGACCACGAGCGGCCCGGGTCCGGTTCGGAAGCTATGAGGTTGGCATCGTTCCGCGCCCCGAAACAAACGTATCTTCCCGGCCGGATCTCGGCGACGGGAATCCCCGGCGCCTTCGGGTGCAGGCGGACCTCGTCACCGACCGCCAGAGATTGCATCGTCTCCTCGATACTCTCCACGTTGGTTACAGGAATGCCGACGATGCGCTCGAGAAGCTCGTAAGAGTAGAACCCCGCGCGGTCCATACCGAACTGAACGATCCATCGCCAAACCGCATCAGCAGATGCGTCGATGTCTATGGCGCGAGTGCTGGTGCCGTGATCCGGCGAGACGAACTGATCGCCCGGCCATGAGCGCTCGCGCTCGCCCACCGTCGAGCCCCAGTTCTCGAGCCACCGCTTCGAGAGGGGCCAAGTACACAGAACAGCACCGAGGACGGCGACACTTTCGATTCCCTCGAGAATGAAGCGGAGTCGGCTACCGTGTCTCATGAAACAACACCCTACGCTGCGTTCGACCCGACCGCACGATAGCCGCGGATTGCCCGGTCTCCGCCGAGACTCACACGGTCGCTCACATTGAAGTCGGCGCCGTGATCGTCCGTGGCCTTCCACGCCCAACCCGGCGCTCGACCCCGTGACGTTCGTCACGGTGGGTCTGCTGCTGGGCGGCGTCTCAGTCGTCGCGGCCTGGATACCGGCCTGGCGAGCTGCCGCGGTGAGCCCGATGGTGGCGATGCGATCGGAGTAGGGCACGGCTCGTGCGCCGGTCGCGCGAGGCGCAATCATCCTGGGCAACGGAGTGCCGAGGCCGGGTATGATGCGCGCCTCGAGGCGCGCCAGCGATCTTCGTCCCAACAGCTACGCGGAAGCCAGTTCTCGATGCGCGATGGATATCGCCTAGGACCTCCAGGAGTCTGACCCATGTCGCACAGCGTGCGGAGGCATCTGCGACTAGAGATCAGCGCCTATGATGAGACCATTCGGCGCCTCATCCCCGGCTACGAGATCATGCTCGGCGTGGCGGCCGACGCGGTAGCCGCAGCAGAGCCAGATCTCGTATGCGATCTTGGCGCCGGCACCGGAGCCCTCTCCGAGGAATTGTTGGCGCGGCGATCGGTGGGCACCGTCGAGCTACTCGACGTCGATGCCGAAATGATGGATCAGTCGCGCCAGCGTCTGCAGCGCTTCGGAGATCGCGTGCGCTTCACTCTGCGCTCGTACCACGAGCCCTTTTCTTCTTGCGACGCGTTCGCCGCAGCGCTATCCCTTCACCACATCCGCACGATCGAGGCCAAATCGGCGATGTACGGGCAGGCGTTTGCGGCGCTGCGGCCTGGAGGTGTGCTGGTCAACGCCGATGCCCACATGCCGGTCGAACCGACCGAGCGCGATCGGCTCTTTCGGTACTGGGTCGACCACATGGTGGCCTCGGGCATCAGCGAACAGCGCGCCTGGAAACACTTCGAGGATTGGGCCGAGGAGGATGCCTACCTGCCGCTGGACGTCGAACTGGCAGCGCTGACGCGCATCGGATTCGACGCGGACAGCGTATGGTCCGATGGGCCCATCCGGGTCGTGGTGGCGAAGAAAGGCTAGCAGGCTGTGCGGGAGAAGGAGCAGACGACTCCGCTACAAGCGCTCAGCCGCTGGCCCCCTCGTGTGTCCCGCTAGGATGAAGTAGGCGATCGCAAGAAGAGGACAAGCTCTTCGCCGCCCCGTGGATAAGGGACACCGACTCGCGCAAAGTCCAGAGCGCGAAGCATCCTGATCATGGAGGTGTTGTTCGAGCGGGTCGTGGCGAGAACACCGCACGAACCCACGCCCGCCAGGAGTCGCTGGCAGAGCCTCCCTGCAATGCGGTTCCCTCGATGGACGCCAACGACGAAAACCCAGCCTAGCTCGCAGGTGTAGTCAGCAGGATTGGCGCATGCATGCGCCTTCTCGAAGACATCATCCCGATACCGTTCGCTGGGCGCTTTCAGGGCAGCGATCGCGGCAAGCAAGCTCCCCGAGGCGTAATAGAAAGCCAGCCGTTTCGCATCACGAATGCGGTCGACCAAACCGGCATCCGAGCCCTCGAAGCCTTGGCGCACCAGAAGCGCGAACTGGCTTCGCTCCGCCTCGGAACAGGCGATCGGCTCTTTGAGCTGTAGGCTGCCGTTCAACTGACTCTCCGCCAATGTCGGCGCCCACGCACCTCCAGATGATGGCTGGCTCCCCGCAGCTTATCGGAGCACCCCGTTTCCTTACGGGTGGGCTCCCCCTCTATTTCCTCCACTCGTGAACACTCCCCGCGTGAGGAACTGGACGATCTCCTCGGCGACATCGCCACGATTCATGATGAAGGTGTGGGTAGCCGGAACAACGATGAAGTCGGCTGCCCCGTCGAGCCGCGCCTTGTCGACGCCGACCTTCCCATCGTCGGGTCCGGGAATCAGCCAAGATCCGATCGGGTTGATGCTGCGATCGCCCGTGATGATGCCAAGGCTGAAATCGACTGGCCCGAGCTCGTGAGAGATGCCGCCCGAATCGGTACCAAGCCGGGCGCCGGCTGGGCCCAGGAGCAATCGGAGAAGCGGCGAGTCGCTGAAGGCGTCGATCAACTCACTGCCGTGATTCGGAGGGCTCAGCATCACCACCCGACCAGCGAACGCGGGCGCACGATCTCCGAGATAACTCCGGACAATCACCCCGCCCAAGGAGTGCGTAACGAAGTGCGTCGTGTCGGCCAAACCCTCACAGCACGAATTGACCGCCGCTTCCAGGCTGTCGACCAGACTCTCGACCTCCGCGGAGGTCGACGAATAGCCGAAGTTGACGACCCGGAATCCCGCCCTGCGGAGCCGCAGGCTCAATACAGACATCGAGGCCGGTGTGCGCCCCAGGCCGTGGACGAGGACCACGGTCTCCGCATCAGCCGGTGGGGTTGGCGCGCAAGCAGCAAGAAGAGCGCCGAGCAAGCCACCTACGATCGTCACGAATAGCTTCACTCGCCTACTACTCCGGCATCTGCGCCACGATGAACGCCCAGCCTACGTTGCCGCGCTCGGCCATCTCCACCCAGAAACCCAGACCATCAAGCGTTCGCTCCACAAGCTCGCCACCAACCTTCGCCTCGAGCTCCTCACGCGTCGCGATTGCCTGCTCTCGCACCCACGCATAGCTGGCGGAGACGTGTTCGGACCAATCTTCGACGCGGCGGATCTTGAAACCCAGAGGAAGCAGCTCGGCCAAATAGCGTTCGGTGTCCCACATCTCAGGCGTGCGAACGCGCTCATAGAGTCGATCACGGTCCCGCGTCTCAAGATCGCGAGGGGCGAGAATATCTGTAAAGTCCAGTACACCGCCTGGCTTCAGGACCCGGCTCACCTCCTCGAGAATTCGACGCTTGTCAGCGCCATACATCAGTGAATCCTGACTCCAGACGACGTCGAACGATCCGGCCGCGTACGGAAGCTCATGGAAATCACCGTGGTCGAACGAGACCAAGCCCTGGAGCCCGCGGGCTTCCGTTTGCCTTGTCGCCTCCTCGATCTCGACCGTGCTGACGTTCAGACCCGTTACCGGGCACCCGAACTCTGAGGCGAGAAACCGCGCCGGGCCGCCGTAGCCGCTGCCGAGATCAAGCACGCATGCACCCTCGTGCAAGGGTGCATGCCGGGCCATCAACTCGGTGGCGTGCTCGGTGGCATCACGCCCAAAGCACCCCGCCTGCCTGGGGACACCGAGGTGAAGGTTCTCTCCCCAAGTCGTTCGGTAGATCGTGTCGGCGGGTCCGTCATAGAAGTCCCTTACTCGAGCCGTCGCCTCATCCCGCTTCTTCTTGTCCATTACTCGAGCTCGCGATCTGGACTAGACATATTCCCGAAGGGCTTCTTCTAAGCCTAACGCGCTACATCTCCCGGACCTCGTAGACTCTGATGCTCGCGATATAGGGATTCTCTCGAGCGATCTTCTCGGCCTCATCAAGACTCTCGGCCTCGATGATCGAGCAGCCGGTGATGGACTCCATATCCCATGGGAGCTCCGCTGTTCCAGAGGCGGAGATCTCTCGCCCGCCGCTGAACCCGAGGTTGTCGACCGTCCTGTCGGCGATCGACTCGAACCAGGCGCCCCACACCTTCATGATCTCTGGAGTGGGCATCTCGAATCCGTAATGAAGCATCACAAACTTCTTCACTTCTCTCTCCCTGTGATCGGAACCAGATTGCTCGTGAGCATCATTCCACCAGCCACTAGAAGCCATCGACTACGCCGACCTTGAACACGGCGTCGGTCTTGGGGCCGGCAGCTAGAGCGCATCCAGCCCCCCGGCGTGCAAGGCTGCCGGCAGCGGTATGAAAGCGAATGCACCGACCCGCGACGCACTCAGATCCCCGCATACCACGACCACCCACTTTGCAGGGGTCCTCGGCCGCCAAGATCGTCAAACCGATCGGTGACGACGATCCGCTGCAGGAACTTCATGCTCTTGTAGCCCATTTGCGTTTCCACGCGCAGGCGCACCGGTGCTCCATGCGGAACGGGAAGTTCGCGGCCGTTCATGCCGTACGCCAGGATCGTCTGGGGGTGCAAGGCGTCGAGCATGTCGATGCCGTCGGCGATGGCGTCGTAGGCGTAGAACTGGACGAAGCGAGCGCTGGGGAGAATTCCCGCCGCCTCCAGCACCTGACGCAGCGGCACGCCGGTCCACTCGCCGATGGCGGACCAGCCCTCCTCGCACGTGTGTCTCGTGATCTGCGTGCGGGAAGGGAGTTGTTGCAAGTCGGCAAGCGAAAAGGCTTGCGGCCGCGCCACGCTGCCTTCGATCTTCAGGCGCCAGTCGGCGAACCCGCCGTGACGCAGGCGATCGTAGATCGGCCCGCTGTCGGGATCGAAAATGGAGCGGCTCGGGTCACCGGGATCCGTCGTGCCGATGGCTGGCGACGAAGAGATGTCCGCGTGGGTGTACTCCCGGGCCAGCGATCTGGCCGGCAGCAACAGGCGGTGCGCCCTGTAGGTCAGGACGTCGCCCATCCGCAGAAGGTTGCCGTAGGTGGGAGGCAGCGCGTCCGAGCAGCCGGCCAGCACCAGTCCGGCGGCCGAGCTGAGCCCGGTGAGGAGCGCGCGACGGCGTGTGATGAGGGTGTCGTCTTTCATGCTATTCCCCGATTGTCATGGCGCGAACTTGCCGGCCGAAGCCGGACAAGACGACCATCAGCACGTGGCCGACCAGAAAGAGAACGAGCGCGGCGAACAGGAAAAAGTGGATCGTGCGAGCGGATTGGAACCCGCCGAACATTCCGGACAGGAACGGGTAACCGGCGGTAACCGCCGGCGACATCGCCAGCCCGGTGAGCACCATCAGCGGCATCGCAACAAGGACGACACCGAGGTAGGCGCACTTCTGCAAGAGGCCGTACTGCGGCCCGCCGGTTGGGGGCCGGATCTGTCGACGCAGATGGCGCCCCAGGTCCTGTCGCAGCAACCGCGGCGTCAGCTCGCCGGAGCGGGGCGCGAGGTGCCGTCTGATGTGGCCCGACACGACCCCGGCGAGCAGGTACACGACACCGGTCGCCACCAGGAGCCAGGCCACCAGAAAATGCAGGCTTCGTCCCCAGCTGTTCTGATTGAGGATGGCGTACGTCCGCTCGGCGCTGATGGGCGCATCGGCGCCTTCGAAAAAGGGACGTTCGTCCACCCAGCCGCCGTGCTGGAGGTTCCTGCTGATCGGCAATTCGAGCAGCGCCGGCGTCAGGTCGTTTCCGACCTCACCCCAGTAAAGGCGCGGGTGGGTCCTGAGGATGACGAACCCGGTAACGGCCAGAGTCAGAAAGCTCAGGGCGAGGATCCAGTGGGTGATCCTGACCCAAACCGTGTGCCGGTCGCCTCCTGATCCCTGCCTCTCCAACACGCGGGCCTACCCCCTCTCTGATGCTCGGGTCCTGGGCCGCATCATAACTCCGACTCGGCGTCGTCGGGCGAGCGGCCGTAAAGGACCACGCCGTCTGGCTGTTCCGTACAGTACCAATGCACCCATATATATGCGTGTTGGAAGAGCGCCACCGCCAAGGCGGCGCGGGAGCGAGCGATGAGAGCAATGCCCCAGAGGCCGAGAAAGGCAAAGGTGTACATCGCGTTCGAGCTCCACGCAAAGGCTCCTTTCCGTACCATCGGCAGGGTCCGATACCGCTCGAAGAAGTGGTCGCCACCGATCGCCCGGGCGAAGCCGAAGTGGGTCTCTATCGAATGCACCGTCCAGGCCGCGGGCAGCAGCAGCAGGACGCCCAGGACGAGGCTCGGCAACGGCGGTATCGCTAACGAACCTGCATCGGCCACAGCAAGGCCGATCATCGCGAGCGGGCGCGCAATCAGCAGGGGAAAGAAGATGCCGCCCCAGACGCTGAGCCCGGCATCCCCGAACACTCGGGTGAAGATCGCCCAGCTGAGCTGGCCGCGCCAGGCCAGGGCTACCGCTGTCTGATGCGCCACCGGCACCAGCACGCCGGCGAGAAGCCAGACTCGCTCGTCCACCCCGAGCCACTCACCACCGTCGAGGGCGGGCGAGGCGATCGCCCAGACGCCGGGGAGCAGCGCAGCAAGTAGAAGAAGATGGGGCAGCTGCCCCTGCCAGGGGTGCCCGCGCGGCATCGACACGCGCAGCGGGTCGGAGTTGCGATCGTCCATGCGGGGAGCATAGCAACCAGAATCGGGTGAGCACGATGGCCTTCATGCGCCCGCAGCATCCCCAGGGTCAGGGTTTCCTCGCACGCAGGAGATGCTCGGCGAGATCCGAGATCACCCACTCCTCCACGATCAGGCCGTCGCGGAATTGGCTCGTAGCCATATCACGCCACACGATTTCACGGCCCGAAGCGGAGAATCCCATGAAGTTGCCCTGGTGGATGCCCTTCACGGTCCTCTGCCACGCAACTCGTTTCTTCCCCTCCACGAGAACCTCGACGTCGACCTGGAGATTCAAGAAGGCACCCCGCAGCATACGCAGGAATCCGCGGATCGCTTCGTGGCCACGCATCTCACGATCCGTGAGGTGAGCGACGTAATCTGTCGTGAAGAACTCGCTGACCGCTCCGAGGTCGCCGTCAACGATGAGCGCCGAGTTGGCTGCTCGGATCTTCGAACCGAACGACTGGTCCACTAGGGAGCCTCCTGTCACTGTCGATAGTTATGTTCGCGTCCTGTAGCCCCTCACATTAGGCCCCCTGCGAGACGGCCGCCTGAAGCTTCAGAACCGTGTTCCAGTTTCGGGCCGTTCCGGGGCTGCCCAACGCCTTCTCGATGACGGAGGCCGTCAAACGCGAGCGCCCGATCCCGTCCGGGTACACCACGTAGACGTGGCTCCGCGCTCCGGATACGTATTCCTTTCCTTTGATCGCGCCTTCAAGCGTCCGGAGCGCGCTCCCGGACACAGGCTTCTTGACGAACACCACGGCCAGCTTGCCCGGGGCCTCCTGCGCTTCTTCAGCGAACGGGTTCTGCTCGACGACGTCGTTCTATTGCCGGGCCGAGCGGACGAGAAAGGCCGTGTCCACGCCAAGCCGGGCCGCGCACTGAGTCTCGAGGTCGCGCTCGAGCGTCTTGCTGGCCCGCGACGGGCTTCCGAAGACGACGTTTCCGCTCTGCAGGAAAGTCTGGACGGGCTCGAGTTCCAGGTGGGCGAAGAGCTCACGTAAGTCGGCCATCGCCACGCGGTTGCGACCACCGACGTTGATTGCCCGCACAAGGGCGACGTGTGAACCCATACTTCCTACCGCTGATTCGACGAACGAGTTTCGAATTCAGAACCGACGTGGCCCGCCGCTCCGCTGCAACACCGTGCTATGCCACTGATGATCGTGTTGCGCCTGCAAGGATTGCTCCAAGGTAGCCCATTGGGACATACGCCAAGATCAAATCGGCGGCGTTAAACCACAACGGCCCTCCCAACATGCTGATCGCGGCAATGCCACCGAAAAGAAAGAAAACGCCAATGCCCATGGCAGCTTTCATGCGATGGCGTGCGGCCAACTTGGCGGCAACGAAGGATCCGGCCAGCGTTCCGAGCGCGTGAGCCAAGAACGGAGGAATGAAATTTGCGGGCGCAAATAGCTCCATAATGTCGCGCAGGCTCTCCATCGTTGAAACGTCGGCGCCGCCGGGTAGTGGAATCACGAATGGCCCGACATTGACGATTCCGATATTCACCAGGCTGCCGATGACGATGCCTGCAAGTACTGCAAATACGATGTTTGCACTGGGTTTCATGGAAAGGCCTCGTCAGGTGCGCTGGCCACGGCGTCCCGTGGGCCGCGAGATGTGTGATCCCCCGGTCGGTGATCCTGGTGAAATCTGCCTGCCAGACGACCCATCACGGGCAAGCAGCACTACTCGCTGGTCCAGCACTCCTGCGCCACCGGGTCGGGCCAAGTCGATCCGACTGGCAATAGCGTGACCCAGGTTTCCCTGAGCTTTCCGGACTCGATTCTATAGAGCTGCATTCCGGCACGAGTAAGAGTTTCACCGGTGTTCGGGTCAACCCACCGCAAAGTGAATCGGAACCAAGCGCGGTCACCATTGAAGCTGTGTTCGTAAACGACAATTCTTGTGTTCGGCCGGTCGCGGTGCGCGCTAGCGAGTTCTGTGGCGTAGGCCGCGGGGGATACCGTCCTGTCCCCAAACTCATCATGCCGAACGAACTCCGGCGCCACACAGTCGGGAATCAGGTCATATCGACCTTCGTGCCACACGCGTTCCCAACGATCAAAGAGAGCCTTCAAGTCCACCATATCGGGCATCGACGCTTCATTCATGTGCACCCATCGCGCTGCAGCGGAGCACGGTATAGACCGTCCAAATAGCATCTCCCGCGGCTACGGAAAGGCTACTCCCTCTCCCCCGCCGTCTCCGTCATCTCCGCTCGCGCCCGCTGCATCTGCTTCGGCAACGCGTCGTCCGTCATGTACCTCTCGAACCACTTGCGCAGATACATCTGCGTGCGTAGGAAGTTCGAGGGCTTCGATGAGGTGCCGTGCCACTCGTCGTTGAAGCGGATCATGGCGGTGGGCACGCGCAGTACCTTGAGCGCGGCGTAGAACTCCTCGGTCTGGGCGATCGGGGTGCGCAGGTCGTTGACGCCGGTCATGAGCATGGTCGGGGTGGTGACGTTGCCGACATACATGAGCGGTGAGCGTCGCAGGTGCTCGCTGGGGTCGTCCCACGGGAGGTTGTCGAAGTCGCGGTACCAGCCGATGCCGTCGGTTGTGCCGACGAACGACAGCCAGTTGATCACCGGACAGTTCGACGAGGCGGCGGCGAAGCGGTCGGTGTGGCCCACCACCCAGGCGGTGAGCACGCCGCCGCCGGAGCAACCGTAGACGTACATGTTGCGCTCGTCGATGGAGCCGGCGGCGATGACGGTATCGACGCCGGCCATGAGGTCGTCGAAGTCCTTGTCAGGATAGGCGCGGTTGATGGCGTTACCGAAGTCGGTGCCGTAGCCCGACGAGCCGCGCGGGTTGGTGTAGACAACGACGTAGCCGTTGGCGGCGTGGTTCTGCCAGCCGTAGTTGAAGCCGACGTTGTACATGCCGTGCGGACCACCGTGGATGGCTAGAATCAGCGGGTAGCTACGCGACGGGTCGAAGTCGGGCGGCTTGATGACCCAGCCCTGGATGTCGAGATCGCCGGTGGATTTGTAGTTGATCTCCTCGACGTCGCCGAGCTGGATGTTGGTCAGCAGATTCTCATTGACGTGCGTGAGTCGTCGGATCTCGCCGGGGTTGTCGACATCGAAGGCGTAGATGTCGCCGGGCTCGTGGAAGGTACTCATGGTGGCCACGGCAAGGCCGGTATTGCTGATGTTCGAGACGGTCAGCATCTGGTTGCCATCGGTCACCTTGACCGGCGGCTCGGAGCCATCGGCCGGAGCGAAGTATAGGTTGCGCGTGCCGTGATTGTTGGCGGTGAAGTGGACGCCGCTGGAATCGGCGCGCCAGCGCCAGTTCGACGGCGAGCGGTCGAGGTTGGGGGTGACACTACGCACCATGGAGCCGTCGGAGCGCATGACATAGAGCTGGCGCTCGATGTAGGTCTGGTCGACGTGGTCGTTGCCGGTAAATGCAATCATGGTGCCATCGGGTGAGACCATCGGCCCGGAGTCGGGGCCCTTTCGATCGGTCAGCTGGGTGGTGCGCCCGGTGGCCACGTCGAGGGCGTAGATCTCGCTCTCGCGCCAGTGGTATTCGGCGTCCTCGAGCATCAGGCTGGAGAAGTACATGGTCTCACCGTCGGGGGCCCACACCGGCGAGCCGTGGTCGTAGTCGCCGTTGGAAACCTGGCGCACCGGGCCGCCGTCGGCGGGTACCACGAAGATGTGCTCGTAGCCCGGGTCGATGAAACCGCGGCGGTCGCGCTTGTAGTTGGCGCGCTCGACGATACGCGGCGTCTCGGTCCACTCGGCGCCGTCCGGACGCCCCGGCAGGCTGATGCCCCAGTCGCTGTCGGCATCAACCCGCGAGCGAAAAGCGAGGCGCGTGCCATCGGGAGACCACGAGATATCGCGGGGCGAATCCGTGAGATGCGTGACCTGGCTGGCGGCGCCCTCGGCGTCCATCCAGCGTACCCAGATCTGGTTGCCGCGCGGCTCGCCCTCTGCCAGATAGGCGATGCGGCTGCCGTCGGGAGCCCAGATCGCCGAGTCACCTTCGACCAGCATGCGCTTGCGGGAGCCGTCGGCGTTCATGATCCAGAGCTCCGACTCACGCGAGTCGTTGACGGCGTCCATCCAGCCGCGGGTGTAGACAACGTGTTCGCCGTCGGGCGAGATCTGCGGTGCGCCGACGGATTGCATCTGCAGATAGGTGTCGAGTGTCAGCTTGCTGGGGATAACTTCCTGCGCATGGGCAAAGCCGGCGATTCCGACTGCGAATACGGTGACTGCCAGACATACGGTGGCGAATCGACTACGCATGGCGTTCCTCGAGAACGGGTGAGCCATCATGCTGAGGGCATTGCTCCAGGGACCGGAGTAGCACGTCTACGAGGTCGTTTCCACCGCGAGAACATCCGTCTGGACGAAATCGCCACCCTCGAACAGCAGCGACTCCCCAAGCGCCCGGGCTCGGTGACACACGCGCGAAACAAGGTTGACAGGTTCCGCGGGTTCGGCACCATGGGCAGAACAATTGCCCTCCTGTTCGAGGAGCCACCCAACGCTGGAGTCCCCGATGCGTGTTCCCAAAGTCCCTTTGCTGAGTATCGCCGTCGCTTCAGTGGTGGCGATCGTGACGCTGTCCGGCCTCTCGCTCACTGCCCCGGCACATGCGCAGTCAGAGACCAAGCGCTTCCTCTACTTGAGCACGCCCGACGGCGCCCAGCGGGTTGGCCGGGCGGACGGCGCCGGCATCCTGATCTACGACATCGACAACGGGCACGAACTCGTGAGGCGCATCGACATTCCCGTCTTCGAGGAAGGCCTGCGGGGGTTCGCGGTCAGCCTGATCAACCACGCCGCCTACTACTCCACCACGCACCGGCGGGTCGGCGCCTTCGATCTGGAGAGCGAGGAGATCATCTGGGAGCACGCATACCCGAACGGGGCCGACCGCTCCTCGGTCACCATGGATGGCAGCAAGGTCTACGTGCCGACCGGGTGGTGGTACGTCGGGCCCGACAGCGGGATGCTGGTGCTCGATGCGCGGGACGGCAAGATGTTGAACCGGATCGCGGACACTCCGCGGGCGCACAACAGCGTTGTCAGTCTCGACGGACGACGCCTCTACCTGGGAAGCGAGACGACGCTCAGTATTTACGACACTGCCGATGACGAAATGTTGATGCAGATCCCCGACGTCGGTGAGGCGGCGATCTTTCCGTTCACGATCAACTCGGCGCAGACGCTCGCCTACATCTGCCTGTTTGATCACATCGGATTCGACATCGTTGATCTCACCACGGGAAAGAAGATCCACCGCGTGTTTACCAACGACGGCAACATCCTGCACCGCACTCACGGCGTGGCGCTGACTCCCGACGAGACCGAGCTGTGGATCAGCGACCAGGCGGGCAGCAAGCTGTTCTACTACGACGCCACCGTGATGCCTCCGGTGCAGAAAGGCGAGCTCGAGCTCACCCAGGGCGGCCACGGCTGGGTCACCTTCAGCCTCGACGGCAAGTACGCCTGGACCCATACTCCGGACGTGTTCGACGTCGCCACCAAGAAGAAGGTCGCGACGCTACGCGACGAGAACGGCAAGCCGGTGAGCGGCTCGAAGTTCTTCGAGGTCCACTTCCGCGACGGCAAGGTGGTGACGGTGAGCAACGAGTTTGGCTTGGGCCGCAAGGACATCCCTGCGGAATGATCCGAGGTCGACAAGAACCCATGGATCGCGGGGCATGATGTTCTCCACTTGCGCTCTCGCCCTTCGGCGAGTATTTCGTTATACAGATTGGATTATCCGGTTCATCACGATCCCGTCAATGCCGCGCCTTTGGTGTGAGCCACCACCGACGCCGGAGTGTTCCCATGGCCGCCTGCACCCGTAGAGTCGTTGTTACGCTGACATTGGCGCTCGTTGCCTTCATGTCGGCATCCCCTACCGGGGCCACGCCCCAGGTGGACGCAGCCCCGAGCAGCATCGTCGATCCGGCGCTGTATCAGTCGCTGCGCTTCCGTTTCCTGGGCCCCTATCGCGGTGGACGATCCGGCGCCGTCTCGGGCGTTCCGGGCGAGCCGCACACCTTCTACCTGGGCGCCTCTGGGGGCCTCTATAAAACCACCAACGCCGGTGAGACTTGGAACGTTATCTCCGACGATGACTTCGAAGTAAGCAACATCGGCGCCATCGCGGTGGCGCCGTCCGACACCAACGTCGTTTACGTGGGCACCGGGCAGAAGACCATCCGTAGCAACGTGTCCATCGGCAAGGGCATGTACCGCTCCACCGACGCCGGCCGCAGCTGGAAGCACATCGGCCTGCGCGATGCCGGGCAGATCGGGCGTATCCGGGTACACCCGGACGACCCCGACCTGTTGTACGTGGCGGTGATCGGCAACCCTTTCGGACGCTCCGAGACGCGTGGCATCTATCGGTCGCCAGATGGCGGCAAGAGCTGGGAGCAAGTTCTCGGATGGGATGACGACACAGGCTCCAGCGAGCTGGAGCTCGACCTGTCCAACCCTCGCAACCTCTACGCCACCGCCTGGACCGTCGAACGCAAGCCCTGGACAATCATCTCCGGCGGCGACGACGACGGCATCTACAAGAGCACCGACGGCGGCGACACCTGGAGGCGCCTGGCCGGCGGGTTGCCCGAGACGACCATGGGCAAGATCGGGCTGACGCTGTCGCAGTCCAACCCCGACAAGCTCTATGCGCTGGTCGAGGCCGATCCATCGGTATCGGGACTGTACATCTCCGAAGATGCCGGCGAGAGCTGGCGGCTGCAGGAAACCAATGTCGGCCGCAGCCTCTACGAGCGCTCCTGGTACTACACGCACATCTTCGTCGACCCGCAGGACGACAACCTCGTCTACGCGCTCGCCGTGGGCTTGTTCAAATCCACCGACGGTGGGCGCACGTGGGAGCGCCGCCGCGCCCCGCACGGCGACTACCACGACCTGTGGATCAACCCCGACGACTCCGACATCCTCGCCATCAGCGACGACGGTGGCGTGCAAGTGACCCTGGATCAGATGGACACCTGGACCACCTATCTGAACCAGCCAACGGCGGAGATCTACAACATCTTCGTCGACAACCTGTTCCCCTACCACGTGTACGGGTCGCAGCAGGACAACTCCACCATCCGACTACCGAGCCGCTTCCTCGGCGCCCTCACCCCCTACGGATACTGGCGCAGCGTCGGCGGCTGCGAGTCGGCCCACATCGGCTTCGACCCCGACAACCCGGTGGAGATCTATGCCGGCTGCTACTCCGGCGAGATCAGCCGCGTCAACCTCGAGACCGGCGACCGGCAGGCGATCATGGTGTACCCGCAGATGGAGTTCGGGCTGCCGGCCTCCGACTTGAAGTTCCGCTTCAACTGGAACGCCCCGATCCGCATGTCACCGCACGACCAGTCGATCGTTTACCACAGTGCCCAGAACGTCGTGCGGACACGCGACGGTGGCCACAGCTGGGAGGTGATCAGCCCCGACCTGACCACCGACGATCCCGAGACCCAGGCCCGCTCGGGCGCGCCGATTACCTATGAAGACACCGGCGCTGAGATCTTCAACACGATCTTCGCGTTCGAGGAGTCGTTATACGAAAAGGACCTGCTGTGGGTGGGCACCGACGACGGCAAGGTGTGGGTGTCGCGCGACGCCGGCGGCAACTGGAGCGACATCACACCACCGGGCATGCCGCCGCGCGGCACGGTCAACAACATCGAGCTGTCGGCCCATGATCCGGGGCGTATCTTCGTACCGGTGAAGCGCTTCATGCTCGACGACTGGGAGCCGTACGTGTTCGCCACCAGCGACTACGGCGCCAGCTGGAGGCGGCTCACTACCGGCGACAACGGCATCCCCGCCGACACGCCAGTGCGCATCGTACGCGAGGACCCGGACGTGCGCGGGCTGCTGTATGCCGGCACCGAGTTCGGCCTGTACGTGTCGTTCGACGATGGAGCCCACTGGCAGAAGATGCAGCTGAACCTGCCGCCCATCCCGATCACCGACATGCGGGTGCACCAGCAAGATCTGGTGATCGCCACCCAGGGTCGCGGCATCTACATTCTCGATGACATTAGCCCGCTACACCGCGCCCGTGAGGCGCTTGCGGCGCTCGCCGACGGTACCGCACCGGCGTTCCTGTTTCCGCCGCGCCGTGAGACCGTGCAGACGTCTGGTGGCGGTTTCGGTGGGGGAGCGCGAAATGGCGAGAACCCCCCGGCCGGGGTGCAGATCTTCTACGCGCTCCCGGGCGTGCCCGCCGCGACGGACTCAGAAGCAGAACAGGGCGCGCTTACTCTGGAGATCTTCGGGCCGAGCGGCGATCTGGTGCACACCTTCCACAGCGACCGCGACCCGACGCCCAACCCTCGAGACATCGACCGCGCACCGCGCGGCCAGATCCGATTGACCACCCACGCGGGCATGAATCGATTCCTGTGGAACACTCGCTACCCGCCCACCGATCGACCGGACGGCCTCACGGTTTACGGGCTCACCCACGGTCCGCGTACGATCCCGGGTGAGCATCGCGCGCGGCTGTCGATCGCTGACTGGAGCGAGGAGGCAACTTTCCGGATCGTCGGCGATCCGCGCATGGACACCCCGCAGACGCACCACGAGGAGCGGCTCGAGCTGGAGCTGCGCATGCACGCCGACCTGAACGCCGTCTTCGACGCTATGCGCAGCATTTGGTCGGTACGTGAGCAGATCGCCGACCGGCTCGAGAACATGGGCGCGGCCGGCCTCGACGTCGCCGATATCGAGGCCGCCGCCGAGCCAATCGATTCGCGGCTCGAGGAGATCGAATTGCTGTTGTGGGATCCGCGCATCGAAACCTCCGACGACATCCAGGCCTTCAGCCCGGGTTACGACAACAAGCTGGCCTACCTGTACTCGAAGATCGACCGGTCGAACCACCGACCGACCACGGGGCAGCGGCTCCGCTATGAGGAGCTGCATGACGAGCTCGAAGAGCTGTTGGCGCAGCTGGAGGCGTTCTACGCCTCGGATGTGACGGAGCTGGACCGGATGATGCGGGAGGCTAGAGCAATGCCCGTGCAGGTACCAAAGCAGGAACGCTAGCGACCCGCGACGGAGGGAAACGATGTCCGAAGAGACGATTCGCTACGCCGGCGGATGCGCCTGCGGAGCCGTGCAGGTCACCGTCACCGGCAAGCCGCGCGCCGCCGGCTACTGTCACTGCGAGACGTGTCGCCGGTGGCACACAGCCCCGATCAATGCCTGGGCCGCGTGGCCTGCCGACGCGGTAGCGGTGACGCAGGGCGAGGAGGAGCTTCTCGAGTTCGACGCCTACCGCCTCCGCCAGTTCGATGGTCACCAAGCCACAGACGACAAGGGAAGCGCCAACTGTCGTTGCTCGTGCCGCCGCTGCGGCGCCGGGGTCATGAACCGCCGGCGCGACGGGGTGACGGTGGTCTACCCTTCGGCGCTCTACGGCAGTGCCTTCAACCACGCGCCGACGGTGCACATTCACTACCAGGAGCGTGTGCTCGACGTCCAGGACGGGTTGCCCAAGTTTGCCGACGGCCCGGCAGAGTACGGCGGATCCGGCGAGATGATCGACGAGCCGCGGCGCACCGGGCCGGCCAGCGACGGCATCTAACACAACAGCGACCGGCTACCGTTCAGATCCCCGCAGGTCCGTCGGCTGCAGCACCGCCCACTCTACCCTTCCGCCATGCGGCGCAGCACGGTGTGCAGGATCCCGCCGTTGCGGTAGTAGTCGACCTCGACCGGAGTGTCGATGCGCGCCACGGTATCGAATTCGGTGACCGTACCGTCCTGCTTGGTGGCGGAGACGACGATCGTCTGCTTGGGCTGCAGGTCGTTCGGAATCTCGATATCGAAGGTCTCCGTTCCATCGAGGCCCAGGTCGCTTGCTCTGTTGCCCGAGCTGAAGGTCAGCGGCAACACGCCCATCCCTACCAGGTTGGACCGATGGATGCGCTCGTACGAGGTTGCAATGACCGCCTTCGCACCCAGCAGCAGCGTGCCCTTGGCGGCCCAATCACGCGACGAGCCCATGCCGTAGTCCTTGCCGGCCAACACCACGAGCGGAATGCCAGCATCACGGTAGCTCTGCGACGCCTCGTAGATGGTCTTTACCTCACCGTCGGTGAAGTCAGTCGTGAAGCCGCCCTCGGTGCCCGGGGCAAGCTCGTTACGCACACGCACATTGGCGAACGTGCCACGCATCATAACGTTGTGGTTGCCGCGGCGTGACCCGTAGCTGTTGAACATCTGGCGGTCGACCCCACGGTCGATGAGGTATTGGCCAGCGAGAGTGTCTGGGCCGATGGCGCCGGCCGGCGAGATGTGGTCGGTGGTGGTGGAGTCTCCGACTTTCGCCAGACAGCGGGCGCCGTGGATCGATGCGAGCGGCGGCGGCTCCGGCGGCATATCGACAAAGAAGCCTGGCTCCTGGATATAGGTGCTGTTGTCGGACCATTCGTAGTTGGCGGCGCTCGAGGTGGGAATGGCCTTCCACTCGTCGCTGCCCTCGAAGACGTTGCCGTACTTGTCGAGGAACTGGTCGCGCGACAACGATGCGGCGATCACCGACTGGACCTCGTCATCGGTAGGCCAGATGTCTCTCAAGTACACGTCGTCGCCATCCGGATCCTGACCGATCGGATCGTTCACCAGGTCGATATCGACCGTGCCGGCAAGGGCGAATGCCACGACCAACGGCGGCGACGCCAGGTAGTTGGCCTTGACGTTGGCGTGAATGCGGCCCTCGAAGTTACGATTGCCCGAGAGTACCGAAGCAACCGTCAGATCGTTGTCGCGCACCGCCGCGCCGATCGCCTCGGGCAGCGGGCCGGAGTTGCCGATGCAGGTCGTACAGCCGAAGCCGACTACGTAGAAGCCCATGGTTTCGAGCTCGTCGAGCAAGCCGGCCTTCTCGAGATACTCGGTAACAACCTGCGACCCGGGAGCCAACGAAGTCTTCACCCACGGCTGCCGCCGCAGGCCCCGCTGTGCCGCGTTGCGTGCTAGCAAGCCGGCACCGACCATAACACTGGGATTCGAGGTATTCGTGCAGCTGGTAATGGCGGCGATCACCACCGCGCCGTCACGCAGCTCGAACGATTCGCCGTCGAGGTCTACCGGCACCGAGCGCACGGAGCCAGCGTCGTCGCGCGCGAACGTTGTCGCCAGTCCTTCCTGCCACTTCGCACCCATATCGTTGAGGGCGATGCGATCTTGCGGGCGCTTGGGACCGGCGAGCGCTGGCTCGACAGTGCCGAGATCGAGCGATAGCTCGTCGGTGTAGGTAATCGTGCGGCCATCGTCGCGCCACAATCCCTGGGCCCGGTAGTAAGCCTCGACCGTATCGATGAGCTCTTGAGAGCGGCCCGTCAGCCACATGTACTCGAGCACCCGCTCATCTACTGGGAAGAAGCCACAGGTGGCACCGTACTCGGGGGCCATGTTGGCGATCGTCGCCCGGTTGGCAACCGGCATCGACGCCAAGCCGGGCCCGTGAAACTCGACGAACTTCCCGACCACGCCGAGCTCTCGCAACATCTCGGTTACCCGCAACACCATGTCGGTAGCGGTACTGCCGGCCCCCAGCTCGCCTTCGAGCCGGAATCCCACCACCTCCGGCATGAGCATGTATATCGGCTGCCCGAGCATCACCGCCTCCGCCTCGATACCCCCTACTCCCCAACCGAGCACTCCGAGACCGTTGATCATCGTGGTGTGCGAGTCGGTCCCAACCAGTGAGTCGGGATACAGGCGCTCACCGTCGTCCCAGACCACCTTGGCCAGATACTCGAGGTTTACCTGGTGCACGATGCCGGTGGCCGGTGGCACGACGCGGAAGTTGTCGAAGCCGCTCTGGCCCCATTTGAGGAACTCATAGCGCTCGCGATTGCGCTCGAATTCCTTCTCGGCGTTGATCTGCAACGCCGTTCCGGAATTGAACGCGTCGACCTGTACCGAGTGATCGATTACCAGATCGCAGGCAACCAAGGGATTCACCTTCGCGGGGTCGCCACCCATGCGCACCATGGCCGAGCGCATTGCCGCCAGATCGACGACGGCGGGAACGCCGGTAAAATCCTGCAGGATGACGCGGCCGGGGGTAAACGGAATCTCGACGGCAGCCACATTGCGAGCATCGTAGCCGGCCAGCGCCTCGAGATGTTCCGACGTCACGACATGCTCGTCATAGCTCCGCAGGCAGGATTCGAGCAGCACCTTGATCGTGTACGGCAGCGCATCGATCGCACCGAGGGCACTGAGCGCCTCCAGGCGCACGATCTGCCGCTCTCCGAGGACGGTTTCGAGGCTCTGGCGAGCCGAACGGGCGAGCTCAGGCGTATCCGTCATGCGGTCGATTCTAGCGCAGGCTTCGAGGCCGCACTCTCGAACATCGTCCGTTTACAGATTGTGCGCGTCGCGGTACGTTACGGTCCGCGCTCGTGCCCACCGAGGATTCTGGCGCGGAGCCGGCTCCGAGTCCAAGGTTGCGCCCAGCTGGAGGTGAGCCCGTGTCCGAAGACGTGAGCAAGAGGCCCGATGGGGTGACGATCCTCGCTCTGTGGTACTTGGTGCTGGCTGGCGGAGCTGCCATCGGCGCCTGCGCGATCACGATTCCCATCGGGGTGATATCACTGGTCGATGATCTACCAGCCGGTGGCAGCCTGATCGCCACACTCGCCCTGGGCTTCGGCCTCACGATCACGACCGTCGTGGGCGCCATCTGCGCGCTGGTCGCCTGGGGATTGTGGAACATGAAGAGATGGGCACGGATCACCGCCCTGGTGCTCGCCATCCTGCACTTGCCGTTCTTCCCGGTCGGCACCGCTATCGGCGTGGCAACGCTCTGGTACGCCGGCACTCACCCCGAGGTCGAGCGGGCGTTCGCCAACCGATAGGGGTAGGTCCCGGCGGACCCACTCCGGCGCGACGCGATGTACGGCAGACAAACAGGCTCTCAGCAGCGCTACTCGCTGAGACAAATCGGCCCGCACCCACGCGCCGCGGCGATCGTGGAGTTGTTGCAACGCCGCGTCGAAGTCACCGGGCGCGGTCGCCGGCATCGCCTCGGGCAAGCCACACACGATTCCTAGCGCACGCGCTCGAACCAAAGGTCGACGACGCGCCCGGCGTCCAGCTCGAAACCGCTCACTCGTCCGGCCGAGTCACGCTCGAAGCGAAACAAGACCGGCCACCCGTCGCCGCGCATGCGATCCCGACCTTCCGAGACCAGACGGTAGCGCAGGCGAAGCGGGATCTCCCAGTACAGCTCGCCCTCGGCGATTTCGAGCACGTAGGTGGAGCGCAACTCGGGGCTGACGTACCGACCCTCGAGCTCACGCAGCTCGGCGACCGAGAGCGCGAACTCCGCCGGTGCCGGCGCCGCCACCTCGGACCCAGCGTCGGAGCTACGCGGGCCGAGCTCGTCGGCGAGATAGGCATCGGCCACCTGTCGGCCGAGCCTCGAGGGGTTGGCGGTGGCGACGTTGCAAAGCACGATAGCCGTGAAGCGCTGCTCGGGAAACCGCAGGATGTTGGCTCGAAAGCCGACGTACGACCCGCCATGACTGACCAAGCGCCGCCCCCGGTAGGTGCCGTCGGTGATGCCGGCCGAGTATTCGATGGGCTCACCGCTGTCCAACGCACCCGGTTGCAACCAGCGGGTGATGAGCTCGGGCGAACCGGATCCGAGCCGATTTTGGTAGAAGTTTCGATCCCAGGCGAGCAGATCATTCACCGTGGTGAGCACGCCGCCGTCCCCGACGATAGGTAAGGTCGTCATGCTGACATCGAGCCCATCGTCACCGGGGGCGTAGCCGCTGGCGCGCCGCGGAACCAGTCGGGTGTGATCGTCGTGGAAGTGTGTCTGGCTCATTCCGAGAGGCGCGAAGATGCGTTCCTCTGCAGCTGCGGCCAAGCTCTGTCCGGTAACACGTTCGACGATCTCACCGAGCAGGAAATACCCGGAGTTCGAGTAAAGGTGCTCGGCGCCAGGTCGAAAGTTGAGATCCCGCTGACGAGCCAGCATCGCCAGCAGATCGGCCGCCGAATAGTAGTCGGCGTCGCGATACCCGGCGAGACGCATGAGCGTCAGGTAATCGCGGATACCGCTGGTGTGGTGAATCAGCTGCCGGATGGAGATCCGGTCTCCGAAGTCACGCAACTCTGAAATCCACCGCCGGACGGGATCGTCGAGCGACAGCCGGCCTTCCTCGGCCAGCAAGAGCACGACCATCGCTGTGAACTGCTTGCTCACCGAGGCGAGTCTGAACACCGTATCGGCATCGATCGGCGCGCCGTGCTCGAGGTTTGCCATGCCGTAACCGCGCCGATAGACGAACTCTCCATCGCGTATTACTCCCAGGGCGCAGCCCGGAGTTTGATCGGTATACGCCGAAAAGACCGCATCGACCTCGGGCATCGCCCCGCTCAGCGGCCGATCTACCGGAGCGGCGCAGCTCGCTATACACGTGAGCAGTGCGGCGCTTGGTGCCAGTCGGTACCAGCTGACACGGACCCTCATGAGCGTTCCCGCCTGGGTGCTTTCGAGCTAGCGACCGTGAGCCCGGAGACTCCGCCGCAACTCGTCCGGCTCCGGTAGGATGCCCCTCCAAACCTCCACCGTCGCGCCGTCTCGCAGATAGACGAGCTGTGGCACCGACCCCTCCCCGGTTACACGGATAAAGGTCTGGGGAGGCAGGACCTGCACCGGCATCTGCAGATCGTAGCTCTCACGGTAACGGTTCACATCGGGGCCGGAGGTCTCGTAGGTAAGGCCGACCACGGGCGGCAGCGAGCCGTCCTTGGTGTATTTCGATACCCGGGGACTCATCGCAGCGCAGTGCGGGCACTCGTGATGAAACAGATACAACAAGTGCTCACCGCGCTCGAGGTCAACCTCACGCATGTCCATGGTTCTGCCGAGCGCCGCCGCTGATGCCCCGCTCGGGCCGCTCGTGTAGCCCACGAAGCTCATACCGAGCGCCGCAACGGAAGCAATTCCGAACGCCGCCGCCCGCCAATCGGCGCGCGAGCGAGCCGTGGGAGTCCATACGCACACCCCGAGGGCGATCGCCATGAACGCCAGATCCATCAGGAATGCGTCGCGCGGCTCACGCTCCATCAGGGGCCCGAAACAGCCACACTCATCGAGCGTTCCCGCCGCCCAGCCGTAGCCGACGGCGACGAGGAACACCGCCATGAGTGCAGCCGCCACCGTGGCCGCCAACCGTACGTGCCAGCGCAAGAGCAACATCACCCCCACGCCGACCTCTACCGCCGGAAGCACCAGCGCGACTGGCGTTCGCATCCAGCCGGGCACGCCATAGCCGCCCAGCGATCCCAAGAAGCTCCATGGGTCCAGCACCTTGGCTACACCCGCGACCACGAACAACAGCCCGAGTATCACGGGTCCGAACGACCGAATCAGGTTCGCCCACGCGGGCCCGGGCGATGAGTTCTTGCTTGTTGCCATTGCAGCTACCCCTGGCTACCAGGCGATTCCGTAGTCCTCACCGTGATGGCTTGAACCGCCCCAGAATGTACCGTGTTCCCAGTCGACGAACACGGCGTTGATCGGCCCCGACGTGCGCTCCCCGTCGACAAGCGCATAGCCCATGCGTTGCAGCTCGCCACGCACCCACGGTGGCGTGGCCGACTGGATCAGCAGCCGCCCCGGGCTCGACTCGTGCTCGCCGAACGAGCCTTGCATCTGGAAGCTGTTGATATTGGGCGCCTCCACCGCCTGCTGCACATCCATCCCCCATTCGACGAAGTTGAGAAAGAACTGCAGCAAATTCTGATCCTGACCGTCACCGCCCTGAACTGCGAACGACAGGTAGGGACGACCGTCCTTCAAGGCCATTCCCGGAGTCAAGGTAGCGCGCGGACGCTTGCCCGGCTCCACCACGTTGAAGGGGTTCTGTGCCGCATCCAACACGAAGCTCTGCATTCGCTGACTCATGCCGATGCCCGTTCGACCCGCGATCACGGCGGGGATCCATCCGCCACTGGGTGTGATCGAGACCACCCAGCCATCGGCATCGATCGCCTGGATGGACGTGGTGCCGGCATAGAAGTCCTCTTCGAACTCGGCCATCGCGGCGGAGCCGGCATCGGGAGAGATTATCGAACCTCCCCAGTTTTCGAGGTGATGCCGGAAGGGGTTCTCGCCGCCCTGAAACGGGTAGGGGTCGCCGGGCTTGACCGACTCATCGTTGCGCTCCCAGTCGATCTCGGCGACGCGTTGGGCAGCGTACTCCTTCGACAGCAATCCGTCGATTGGCTCGGCCGGCGGGAAGTAGGGATCACCGTAGTAGAAATCGCGATCCGCGAAGGCCATGTTCATGACCTGATAGAGGGTGTGTATGTAGCGTGCGCTGTTGTATCCCATACCTTTCAGGTCGAGGTTCTCCAGCATGTTGAGCGCCTGCAACATGACCGGCCCCTGGACCCAGGTGGTGAGCTTGTAGACCTCGATGCCCTTGTAGTCGACCGAAACCGGCTCCTCTAGGTAAACCTCCCAGTTGGCGAGATCATCCAGCGTGTGTAGGCCACCCATCTCCTGCGATCCGCGCACGAACTCCGCGGCGATGTCGCCGCGATAGAACCGGTCGCTCGCTGCCTGGATGGCCTCCTCGCGAGAGGCCCCGCCGATCAGCGCCTCGGCTTCCGCGTCGACCATCTTGCGCAACGTCGCCGCCAGGTCCTCTTGGCGGAATATCTCGCCGGGGTAGGGAGCAGCCCGATCGCCGGTGCCCAGATGCGGCAGGAACACCTTCTTGGAGTAGGGCCACTGTTGCAGCCGCTCCTTCTCCTCCTCGATCGAATCCGCCGCGTCCTCCTCGATGGGATATCCGTCGGCCATCTCGATCGCCGGCGCCAGCACCTGGGCCAGGCTCATGGTACCGAACTGCTCGAGCATCACCAGCAGGCCCCCTGGCGTGCCGGGCGTAACCGCGGCGTGGACACCAAACTCCGGCGGGTAGTCCATTCCCTCGCCCCTGAAGAACTCGGGGGTGGCCCCGGTCGGCGCAACGCCCAGCGCGTTCACACCCACTACCTTCTTGTCGCGCGGGTCGTAGATCAGAGCTTGTGTCTCGCCTCCCCAGCCCAGCACATCCCACATCGTCGCGGTGGCGGCGAGCATGGCGCACGCCGCATCGACGGCATTACCGCCCTGCTGGAAGATCATCGCGCCAGCCGTGGCCGCCAGCGGCTTACCGGTGATCGCCACCCAGTGGCGCCCGTGCAACACCGGCTTGGCGGTACGCTGAGCAGCGCTCGGGCTAGCGAGCGTCAGAGCTGCGATGAGAACGCCGGCGACGGCGATACGCTGGTTGCGCATGGGTAATCCTCGTCATGGTTTCTGCTGCGCGCTTCGTCCTGACTCTCTCATGGGCACAACGGAACGAGCCTACCGCCCCACATCCGACGGCGTCGAGGGCTTCGCCGGTCCCCTACGGATCGATCTCCACGACCATCTCGATCTCGACCGGGATATTGCGCGGCAATGAGGCCATCCCGACAGCGGCCCGGGCGTGTCGGCCGCGGTCGCCAAAAACCTCGACCAGTAGGTCCGATGCGCCATTGATCACCTCAGGCTGCTGACCAAATCCCTCGATCGCATTCACCATACCGAACACGCGAACAATCCGGCGCACGCGAGCGAGGTCACCGATCTCCTTCTTGAGCGAGGTCAACAGCGACACAGCGGTCAGGCGCGCCGCCTCATATCCCTGCTCGATGGTCATGTCGGAGCCCACCTTGCCGGTGACGAACGTCCCGTCGACCTGCGTTGGGCCGTGTCCGGCAAGGAATACGAGGTCGCCGGTGGTTACCGCCCCAACGTAGTTGGCTACCGGTGGCGCCGGCTCGCCGAGCTCGACACCGAGCGATTTCAAACGCGCTTCGGGATCGTAGCTTTCCTGAGCCAACGAGGGCAACGCGGCCATTGCCGCAATTGCCAACAGGGTCCGTGCCGTACTTGAGAGCTTGGTCATCGTCTCGTCGTGTCCTCGTGGTGGAAAGTGCCGTATCCCGGGTCGTGATTAGGCCACCTACGCGACCCCTCGTCCAGTCGGAGCCGGCTAATACCCTGCCGTCTCACTCGAGTCTCGCCAGAGCAGCAGCGCAGCGAAGCCCGGCAAGAACGCCACGCACCAGTACACGAAGTTGCGCCAATACATCGCCCCGGGATCGTGAGCGCCAAGCCATATGTCGGAGATCAGCCAGAATCCGATCCCTGAAAACAGCGCTGCGAGCACCCCTCGAGTGACAGTGCGCGAGCTCGTCTCGCTGCCCCCGGCGGCACTGCCCACGAAAGCAAATGCGACCCACAGAGTCATCCAAGCGACAACCATCGCGGTGACACCGATAACCGGAAACAGGAGGTAGAAGAACGCTGCCGACACGACCCCGATCAGCAGTCCCCCGAGCGCCGCGAGCGCGCTTCTTCTGCCACCCGTGGCCCAGGCGATCACCAGGCCCATCACGGCAAGCAACAGACCGCCGTGAACCAGCCCGTAGAGCGCGCGGTGCTCGGGAATCGCCGCGGCCCAGAACGCATCGGCAACGGTGCTGGTCACCGCCATCGCGACCGTGGCGAACAGGCTCTTGCGTAGTCCACTCGCTGCGCTCATCCAGCTAGCCTCAAGCAAGCCGTCGTCGAGGACACGGCGGCTAATGGATCAGATGTAACTCAGTTTGCCGCCGCAATGACCAGCGACGATCGCCTTTCGGCGTGACCTCTGCCTCTTCCTCCATCATCATCCGAACCGGCTGCCCGTCCCATTCCGGAACGGATGTCGTGACCTGCAGCTCGGTCGAGAACCACATGTTCGCCAGCACCGGCACGTCGCCACGACCGGGAACACCCTCCTGATAGTCCCACAAGCCAATCAGTGGGCCTGCTCCGTGCCCGTGATCTCCGATCGGGTGCGTGTACATGGTTCCGTCAAGCCCCTCCGCCCGCATACGCTCGAGCACTTCGTAGAGCACCTCGTTGCCCGACCGTCCGACCTGCATCTCCTCCAAGAGGATGTCCTGAAGCCGCTTGCTGTTGTCGAGAGCCTGCTGAAGACCGGCCGGCGGCTGGGACTCGCCTTCGCGCAGCACATAGCCCATGTGTTGGGTGTCGGTGTTGAGCCCCATCGCGGTAATGCCGAAATCTGTGTGCAGCACGTCGCCGGGCTCGATGACCGGATCTGAGCCGAGATCATCAGCCGTCATGCCACGGCGCTGGACGCTGACCGAAGGCTGGAACCAGGTCCCGAAGCCGAGATCATGGACGCGCTGCCGCATCCACCACACTACGTCCTCGGTACTCGTTACTCCGGGCGTGATCACGGCGTTGGAGAAGGCCGCCCCGATGATCTCGTGCACATAAGCCTGCATTCGGCGATACGGCGGAGTCATTCCGGGCACACGCAAGGCCAGGTAGTCGATCGCCAGTCGTGGGTTGGGGCTGATACGTGCCACCAGCTCTGGACCCAAGGCCGCCTGCATCTGCTCCCACTCGCCGGCGCTGAGGCCATCCGCGAAGTTGTGCTCGTGAGAAATGTTGACGGCGATGACCTGAGGGTCACGCTCACGGATCAGATCGGCGAGCAACGTCCACTGCGATGAGCCCCAGAGCTCGGCCTGGACGCCCTCACGGCTGGTAGAAAGCTCGGCGCGGTACGCCTCGTACAGTCCGCCCTGTGAGCCCCCGCCGAGCGCCAACGACTCGACGCCTCGCTCCCGCCCGCGGTCGGTGAATACATAGATCGTGCGGCGCCGCGCCGCGAAGCTCGTAGGCGCCACCAGGGCGCGGAACACCGGATCTTCGTTGTACTCGCGCATCGGCACGACCCACATGTCCACACCATGGTCGCGCATCACCTTTGGCAGGTTGACCGCAATTCGCTCCTCCACCCAGCCCTGCTGAATCTCAGCCTGTTGGCGGAGCGTGCCGAAAGGCCGTGTCGTATGGAAGCTCGGTTCCTGGGTAGAGAACAGTGAAAGCGAGCCTGCTAGAGCGAGCGTCACAGTGGCAGTGCGCATCATTTGCTTCCTCCACCCCCTCGGCACGCGTGACCAACCGGCGCCCGCATCAATCACGTCGGCGTTCAACGCCCCAGCTCCGCCGGCGGGCTTAGGGATCGAGCGAAGATGTCGAGCCCGCGCAGCCGGCCGTGGAGCTCACGGAATTCCCTGTCGTGCAGCGATCGCAGCGGCAATCGGACGACGCCGCAATCGACACCGAGCATCGACGCCAAGGCCTTGCCTGCCCGCACGGTACCGAACTCCTGGAGGGCTCGTCCCAACTGCAGTGTCTTGGCGTGCTCGGCACGAGCCCGATCGATGTCGCCGCCGACGAACGCCTCCTCGATTCGCCGGTACACCGGCGCGGCGAACCCGAGCGTGCCACCGACCGCCGCGCGAGCGCCAAGTGCCAGGCTCGGAAGCCAGCTCTCCTCGTTTCCCGCGAGTACGTCGAAATCGCCTTCAAGTTGCTGGCATCGAGCGAACGTTTTGAGGTCGGGCGAACCGAGGTTGACTCCCGCGAGGTTGGGAATCCGCAACCGTCCCCACTCGAGCACCTGTTCGGTGGGAAAACACACGCCGTTGCGGTCGGGGACGTCGTAGAACAAGAACGGAAGGTCGGGCGCGGCAGCCGCAATCGCGGCGAGGTACTCGATGAGCTCCTCGAGGGTGGCCGGCGGGAAATAGGCGGGCGCCATGGCCGCCAGAGCTGTCGCCCCGGCCTTGCCCGCATGCTCCGCCAGCCGCACCGCATCGCGCAATGAGCTGTGGCCGACATGGGCGATCAAAGGCAGCTCGCCCTCGAGCACTCCTACCCATGTTTCGAGCACGGCCCGGCGCTCCGCCACCGACAAGGAATGGCCCTCACCTTCGATTCCACAGACGAAGACGCCGTTGACGCCGGCGTCGCGGAACAGCTCGTACTGCCGAAGCACCGTGGAGCCATTGAAGCGCCCGTCGGCGTTGAAGGGTGTGTGCGCCGACGCGAACAATCCACGAACGGCCGCCGGGTGGGGTCGAGCGTCGGTGGAGCTCAAGCTAGCGCCGGCAAGTCGTTCAGCGTGGCGGTCGCGCCGCGACCGGAGCCCCACACTCGACCACGGGGCCGGGCTCGGGTGACTCGCCGAACCACCTTGCCGAACCACGCCGCGCTCGAGCTCGCATCCCTGGGGTAATCGAAGCGGCTACCGCCGCGAGCGCCATCACCAACACGCTCAGATCGTCGGTGTAGCCGGCACCCGGGATCAAGTCGGGAATGGCATCGAGTGGCGCAATGAAGTAGCCCAGCGCCCCGATGACCGTTGTCTTCGCCCACGCCGGCGTACGCGGGTCGCGCAGCACTTGCGACAACAACAACGCCTTCTCGACGACTTCACGGCCCGCCAGGCGAGCAAAGCCAACGAGCTTCGCCCGGAGCCCTTCCGGGGAGTAGGCCTCTCGATGGACGGAGGTGGGATCATCGACCATGTCGCTAGCCTACCATCCGGCCGACGACCGACATCGGACGCTGCCTGCCAGACGCCGCCCGGTAACGTTACGGTTTCAACAGAACCTTCGTGTAGCCGTCCCGGCGCTCGTCGAAGCTGCGATAGGCATCGGGGCCATCCGAGAGCTTTAGCCGATGCGAGATCACGCGGGTAATGTCGAGCTCGCGATCGCGCACGATCGGCGCCAGCCGCTCCATGTAGGCGCGCGCCGGGCAGCGCCCGACTCGATAGGTCAGGTTCTTGTCGTACGCCTCGACCGGGCTGAACGGGAAGTTGTCGTCGGTATGTACCCCGACGACCGAGATCACCCCACCGGGCCGTACGAGCTCAATCGCCAGACGTGCGGCATCGTAGGTGCCCGCTGCCTCCATCACCGCATCCGCGCCACGCGCCTCGGCGCTGTCGCGAATCGCCATTACCGGATTCTCTGCCTGGAAATCGATCGGCACCGCTCCGACCTCACGGGCCAGCTCCAATCTCTCCGGCACGCAGTCGATCGCGTAGATCATCTCGGCACCGAGATCGCGCGCCGCGATGATCGCCAGGATTCCGACAGGCCCACATCCAACCACCGCGTAGACGCCGCCTGACTCGGCCCCCGCCATTTCGGCGCAGAAGTACGCGGTCGAAAAGATGTCGCCGAGCAACAGCGCCTGCTCATCGGTCACCCCTTCCGGAATGCGCAGCAGCGTCGAATCGGCCAGGGGTACACGCACTAGCTCAGCCTGGCTGCCCTGTAGCCCCTCGCCCATTCCGACCCAGCCGAACAGCTGGCCCTGCGGGCAGCGGCTCGTAAGACCGGATCGGCAGCACGGGCATTCACCGCAGTTGGTCGTGAACGGGCTGAACACGCGATCGCCGACCGCCAGCCCGCGAATATCAGAGCCCGTCTCGACAACCTCGCCGACAAACTCGTGCCCCATCACGGTGCCGAGATCGAGACCCTCCTCACGCTCGTTGTATGGGTGCAAGTCGGAGCCGCATAGGCCGGCGATGTCGACCTTCACGATGACGTCGCCGGGGATCTCGATCTCCGGGTCGGGCACGGTCTCGTGAACCGCCGTGCGATAGCCACCGAACGTAATCGCCTTCATTCGCGTCCAACTCTGCCAGTAGTGTCACAACTTCGCTGCAGACCGACCCGGCGGTCGCCCGAACCGATACGCGGGCAGCTTGCCACCCCGCGCTTGCGGGCCGCCCACCGATCCGCTGGCCGCAGAAATCCCGAGCGCTGAAACCGCGTCGTTCGGAATCATACGGCACTGAGTAGTTCGGAATCATAGGGTAACGAGTCGCTACCGCAAGGGGTCCGCATTCAGAACCGCCGCGCGCCGGTCCCAGCCCCCCATGGCGCAAGGTTCGCTGCACGTCCCAGGACCTTGCTAGAGGCGCAGGCCCCGCGGCACGATCGCGCGCTCGAGGAGATCGAACCCACCTTGAACGAGCAGCGCAAGCGCCGCCGCGGGTACCGCACCCTCCAGCCGATACTCGAAGAACCCTTCGGCAGCGACGACGGAGGCAAGGCGTGGCGAAAGAACTGCCGAGCCAGTCCTAAGCGCTACCTTAGAGGGCTCCCGAGAGGCGGACAAGGTAGCCTTGTGGCACCGATAGAGGTGCCCGTATCGGCAGCGACCTGCCGAGTTGGCCGCCTGCTAGCGCGCCGCCTCGTGGTGACTCAGCGACGGCCCCGGCGCGCTCTGACCCAGGCGCTCTTCGAGCCGCCGACCACAATCGCGGCAAATCAGGCAATGCGCCAGAATGGCCACCGCGTGGCCGCTGGCCAGCGTTCCTCGCACGTAGTGTCGGAGCTCGAGCTCGGCCGGGTGCAACGCGCCCCCGGCGCTGTGGGTACGACCGAGCCCTTCGCCGGCAGCCCTCAATGCGTGGCACCGGACGCTGTGTACGCTCCGCCGAGTCCAACGCTCGGCACGGCTCGACCAGCGGCGGCTCTCAGCCACAGAAGGGCGCGCGCCTGACTGCCACAGGTGTCGCAGACAAGGCAGTGGGTATGCAATCGATGCGCGTCCTCGGCAGCGAGCGAGTCGCTCACGAAGGCGACGAGTTCCAGTGCGTCGGGGTGGATCGGGTGATTCATAGGAGACCCTCCTCACGATCCATATTCATGCGGAGCCACTCGGGCCCCGGATAGCGTGCGAAGCCGCAACCAGGGCGGCTCCGCACGCCACAGGAACCGTGCTCGACCTATGGCACGTCCAGCGCAGCATCCGTGGTGAGCACCACACCGCCGCGTTGTGCGGTCATGGCAGAACGCGCCCACGTGTGCACGACCGCCTGATCGGCGTCGTTCAACACGCCGGTCCAGGCGGCAATGCCGCGCGTCACGGGATCGATGCCCAGAGTGCCCGGATACACCGATAGCCCGAGGAGCGGCAGTACCGCCGCATCGACGAGATGAACCGGCAGGTCGAGATCATTGGCGAGCAGGAAATCGCTCGTGTCGCGGGCATTGTTGACCGACAGCACGTAGATCTCCGGCGCGCCGGCGCCGAGCTCGGCAACCCGTGCGGCGAGGCTCCGCCACTCTGGCATGTTCTGCTCGCAGAACGGGCACGTGGTGCTCAGCACGAACAGCATCAGCGGCCGCTCGCGGTTGCTCACCTGGAGTGCTACATCGTCTCCGTCGAGCGTCCGGCCGGGTATGTCGACCGGAGCCGTGACCGAACCGTCGATTCGCGACGCCTGTCCGTGGGTCACGTAGTTGTGCCGCACCAACTTACCCAGCCAGGCGGTCCCGGCGATCAATACCAAAACGAACCCCACCTCGGCGATCTTGGCAAACTTGGGCATCGACATGGTCAGCTAGAGCACCGCGCAGGAGCTCGTGCCACCACCGCCCTCGGCACAGCTCCAACTACAATTGCATCCGTAGCCGGTGTAGCCGCCACACATCTCACAGTCGTTGTGGCACTCCCGCCAGCAGGCGCTGTCCAGAGCATCGGCTTGTTCGGCCTGAAACGAGAGGCTGAAGACCAAGAGCACAGCCCAGGTGACGAGCAGGACCTTCTTCCAGTTGATTGAGCGTCGCACCGTGTCCCTCCGGGAACGAGTGATGGGTACCTGTCACGGAGTTCCTGGAGCAAATCCAGTGCCAATGCACGCCAGAACGAGGCGACGCCGCAAGCCTCACTTCTTCAGCAGGTTACGAGCGTTCGCCAGGGCGCCGTCGGGGGCGATGCAGCTCTACGTAACGATGGGCCGTCAGTGATGTGGCGCGCCGCGCCGGCCGGCCGGCAGACGTACCGGGCCTACTTGAGGTCGAGCAGGAGCTGGCGAACGTTACGCTGCACCTGATCGAGGTCGGCTACCCAGCCGGGATCGGAGGCAGGTGGCAGCGCTGCCTGGCGCAGAAGCTGTCGGGCCGCATCGAGCTCTCCGGCCTCTAGATGCAGGCGTGCGAGGTAGTACGCAGTAGCGCGATCCGACGTACGCCAGTCGACGCGCCCAGGATCGTCAAGCGTCGACAGATGGCTCTCCAGAGCCTGCCAGGCATCCGGACGCCGCCGGCCCTCAAAGAAAAGGGCCAAGCCGAGAAGATACGTCCCAGTCGGGTGATACGAGTCGCCAAACCGATCCAGGTAGCCAGCCGCTACACCATAGTTGCCGGCGGACAGCGCATCCACTCCCGCCCGCAGAGCGGACAGCGTGTTTGCGGACTCGCTGTCCGAACCAGTCGCGGCTCCAAGACCATCGAGCTGTCTCTCGTACTGCGCGATCCCATTGATAATCTGGACGTCCGACTCCGTCAGCATAGCGAACTCGGGCGAACCCGGCAGGGGGCGCGCCGATGGGTCCGAGACGCCCGCGGCGGTGCCGCTGTCGATCAGCTCCTGCGGTCTGGCCGACGACCCACCCCAGGCGAACCAGGCAACAGCACCGGCGAGCAACACCAAGGCAGCCGCAGCCGCAGCCGATCGAGAGGCATACCACGGTCCGGATGCCCGCACCGGAGTGGCGCCGCGCAGGAGCATGACCGCCGCCAGCTGATCGCCGCAATCACGGCAGGCGAAGCAGTGTTTGCGCACGTCGTTGGCGCGCGCCTTGCTCAGGCTGCCGCGAACGTAGGCCACCATGTCCACCGGATCGGCGTGCAAACTCACCGTCATTTCTCCAAGCCCCCGCCCGATGCCGACTCCGCTTCCATGCGACGCCCCACCTGAAGCAAGGCGGCCTGCAACCGACTGTGCACCGTGCTGATCGGCGCGCCTTGAATAGCGGCGACCTCACGCAACTTCAGCGGCGGGTCGCCCAATACCAACAATTCGAGCACTTCACGGTGCACTGGTTCCAAATCCCCCACCAACCGCAACGCCAACTCGACGAGATGCCGGCGATTGCGGGTTCTCTCCTCGCCGAGCATCATGCGCAGCGGATCGGAGGAAATCTCCTCGTTCGCCTTCGAAGGTGCCAGCTCATCGAGAGGTGACAACCTTCGCCGTTGCTGAAACAACTGCAGGGCCGCCGTGCGAACGGCCGTAAGCACGTAGTTATGCGCGTCGCGCTCGCTACCGAACTTCGGCCGTGCACGAACGGTGCGCGAGACGGCTTCCTGAACTACCTCCTCGGCGTCCGTCACATTACCCGTGAGGGACAACGCGTACCCTCTCCAACGATGAAACCGGGAGAGCCACGCCTTTTCGATGTAGCTGTAGGAAACGGATTGGGTCACTAACCTGAAATCCTCTTGGCGCTCACCGGCACCGGCGACTGAAACCATCCTTGTATGGCGCCCGCTGCGGCGTCAATGGGGGTGCCGAAAATCCGCAGACAGGTGAGGAAAGATACAAAAAACTTCCACGATTACGGAGTCCATCAGCCGCCCCCCGGGTGATTCGCGGGGCTCCGCCAGGTACGATCCGGATGGGGGGCAGAACTTCGGACGGCTAGTGCCACGTACCATAGCCCAGCCTCAGCCGACTCAGCGCAGCGACAGCCGATTGCTCGGTAGCAGCGATGCGATGTGTCAGCTTCGCGATCAGATCAGCGTCGCCGCGCAGTATATGGAGCCAGCGCTCGTACTGGGTGAGAGTGGCGTCGGCAAAGAGCTCGTGGCACGGCAGATCCATGCCCACAGCTCCAGATCGCAAGCTGCGCCAGAGATCGTCAACTGCGCCGGGCTCAGTCCGGACGTACTTGCCTCGGAGCTATTCGGCCATCGGCGCGGCGCCTTCACGGGCGCGGAGCGCGACCGCACCGGCCGTATCCGGGTGGCCAACGGGTCAACTCTGGTACTGGACGAGATCAGCGAAGCTCCCCCGTCACTGCAGGCCGCCGTGTTGCGTGCCGTCGAGTATGGCGAGGTCCAGCCGGTAGGGTGCGACACAGCCTTCCGGGTCGACGTACGATTCGTGGCCACGAGCAACAAGACGCTGACCGATCTCGGAGGGGGCGTAGGGTTCCGCGCCGACCTCCTGCATCGGCTGGCGGCCTTCGTCATTCTCGTCCCGCCGCTAGCTGAGCGATTGGACGACATCGACGAGATTGCCGCGGCGTACCTCGCCACGCTCGGTATTCGGTACGGCCGCGAGAGGCAGCTGAGCTCTGGGGGATTGGCACTGCTCCACCAGCACACCTTCCCTGGAAACGTCCGTGAGCTGCGCCAGATCCTGCTGCGGGCGTACGCAGCATCGAGCGAGGAGATCATCGCCCCGGCTGCGGTCGGCGAGGCGATCTTGCCCGTTGACCGGGAGCCTTCGTCCGCTGTGCCGGACTCCAGGCCGACCTCACTGGCGCTCGAGGAAGCGGTGCGAGGCCGTATCCTCCAGGCCATCGCCATGGCAGACGGAAACCTGAGCCAAGCGGCGCGGCCGCTGGAGATCCCTCGCAGCACGCTGCAACACTACTTGGTCAAGTATCGGATCGAGGCGCCCACCCGAGGACGCGCCGCGCGGTAGCGCCTTACCGCCAGCGACAGCCGCCCCCCGGCGAGCCGGTCGATGAAAGGATCTCGGAAAAACGACCGTGCCTCGCTTTCTTCTCCTAGCAACCGTTTGTTACGGGTCGTTTCTTGCGGAACGGAGCCGAGAAACTGCAACCAACGGAGCACTCCATGGGGGTCTTCTCAGAGGGCGAACAGCGGTCTGGACGCGAAGTGGCAGAGCTGGCGCGCGCGCATATAGAGCGACACTACGCGTCGGCCATTGGATGTGGGACCGCCACCATTGCGGAACTGCTGGGAGCCTCCCCGTCGCTTCTGTGCCATCGATATCGCGACGCGCACGGGGTTACGATCGGCCAGCACGTCCGCCGGCTGCGCATCAACATGGCTTGCGAGCTACTGGGCTCGAGACCCGGCCAGCTGATCAAAGAGGTCGCCGCTGACGTTGGCTATTGCAGGCAGTCGTACCGCGCCTTCCTGAATGCATTCAGGGCCGAAACCGGTATGTCGCCGAGCCACTACCAGCGCCGCGCGCTAGCCTCGACCCGCGCCTCGCAGATGGAGGTTGAACCACCGTACCGGCGCACCGCTTGAAAGCGATTGCGAGACGCGCGCGCCGCAGGATGCCGGCGTAGGTACGGAGCCGCGATCAGACCGCAGCTCGGCAGCTCCGGTCAGTCCAGCATCTCGTCAACCAGGGCGATATTGGGCACCGCCAGTACGAACGCGGCGGCGCCATCGGTACGATTGCTTACCGAGTACGCGTGATCGATGTTGACTCCTGCCTCGCCGAGCTCCTGGGCGATCTCCGCCAGGTTCCCGGGCTCATCTGGAACCACGAGTCGCAGCACGTCGACTAGCTCGACAGCAAACCCGGCCTCGGTCAGAAGTTCGGCGGCACGCTCCGGGTCACTGGTCAGAACGTGGGCTGTCGGCTCCCACACGGCGAAGCCGATGATGTTGATCTCGCTAGCCCCGAGCACCTCGGAGATCGTTCCCAGTACACCGGGCTCATCGGCCACCCGGATCCTCAGCTCGCGTGCAGCCGCCATCGTTCCTCCACCGTGAGCCCCACCCGGCACATCGTAGCAGCCCCCCGCAGGACGCAGTAGAGCCACCTCGTGGCAGAACGCTGTCGCTACTCCGAGGCGACGCCTTCCTGGCGGCGATGCCGAGCCCACATCTCTCGAACCCACTCGGCGGCCGGTCGCGAGCCGACTTCCCGTAGGAACTCAGCAACCTCTTCGGGTGGGTAGCCAGCCGGGATCGACATGTTCTCGAACCTTTCGGGGTCCCATGGCGACCCCGCAGGGCGAACAGCCGGCCCGAGAACAGCGGCGGCGGCCAAGTCGGCGGCGCCGAAGTGATCACCTACCAGAAATGATCCGCCGGCAGCGGAGATCCAGAGCTCTATTTGGTCCAGGGCGGCAAACAACTCGGCGCGCCGGCGGATGGTGTTGTCTAGCGTGAGCGCGCTCCTTCTCTGCATTCCGCGGCGCACGAGCGGTAGCAAAAGGCGAACCAGCAGACGACGGCCAGGGCCTAGACCCCGTTGAAACAGCTGCCCGAGCAATTCCGGGTACTGCGTCACGTAGAAATAGAGATAACGCGCCACGTTGGGAGCGCAGTGCTCGTCGCAAAAGCTCTCGATCTCGGCCGCCCGCGCCGCATCTTCCGCATCGTAGGGGAAGAGCGCTGGATCCGGACAGATTCGATCCAGGTAGTGAAGGATGTCGGTGGAATCTCTGACCACGACGTCGGTCTCGGAGTCCACCAGGACAGGTACCGTCGATGTACCGGCGACACGCTTGACCGTAAGGATGTGCGCACCGGGAACGAGGAGCCGCGAGCGGTACGACAGACCCTTGTAATCGAGTGCCCAACGCACTTTCTCGCTAAAGTGCGATACATAGAGGTGGTACAGCGTCAGCACGTCTCGACCTCGTTGCCGCCCATCGACCTATCGTAGCGGCTCGAGGTCGCGTGCTACACACCCTCGGGTGGCTACGATGCGCTTCCGCGTCAAGGTGAATGCAGGCTCCAAGTCAGAGAGCGTACGCCTGCTCGAGCAGGGCTTCTACCAGGTACGCACCCGGGCGCCAGCTGAAGGGGGCAAGGCGAACCGACGTGTGCTGGAGCTTCTGGCGCGCGAGCTCGGATGCTGCACCGATCGCCTGCGCATCGTGGCCGGGGCCAGCAGCGCGCTGAAACAGATTGAGTGGATTCGAGCCCAATAGCCTTACGCGCGTCACCAGAACATCGGGCCACGCGCAACGCGTCGCCCGAGGACCAGCCCCCACGGGCCCCACAGAACGTATGCCATGCGTACGGGGGCCGCGCCGGCCGGCACCACCAGTATCAGCTGTGCCCCCACTGCAACGATCGTCAGCACCGCGAAGGCACTCGACAGGTACCCGAAGCCACGCCCGGTTTTCGGTGGCTCGAGCTCTCCGGCGTTCGGCCTACCCAGCACGTGGTACCCGATCATGGCCCACCAGGCACCTACTGCAAGAACCGCCATCACCTCGGTCAGCACGATCGGCCGGTCGGCGAGATCGGCAAGCAGTCCCATGCCCGACACCAGAAACCCGGCGGCACCGAGAAAGGCCCACGACCGCAGCTGCCGAGCGCGACGTGGCAACGCCGACCCGGCGCCCAGCGCCACTGACGCGACGGCCAACGCCACCGCGGCCAAGGCGAATCCCCAGCCCACCAGGAGGCCAGATCGACCGGCGAGATGAGAGACGAGCACCAATGTAGACGCGAGTGCCAACGTGCCTCCGGCATATGCGGCGCGGGTGACCGTTAGCCGCCGACCAGAGGCCGGGTCATCGTCGCTCCCAGTGACCGGCGGGCCGGCGCCAGCGCTTGCTGATGAGCTTCCGCGTTCTATCGATCCTTCGTCGCTAGGTTCCATCGGTCACCGATTCCGGGGCCGAGATCCTTCAGAAGCGTACCAGCTCATCACGTCAACAGCCGAGGGACGCCCGGGACAACGACCTCGCACGCGTACCGACAACGACGTGGCTAGGCGAGGAGCACGAAGGCCGCTGCTGAGGCCGCCACCTGGATGGTGAAATTGTCAAGGCCGTGGTTGCTGACCGCCTCGACAAGAGCACCGAAGACACCGCAAGCGACACCTGTGGCTACAGCCATTCCGCTGGGGAGCCCGAACAGGTAGAGCCCGGCGGTTGCCGCGACCGCACCGCCCAGGCAGACGGCCAGCGAGCCCTCGAGCGTTCGATGCGCGCGGATACCACCGATCGACGGTACACGATAGCCGTGCCGTCCCCAGCGCGAGCCCACCGGCTCGCCGAGCGCATCGCCCCAGCCGCAGACCAGGTAGCCGACAAACGCGAACTGCGGAAAGAGTAGATTGCTGGCCAGCCCGCCGGCCGCCGTGGTGGCCAGCGGAACGAGGATGAACAATGATCTGCGTGGCCGATCGGTATCGCGGGCCATCGCCTCGTAAACCGGGTATCCGTCGCCGCGCCATACGGCGTAGAGCACGATCGCTGCTACCAGGCTACCGAACAGCGACACTGCCGGCAGGCCCCATGCGATCTGGGTCAACCCGGCCACGGTGAAGATCGAGAAATGGAAGATCTTCCGCGTGTACGACACCCGCACGCCGCGCGAGATCCGCAACCATCCGGCAAACCATGCAGCGGCTCCACCGTACGCGAGAAACACCGGCGCCAGGCTGACCAGCATCCACGGTTCCGGCAATGCCGCGACCAGGAAATGCCAACCACGCTCAACCATACCGATCACCACTACATGCCTCCGGCAGCATCGGCCGGAAGCGGCTCCTGCAGTACGCGCAGCTGCCCGCTGAAGCGGCGCTGAATCCGACGCTGGACGGCACCGAGACTGGGACCGTAGACATACCAAGGCCCGTCGGTCGCCAAGGCTTCGAGAAGGCCCGGCGAGTCGGGCTCGAAGACCCGCCATTCGAGCTTCGCCTCACCCACTGCGACTTGGCGGTCCCCCTCTGCCTCGGGACGATGTGGATCGCCGACGTACAGAATGCCGCGAATTCCGCGTGGCGCCAGGAAGGCGCCGAGCTCGACGCGCGTTGGCCGCGGGCCCAATACGACGTTAGCGGCCACAACCTGAGCCTGCCCGGCAAGCAGGGCCCGGTCAAAGCTACCCGGCGACACGGACGCCAAGCCGGTGTGATAGGCAAGCCGGAAGGACTCGCTAACCGACCCTTCGGAACGGAACGCGTGCACCAGCACCGGCCTCGGGAGCCGACGGACCCGTTCGGCTACCTCGAGCACTGCCGCCGGATCGAGGTTGTGCCAGGACAAGGGCATCAGGGTGTACGGCATTGAATAGGACGTCATGATCTCGCGTTCCTTGTCGATCCACTGCGCGTCATCCCGGTCTCCGGGATCCAGCAGCGACACAACATGCTCGAACGTCCCATCGACGATGGTATTGAAGAACTCTTCGTCGGTCGGGTATGGGGTTAGGTAGACGTCGCGGTCGACCTGGTGGATGGGGCCGCGCTCGAACGCCGGCATTGTGAACTTCGGGCGCTCTCGATCGCCGCGTACGTCGGCTATCCGATCGACACCATAGGAACGCTCGACCATCTGTCGGACAACACAGACACGGTCTTTGCCGAGATAACAGTGGACATAGAAGCGGCCGCCGACCTCCTCCACGAGCGACCGGATCTTTGCAAGGGAATCGGCATTGTCGGCGACCCAAGGCAGCATCGGAGCGTGCACCAGCTTTACGCCGAACTCAGCGGCCAGCTCCCGCTCCTGCTCGAGCAAGGTTGGCTCGAACGGAACGACGGCCGGATGTAGCAAGGTGACCACGCCGGCATACCCCTCGTCGACGAGCTGCTGGAATCGCGCTCGATCCGGGTAGGGCCCGAACGTAAACCGCGCCACAGAGCTGACTTCCGTGGATTGCATGCGCATCATCACGGCGGGCGTCATCCAGAGCCACAGACAGCCGGCCGCCGCTGCCCAGGCGGCCGCCGGTACTCCGAACCGGATGTGCGGGCGCTCGGTGTCGACCACCCAGCGCGACAGCTTCCAGCTGATCCAGGCCGACAGCGCGACATAGCCGGCAATGACGGAGAGCACAGCGCCTGTCTCGAAGGCTCCACCCCAGCCGGCGTCACGGAGGTAGGTCGTCATCCAGCGGACCGGTCCCAGCAAGGTAACGGTGCCCGAGGCGAAGCCGACCGCGAGCCATAGCGCCACGAAGACTGCGGCCAGCTTGGCCGACAGCTCACCAACCATCGGGATCCTCATCTGGCCCCTCAGAACCTACGCGCCACGCTGGCGGAGAACGTGAACCAGTTGCGCTGGCGCGCGCGGGTCAGCTCTTCCCAGCTATAGCCACCGCCGAATTTGACGATCGTGTAGTCGCCGAGCGCTTTGGAGTAGACCGCGCTTATCTTGCGCGACTCCAGCCGCTCCAGGTCCAGGATGCTGATGACCTCCGTCGGCGACGATCCGAAGCCTGCTGTTGCGCCCAGATAGCTGTCGCGATCGCCGAAATACCGGCGCACGGTCAGCGCGTACGAGCGCGATGCGCTCACATCCTTGGGCGTAATGTACGGCCGCAGCGAGATCCACCAGCTACCGACGTACTTGGCCACCGTTCCGGTGTAGATCGTCACGTCGGAGCTCATGAACTCAAGCCGCCGGAACCCCGCCGATAGCTCGATACCGTGCGGTAGGTTGGCGTAGAGCTCGCCGGCGTAGCGATGGCGTGGGTATAACGAGTCATCCGAATAGCCGTAGTTCACATAGGCGTACATGCCGTCGACAAGGCGTGGGTACGCCTCGATCTCGAACTGCTTCGCCTGCTTCTGAAACCGCTCGGACCAGTTTGCTCGCAGGATGACCGACCCGATGGGTGTACGGCGGTTCAACGACACAGATGCGCCGTGCCACGGATTCGACAGGGTATCGGCATCGGTAAACCCGTAACCGATCCTGAACTTGTTGGCCGCTCGCTTCAGCCGTATGCCGGAGTGCAATTGGGCGCCCCTCCGGTGTCCGGGATTCCGATCGAGCAGGCGATCGACGGTTACCGACGCGGCGCGTAGCTGCCCCAGCTTCTGCTGGGCCGACGCCTTCTTGTAAAGGAAATCCTCGTGGTTCGGATCACGCGACAGGCCCTCCTCCAGGTACATGAGAGCCTGTTCCGGTTGATCAGCCCACAGCTCTACGTCGACTAGCGCGTTTCGCGCATCGGCATATCCGGGCTTGGCTCGGACGACGACCAGAAGCTCTTTCCTCGCCTCGTCATAGCGCTTGTCCCATGCGTACAGGCGCCCCAACATGATGCGGGCGTCCCAGTGACGCGGCGACTCATCGACGATTTCCATGAGGATGGCGCGCGCGGCATCTCGTTCACCGGAGAATGCTAGCTCACGGGCCTGGTCAAACCGGCTCTGTGCCAGCGCCGCCGAGCTCAGTGATACGAAGACGACGAATAGAGTCAGCAGTCGGACCAACGGTCGGCTTTCCACGCATCTTACTTCGACCCCTTTCTCTTGCTCGAACATCTCGGCCTCCTTGCGATCCATTCTTTTCAACACAGTGGATTCAGACCCTGCCGGGGATCCTTATCGGTTCGGACTCGATCTCGACGGTTTCCGCGGCCCCGGGGCTCCACGGGGCCTGACGTTGCATCTCTCCCCACTTCGGCTTGCGGCCGAACAACCACTGGAAGATTCCGATCAAGCGAAAGACCGACATCATCTGGCGGAACCCGAGGTTCTCGAGGAGCGCTGCGGCAAACAGCTTCAGCGCCTGACCCGCACGCGAGTAGACCTTGAAGGACATCTCCTCCAAAACGAGGCCCATCACCGATAACAACGTGCCGAAGCCGATCGCAACGAACAGGAAGATCCCCATCACCTGCAAGTCAACCCAGCCAAGTGCCAGCCCCACGATCATGTATGCGTACCCAGACACCTCGACAATGGGTGACGCCCACTCGACGAATGCCATGAACGGCATGCCGACCCAGCCCACCAATCCCCCCTGGGGTGGAACATCAGACCGCGGTGCTGCCAGAGACTCTCGGACAAGCCCCGTTGCCATCGTGCGCGCTGGTGCCGGAGCGTTCCAAGGTCGGACGGCACCTCGGTCCAACAGATCGGCTCCGGGACGAACGTGATGCGGTAAGGCTGATTCGCGCGACGCAGGTGGTGGTGCATGCGGACCGTCAATTCCATGTCTTCGCCAATCGTGTCGCGGCTGTAACCGCCCACCTCGACCACGGTGGCCCGGTGGAACAGCCCGAAGGCACCCGACACGACCAGCAGAGAGTTGATTTGCGCCCAGCCCATCCGTCCGAAGAGGAAGGCGCGCAAGTACTCGACTATCTGCAACAGTGGCAAGAGCCCGTTGGGGAGACCCGGCGCTACGACGCAGCCGTCTTCGACCTCGCAACCGTTGGCGATACGCACCGTGCCGCCTACGGCTACCGTCTTGGAATCCTCGATGAACGGCAGCACGACACGGCGGAGGCTCTGACGTTCCAGGAACGAGTCAGCGTCGATGCTGCAGAAGAGCGGGTAGCGCGACGAGTTGATCGCGGCATTCAGCGCGTCGGCCTTGCCTCCGTTGTCTTTGTCGATGACTCGGAGGTTGGCGTTGTTGAGCGAGCGGTAGATCTGCCGAATCGGCGCCGTCTCCAGTTGCTCCCGATAGACCTCGGGCGTCGGCTCGAGGTCGAACTCGTCCATCAGCACGTCCATGGTGGTGTCGGTCGAGCCGTCGTTCACCACGACGATCTCGATCTCCGGATACTCGAGCTGCAGCAGCGAGTACACGGTCGTCACGATGGTTTCGGCCTCGTTGAAGGCCGGCACGGCGAGACTGATGGGTGGCTCGAGCCCCGTGTAGCTGACCGAGAAACGTTCCAGCGCCGTCTCCTCGAGGTGGCTGAAAACGCGCAAGACGGCGAGGTAGTTCAGCACCAGATAGAAGAGGTGCGTGAAGATGAAGTAGATAAGAAAGAACCACTCCATCGGGCGAATCGTCTCGAACAGGCTCACGCCGCCACTCCCGTGTTGGAGATGACCTCGGTAAGGATGTCGCGCGCGTACAGATCCGTTTCGCTCTCACGTATCTCGCGCAGCCGATCGATGGTCATCGTCGGTAGCTTGCTCAGCGCTTGGGCGGCACGAACCCGAATCCAGTACTGCCTATGGCGCAGCATCCGACTCAGATCGGCGATATCGGCTTCGCTGCCGAGCCGGCCAACGCCGGCAACGGCGTGGAGCTGGATAAGCCAGTTGGGATGTTCCAGATGGATACGCAGCAGTCGGAGGCTCTCGGGATGCGCCATCTTCGAGAGCTGATAAAGACACGTGACCGTGACCTGCTCATCCGTAGTTCGCAGCAGGATGCGCTTGATTGCCTGCAATGCGATGGCGTCGTCGGCGGTACCCAGATAGATGACCAGCAATGGCTAATAGGCCTCGTCGGCCGACAGCGCAGCCTCGGCGAGTGGCTCGGAAACCAGCTCCGGCCCGGCCTCGCGCAGCATCGATATCACCCGACCCGGGGGGCCAGTCGGCACGCGAGGCCAGTACCGGGAGAATCCGGCTGATCTCCTGCTGCGGGCTGATTCGCATCAAAGCATGCGCCGCGGCGAGAGACAGATAGGGGTTGATGTCACTGACGAGCGGACGCAGAAGGCGGCACGACTCTCGGTCGCGTAGGCTACCGAGCACCTGAATACCGATCAGCCGCTGGCGCACACTGTCGCTACAGAGGCGCTGCTTCGCGTGGATATCGATGCCGGCGAGGCGAGCCAATCGGTTCAGGTTGTTCTTGCAGTCACCGCGAACGAACTCATGGAAGTAGGCCCACTGCGGCAACACTTCCGGCGCCTCGGTACGCGACACCGGCGGGACCCTGGTGGGCTCCTGCACGAGAGCGCGGGTCATCAGGGCACGCCATCGGCCCGTTACCTTCTCTCGCCAGGCCCGGCGTCGAGTGTGCAAGTAACGACAGGATCACTCCGAGCAGTCCGAGTGTCAGTACCGCCACCGCAAGTGCGGCGAGGACGGCCAAGACGACGACGAACGACGACAAGCCGGTCACAAGGCCCTCCGGCGTCGTCGGGTCGAACGCATCTCAGGCCACCCGCTCGTTCATGGACGCTCGCCGGGCCAGCAATCCGCGAACTCTGGCAACGAGCTCGCGCGGCCGAAACGGCTTGGTGAGGTAGTCGTCTGCTCCAGCGCTCAGGGCGTTGACGACGTCCTGCTCCGACCCCTTGCCTGACACCATGATCACCGGCACACCATGCCAAGCGGGCTGGTCGCGAATGGCTCGGACCACCTGGAAGCCGCTGATGAACGGCATCATCACGTCAAGTAGCACGACGTCTGGAGCCGGCTCCGACGCGATGCTGCGCACCGCGTCGCGGCCGTCGCTCACGAGATCAACCTGGAACCCCTCGCGACTCAAAAGAAACTCGAGCACGTAGGCCATGTCGACGTCGTCCTCCGCTACCATCACACGGGGAATACGCTGGGTGCTCGTCGCCTCGACTCCTGCGGTCATCTCTCGCGCCGTTTGTTCCTGGCGGCGGGCCGCCTCTGATACAAATGCCAACAAGGATGTGAACAACGCACGACAAGTGTTCGAAGAACAATTCTGATTGTTATTAATTTTTAATAAACAGTATTAGCTAGTATTGATTACTAAACGCTAGATGAGGACTGTCATGGGCGCCGATCTCAGCGGCCTGCTCGAATTCGCCGTCTCTATGGCGCAGCAGGCTGGCCAAAAGACCCTGAGCTACTTCGGTGGCGACCTGCGCACCGAGCTCAAGGCAGACTCGACACCGGTCACGCAGGCCGATCGGGAGGCCGAGCAACTATGCCGGGCCTTGCTTGAAGCGCGATTCCCCGACGACGGCATCGTCGGTGAGGAGTTCGGCGCAAGCCGCGTAGACGCGCCGCGCCGGTGGATCATCGACCCGATTGACGGCACCAAGAGCTTCGTTCGGGGTGTGCCCCTGTATGGCGTGCTGATTGCCCTCGAGGATGCAGGCGCGCCAGTTCTCGGCGTTGTCCATTTCCCGGCTCTTTCGGAGACGGTGGCGGCAGCCCGAGGAAGCGGCTGCTACTGGAACGGACGCCTTGCGCGGGTGTCAGAGATCGACACTCTGAACGGCGCGCTGGTGCTGACCAGCGACGCCGAGTCGTTCGCCGAGGAGGGTCACGCAGCGGAATGGAAGCGCCTGACCGGGGGGGCCGCAATGGCGCGTACATGGGGAGACTGCTACGGGCATGCGTTGGTCGCCACCGGTCGTGCGGAAGCGATGGTCGATCCGGTGCTGGCGATCTGGGACTCCGCAGCGTTGCTTCCGATCGTCGAAGAGGCCGGCGGTGTCTTTACCGATTGGGCGGGGCGCCGCGTACATGATGGGGGGAGTGGAATCGCCACCAATGCGGCGTTGGCACGCGAGATTCGGGAGCTACTCGGGGCCGGCAACGCGATTTCTCTCAAGGGTCACGGTAGTTGCTCGGACGACCCGGTGGCACAATAGACGTCCATGGACCAAGAGCTCGAGGAACTGATACGTCCAAGCATCGAGGACAGCTACCTCCGCATCCTGGTAGTGGAAGAGGACCCCGAGCTCCGATCCCTCGTCGTGTCGACGCTCGCCCATTTCGGGTTCGGGTGTCAGGAGGCGGCCGACGCAACCGATGCGCTCCGCATCCTGCGCGAGGCGGCTGCCGGCCGCGACGACAGCCACCTACAGCCCGAGGGTGGCACGCTCACGCCGATCGCTGGACGTTACGCTAGCCTGACCTGCGAGTTCGGTCTGGTAATTTGCGACGTGCGGATGCCCGACCGCGACGGGCTCTGGTTCCTCGACCAGGTGCTCACCACGTACCCCGATGTCTCGGTCATCATGCTGACATCGGTGGATCGTAGCCGCCTGGCCGTGGAGTGCCTACGCCGCGGCGCCACCGACTACTTGGTCAAGCCGGTCGACATGGACGACTTGCTCATCTCGGTACACCAGGGGCTTGAACGGCGACGACTGGTGATTGAGAACCAGCTCTACCAGACGAAGCTCGAACGCATGGTTCAGGATCGAACGATCGAGCTGCGACGCACCCTCGACAAGCTACGCAGCAGCTATAGCGAGACGCTCACGGCCCTGGCCGCGGCGCTCTACGCTCGTGAGCAGGAAACCGCCAACCACTCCGTGAGAGTGTCCGAGGGTTGCACGCGGCTGCTGCGTCGCCTCGGCGTCGACGACGACGAGACCCTCCAGGTAATCGAGGCCGGGGCGCTGTTGCACGACATCGGCAAGATCGGCATCCCCGACTCCATTCTGCTCAAAGACGGTCCGTTGGACCCGCGCGAGCGCGCCGTGATGAAACGCCACCCGCAGATCGGCTATGACATGCTCCGCGGCATCCGCTTCCTCGACCCCTCGCTGGAGCTCGTCCTGTACCACCAAGAGCGGTATGACGGCACCGGGTATCCGCATGGCCTGGCCGGCTCGCACATCCCGCTGTCGGCACGCGCCTTCGCCGTTGTGGACGCATGGGACGCGATGACCAACACCCGTCCCTACCGCCAGGCGATGACCGCCAAGTTGGCGGCCGAGGAGTTGCGTTCGTGCGCCGGCGCGCACTTCGACCCGGCAGTGGTCGAGGCGTTTCTCGAGATGAAACGCTCCGAAGGGGCCCTCATCTGAGCCCATCGAGCCAGCGGGCAACGCGGCGAGAGCTGTTCGCCTGGTGCACCTTCGACTTCGCCAACTCCGGATACACGACCGTCATGATCACGGCCGTGTACAACGTCTACTTCGTCAGCGTGGTGGCCGAAAACCGCCCGGCAGCCACCCTGATATGGACGCTAGCGCTCTCGGCCTCCTATCTACTCGTGCTTGTCACGGCGCCGCTGCTCGGGGCCATCGCCGACTATTCGGCCTGCAAGAAACAACTGCTTGTTTGGACCACCAGCCTGTGCGTCCTCGCCACGGCGGCGCTGGCAACCACCGGACGCGGTGACATCTGGCTCGCCAGTGGACTGATCATCGTGTCGAACACGTTCTACGCAGCGGGGGAGAATCTGATCGCCGCCTTCCTGCCGGAGCTGGCGCCACCCGAGGACGTCGGCAAGCTATCCGGATACGGGTGGGCCTGGGGCTACATCGGCGGACTGGTGGCGCTGGCCCTGTGCTTGGTCTACCTACGGACCGCAGTTGCCGGCGGGGCAACAGAGGCGGAGGTCGTACCGCACACCGCTCTGATCGTCGCCGCCCTCTTTGCGGTGGCCGCGATGCCCTCCTTCCTGTGGCTCCGCGAATCCCGCAGCCGTGGCCAACTGGACGGCTTCACGGAGTATATCCGTGTCGGCTTCGGGCGCGTCGGAAGCACGTTGCGGGAAGCACGCCGCTTCGGCGACCTGTTCCGCCTGCTGCTTTGCATCGGCGCATACAGCGCCGGGGTAACGGTGGTCAGCACGGTCGCCGGAGTGTATGCACAGCAAGTCCTCCAACTCACGCAGGTCGAGACGATCTCCCTCCTGGTCGTTGTCAACCTCAGCGCCGCGGCCGGTGCCTTCGCCTTCGGCTATTTGCAGGATCTCTTCGGCTCCAAGCGGACGATCGCCCTTACGCTGGTGCTGTGGACCGCGACTACGCTGGGTGCCGCGTTCATCGAGACCACGCTGCAGCTGTTCCTCATCGGGAACATGGCCGGCATCGCCATAGGATCCAGTCAATCGGCGGGACGAGCGATGGTGGCGTTGTTCTCCCCCACCGACAAAGCAGCGGAGTTCTTCGGTCTGTGGGGAATGGCAGTCAAGGCAGCGTCAATCGTCGGGCCGCTAACCTACGGGATAACCAACTATCTCACTAGCTCCCACCGTATCGCTGTGGCGATCACCACCATCTTCTTTCTCGCCGGGCTGGCGTTGTTGTGGCAGGTCGACGAGGAGCGTGGGCGACGGATAGCTGAGGCCTACGTCGAAGGCTGAGGCGGGGCGGCCGCGACGACGCGGTTTCGCCCTCCCGACTTAGCTTGGTACATCGCCTCATCGGCGCGCTTGAGCAGATCCTCAGCGATCGCATCGTCGTAGCGCGACGGCGACGACAACGTCGCCACACCCACCGAGATCGTGACCGCGAGGTCGTGCCCATCGAATCGAATCCGCTCGGCCTCGACTTCGGTTCGAAGCTTCTCGGCCAGGAAACGGGCGCCTTCGGCTCCCGTGTTCGGCAGCAAGATGGCGAATTCCTCGCCGCCAAACCGGGCCGGCAGATCGGTGGCACGAACAGTCTGCGCCAGTCCCCGCGCCACCAAGCGCAGTACTTCGTCACCAGCCGCGTGCCCGAAGCGATCGTTCACCGTCTTGAAACGGTCGAGGTCAAGCACCAGCAACGACAGATGCTGGTCGGTCGGAACACGGGTCAGCTTGCGTAACTCTCGTTCCAGATTGTCGAGGAAGAAGCGCCTGTTCGGCAGACCGGTGAGCTCGTCGGTCGTTGCCATGCGCTCGAGCTGAGCATTCTTCTCCACCAACTCCCGCGTGCGCAGGTCCACCATGCGACGCAGCCGCCGACGGTCATCTTCGACCTGCCGTAGCCTGCTTCTGAACAAGACTCCAACGAGGCACACGGCAAGAGCTACCAAGGCGGCGCGAAACCAGTTCGTCTCCCAGGGTTCCGGTCGCACCGCGAAGCGTACGCGCGCAGGATCCCGACTCCATAGCCCGCTCTCGTTGATCGCCTGCAGCTCGAACGTGTACTCGCCAGGCGCGAGGTCGGCGAACGAGACAACGCGTGCCTCCGTGGGGCGTGACCAGACCTCCGACTGTCCGAGCAACCGATACTGGAAGCGGCTGCTCGATTCGTCTCGATACGACAGTGCGCTGAACGCGATGGTTACGTTGTTATGCCCTGGGGGAAGGTCCGCGAGCGTTGACTCGTTCGCCGGCTCGCCGTCGACGAGGACACTGCGGATTACTACCATCGGCGGCACTGTCAGAGAGACACGCACACCCGGGCGGAAAACTGTCACTCCCGAGGGCGTACCGAACCAGAGCCGACCGTCATTTCCCGCCACGGCAGCGCCGGGGTTGCCTGCAGCGGCAACCAGGCCGTCTCCAAGATCGAAGTGCGATACTCCAAGCGACGGATCCCAGCGATCGAGGCCGCGGTTGGTGTACAACCAGACGCGCCCGTACTGGTCGACCACTACCTGGTGTACGAAGTCACTGGCCAGCCCGTTGCCATCGCGGGTGAGCGCTGAAGTGCTGCCATCGGGCAGGAAACGAACCGCCCCATGACCGTTCGTAGCCGCCCAGATGCTGCCGTCCGGCGCCGGCGCCAGCGACCATACTGGCGATCGTTGCCAATCCTCTTCCTTGTCGGGTCGCACGAAACCGCCGTCGATCTGCAGCCACACTCCACGATCTCGGGTTGCGACCCACAGGCGACCTCGACGGTCGGTCACGATGGCAGTCACCGGCGCGTCCGCCAACCGCGGACCAGCCAGCGCCGGCGCGATGCGCTCGCCGCTGACGCGATGCAGGCCACTGTCGGTGCCCACCCAAACAACGCCTCCGTAGCGATGCAGCGCCCGCACCACAGGGCCACGTATGAGGCGGGGGCTACGCCCACGCGGCGCTCGCAGCAGGCCGCGTGTCGTGCCGACGATCAACTCGCCCTCGGTGGCCGCAAGCGCTGTGATCTGCCCGGCAGCGTCGAGGTTGACGTCGAGCTCGACAGTCGGGTCCCCGGCACCTCGGAACGACACGACCCCGCCTCGCGTGGCCGCCCAGACGGTTCCTGTCGAGTCCGCGTCGAGCGCGACAACGAAGTCACCCGGCAACCCGTGAGCCGTCGAATAGGTCGCAAAGCTCGAGCTCACCAACTTCGCAGCGCCGCTATCCGTCCCGAACCAGACGTTCCCCTCATGATCCGCGAGCACCGCGTTGACGCGATCATCGCCTAGCCCGGTGCTGTCGTCGTAGACCTCGACACTCGGAGAATTCACGCGAAGCGCTCCGCGATCGGTGCCAAACCATAGGGCGTCGTCGGCTGAGCGCGCGGCGCCGAGCACGTGCTTGCCCGTCGCCTCGGGCAAGGGATCGAGTCGATCGCCGACCAGTCGGAAGAGTCCGCGGTCGGTTCCGACCCAAAGCGTTCCACCGCTATCGACGATCAGCACCGTGACCGCGACGCCGGACGGCAAGCCGACGTCCTGTAGCCGGAGGCGATCACGCTGCAGCCGGTAAAGCCCGCCGGCACCACCGACCCACGTCCGGGACGACACGTCCACGGCAACAGCCGAACAGCACCCAGGCGGAACATCGGAGTCCGCAACGACGCGACGCGGCCCCTCCGCCGTGGTCTTCACCAAGCCACGTGCCGTAGCAAACCATAACGGGCCAACCGGGTCCGGGTAGATCGAGCGCACGATGGCGCCATCGAGACCGTCGCCCAGCAGGACACGGGCGACGCCGTTGTCGATGACTCCGACCCCGCCCTCTTGGGCGGCGAACACGATACTGCCGTCGGCCGCTTCGGCTAGCGCCACGATGGTGCTGCCAACCAGGCCACCGGCAACGGTGAAGCGCCTGAACTCTGACCCGTCGTACCGTGCCAGGCCACCGCTGGTACCGAACCAAAGGTATCCACGGCGATCCTGCAGGACGGTGTGTACTCGGCTCGCCGGCAACCCGGTAGCAACGGTGTAGCGAGTGAAGTTGAGTTGCTGTGCAGCGACGGTCAAGGGCCACACCGTCAACGACACAGCCAGCCCGAGGCGCACGGCTGCGAGCACGCTCACGCGGCGCGGGTGGAAAAGAACCTGTAGCGAACGAGGCATCGTTGTAGCCATCGGCTTCAGGAATGCCGTCCATGAGTTGGCAATAGTGACTAATAATGATTAACTAAATGTATATCTGATTCAAGACAATCATTTATATCTTTTTCTTTTCATCTAAATGCATAGCTATCTATAGCTAATTGTTCCGCCCAATGAAGGAGCCGCGCCAACCCCAATAGTCGGGCGGTGCGCGCCATCGGCGATCGGCTTCTGTAGAATCCAACAGCAGGGTGGCTGACGGAACAGCCGCCAACCCCCTCTGTGAGGATCCGATGCAAAGCCCCCAGCTACTGGCGCCCGATGAGCTTCAGCGCATCATCGAGACGGCGCTTCCGAACGCCACCGTAGAGGTCACTGATCTCACGGGTACACGCGATCACTATCGAGTAGTGGTCGTGGCCGAGGAATTCGAGGGCAAGACGCGGCTACAGCAACACCAACTGGTATACAAGGCTGTCGGTGGCCACATGACACAGGCCGTGCACGCGCTACAGATCCGTACGAGAACACCCTAGGAGCAGCGTCCCATGAGCGAAGAACTGCGCAACAGCATCGATGCCGCCATCACCAACAGCCCCGTGCATGTCTTCATGAAGGGCACGCCGGATTGGCCGCAGTGTGGCTTTTCCAAGGCCTCTTGTGACGTCTTCAGGGCGCTCGGTGTGGAGTTTACAGCGACCAATGTTCTCGAGAACCTGGACGCGTATCGTGCCACGCTGGGCGAGATCACTCAGTGGCCGACCATCCCGCAGATCTTCGTCAACGGCGAGTTCATCGGCGGCTGCGACATCCTCATAGAGATGTATCATCAGGGCGAGTTGCAGAAGCTGCTGGGAGCCGAGACTGCGGCCGCCCAGGCGAGCGAATAGCGCTCGAGCGTCCACCGGGTTGCCCGTGAACCTCTACCGGCTACTGGCCGCGTTCACACGTGCCTTAGGACGCGCCGGCCAGAAGTTCTGGTTCAACAACGGCTTCAACGATTGCGCGGCGATCTCCTACTATGCCTTGCTGTCGATCGTCCCGTTGGTCGGACTGGTTATCGGGGTACTCAGCCTGTTCATAGGAGTGACCTCCGAGGAGATCGAGCAGATCCTTCGCGAGGGCGGGTGGATCGTTCCGGAGTTCGGCGCGGTAATCAACGCCGCGGTCGCCGAGTTGCTGCGACACGGCGCCAGCATCGGCCTGGTGTCGCTGGTGACCACAGTGTGGTTCGCGAGCTTGGTGTTCGGCTCGATTCAGACGGCGTTCGACCGCATCTTCCAGACGTTCCATCCGCCGTTGTGGGGGCTGATGAAGCCGCGCCTGGTCGCCCTTGCCGCCGCCGTTCTGTTGATGGTGAGCTTCGTGTTCAACATCCTGATGACCGTGGTGCGGAGCATCGAGGCACCGCTAGCGGCACGGGTGATCGATTTCGTCGAGAGCTCGACCTTCCTGAATTTCGCCAGCTCGTTCGTGCTCGACATCCTGGTATTCATGCTCATTCTCTACACTTTGCCGCCACGGCGGCTTCACGACTGGCGCATGGTCATTCCTGCCGCCTTGGTCGGTGCCATCGGGTGGCGTGTCGCGCGCTCCGGCTTCGGCATCTACCTGAGCTATGCGACCACGAGCTTGACCTTCACCGGTTCGGCCGGCGCCGCCGTCATCTTCATGCTCTGGATCTACTACGCGGCGCTCGTTCTGCTTTACAGCGCCGAGCTGCTCGTGGCGCTCGACCAGGCCCGCCAGGATAGCCAGTCGAGCTAGGCCTCGATCTGCAAGCGGATGTAGTCACCAGGCTAGCGATCGAATTCCAGGACCGCTGCTTTCCACGCCCGCGGGTCGGAGGCGACACCGTGGGCCGGGCTAACCACCTCGAGGCGACGTGGTACGAAGTGCACCAGCACGTAGTCGTCGCCGTGGTTGCCATCCTCGCAAAAATCGTTCCACTCGGTCTTCCAGTGGCGCGCCTTTTCGGCCTCGTCGGCAACGACTACCGCCGACCCGATCAGCGTTACATACGCGCCGCCAGCCGCGTCGATGTAGTAGAGGGTGGCCCGTGGATCATCGGCAAGCTCGCGCACCTTCCGAGTCGACGCGTTGGTCGCCATCCACACGGTAAAGTCATCCTCGGCCGGGAACGGATCCATGGCTCGTGCCTGCGGCATGCCGTCGGCGTCGAGCGTGATCAACGCGCAATATCGCGCCACTCCGATCACCGCGCGCGCTGCCTCGGCGATGCGGCCGGGGTCCGTGTCCGCTTGCTGCATGCTGCTCCCCATCGCCATGAATATCACCATCGCCCCGATCACGCGTCGCGCTCGGCGCTCGTTCACGGCGCCCGTACTTCTTCGATCGCCGCCCGGATATCCTCCAGCGCCATACGCATGCGATCGGCGTGTGCTCTGAGCGGCAACACACAGATGCGAATCACGAATCGACCATCGAGTCGCGTATCGGTCAGATAAACACGGCGACGGGCATTGATCCGCGCAATGAGACGCTGGTTTAAGCAGTCGAGCTCCTCCTCGGACAGTCCCGGCACCTTCAAGCGCCAGGCGAGGATGGTCAGCTGGGGCTCGGCGACAATCTCGACATCGTCGATCTCGCGCAGGCGAGCCGTGATCCAGTCGGTGAGCTCGAACTTCTCCTGCAGGGCGGCACGATAAGGCCCGATACCGTGGCGCTTCAACGGCAGCCACACTTTGAGGCCGCGGAACTCTCGCGAGAGCTCCGGCGAGATCTCGCAGAAATCGACCAGATCAGGTTCGTCTTGGAGCCGTGGCAGGTAGTCGGCGTTGGCCGAGTGCGCGCGCCGCAAGGCCTCGCCGTCGCGTACCAGCAAGCTGCCGACGCCGTACGGGACAAAGAGGCTCTTGTGCGGGTCCAGCACCACCGAATCGGCACGGTCGAGGCCGCGAAGCACGCGGCTGCCGCGCTCCGTCAGCGCGAAGAATCCACCGTACGCGGCATCCACGTGGAGCCATAGGTGCTGACGCTCGCATAGATCGGCCAGATCATCGAGCGGGTCCACCGCGCCGGAGTTCGTGGTGCCGGCACTCGCCACGACGAGAAAGGGAATCCGGCCGGCCCCGCGGTCCGCTTCGACGGCTTCCTCAAGAGCGTCGAGCCGCATTCGGTACTCTTCGTCGGTCGGCAGGGACCGCACCGAGTTAGCAGGAAAGCCAGCCACCAGAGCCGCCTTGAGCACACAGTGGTGTACCTGTTCGGAGGTGTAGATGACGCCGTCCAGAAAGTTCGGCGGCAGCCGTTCTCGGCGCGCGGTGACCACCCCAGTGAGATTTGCCAGCGAGCCACCGCTGGTAAGGAAGCCGCTCGCTTCCGGTGGATAGCCGATGATCTGTGCGAACCATGCGACGACGTTGGCTTCGAGCTTCGCCATCACCGGCCCGGCCGAGAAGACACCCATGTAGCGATTGACCGAGTCGTTGATAAAAGAGGCGAGGGCCGATTCGAAGACGGCGTTGCCGTTGACAAACGCAAAGTAGCCGGGCGATGCAGTGTTCAGCGATCGCGGAATCGCTTCGTCGAACAGCAGGTCGAGCAGCTCATCGAACGATGTCCCCTGCTGCGGAAGCGGCTCGTCGAGGGTGCGGGCGAACTCGGTGGCACCGTCGGTATTCCAGGCGGGCTGGTCGGCAAGTGACAGGACATGCGGCACCACGCGTGCCACCGTGGCCTCGATGAGGGCCCGCATCTCGGCCTCGTCGGGCTCCAACGGCCAGGATCGTTCCGGATCCGATTCCTCCAATGCCGTGCCCGGAGTCTCGTCGTGGGCTTCCACAGCCGTCGCTCCTTCCATACAACAAGGGCCGCCGGAACACCGGCGGCCTCACCTGACCCGTACCGATCGGATGCTACCATGACGCTCGTGTGCGGCCGTCTTACTGCCTGGATCGTGATGCTGCCATCAGGCTACATTCATTGAACGTAGCCTAGCACTCGGAGCTCCTTGATGACCTCGTCTTCGAGCTGGGTCCGGCCTCCCTGCCGCGGCTGAAGTAGGTCCGCGTAGCGCGCATCCTGGGCCAGTATCACGTCGTATTCCTGGATCAACGAGGCCACGACTTCTGGGTGGCTCCGGGCGCGGTCGACCAGCGCCTCGGGATCTTCGACCCGATCGTAAAGCCGAGGTCCGGCTCGCCTACCTCGGCGCAACACCATATGCCAGCGATCTCGAATCACTGCTGCGCGACCACTGACCTGCTCGGCAACCCTGACCCGCATGTCTGGCTCCGTGACGTTCTCGGCGACCTCGACCAGGCTTCTCCCTTGGAAGGGGTACGGGGATTCGAGTCCCAGCACGTCGAAGATGGTCGGTAGGATGTCGAGGTTCTGTGCGGGGGCATCAACCAGCGCAGGCGCTCGCCCGGGCACCTTGATGATCAGCGGAACCGCGAGATGGACGGGCAAGAGCTGATTGTGTCCGATGAAGCCGCGCTCGCCGAGGCTCTCGCCATGATCCGACATAACCACGATGAGGGTGCGCTCGAACAAGCCCATCTGCTCGAGCCCCTCGAACAGGTCTCCCAGGAACGCGTCGGTCATCTCCACTTCGGCGGCGTACAGATCCCGCAAGTACCGAACGTCCTCCGGATCCAGATCCATCTCGTTGAAGTCGATGCCGCACTTTCCTTCCGTCTGCAGCGACCCCGTGTACCATCCGGCGTGTTGCGAGCGATACGGCTGCGCCGGCGTGAACGGGCAGTGCACGGCGTAAGTGTGTAGGAATAGGACGAAGGGCTGATCCCGGGTGTTGCGTAACCATTGCAGCGCCGTGCGGCGGAGCTCGTCGGTCTCCGAGATCCTGTCTTGGAAATCTTCGAACTCCTGATCCCAGCCGAATCGGCCTAGCATCTGGCCGCTACCCACGAATCCGGCGGTCCGGAAACCGCGTGCGCGCAGCCGCATCATTGGTGATTCGATCGGCATCCTGCCGGATTCAGTGATGCTGGTTCCATGAAGGTGCGGGTACATCGAAAGGAACACCGATCGGTGAGATTCGAGAGTCGAGGGAGCCTGGGAGACGACGTCGCGGAATACCCACGACGACGACGCCAGCCCGTCGAGGTTGGGAGTCCACGCCACGTCGCGATCGTATGCTCCCAGGGCGTCGGCACGCAGGCCGTCGATCGACACGATCAGGACCCCCGCAGGACCTTCTGGAGCAGGTGTATCGAGGGACGACGACCCTGTGCATGCGAGGGCGGCGCAGCACTGCAGCCCGATGATGTAGCGAGCCGTCGCAGGCACGCCTACGCACGGCCTAGCAATCGAGACCACGTCCCTCGCCCTCATTGGATTTCTCCAGTGACTACCACAGGTGTTGGGGCCACTTCGTAACTCATTGAATCGGTGCTGGCAAGAGACCGTTGGAGCTGGGGGTGGGGCTACTCCTATCTACTGACCGCGTGATCCCCGAAAACGGGCCGCTATTGGTCGGACAGCGAGTCAATATCGCCGCCTAAGGAGCACGGATGGCCGCCTGGGTGCTCCGGGGCAGATCAAGGAAAGGAGTCACTCTAAGGGCCGTAGAGCCTTTCTTGGTGAACGCTCGGCGAGGGGAGCAACCGCCTCCTTCCGTTGGATCTCGCCGCCTCTGACGATACGCTTCACGCGCTCGTGGAAATCCCTACGGGAGCGCCATGGAACCAGGCACCAAACTAGGCCACTATGAGATCCTCGCCGCGCTCGGTGAAGGCGGCATGGGGCAGGTGTATCGGGCACGCGATACCACGTTAGATCGTGATGTCGCTATCAAGGTGCTGCCGGAAGACTTCGCCAGCGATGCTGGTCGGCTGGCTCGATTCGAGCGTGAAGCGAAGCTGCTTGCCTCACTGAACCATCCCAACATCGCCACGATCTTTGGGTTCGAGGAATCGGACGGTGTGCGCTTCATCGCCATGGAGTTGGTCGAGGGTCAGAGCCTCGCCGAGCGGATAGCTGCCTCCGGTCACATCGAGATAGATGAGGCACTGGAGATCGCTCGCCGGATCGCGCTGGCGCTTGAAGCTGCCCACGAGGCCGGTGTCATTCATCGCGATCTAAAGCCTGCCAACGTGCAGGTTGCCCCCGATGGCACCGTGAAGGTGCTCGACTTCGGGCTGGCCAAGGTGCACGAACCATCGGGGTCGGCCGATCTGAGCGACTCCCCGACGGCGATGATGCCAACCGCCACGGGCGTGATCATGGGAACTGCTCCATACATGAGCCCGGAGCAGGCGCGCGGCACGCGGGTCGACAGGCGTTGCGACATCTGGGCGTTCGGCTGTGTGCTGTACGAGATGGTCGTGGGAGAGCGCGCTTTCGGCGGCAAGACCGTCTCCGACACGATGGCCACGATCCTCAAGGAGGATCCAGACTGGAAGCTGTTGCCACCGCAAACCCCGAAATCTGTAACAACGCTGCTGAACCGCTGCCTGACAAAAGATGCCAGGAATCGGTTGCACCATATTGGCGATGCGCGGCTAGAGCTTTCCGATGCGAGCAGCGAGGGAATCGAGGGGACGGGTCACGTCGGGTTACAGCCGCGTGAGGCATTGTCGCGCCGATTCGCACTCATCGGACTCACCGGACTGGCGGTCGGCGTCTTCGGCACCGTGGCTATTGGGGCCTGGGTCGGTAGTCGGGCTTCGCCGGGCGCGTCAACCGCGCCCACGAGCCGATTCTCCATACGACTCGAGGCCGAGGCTCCCCTGGCGCTCGGACGGGGACTACCGCTCGGTTTCGATCTTCCGCTCTTCGCCGTATCCCCGGACGGGAAGCGACTCGTCTACGTGAACGATCCGGTCGATCGGAGACAGCTCTATGTGATCGAGGTCGGCACTTTCGACGCCGTTCCGCTCGTCGGCACGGAGGACGCCTACGGACCGGTGTTTTCGCCTGACGGCGACTGGGTGGCGTTCTTCGTGGGAAACAAGCTGATGAAGGCTCCTGTTACAGGTGGCCGTGCCGAGTCGCTCGCCGACGTGGCGGGAGGTGTCTGGGGCACCGCCTGGCAGGGCGAGACGATCTATGTGACAACCCACCTCGGTTCGGTGATCCAAAGCGTACCGGACACGGGGGGCGCGCTGGCCGACGTAGCTCGCTTGGACGAAGTTGATGGAGTGGAGTTTGCAGCAGCGCTCAGTCCACTTCCGAACGCCGGAGGGTTGCTGGTTTCCACAACTCGGCACGTCCCAGTCAGTGCTGACTACCGAGACATCCACTGGTGGTCGCCGGAGACTAACGAGTGGCGGCTGATTCTGCCGGCGGCCGGTTATGCGCCGCGCTACTCGCGGTCCGGTCACTTGGTCTACGCGCGGGCGGGCGGCCTGCGCGCTGCCCGCTTCGATCTCCAGACGCTCGAGATCGTCGGGGAAGCGGTACCGGTCCTCGGAGAGGTGCGCGTCGATTCACAGTTCGGCTACGGGCAGTATGCGCTCGCCGAGAATGGTTCTCTCTTCTATGCCCGTGGCGGCGACATCGGCGTCGGGGTCCCCACCTGGGTGGATCGGCAGGGAAATGCAGAGCCACTACCAATGCCGGCGGCACACTACGGCATGTTCTCGCTCGCGCCGGAGGGCGATCGCCTGGCGATCCAGGTAGGCGGCGCAACGGACCAGGTGTGGATCTACGACCTGACGAGCAACAGCGGCACACGACTAACGACATCGGGCAACAACGGATGGCCCGTCTGGAGTCCGGACGGACAGCGCGTGACTTATTCCGCCAGAGAGGATGACCGCTGGGCGCTGTACACGAGGCAGGCTGATGGAACCGGCGAGGCTGAGTTGCTGTACGCCGCTGCGGGCATGCTCCTGCCCTGGTCCCAGTCTCCGGCTGAGGAGATCGTCAGCATCGGTCTGTCCAGCAAGGTGCCTCAGCAAACGCTTTTCATCTCGCTCGACGGCACACCGACCCTGACCACACATGGACTGCAAGGGGAGTGGGGATATCAGTTCTCGCCCGACGGCCAGTGGGTGGTCTACGGCTCCGCACGAGACGGTCCCTACGAGGTGTTCGTGAGCCCCTACCCCGAACTGGATCGGGAGTTCAAGGTCTCGGACGGAGGCGGAACGGAACCGATGTGGTCGAAACAGAACGATCAGATTCTGTATCACGACGGAAGCCAATGGATAGCGAGCGACGTGTCCTTCGACGACGGCTTCACATCGTCACCGCCGCGGAATCTGGTGAACATGACGTCACGAGACACCGGAGCAAGCGGGACCGGCGTTCTGGGAGACGGTAATCCGCCGAAAGTCCGCGTCGAGTTCGCGTGGGTGCGTTCGTGCTGCGATCGCGCTCGTGAACGGTCCGGGCGACTTCCGATTCGGCAACTACAATCCGAGCGAAATCGTGCTGGTCCCGGCCGACGGCGGCGAGGCGATAGTCGTGATCGACAACGGAACGATCAATCTGAGCCCTCAGTGGCTTTCCGGCTCCCGTGATCTGTTGTTCGTCTCAGACCGAGACAGCAAGTTCGACATCTATCACGTCGCCCTCGCCTCTTCCGGTAAGCCCGCCAAGCCACCGCTCCGTGTCACTGCCGGGCTCGACGTTCAGGGGTTCTCGCTCTCGGTCGACGGGAGCCGGTTGGCGTTCGCCGAATACAACCAGCGGTCCAACATCTACTCGATCGAGATACCAGGGGGCGATACCCCCGTATCGATCGCGGGGGCCCAACCGCTGACCCGGGTAAATCAGCAGATCATCGGAATCGCCGTATCACGGGATCGGGAGTGGTTGGCGTTCCAGTCGAATCGCGGCGGTCTGGATGACCTATATCGCATGCCCCTGGCAGGAGGGCCGGAGGAGCTGCTGACCGCCGGCTCCGAAAACGACGACATGATGCCGGCTTTCTCACCGGACGGATCGGAGATCGCTTTCTACAAGATCCGCGACGGTAGCCGCGATCTCTATGTCATGTCGGCGACGGGAACACGTGAGCGGCAGGTAACCGCTGGGCCGGCGCAGGATCGCTATCCCGACTGGTCCCCCGACGGCAACCGGTTGGTTTTCTACTCGGACCGCACCGGTCGGGACGAGGTCTGGACGGTCGCCCGCGACCGGCGCGACGGCGACTGGGGCAAGCCGGTGCAGCTCACCACCGAAGGCGGCTACTATCCCCGGCTGTCGCCGCTGGGTGATCTAGTTGCCTACGCTGGCCCCAACGGCCTATGGCTCATTGCCGTTACGGGCGGCGACGCACGCCTGCTGGTGGGCAACCTCCTGGACGAACCGTTTCCGAACTGGTCGCCAGACGGGCGGATCGTCTACTACAAGGCGGGTCAGCGCGCTAACTTCTGGGCAGTTCCCACTGGCGGCGGCGAGCCCCGACAACTCGTGGTCGGCGACGACCCCTCCTTAACCGTCGTACCGAGAGGAGTGGGCCACCGACGGTGAGCGCTTTTACTTCACTGTCGACGAGATGGAGAGCGACATCTACGCAATCGAGGTGGGATCTCGCTGAAGTCTCGTTCGACGAGCTGAAGCGGCTCGTGCCGGCGGGGCGGTAGTGGGCGCGACGGGAACTGAAGCTGCGATTCCTGGCCACGTGCGGAAGCTCGGCGGACCTTACGGACTGGCGTGCTTCATGCACACGACATGATGCGGGCGCCGCTAAGGGGCCCGCTCCGCATGCCTCATTCCCAGTAGTGGGCGGTCCTGAGTTCGCATAGAGTTCGCAGACTGGTTCCCGGTGGCTGCCACTCACGAGTCGGTGTCTTCGGTCAGCCCAGGCTCACTCTCCGTCCGAGTCCCGCTTCGCTCGCCAGGCGGTTACCAGCGAGTCGAGAAGTTCTCGTATCGGCTGCCTGCAGTCTTCCCATCCGGCCTCGTCAATGTACAACTGCAGCGGCGTCCAGCTGCTGCTGGAGCGCTTTGATCCGGCCGCGTCCTGGAGGAAGCGCTCAACCGCAGCGGGCGCAGCCTCGAGCCCGCGCTGGGTCACGGAGAACATCACCTTACCCGGTTGCTTCGCTTGAACCAACAGGGCGACGTACACTCGAAGCGACGGTTTGCCCTCGGCCGTTCTCTCCGGGAGGCTGAACGTGACGGTGGTCTTACCCGGCCATCTATAGGCCTCATCAGGCAGAGACCCCTCCACGAATTCGGCCACTTCGTCTACTAGCTTCTCCACACCAACGTCGCGCGCCAACGCGGCAAGCGCCATTAGGTTGCCCGCCTTTGAGTTAGCCGCAGCGACTGCCTTCCGCTCCTGGGGATCGACAGTAGCGCTGGTTCGCGCGAGCATCAGACGCCCATCCAGCTCGAACGCCTGGAAGGTTAGGAGCTGGATATCGATGTCTGAGTCGGCCAGGAACGAGACGATCCGCCGCGCTCGTTCATCCACGCCAAGTCCGACGAGCACTAGCCGCGGCGCCTTCTCAAGTAGGTCCGGCGCATCCGGGAACTCAGCCTGTAGCCAGTCCTCGAGATCGTCGAAATCCGCTATGCCGGCCCGACCCGAATTCTTTTCGATCAGCCGAATCAGATCCTCTGGGTCCTTCTCAACGAGGTCTGATCCGTAGTCCAAGACTTGGGCGACTGCATCCCGGGTCAGAGTGCCGCGCTTCAGCTCGAACAACACGAGCTGGCCATCTCGATCAACACCGAGTAGGTCTAGTGGGCCCCCCGCCGTCGGCAATTGCCTTGCCACTAGCGTAAGGCCGGGCATGAGTAATCCCGGAGATGCGACGAGGAGGTCCTCTAGAAGCTGCTCCGTTTCCGTATTCGCTAGCTCTGTGGCTGCATCGACACCTGCGTCCCCATCCGTGCCGACTGCCCAGAGCTTGATTCGTTCCATAGACTACGCAGCTCCCGGCCTACGGGTCGGGAGAGGATTGAAACTCGGTCGCGCTATTGGCCCACACATTGCTAGTCCAGGCAGCTCCCGGCCTACGGGTCGGGAGAGGATTGAAACTGCGAGAACCCCTGATGTATCAGCGAGTGCACGAGCAGCTCCCAGCCTACGGGTCGGGAGAGGATTGAAAGATCGCCCACTGTGAGGTTCACGTCGCCATACCGCAACCACCGCTCAGCGGCTCGTGCCGACGGACCCGTAGCGGGAGGCCCGAAATCAGACGCTTCGCATCGACCACTGCTCGGTCGCTGGACGCACTACTTGCCGTACTGGAAAACCCGCTCAAGCGGGACGTCGAACGTTAATGCGATCCGGAACGCGACTTCCAAGGAGGGCGAGTACTTGTTCCCCTCGATCGCATTCACTGTCTGGCGGGTGACCCCGACCAGGTCGGCGAGGGTTTGCTGCGTCATCTCTCCATGTTGGAACCGCAGTGCGCGGATTTCGTTTGTGATGAGGCCGCCGGCCTTGCCCATGCCTCAGGAGCCCCGTCGATACACAAAGAGCTGCGATCCGATCTCCACCAACTGCGCGAGCACCCAAGACCCGAGAAGGACGTGGGTGAAGAGGAAGTTGCCCTCGGAGATCAACGCCGCGCAGAGGGCAAAGAAAACGCCCATGGCCAGGACGTACCCGGCGTTCCGGATGCCTAATAGCCGAATTAGTCGGTCCCGCTCATCCGTCTCAGTACGACGATCTTCGATCGCGATCACGATGTGGCCAGCGATCTGCATGATCACGAGCATCGAGACCGCGAGTACAAACTTCACGACCTGTTGCGGCATGACGTCCACGGCGTCAGTCGGCAGCACGGTTCCGAAGTAGAGGGCGAAAACCGCGACCAGACTTACGAACATGAGCCACAGGCTCTTCTCCTGGAATGACAGGTCCATCACATCCTCTCGAGTGAGTATCAAAGATATACGACTATATGTCAAATAAACCGGACACGACATACTCTCTACTCTAGAGGAGTTGGTGTCAAGTATTTCTGACATTACTTTGAGGTGAAGGCACGTCATAGGCGGCCGTCGGCGCGTCCCAGAGGAAGGTAGATCGGGGTAGTTACGGAGTTGACCCAGACACCAGGCATATGTCTGCTACAAGCCCCTAGAAAGCTCCGCTAAGGGCCGCCGATAGCCTCGCGGGCATCTCGGGGTAGGGTGCTTGCCCAAGGGCGCTAGAAGGGCGCTGAACGGCGATTCCTGACGAGCCTGTCAGCTATCACCACCGGGCACGGTTGTCGCCTCCTGGGGACTCGTCAGCAAAGGCGACGACCTCGAATCTGAACTTGTAGTGTGAGGCCCCTCCCACGGACGCCCTACAACGGGCGGGCACCCTTCCCAAGAGCAGGGCTGAGGATGTCTCCAGCCAGACGCCATCGAGGTGGGCTATCTGGGTGCTGGGGGTGAGATTCATGCGCGGGAGCTTACTCCCCCATCGAGGACGCGACACCGAATGCCCTCACACCAACCCCGAAATCAGCTGTTACCAACTTGTTACCAACTTGGGGGTGTTTTGGGGTACTTTGGTGCTCCTGAGAGCCCCCAACCACGCTGGTATCACTGAATCGTATGTGCGGACGCTTCACGCTGCGGACCCCGGCCAACATCATCAAGGACGTGTTTGGTCTCGACCCGCTTCCCGGATTCAGGCCCCGTTACAACGTCGCCCCGACGCAACCGGTAGCCGTCGTTCGGCTCACCGACGAAGGGCGCCAGTTGGACATGCTGCGCTGGGGGCTTATCCCGTGGTGGGCCAAGGACATCTCTATTGGCAATCGGCTGATCAACGCGCGCGCCGAGACGGTTGCCACCAAACCGGCCTATCGAGAGCCGTTCGAGCAGCGACGCTGCCTGATCCCGGCCGACGGCTTCTATGAGTGGCAACGGCTCCCCAATGGCCGCAAGCAGCCTTTCCACGTCGATCTGTCGACCGGTGATCCCTTTGCGTTCGCCGGCCTGTGGGATCGCTGGCGCGATCGAGCAAGCGGTGCCGTTACCGAGTCGTGTGCCCTCATCACCATCGGGGCAAGCTCGGCGGTGGCACCCATCCACCACCGCATGCCTGTAATGCTCACGCCATCGGCCTTTGCCGCCTGGCTCGAGCCCGAGGCACAACCCGAAGAGTTGCAAGGGTTGCTACGCCCGATCGCCTCCGAGAGGGTGCGCGCCACCCCGGTGAGCGTTCTGGTCAACGGTCCGGACAACGACGACCCGCGCTGTCTCGACCCGGTCGTCGCGCCATCACCACAGCCCACGCTGTTCGACTAGCAGGACACGCCGCGCACCATCGAGGACACGGCTGGCCCCAGCCGGCCACCGTCCTCGGCGTGCCGGCAATTCGGGATTGTCCCGCCGCTTGGCGCTTGCGTATTCTGCGGGCTGTCACACCTCGTCCCGGAGCTGTCGATGACCGCCGTTCGCCCCAGCATCTACACGACCTGCCCCGAGTTCGCGCGCGACCGGTCAGAGTCGATCACCGAGCGCGTCCTCGAGACTGCTCGGTGGTGTGAGGCCCACGACCATACCGGGATGCTGATCCGCTCGAACAACCGCCTCGTAGACCCCTGGACGATCGCCCAACTCCTGCTGCACGAAACCGAGTCGCTGCGACCTGTCGTCACCGTTCAGCCGCTATACATGCACCCGTATGCGGTGGCAAAGAAAGTAGCAACACTGGCCAACGTCTACGGCCGGGCCCCCGATCTGTACCTGGTCGCCGGCGGCTCCAATACCGATCTCCTGGCGCTTGATGACCGGGTACCACACGACGACCGATATCGTCGCCTGACCGAGTACGCCGAAATGATTGGCGCGCTGTTGTCGGCACGAAGCCCGATTACGCATGTCGGGGAACGATACCGGGTGTACAAGCCCGCGACGCTGGCTCCACTCGCCGAAGCGGAAAAGCCCCGGTTCTTCATTGCAGCCAGCAGCACCGCGGGCCAACGCGCTGCACAAGAGCTCGGCGCACTGTCGGTATCGTCGCTGGGCTTTGGCGACGGTACCGACTGCGTCTTCCTGGGCATGGTGGTACGCACCACCGACGAGGAAGCCTGGGAGGTGGCCCGAGCCCGCTTCAAGGCTGATGCTGCAGGCCGGCTGGCTCACCGTCTGGACATGGCTTGGAACGACTCGAGCTGGAACGAGCGCTTGAGCCGCCTGGCGGATGCAGAATCCACCCATCGAGAGGACCTGTGGCTCGAGCCGTTCGAGAATCGGCAATCACGCAGCGCCTATCTCATCGGCGACTCTCGGGCGGTGGCACGTAGCCTTCAGGAGACCCTCAGCGCTGGAGCTCGCGGCTTTTTCCTAGAGCCGCCACATTGTCGGGCCGATGTGGAGCACTCCAGCGAGGCGCTCGCCAGAGCTTGGACCCGCTTTCAGTCACCCCTCACGCTGACCGCCTGACAGGCCCCGACTAGGCGCGTGCCTCGATCGCGTCCGTGAGTCGGCTGAGGCCCTGCTTGGTGAGCATGCGCGCCGTCATGTCGAGAAGGCGCTGCCCGAGCCCGGCGAGACGACCGCCAACTTGCACGTCGAGATCGTACTCGAGAAGGGTCTCTTCACCGTCGTCGCGTAGCCGGATGTTCCCACTACCCTCGACAAACCCCGGGCCACCGCGTCCTTCCATGCGCATCGAGTAAGACTCCGGCGGACACAGGTCGTCGAGCTTCACCCGGCCCTCGAAACTACCCTGGACAGGACCCACCCCGAGCGTCAGAGCACCGGCAAACTCGTTCTCCCCCACCCGCTCGAGTCGCCGAAACCCCGGCAACGTGCCCGCCAGGACCTCCGGGTCCAGCAACGACTCCCAGACGATCTGGCGTGGCGCAACGATCTTCTGTTGGCCCGCGACCTTCATGATGCCTCCATTCTACGCCGTACCGGGTTCGGGTAGACTGCGCCGGAAAATGGGAGCAGCGCATGGCCGAGTTGGTATACAGCATCGACGAGCAGCCGGACCATTGGTGGGAGACGTTGCTCTACGGGTGGCAGCATACCCTCGTCGACATATCGCCATTCGTTCTTCCGTTGGCAGTGGCAACAGCGATCGGCCTGGATGATGGTGCGCGCGCCGCCCTGATCAACTACTCGCTCATCGCCATGGGGCTGGCGACTCTGATTCAGACGACTGTCGGCAATCGGCTGCCGATCGTTCAGGGTCCGTCGGCCACCCTCACCGGCACGCTCGCCCCGGTGGGTGCTCAGCTCGGGCCCGCGGCAATGTGGGGAGCGGCGTTCGTCAGCGCCGCCGTCGAAGCGCTCGTCGGCAGTACCGGTACGCTCGGTGCCTTGCGGCGGTTCTTTCCGCCGGTAGTGTCGGGAGTGGTCGTCCTGACGATCGGGCTATCGCTCGGGCAACTCGCGGTGCGACTGAGCGTTGGCAATGGTAGCCTCGCCAACCTCGGGTTCGCGGTGGCGACCATCGCGCTGGTGGTGGTGCTGCAGGTTGCTGGGCGCCAGGTCGCCGGCGGGTTGCTCTCTCGAGTCGCCATCTTCGTGGCGATCTGGGTCGTGGGCCTCGGCGGTGGCAGCCTATTGGGGCGCGTCGACTGGAGCCTGGTGGCTACGATGCCGTGGTTTCAGGTACCCCGGGTGTTCCCATTCGGTGGACCGGGGTTCGGATGGGAGTTTGGCGCCGCCGCGATCGTCGCAGTCTTGGCCGGCTATCTCGGATCGATGGTGGAATCGATCGGCGACTACGTCGCCACCTGCTCGGTGGTCGAGGAGCCGCTCACCAAGCGCCACGTCAACCGCGGCATTGCGGCCGAGGGAGTGGGATGCCTGCTAGCGCTGTCGGTGGGCGGACTGCCGTGCACGAGCTACACGCAGAACATCGGCATCATCAAGGCGACCGGTGTCGGCAGCCGCGCGGTCGTCCGTCTGGCTGCCGTCGTTCTGCTCCTGTATGGGCTGTGCCCCAAGTTCGGCGCCCTCCTGGTGGCACTGCCGCGGCCGGTACTTGGCGGGGTATTCGTGATCGTTTGCGGTCTGATCGCGACCACCGGCATCGCCATGCTGGCGAGCGCCCATGAAGATGATGGCGCAGCGCTGCTCGCTGGCATCACGCTGGTAGTCGCGCTGGGACTGCCGGCGTATGTCCATTCAGTGCTCGGCCCCGTGTGGCTCGACTCGCTGCCACAGTTGGCGCAGCTGTTGGTGACCAACTCTGTGGTTCTGTCGGTGCTGCTGGCGGTGGGCCTCAACGCCGCGTTGCGCGGGCTGCCCTCCGCCCCCGATGTGGCGCGGCGAGCCGACTAGAGGCTAACCACGCTACGCAACGAGCCTACGGCTCATACTTGGAGCAGCGCCGGAGCCCCGATCGGTCGCAGGCTCTGTACCGCGGCTGCTGCGGAAAGAGCGTGTCCTTCGCCACCGGGGCCCGCGACAATCTGCATGCCTACCGGCAGCCCGCCGGCGTCGAGGCCTGCCGGCACCGATGCTACGGGGAGTCCCGTGAGGCTCAACAGGAACGTCGGGGCGACCCAATCGATGTACGTTTCCATCGGCTTTCCGGCGATGCTCTCGGGGTAGTTCTGCTCGACCGCAAACGGCGGTATCGCCATCGTCGGGGTGAGCAGATGATCGAAGCGACGGAACAGCTGGCGAAACTGCTCCCACACACGCCCCCGGACCTGCTCAGCGGCCGCGAACTCCATCGTCGGGGTACCCAACCCGGCTTCGACGTTGTTGCGCAGATTGTCGCCGAACTCGGCGCGACGCTCGAGACGCGTATGGTGTTGCGCCACCATCCAGTAGCCGCGCAGTGCCAGGAACGCGGCACGCGCGTATGAAAGATCGAGCTCGATCTCCTCGACGGTTGCTCCGGCGGCCGCCAGCGCGTCGATTGCCTCGCGGCACACGCGCTCCACATCGGGATCGATGCCGATCGAGGCAATGTCGCTACAGTACGCCAACCGCATGCCCTTCACGGGGCGGCTTTGTACCAACTCGACGAAGTCACGATAGTCGATCGACTCCCCGATGGGAGCGAGCGGGCTCGGCCCGGCGACCGCCTGCAAGGCCATCGCCAAATCCTCGGCCGTACGTGCCATGAGGCCCGTGGCCTGCATCGTGTCCCACGGATAATCGGATGGCCACGTCGGAACCAGGCCCGGGGTCGGTCGGATACCCACAACCCCACAAAACGACGCCGGAATGCGCAGCGAGCCACCCAGATCGGTCCCCTCGGCGATATCGATCATGCCGGTCGCCAACCCTGCCGCCCCGCCTCCCGTCGAGCCGCCGGCGGATAATTCGGGATTCCACGGATTGCGCGTAGCGCCGAACACCTCGTTGAAGGTGTTGGCGCCGGTGGCGAACTCTGGCGTGTTGGTCTTGCCGAGGATGATAGCCCCGGCATCGCGAAGTCGTTGCACGACAACCGCGTCGACCTCGGCGATGTTGTCAGCGTACAGCGGGCTGCCGCAGGTATGGCGCAGACCCCGGACGGGGGTGACGTCCTTGATTCCCACCGGCAAGCCACAAAGCGGGCCGGCTTCCTCGCCGCCCTGAAGCCGCGCTTCGAGATCGCGGGCCTGGTCCATTGCCGTGTCCGACAGGGTCACCAGGGCATTGAGCGTGGGGCTCATCGCCTCGACACGACGCAACGCCGTCTCGATCACCTCGACCGGCGATTGTTCGCCGCCGGCAACCTTGCGAACGGTCTCAGACGCACTCGGCAACGACGGTCCGTCAGAGCTCATGCCGATCCTCCTGCGAGCTGGTGCCTACTCCTCGTCGAACGCCACGACACGGCAGAACGCCGCCTCGCCCCCCCGGAACTTCCACGGAAAACAGCCCAACGTGATCCGGCGGTCATGTAGCACAGGGTTCGCAACGTCGGCGCCGAGATTCTCGATATGCATACAGTTGGAGGGGAACAAAGCGTTGTGGGTGAGCTGGTAGTCCGACTCGGGGAACAGCTCGGCGACCCCCTCCGGGCCCCCGAACTTGTCTTCGCAGGCCTTCCGAACGCGGTCGCAGTGATTGAACATCCCTTTGCCGAGGAAGCGCCCGATGGGAAGATTCATGGGGTGATCGGTCGAGATCGCGTCGACACCCCAGATATGGATCTCGCCGCCAGGTCGCCGAGTGACATGCGGCGCTCTGGTTCGCCCTCGACGCGAACCTCACCATCGCCGAGCACCAGAGTATCTTCAGGTGCCTCCAGGAGCTCGCGGGCGAGCCGCAAGATCTTGGCGCGCACCATCTCGGCCGCCGCATGGCAGGCGTTGCCGGCAACCACCGCGCCACGGCTGGCGAAGGTCCCGGTGCCCCAGCTGAACTCGCGCGTATCACCGGTAACGACGCTGATGTCGGCTACGTCGACGCCAACTTGGTCGGCAACGATCTGTGCCAGCGAGGTGTAGTGGCCCTGCCCCTGTGTGCCGACTCCGGTAGCCACGTTCACCTTGCCGCTGGGCTCTATCGAGACACGGGCGCCCTCGTAGGGGCCGATGCCCGTGCCCTCTACGTAGGAGACGATGCCGATGCCGACGTGGCGTCCGGACTGGCGCAGGTGCTGGCGCTCTCCGTCTTCGAACTCACGATAACCGATCATCTCCACGGCGCGCTCGAGTGCCGGCGCATAGTTACCGCTGTCGTATGTCAGTGAAGAGAAGTCCTGATAGACGATGCCGTGGTCGTGCGGAAAGTCGTCCTCCTTCAGAAAGTTCCGCCGCCTTATCTCTACACGGTCGATGCCGAGCTCACTGGCGGCGATGTCAAGCAGGCGTTCCATCACGAACACGCCGTGCTGCCGGCCGGCGCCGCGCACCGGCGTCACGATCGGTCGGTTGGTAAACACGACGCGGAACTCGGAGTGGTAGTTGGGTACGTCGTAGCAGCCCAGCAGGGTGCACTGGCTGTTGATGGGAATGGTCAGCCCGTAAGGGTCGTAGGCACCCGTGTCGTGCAGGAAGTCGTCGCGCACGCCAAGGATGCGTCCGTCGGAGCTCAGCGCCATCTCCGCCTCGTGAACCTGCGAGCGCTCCTGTGTCGTGGCGTAGAAGTTCTCGCTGCGATCCTCGATCCACTTCACCGGACGGCCGAGCTGCATCGAGATCCAGGGAACGAGCATCTCTTCCGGATAGAACATCATGATCTTGGGGCCGAAAGCGCCACCGATGAAGGGCGCAACCACGTCAACCTCACGCTCGGCCAGACCCAACACTCGGGCAAGCCCGTTGCGGATCGGGATCGGAGCCTGGGTGGTGTCCCAGATCGTCATCTTGCGAGCCCGTGCGTCCCAGCTCGCCACTACGCCGCGGTTCTCGATGGCGGCGGCGGCTCCGCGATCGTATTCGAAGCGGCGGCGGACGACGAGATCCGCGGTTTCGCTGGCCGCGGCGTAGTCGCCCTTCACCTGGACGCAGTGCGCCGCGAGGTTGGACCCCAGATCCTCGTGGACGATAGTCGGCTCGCCGCGCAATGACGCCTCTAGATCGACGACCGCCGGCAGCGGGTCCAGATCGACGGCAATGTCTGTCAGCGCGTCTTCCGCCAGATAGCGGCTCTCCGCAACCACCACCGCGATCGGCTCGCCCGAATGAAGTACCTTGTGGCGCGCCAGGGGCACCTGGGTGCGCTCATTGAAGACCACGCCGTCGATGGGCGGTGGCCCCACGAGTAGCGGGCCGTGCTGCCAGTAGTCTCCGAGATCGGCAGCCGCGTAGACAGCCACCACACCCGACCTCTGGCGGGCGCGGGACAGGTCCACGCCGTTGAGGCGGGCGTGCGCGTAATCGCTGCGGACGAAGGCAACGTGCAGCATCTCCGGAAGGTCGATGTCGTCGATGAACTGTGCCGTTCCGGTGAGAAGACCAGCATCCTCGTTACGAGGTAGACGTCGCCCGAAGAACCGACCGCTCACGTCCCGGATTCCCCTTCGTCGGCGTGCATGCGGCGGGCCGCCAGCGCCACTGCGTCTACGATGTGCTGGTACCCAGTGCAGCGACAAAGGTTGCCCGACATCGCCTCCCGAATAGCCTCCTCTGAGGGTTGCGCACTGCCCTCGACGAACGGCAAGAGGGTCATCAAGAACCCTGGTGTGCAGAACCCACACTGCAGCGCGTGCGTATCACGGAACGCCGCCTGGAGTGGGTGCAACTCCCGCCCGGCACCCGGCGCGAGTGCCTCGACGGTGCTGATCTCGAGCCCTTCGGCCTGAACAGCGAACATCAAGCACGACCGTATCGGAGCACCATCGAGTAGCACCGTGCACGCCCCGCAGACACCATGCTCACACCCGACATGCGTGCCGGTAAGTCCCAGATCACCGCGAAGAAAGTCCGATAGCAGCAGGCGTGGCTCCACCGTCCGCTTGACCTCGCGGCCATTCACCCGCAGCTGGACATCCACTTGATCGGAACTCGATCCTGCTTCGCTCACGGCCGCAACTATACGACCGACGCCGCCATCGTGCGGGAGCCTCCCGCGAACGCGCGCGCGCCAATCGGCCCGCAGACTGGAGCCGTCCGCGATCGGCCCCTGTGCGCAAGCCCCGTCGTCAAAGACCCTCCTTGGTCTCCGCCACGAGCCGGTCGACCACCGCCGTGAAATCGTTCGTCTCACTGTAGGTCGCCAATTGACGATCAGCGCTCGTCCCGCACTCGAGGATGGTCTCCGCGTAGAACACCTCCTCTCGGATGTCGAGCTCGTCGACGACATCCTCGACGAACTCGAGCATCTCGCCGACGAGAAAACGCGTCGGCACCGCTTCGCGCTTGCCGAAGTCGATCAGCTTGCCGTCGAGGCCCCAACGCACCGCACGCCACTTGTTTTCCTCGATGAGATGGTGCCGGTAGCTACGCCACGACTGGTTGTCTTGGCGTAGTTGGATGAGCTTGGCGACTATGGCGAGGACTAGCGCAGCGATACAGATCGTCTCATCGACGCGCGTGCAGATGTCGCTCTGACGAAACTCGAGCGTCGGGAACTTCGGATGCGGCCGAATGTCCCACCAGATCTGCGTAGCTTCCTCGATGCTATCGGTGGCGAGGAGCGTGTCGACGAACGCCTGATAGGCGCTCCAAGAACCGAACTCGGGAGGCAGCCCGGAGCGCGGCAGATTCTCGAAGACAACCGATCGATACGACTTGAGCCCGGTATCGCGACCGTGCCAAAACGGCGAGCTCGTCGACAACGCCAGCAGGTGCGGAAGAAAGTACCGCGACTGGTTCATCACATCGATCATGAGCTCCTTGTCTTCGATGCCGATGTGTACGTGCATGCCGAAGATCAATAGACGACGCGCCACGTCCTTGAGGGCTTGCTCCTGCTTCGCGTAGCGATCCGCGGAGGTAATCTGCTGCTCGCTCCACTGCGAGAAAGGGTGCGTGCTCGCCGCCGCTACCAAGAGATCATTCGCGTCGGCGAGCTCGCAGATGGTATGCCGCAGCCGCACGATCTCCTGCCGTGCCTCCTTGATGTTCCGACACACCTGGCTCCCCACCTCCACCTGCGACTGCATGAACTCCGGCTTGATCTGGTCGCGCAGGATCTGTTGCCCTTTGTCCAGGAACTCCTGAACGTACGAGCGCAGCTCGCGGCTCGCCGGATCGATGATCTGATACTCCTCCTCGATCCCGATGGTGAACTCTGGTAGAGCCATGGGTATTCCTGTCCGCCTAGATTGCCGCGGCGCCAAGCCTCGTGTCAGACGGAAGCATATTCGAGTTGATCACGAATGGCTTCGATGACCACGTCGGGATGCTCGCGATGAGGGGCGTGCCCGCCACTGACCAGCTTGATCTCCAACTTGGCGCGACAATGCGCCCGGATGGAGTCGATCTGGGCCAGGGTCCCATATTCGTCCTCGGTACCCTGGATAACGGTAGTCGGACAGCCGATCTGGGCCACCGACGACTCGATGTTCCAGTCGCGGAACTCGGGTCGCAGCCACGTTTGATTCCAGCCTTCGAAGGCGCTGGCGGGGTCATCCTGGTGCCTGGCCAGGCGAGTGCGGAGATCTCCCGTCTCATACTCGACACGTGCGTCGCGGGCGCCCTGGACGGTGCGCTCCTCTACGAAGACATGCGGGGCGAGCAAAACCAGCCCCGAGGGCTCCTCCACGGGATCAGACGCCGCGTTCAGGATGGCGATCGACGCCCCGTCGCTATGACCAACCAGCAGAGGCCGCTTCATGTCCAGGGCCGCTACCAGCTCCGGAAGCTCGTGCCGGGCAGCACGGTGCATGAAGTCGACCGGCCACGGAAACGAGCTCGACGGTGTCGAGCGCCCGTAGCCGAAGCGGCTGTATACAAGCACTCCAGCGCCGGTCGCATCGGCAACCGCGGACGGAAAGTCTCGCCAGGACGACACTGACCCCAAACCGTGATGCAGTAAGACGACGCTCGGTGCCTCACCCGGCGCCGGGCCCAGCCACTCGTATTCGATTCGCCTCGCCAGCTCCAGGAACGGCACCGAATCAACGACCGGGGTTATCCATCGTCGGTTCGCCGCAGTTTCTCGGCACGCTCACCGATCAGCTCGACGACCCGGGCCACTCGCTGCGCCCGAACTGACGCGCTCTTGGCACCGCCCACGAATCGCATCATTTCCCGACGAAGCCCCGGCGGCAGCAACTCAACGGCCACGAGACCACCTTCGACGTGCTCTGCAGCTTCGAGGATGTCATCCGGCAAGACGTCGACCGGAGCATCATCGACCCGTAGCTCGACAAGCACCCTGTCCCCCTCACCGACTCCGGCGGCGCTGCGCAGCTCATCGTGCAGAAACAGCCTGAAGCCGCCGCCACCACGACGCATCAGCGTAGTGGCACGATCTCGCCCGCCGACAGATACGACGACCTGCGGATACCGCCAATCGTCGAGCGCGCCGGCTACCCGCCGGGGCACGTCGACACATCGCAGGATCCCCTGACGGTAGATACGCCCTTCGAACGCCCAGGCGGCAACGTCAGGCATCGGTCAATGGGTGCCCTCGTGGGTGTGATCGAAGAGCTCGTGATGCTGTCGCAATAGGTCCTTCCCGTAATCGTTACCGTTCGGGGTACGTACCACGGCGTGCACATGGTTACGGCTCGGAGCGTCACCTTCGAGCGCGATCGGTCGTTGATGATCGAACTCGATCAAGATGACCGGGCTGTGCACCCGGTAGTAGAACACCGCATCGTCGTCGGTCGCGCCCGCCCAGCCGAACCAGGTGTCGTCGAGATGCTGGCGTGCCTCCTCCATACGGACAGCGGCGTGCTCATCTCGCATGTCGCCCACATACTCGGCGATCAGGTCAATCAACAAGCCTCGTTGTCGGTCGTCTAGGGCGTTAGCACGAATCCCCTCGAAGCGCATTTCGAAGTTGTCGCGAAATGCCGCCGTGAACACGTTGCGCGGCAACTCGTCGGCGATCATGGCCATTGTCTGCAGCTCCGCGCTCAGCGACTGCATGAGTGCCAAACCGCGGGCTTCTTCATCTTGGAACACGCGCGTGCTAGCGTACTTGCCGCCCGCCGCGTACGTCGGCTCGGAGCCCAGGAAGGTCGGCGTCATGACCACCTGGTCGCCCAGTACGAAGTAATTGATCACCAGATGATGTCCATCGAGCTGCCAGCCCCACGGCTCCGATTCGGATGGCGCGCCCATCACGGTGAAGAAGTACAACCCCTCCCCGTACTCTTCGAAGTTGTTCACCAACTCGGCGACCGTGGTGTTGAGGCGCATGATGTCGCGCGCCCTCCGGAGGCCCTTCGCCGAGAGGCCTGCTCCCAGAAGACCGTAAGCTGCGGTGCGTTGAGCCTCCGACATGTCGCCGAAGCTCACGCCACGACGATCGTATCGATGAACGTTGTTCCAACGTCTCCACTCGACGTCGTCGACGGCGAACGTCGTCTCTCTGCGTTGCTCTGTGTCGAGCGTATTCAAGAACGCCGCCGCGGCCGCGACCACCGGCGCAGTGGAGACACCCGTGGCGCGCAACGGAAAGAGGTCGGCGACAACCGAGCCATCTACGGTGATCCCACGGAATGGCTCTGCCAGCGCGGCGGCCTCGCCGCCCCCCTGCATCGCCGGGGATCGGCCGAGCGCGTAGCCGCCGGCCGACGCTGCGATCCCGACAACTGCGACCATTCCCATCAGGTTTCTCATGATCCGCTCCCTTTCAGAACGCCGGCTCCCGCACGCCGTGCTACCGATCAGCAGTCTAGCAAGCCGCTCGCCCGGATTTCATGAAGCGTTGCAGCCAAGCGGTGCAGATCCGCTTCATTGTTGTACAGATGGACCGACACGCGGATGCCGTCTCCACGCGCCGATACCAATACCCCGTGGCTGGCCAGCCCATTCTGAAGGCCGACCGGATCGGCACACCGGGCCAGCACAATGCCCGACGTTGTGCCTGGCCGTGCCGGGCTGAGCACCGCTAGCCCGGCATCGACGAGCACGTCGCACAGCAGATTGCTCAGCTGCAACACCCGCGACTCAATGACAGCAGCGCCGAGTTGGTGTTGAAGCTGTAGCGCAGCGCCGAGTGTGAACACGTTCGGGAAGGGTGGATGCCCGGCTTCAACCGCGCGGGCATCGGGCGTGACGTCCAGCGCATCCGACACCAACGCGTAGGGGTCGCGCGCGCTGCGCCAGCCCACCTGCGGGTGGTTGCCGGCATGACGACTGTTGACGTAGAGGAACCCGATCCCGTAGCCGGAGTTGAGCCACTTGTAGCCGCTCGATGCGAGGAAATCGACATCCCCTCCAGACACGTCCACCGCCATGGCCCCGAGGCTCTGCGTCGCATCGGCAACGAGCACCAACCCTCGCTCTCGGCAAAGCTCACCAAGAGCGGTGAGGTCGTGTCGAAAGCCAGTTCGGTAGTGCACCAGACCGAGGGTGACGATGCGGGTCTGGGGTTTGAGCGCCGCCACAATGGCGTCGAGTGTCACGCTCCCGTCGTCATCGGTGTCCAGGAAATCCACCTCGTAACCGAGCTGCAACCACGGCCATGTGACGGAGGGGAAATCACCACGAAGGGCGAGCAAAGAGCCCGTTCCGAGCAGCTTCCGAGCCACGAGATTGAGCGCCGACGATGCATTGTTGGTGAATCCGATCTCGTGGCTGTGTGCCTGGATCAAGCGCGCCACGGAGCCCCGCACGCTCTCGACGCGGTCGAGCCATTCGTCCCAGTGCACGTCGCCATCTCGCACCGTCGCGTCGTAGTAGGAACTGCCCGCTGCTGCCGCTGCCTCCGATATCGGACCTCCGGCCGCCGTGTTCAGATAGCAGCAGCTAGTGGTGGCTGGAAAGGAAGCGCGGACGGCGGCCCAGTCGGTCATCATCCCCCGTCCGGAGGCTGACGTTGTCGCGCGGACGGAAACACCGGGGCCTGCTGCACCAGGGCGACGGTGAATCTCGGCTTCAGCCCGGTCATGTCACGACTCTCCGATAGATCTCCTTGTCGGTCGCCCCCTCGGTGGAGATCAACAGAACCTTGGCCGCAGCATCTAGCCCCAAGCGCTCACGGATCGACGCGTGCGCGGGGTCGGCGCACACAGTCTCGACCAGCCCCGTGGTTACCGCGCCAGATTCTCCAGATACCACCGGCGCATCGCCGACAATCGGAGATGCGAGCCGGCGCATGCCCCTCCTGGCGACCTCGTCGGCACAGGTCACCCAGCCATCAACGTGTCGATGGAGGATGGTCCATGCAGACGAGCTCAGTTGTCCACACGACAGGCCCACCATGAAGGTATGTGGCGTGTTGTCGAGGCGCGGTGGCGATGCCTCGTTCCGCTCCATCGCCGCCATCCCGCACCCAGCGCCCTCCGGCTCGACCACGAATACCGCCGGTCGCTCAGCGCCGAACCGCTCGACCAGGTACGCGGTCACCGATGCCGCGAACGAGCCCACGCCACATTGCACGAAGACGTGTGTCGGCAACTCCTCACCGAGCTGTTCGATAGCCTCGTGAATGAGCGTCAGATACCCCTGCATCACCCAGCTCGGGACGCGCTCGTATCCGGGCCAGGCCATGTCTTGCAGTAGCTCCCAGCCATTCGCTGCGGCGTCGACGCGAGCCCGTTCGACGGCGTCATCGTATGTCCCTTCGACCCGGATCGCCTGGGCCCCGAGACGAACGATCGCCTCGAGGCGTGCGTCGCTGGCCTCGCTAGGCAGATACACGACCGATGCGTGGCCGAGACGCGCGGCAGCCCACGCTACAGCACGCCCATGGTTGCCATCGGTAGCAGTAATGAATGTCAGCGGCCGCTCACCACTCCGCTCGACCACCCTCGAGATCGCCCAGCTCGCCCCCAGCGCCTTGAACGCCTCAAGCCCGAAGCGGTGCGCTTCGTCCTTCACGACCAAGCCTCCGACACCGAGCTCGGCTGCCAGCTCCGACAAGTGTGTCAACGGAGTCGGGACATAGCCGGGCAGGTCACTGTGGAACGCGTGTGTCTGCATGGCTGCCGCCACGTCGAACGGCATAGTGGCGTCGTCGCCAGAACGACCCGCAGCATCGCTATTCACCAGCAGCCGTACGCGCAGCGTCATCCCGCGGGCTCGCCGCTGCCTCCACAACATCGACGTTCGACCGGCATCTCGGACCCTCCTCGACGGGCGACCACAGCAGACGACGCACGATACCGGCCTCTATATGGCCCGGTTTCGAGTCCTGGATGCAACCGCCGGCACAGTCGCGCCGTGCTGGATACAGCTAGAATCTGATGTTCGGACACTACCAGGTTGTCAAGTTACAGACTGCTACGGGCTAGGCGCGGCCGAGCTCGAGTCTGGTTCGCGGCTGGAGACACTCAATGCGCGGAATCATCGTGACACTGGCGCTGGTGCTTTGCGTAGCTCCGAGCGCGCTCGCACAACAGGTACAACCGGTCGTCCACGTGCTCGACAACGGAATGGCGGTCTTGCTAGTGCCACGGCCCGGCGACCCGAACATCTCCGCTGGCTGGGTAGCCAAGGTCGGCTCGGTGAACGAGCACCCCGGCATTACCGGAGTGGCACACCTGTTCGAACACATGATGTTCAAGGGTACCGACACCATCGGTACCATCGATGCCGCCGAGGACCGGCGAGTGATCCAACACCTGGACGGGCTCCGCTCCGAGATCCGCAAGCATGAGCAGGAGCTACTGCGGCGACAGCGGGTTGGCGAGATCGATGATTGGCGCCTCCCTGAGCACCGCTCGCAAGCCCACAAAGATCTCCTCGCCGATTTCGAGAGCGCTCTGGGAGAGCAACGCGGGCTGATCATCAAGGACGACTTCGATCGCATCTACACGGGCGAAGGAGCGTCCGCCATGAACGCTGGCACCGACAACGACTTCACCGTCTATTTCATCAACGTGCCCGCGAACAAGCTGGAGCTATGGTTCTGGATGGAGTCAGACCGCCTGATGAACCCCGTCTTTCGGGAGTTCTACAGCGAACGCGACGTCGTACACGAGGAGCGCCGGCTGCGCACCGACAGCACCCCGACCGGCCTGCTCGACGAGCAGTTCGAGGCCATGTTCTGGGAATCGTCGCCCTACTCGTGGCCAGTAGTCGGCTGGCCCAGCGATCTGTACGGATTGACTCGCGAAGAGGCGCTCGAATTCTTCGATGTCAACTACGCCCCCAACAACATCAGCGCGGCGCTTGTCGGAGGATTCGATCCGGATGAGGCCATCGCCCTCGCCGAGCGCTACTTTGGCCGTATTCCACGCGGCGACCGCGAGCCCGAGCCGGTACGCACCTGGGAAGTCGAACCGCAAGGGGAAAAGCGGATGATCGGCTACGCCGACACCAACCCACAGGTGCAGATCCGCTACCACGGGGTCGCCGACGGGCACGTCGATGAGCCGGCCCTACTGGTCTTGGGACAGCTCCTCTCGGGACGCACGGGCCGACTCTTCAAGTCCCTGGTCGAGGAACAGGGGATCGCTACGTCGGCATCGGGCGCGCAAAGCGGACGCAAATGGGACGGTTACTTCCAGATCCAGGGCATCGCCAAACAAGGGCATACGCCGGAGGAGGTGGAGTCGGCCATCTACGCAGAGCTCGAGAGGTTGAAGACCGAGCCGGTTTCCGAGCGCGAATTGCAGAAGGTTAAAAACCAGAACGCTGCTGCCGAGTTCCGACGGCTACAGAGTAGCTTCGGTCTGTTGCTACAGCTGTTGATCGCCGAGAGTTATCGCGGATGGGAAACCATCAATACGACCGGGCCCGCGTTGCAAGCAGTTAGCGCAGCAGATATACAGCGCGTCGCCAATACCTACTTCGAGCCGGCAGCACGGGCGGTTGCCATCTACTACCGCAACCCGAGCGCCGAACCCGAAGACCCGCGGCTCGCCGGCCTGGACGATCAGGAGCGACAGCAGATCAGCATGATGCGTCAGCAACTCTCGGCAGCCGAGCCTGCCCAGCTCGACCAGTTGCGCCAGCAGCTCGCCCGAATGTCGGGCGTGGCGGCGCAAGTCCCGGACGACAATCAAGACATGTTCCAGCTCATTCTGGAGCTGCTGGGCGAGCGTATCGAGGAGCTGGCGGGAGGGCAGCGATGAGAAGCAGCCGCAACGGATACTTGCTCACACTCGCAACGATCGGGCTGCTAGTCGTGGCGACGGATGCCATCGCGCAGCAGGAGATCGTCGCTCACCCGCTGGAGCTCTCCTTCCCGGAGCTTGATTTTCAGCCCCCCGACGGAGCAGCGCTGCGTCACGAGCTCGGTACGGGAACCGTCGCCTACGTGGTGGAGGATCATTCGTTGCCACTCATCAACATCGCGATCTTCATACGCACCGGCGAGTACACGAGCCGCGCGATGATCAACCCGGGTGTTGCAGGCCTCGCCGGGAGCCAGATGCGTGCCGGCGGCACGGATTCCTTGACGCCCTCGGAGCTCGACGAGGAGCTCGACTTCCTCGCCGCGCAAATCAGCACGCGCATCGGCTCAACGAGCGGCAGCGCCAACATGAACTGCCTGGTCAAGGATCTCGAGATCTGCCTCGACATGTTCTTCGAGATCCTGCGTCAACCTCGCTATGACCAGGAACGACTCGACCTCGCCAAGAGTCAACAGTTGCAGCGGATGGAGCAACGCAACGACGACACAGGAGGAATCGAGCGACGCGAATGGAGCCGACTGCTCTACGGCGACGACCATTTCAGCACCCACGCCACCACCGAGTCCGAGCTCAACGCGATCAGACGCGACGACTTGCTCGCATTCCACGACTACGCGATACATCCGGGAAACTTCATCTTCGCCATATCGGGGGACGTTCACACCCGAGAAATCCTCGACCAGATCGACGCACGGTTGTCGAACTGGCCGATCGCCGAGGCACCGGGCAGCGTGCCGGAACCGAAAGCCGAGCCGCAGCCCGGCCTGTACCTCATACACAAGGAAGACGTGAATCAGGGTCGCGTATCGATCGGCCACCGCAGCACGGTGATCAGCAACCCCGATCGCTTCGCACTGCAGATCATGAACAACATCCTGGGAGGAGGCGGTTTCACCTCGCGCATCATGTCGCGCGTGCGCTCGGACGAGGGGCTCGCCTACAGCGCCGGTTCAGCTTTCGGACTCGGCACGCACTATGACGGCAGCTTCCGTGCCTTCTTCCAATCGCGCAGCGAAGCGGTCGCCCGTGCTACCGGCATCGTCATTGAGGAGATCCATCGTATTCGAACCGAGAAAGTGAGCGACGAGGAGCTGGCCAACGCCAAGGCCTCGTTCATCGATACCTTCAGCCGCAACTTCGCGAGCGCCGGACAGATCGCTGGACTCTTCGCCAACCTGGAGCTGCAGGGCCGCGACATCGACCTGGTATCCACCTACCGAGATGACATGGCGGCAGTGACTGCTGATGATGTGCTCCGTGTGGCACACGAGTACCTGAATCCCGACCGGCTGGTGATCCTCGCCGTCGGTAACACCGACGATATTCTCGCCGGTGATCCAGACAATGCGACGTTTTCGCTCGAGGCGATGGCCAGCGGCGGCAGCGTCATTCGAATCCCGTTGCCAGACCCGATGACGATGGACTATGCGGGGCAGTAACACCCCGGCTCGACGATGATGAGTGCTCAGCAGACGGTAGCTGTCCTCGGTGGCGGCTCAGCCGGCTTCACAGCTGCCCGAACGGCTGCTCAGCTCGGCGCACGCGTGGTCTTCTTCATGGGCGACAACGCCGACATGGCGTCGCTGTGCGTGAATCGGGGCTGCATGCCATCGAAAGCGATGTTCGAGCCAATCGACGCCATGCACCACGCCCGCCGCCAGGGCCTGCTGCGCATCGAACCGCTCCGGCCCGAGGCTCATCTGGCGCAGATTGTCGCCTGGAAGGACCGTGAGATCGCCCGTTTCCGGGCCTATCGGCAGAGCGCCATCGCAGCGTGCGAGAGCGAGTCGTTCGTCATCGTTCGCGCCAACGCTCGGTTCGTCGATGAGCACACCCTCGAGGCCGAGGGTCGAACCTACTCGTTCGACCGCGCCATCATCGCCACCGGTTCGGTGCCGCGACGACCTGCAATTGACGGCCTTTCGGAGCTCGAGGGCGAGGTCTGGACCAACGACGACATTCTCTCCAACACCGTATTGCCCGAGTCGCTTGTGCTCATCGGCGCCGGCGCCATCGGGCTGGAGTTCGCGCTGCGCTACGCGCGGCTCGGAAGCACGGTGACCGTGATCGCGCGTTCGCGGCCACTGTCGGGATATCCGGAGCGCTTCGGTCAACGGCTGGCCCAGATCTACGAGCGCGAGGGCGTACGCGTGCTGCAGGCAACATCACCGCGTCGAGTGCGACGGGACATCGAGGGAATGTACGTCGTCGAGACCGAAGGACCGGACGGATTCGAGCCCATCACCGCATCTCGCGCCATGCTGGCGGTCGGCCGCCGACCGGCCATCGACACGCTCGACCTCCACCGAGCCGGAATCGATCTACTCGGTAGAAAGATGGCCGTGGGCGAGGACCTGCGCGTCGAGGGCACCGACCACCTGTTCGCTGCCGGCGACGTGATCGGACGACGTATGGTCGTGCACCAAGCGCATATCGAAGCAGGCATCGCCGCGGAGAACGCGGTGACCGATGGCACCCGCATCTGGGATCGACGCTCCGATATCCAGGTCGTGTTTTCCGATCCGGAGTTCGCGTACGCTGGCATGACGCCCGCTTCGGCAGTCGCGATGGGGTATCAGCCGCTGCAAGGGTCCAAGGATTCGCGGCTGGTCGGCAAACTGCACCTGGGAGGTGACGACCACGGCTTTGGCGAATTCATCGCCGACGTTGAGAGCCACCGCCTGCTCGGCGCCGGGCTGCTATGCGACGATGCCAGCAATCTGATCCATCTCCCCGCCTACCTGATCGATCACGGTCATACAGTTCACGATGGTGCAGCCGCCGAGTACTATCATCCGACTCGCATCGAGATCGTCTCGTCGATCCTCGATTCGATGTCTGGACAACTCGGCGGAACACCTCCCACGCGTCCCGACGAGCGCAGCGGCTAAGGGATGTCGACGGACGATTTCGACCCACGTTTGGGACCAGCAGTCGACGGACTCAATCCGCCGACGTTTCAGCACCCCCCCTGGACTGTCGGGGTTGTGCTGGTGTTCGCCGTAGTCGCGCTGCTGTTCGGCATCTTGGTGCGCCCGATCTGGTTACTCGTCGGCTCACCGTTCATCCTCACATTGTTCGTGTGGATAGGGGTTCGGTTCACGCAATGGCAGCGGCGGCGCAGAGCATAGAAGTGGGCGGCGGCGGACGTATAGACTGTCACTGGGGCGACGCAGTCTAGCTATCTTGGGGGGACGCTGGCAGCCGTAACCGGCCGCCGGAGGTTCGGCAAGGGGGATTCTGATGCAAACGGCACGTACGGTCGCAGTTCTCTGTGCGCTCTCGATCGCCGCGGCGCCCGTTGTCGCCGCCCAGGCCGCCGATACGCGCATTCCCTCGGGTACACGTACGACCGTTGCATTGCGCGGCTGGCTCAGCTCGGCTGACGCCAACGTCGGCGACACCTTCGAGGCCACGCTGGTGAACGACATCCTCGTCGAGGGCCAGCTGGTGGTCCCGGCAGGTGCCACGTTCGTCGGGCGCGTTGCGGACGTGGAGCGGGCGCGCGGTATGAGCCGCGGCGGCAAGCTGACGCTCGTCATCGACCGTCTGGCAAGCGGCGACGGCAACTCGACAGCGGCGCTGGCCACCGTGACCGGCGTCGCCGAAGGCGGCGAGCTCGAGGGCCAGGACGACAAGGGCAAGCGGGCAGGTATCGGCGGCGTGATCGGCGGCGCATTGGGCCCCATTATCGGCGGCACCGCGGGGCTGCTCGTCGGCCTCGTTGTCGGGGCTGGCGGCGCCATCGCCGCCGGTCGTGGCGATGACGTCGAGCTTCCCGAGGACACCTATCTGCTGGTGAAGTCCGACCGTCAGGTCGAGGTCACCTGGACCTGGCAGCCCCAGAGCTAGAGGCTGCGGGGCACGGCCACCGTGCCGCCAGCATCGACGGCGGCACGGTCGCCATCGCGCCGACGTGCGCTACTGTTTGCCGATTTGCGCCCTGAGCGCCAGGAGCATCTGCTCGATGTTTTCGCGGTCCGGCGCATCAGGACTGAACTCCAGGTAGCTTTCCAGCATTACGATCGACTTGTCGTATTCCTGGGTCTGCAGATACGCAAAGCCTAGGTTCTTGCGGGCCGTCGTGAAGTCTTCCCGCAAGGCCAAAGCGCGCTCCATGTGCTCGATACCCTCTTCTACATGCTGGAGCTGCAGCATTACCGCGCCGGTGTTGTACTGGAGCTCCGCGTTATCGAGCGACTGGGCCGCCGCTATACGGAGGTGCGGCAGCGCCCCCTCGAAGTTCTTCTCGGCGGTGTAGGCCTGGGCCGCCAGCTGGTTACCGGAGAGGCTGTTCGGTCTCAGCTTCAACATCTCGGCTGTTGAAGCCAGAGTGCCCTCATAGTCGTCTTGCTCGAAGCTGGCCAACGCCATGAGCTCGTGAGCGCTGACCTGCATCTGCTGCGCATCTTCGTCACGGGCGACCGGCTTCAGTCCCTCCAACAACGCAGTGAGTGAGGACTCCATGCTGGTCCATTCCTTCGCCTCGTAGGCGGCCTTGCCATCCTCATAGAGCTTGTTGAGGCCGTCATAGTCCACCAGATCCGGAGGTACACCCTCCTCGAGGACGGCATCGTAGGTGTTGGACCCCTGGGTGAACCGTACGCCGGTGTCGTAGATGGTCTCGAAGCCTTCAGCCTCGACGCGCAGGTCGTAGTCAATATAGGAGTAGAAGCCACGGCCTTGGAACAAGCCATCTTCGTTCGTAGTCATGACACGCTCACGCCCCATCTCAGGGTCCGTGACGATCACCCGCGCCCCGGCGAGTGGCACCCCGAAAGTGTCTATTACCTTGCCGACGAGAGTACAGTTGGGGGTCCCCTGAGCCACCACCGGTACTACGCTCGTTAGCACGATGCCAACGGCCAGGACGGTGGTCGACAACATCAAGAAGCATCGTTTCAGAGAGAGCATCCAAGCCTCCTGTCGCCCCGAGTCAGTTCACACAAAGTCAGTGTATATGTACCTTAGCGCACCCGCCTCGATGCCGAGGCCCAACTACGCGGAACCCGCACCGAGTACGGCCACGGGGACGCATGGCACCACGGCTATGATTCTGTCACCGCCGTACCCTGGAGCGCTAGCGCGACGGTTGCGCAGTGAATATCAACGATGTCGGCCACGGCGGCCGAGTATCCTCCCGCCATCACGACCGCCACCGGAATGCCGAGCTCGCCGCACCAGTCGAGCACGTACCGATCGCGCGCCGCCAAACCCTCCTTCGATAGCGCCAAGCGCCCCAGTCGATCCCCGGCAAAGGGATCGGCCCCCGAGACGTATACCACCAGCTCGGCTGCGTGATGGGCCGACCCGTCAGCCAACGCGCCCGCGAGCGCACTCAGGTACTCGGTGTCAGCCACGTCGTCTTCCAACGCCACATCGAGGTCACCGGCCTCCTTGTGGAATGGGAAATTGCGCCGCCCATGCATCGAGAACGTGAACACGCTGGGGTCGTCACGGAAGACCGCCGCGGTCCCGTTGCCCTGGTGCACGTCACAATCCACCACGAGCACCCGTTGCACTCGCTGCTCGCGTTGATGCACCCGGATCGCAACCGCCACGTCGTTGAACACGCAGTAGCCCTCACCACGGTCGGCGAACGCGTGGTGCGTGCCGCCGGCGAGATTCACCCCTACGCCGTGGTCAAGCGCTGCCGCGCAAGCGCCAATGGTCGCGCCGACCGACCGTCGTGACCGCTCGACGAGCTGGGGCGACCACGGGAAGCCGATGCGACGGATCTCGCGCGGCGTCAAACCACCTTCAGTAACACGCCGCACGTACTCGAGCGTATGCACCATGCAGAGTTGCTCTTCCGTGGCGGCCACGGGCACTTGGAGATCGCTGTGCGAGACCACACCGCTGTCGAGCAACCGCTCGCGTAGCTGACGGTATTTGGCCATCGGGAACCGGTGTCCGGACGGCAGCGGCAGAACGAACTCGTCGCTATAGAAGAGTCGCACTCAGCGCCTACCTAGCATTGCAACTCTGGGGGCCTCGCCGCCCTCACCGCGGCAGCAACGAAGGGCGAAATACTGAGGCCTGCTCCAGCATGCGGTCCTTCTGTCCACCGGTGAATCGCAGCATGCATCGATCATCGGAGTAATCCATGAAATTGGTAGTTGGATCGCGCCGCGACACATTGGGGCACGAATCCTTGCCTACCGGACACCCCGTCGTCGGCACACCTTCCGCCGGGGTATCGTCAACTCGATCACCGGGCTCTGTGCAGCCGCCTTGAAACGTATGGTAAAGGCCCAGGTAATGGCCCACCTCGTGAGTCAGGGTGTCGCCCTCGTTGAAGCGGGCAAAAGTGCCTCCAGGCATCGACGCGTGATGGATGACAACCCCGTGCATTGGGTCGGTTTCCCGCCAGTCGCTGGGAAACCATGCGTAGCCGAGCACGGAACCCGTTGGCCGGCAGCTGTACACGTTGAGTGTTGTCGCCGGATCCACGGCGTACTTCTTCTTGAAGCTCCGTTCGACGCTGTGAGCCAAGCACCCGGAGGCGAATCGGTTGTGGGTGTGGCGGATGATCTCACGGAGCTCGAACCTGAACCCCTTGCTGGCAAAGGCATCATTGAGGATGGTCATCTGGGCATCGACCTGCTGGTCCGTAACGTCGAACGCTCCGTTCCTCTTTCGCAGAATGTGAAATGCCACGGGAACGGTGATCTTCTCGGCTCGCTGTGCCACATCGCGTGCCGATGACGCGCCGACGCCGATCAGGTCGATGAGATCCTTCTCGGCCTCGCTGACCGGCCGCGTGGCGCAGCGCAGAGGCGCTCTCGTGTGGTCGAGAGAGCCCACCGAGTTGCGCCTGACCAGTTCCGCGCGGTCCCAGTCCATCGCGTGGTTCCGGAGCGCTTCGTGCGCGGTTTGCTGTTGCGCCGCCGCCGACAACGACAGAAGCATGCACGAGAAACCGATCGCTACAGCGAGCTTGTGCATCCGGATATTGTCTCCTGAGACCGATCGAGAGGGGAGTTCATAGCTTACAGGGTTGGCATCGGGACCGGCATTTCAAACGCCCTCGCAGATGTGAGCTGAGCAGGCCTATGAACCGACTCACCCCATTGGCGACATCGAGGACCGTTCGACCGGTCAACGCTGCATCGCCAGCAGGTCAGGCACGGTCACCATCCTGAACCCTCGTCGCGAGAGGTTCGCAACCATCCAGCGCGTCGCCGTTACCACATGGCCCCGAGAGCCGCCGCCGTCATGGAGCAAGATGATCGAGCCCGGTCGGACCTGTGTGAGGGTTCGCAGCGCCACCCGCTGAGCCGAACGCGTGCTCCAGTCACTGGCTTGTACCGACCACAAGATGACCGTATTGCCGCCGCTGGCCGGAATGCCGTGCGACCCGCGCAGCCGCGAGTCCATGGCTCCGTATGGGGGTCTCAGTAGCCACGGGCGCAGCCCGGTCGCCATTCGGATCGCCTCGGCGGCGCGCTCGATTTCAGCGCGGATCTGTTGGTCAGCCAGCGTCGGCAGCGATCGATGTGAGAACGAATGATTACCCACGGCGTGCCCCTCGCGCACGATTCGATTCGCCAGCATCGGGTGCCGCACTACGTTCTCGCCGATCAGAAAGAACGTTGCGACCACGCCATGATCGCGCAGGACGTCGAGAATCTGGGCGGTGTACGGGTCGCGGGGGCCATCGTCGAAGGTCAGGGCAACGACAGACTCGGAAACATTGGCTCTGGAGACGACGAGATCGGATTGCGCCAGGCTGGCAATGCCCTCGACGGGCGCGGCGCGGAGCGCGGCACTACTGGCGGCGAGTCCCACCGCCAGGGCCACAGAACACCGTCCGATCATCACCTACTCCGGGTCCCAGGCCGGTGCAAGAGTATAGCCGCCGATGTGTTCCCTGGAGGGGGTCAAATGCTACGTCGGCGGGCCCCGGTTGCCGATTCCGGACAGAAGCGTCACACGAGGCACAGCGAAGGCTACCGACGACGCTCACCGTCTACGCGGCGCTTATGCGCCACTCCGAACGTAGATCGTAATCGCGGTCCCGAACAGAGCGACGAACGCAGGGTTCTCGGTACTCACCATATCGATGATGTTGAGGTCAGGTAGGAAGTTCAGCTTTCGGCGAATCGGAACGGCCGACTTGAGGTGCTTCTCCAGGTCGCTCTCCGCCTGACGCTGCTGAGCCGGCTGCGACAGACCGCGAAAGATCACCATGAACGAGAACTCGCGGTGCGGCGCCGTAGAACGCAATCCGGCACCGTAGAGATAAAGGGCCTCCAGCCAATCGAAAGCGTCCCAGGTGCCATCGAGCGAGGCAAGCGAGACGGCCGCCTCTTGTACGGTCATCTTCGTAATCCGACGCCTTCTCTTGCGTGGCGGCGCCTTCTCTCGGGTCGCCGTCAGCTCTGCGCCGGACCCGTCGGCAGGCTTCTTCTTCGCCGCAGGCTTCTTCTTCGCCGCAGGCTTCTTCTTCGCCGCAGGCTTCTTCTTCGCCGCAGGCTTCTTCTTCGCCGCAGGCT